>Ga0209373_10002663_pt1 | contig 17456 bp, 13 predicted proteins | sample Higcelweek5metaG_FD_187173 | JGI IMG/M metagenome (GOLD analysis project Ga0209373, IMG submission 187173) | Freshwater pond sediment microbial communities from the University of Edinburgh, under environmental carbon perturbations - High... | ecosystem: Environmental > Aquatic > Freshwater >... | reverse complement strand
CCGCCATCCTTGTCCTCTATGCCCATTTCCTCCAGGTGTTGGTGTTTTTGCATCGCCTGTTTCAGTGAGCATGGCTTGGAAAATCTCGACCATTTTTTCTTGCTGCCCTTCATCCAATATTCCTTGCATATTGAAGTAGTAATCAAAGGTTAGTCCTTTCAATTCCCGGTGCTTTTCGCCCAGCTTTTCGCCCAGTTTGTCCAGTCTTTTTCTGTCAGGATGTGCTGTTTTTAATGACAAAGCCATTTCATTCCGGATCTCCTGCATTTCGGAGAGTGTTTGGTTTGCCGAGCGATTGTATTTGCGGCGGAACTCACGGAATCGTTCCTGCTGATCGTTATTCAGGTTCAATTCATCACTAAAGAAGCGGCCAAACTGCTTGTCGGGTATTTCGATTTTGTTTTTTGCAGATGTTGCTTCGGATTGTTTATGTGCCCAAAAGGTTGCAATCACCGCAACGTTAGTGCCCAGAAGGAAAAAAACCAAAATCAGTAGTATGATTTTTGTGTTGATTTTCATAACCTTACGTTTAGAGTTAATTATTGAGGAGCTTTAACTCCGTACTTTCTAAATCAGCATCGTTGAATAAATAAGCAACGCTGTGGTCAAACGGAACAAGTGTTGTGCCTTGTTGAATAGTAAACCTTCCGGCAACCGATCCGATTAAAAGGCCCACAAACAGAACGGAAGCTACCGCTAAAGGTGCCAGTGTCCATCGCCGAACTGTTTGATTCCGTGATTCCATGCGGGCTTGAATGCGCGTAAACAAGAAAGGCTTCACCTCTGTTGCCTTTACAGTTTCAAGCCACAGGAAAGATGTTCTGAGATAGTTCACCTTGGCTGCACAATCGGCACAATGCACTATATGCTGCGAAACGATTTGATGTTCAGCATCAGAAAGTCCGCCTTCCAGATAAAGAACTAGTTTCTTGTCAATCGATTTGCATTTCATTTGTCTATATTTTTTTGTGGTATGACACAACAGTAGTGAAAAACTTGCGCAAATCATGAAATTATTTTCAAAAACTACGCAAGTATTTACCAAATGTTGTGTCTTAGCTGTACATTGATCTTTTTAAATTCGAAAATGGATAGCGTTATCATCGATCAACTTAAAAATAGGGATGAAAAGGCATTTCGGCAATTGGTTGAAGAGTACCAGCAGATGGTATTCCGAACCTGCATGGGCATTGTTCACAATGCCGACGATGCCGACGATGTAACGCAAGAAGTTTTTATCGAAGCGTTTAATTCTATCGATAAATTCAGGGCCGACTCTAAAATTTCGACATGGTTGTACCGAATTGCCATGAACAAGTCGCTCAATTTTATCCGCGATCACAAAAGGAGCAAATTCTTCCAGTCGATCGGGTTGAAAAGTACACCCGACATTCCCGACGAAGATCATAACTTTGACCAACCCTTTGAAGCACTTCAGCAACAACAACGGAAAAAGATCATGGATGCAGCCATCGACTCGCTGCCAGAAAACCAACGATCGGCCTTTGTGTTGCATAAAGTCGACGATCTTTCGTACAAAGAGATTTCCGAAATCATGGCTATTTCGTTATCATCGGTCGAGTCGTTAATCTTCAGGGCTAAACAAAATCTCAGAAAGAAGTTGTTGAACTGCTATAAAAAAGATTGCTGAATAAGCCTTCATCTGCTTTAATCAAGCAGGTTCTACAGGGCTGTCTTACTTCTTATCGCCTTATTATGTGATGGTTGTAGTATGTTATTTAAGCATCTAAAAAAATAAAACAAATTATTTCACCACCCACCGCAAGTTTTCATTTTCGGTTTGTGTCATACATGCAAACAATCGAATTTCTAAATTTTTAAAACCAATAGTTATGAGAAAAAATAAAATGAAAACAACTTCGGTAATCACTGCAATTTTAATGATTGCCACAATTACAGTTTCGGCCTACAATGGTAATGGAAGCAACAATAATAGCAACAAACAACACCTGAGTTGTACCTCTAAAATTGAGGGCTTAACACAACAGCAAGTCGAAGCCATAAACAACTTGGAACAAGATCATCAGAAGAAGATGGATGTATTGCGTACCGAACGCAGGTCAACCACCAATGAAAAGAGAAAAGCGGAAATACGAATTAAAATGATTGAAACGCGCGACAGCCATAGGGCAGAAGTTAAAAAGCTTCTCACTTCCGAACAGCAAAAAGCGTTTGATGCACAACACTACAATGGCAACAACCACAAATACGCACAAAAAGGCAACCGTATAGGCTCAAAAAACAATGGTTGTGGTAATGGAGCTTGCCGCAGATAGGTTATTGAATACAAATAGGAATAAAAATCAAGTTAAAAATTGAAGTTATGAAAACAAGAGTATTTATTTTAATGGTTGCAATGGCAACAGTATTGTTTGCTTCGTGCGAACAAAGTGAAATTGAAGAGTTGGTGTCAGCAAATTCAAAAAGTGTTGATCTTGAGGGCAATGTTGCAACGCATGTGTTTACTACCTCGATCGATGATCTTACCCAAACCGACATCGACGGACTGCTTTTAATGCGTGAAGAGGAAAAAATGGCCCGCGACGTTTACACGTTCTTTTATGAAGCTTATGGAGTTCAGGTTTTCGACCGTATTTCAAACAGCGAAGGCCAACACAGCTCATCAGTGCTCTCACTTATCGAATATTTTGGGTTAACCGACCCTGCCGTTGCTGAGGTTGGTGTGTTTACAAATCCCGATATTCAGGCACTTTACAATCAGCTAACTACTGCCGGAAGTACAATTGAACTGGCTTTAAGCACTGGGGCATTTATAGAAGAATACGATATTGCCGACTTGCAGAAACTGATTACAGCAACCAAAAATACAGACATTATTATGGTTTACACGAATCTCGAAAATGGATCGGATAATCATCTGCGTGCTTTTACAAATACTTTGGCAACTTATGGTATAATTTATGAACCTCAGATTCTTTCAGTGGATGTTTACGCTCAGATTCTTTCAGAAACAAATGGTAATGGATCAAAGGGGAAGAGAGGAAACAACGGAAATGGTGGGAATGGTGGCAATAGAACAGTCACTAACATTGGTATTGATGCAAATGGTGATGGGCTTTGCGACACAACAGGTTTGCCTGTTGGCCAAAATCAGGTTAACGCGAATCAAGGAAAAAAAGGCAATGGTAGAAATTGATCACTACAACTTAAGGCTAACACATTAAATAAGAAATGCCCGATGAATTTCTCATCGGGCATTTCTTATTTAAATTTCAAACCCGACATAATTATTTCACACTAATTCAATCAAATAAGCACCATATAACTCAATTCTTATTTTCTTTGTGAAATACTTTTGATGCTGTTTTAATATTGAGGAGGTCAAACAATCATGAAGATAATTACCTTAATAGAGAATTTGGTGTATGGACAAGGTTTGGTTGCTGAACACGGTTTGTCGGTTTACATTGAAACCGACAACCGTAAGATGCTTTTCGACACAGGGCAGAGTGGGTTGTTTATTCAAAACGCCCGCACTCTTGGGATAAACATCGAAGCTATTGATGGTTTGATTCTTTCGCACGGCCATTACGACCATACTGGTGGGCTATACCCTTTTCTCGAAGCGAACAAGAAAGCAAAAGTATATGCCAAACGCGAGCTTTTCGATCCTAAATACCGGAGCAACAAAACCTTTATCGGAACGCCGAAAAACGAAGCATTGTTAAAAGACCGCCTCGTATATGTTGATGAAGTTACCGAGCTGGACGAAGGGGTTTTCATAATGCCCAACATTCCTATAAAACATTCCATCGACACGCATTTTGATGGCTTGTTGAAACTGAAGGAGAACGAAATTGTTCCCGATGAATTTGACGACGAGCTGTTTATAGCCATTGTTGAAAAGGAACAAGTCAATATCGTTTCAGCCTGCTCACACCGTGGGATTACCAATATTTGTGAAGCTGCCATCGATCATTTCAGCCTTCGTGTTGGGCTAATCCTTGGTGGATTCCATATGAAAAATTGCACCACCGAACAATACATTCACCTTACCCATTATCTCCGAACGCTTCAACCCAAGTCACTTGGTGCATGCCACTGCACCGGCATCGAAAAATATGCCGACCTACGCCGCGAATGCGAAGTGCCACTTTTCTATAATTATACTGGGAATAAAATACAGCTTTAGCTTAGCTTCAATTAAAAGAAGAAATTGATTCTTAAACGTTGCGTTATTCTCTTTGCTTATCTTCGATAAAGCTTTGTAATTCAATAATACAATACCCTATTCGTTCAGTGAAATGAGTCCATATTTCTCGAAATTCTTCAATAGTTTCACCGTACTTTCAGTTGATGTTCCGGCAAAATCGGCCAACTCTTTTCGAGAGAGTAGCTGTGGTATATTCCTCCTTTACCCCTTTTGGTTGCACCCAAAATAAATGTGCAACGCCACGCAACGGTTCACAGCCTTTTTTTATCTCTCCTCACAGAAAGCAGGTGTTTAACATCTCGGACTGCAATGACAGATACATTTTTTACTTATGACTTTCTTTATGGAGAGAATACTACCCATTGTTGGTTTAGCGTTGTCGATTATTTCAGCATCGGCATCACAGCCTACAAGCAAGTTTCCAATCGATTCAACTTCGATGTGGAAGATTGACCACATCAGGAACGGAGTTTCCGATGAAGTGAAACATATTTCGGGCGACGAAATCTACAGTTATTTCATCAATGGCGACACGCTGATTGGTGAACACACCTATTATAAACTATTTAAAACCGGCGTTTCGTACCTCGACGAACCTTTCTATTATGAAAATGTTTATGCTGGCGCGTTGAGGGATGACGACAATAAATTCTTCTTTGTTGAAAAGAAAAAATCGAGCGAAGTATTGCTTTACGACTTTACTTCGAAGGTTGGCGATACCATTCAGGTGCCTTACGATGGTGTCTTCGAAGAAAAAGTTGTCTCTTCGGTTGACACATTGCCCGATGGACGGAAGATGATTCATTTCAACCCGAAAGATGGAATAATTGGGTGTGGCGATCAGTATATTATTGAAGGCATTGGCGGGAGCGGCGGTTTGTTGGAAGGCCCTGTGTGCAACCATTTTTGGACTTACGACAATCATTTGGTTTGCTTTACTCAAAACAACCTTCTGCTTTATCACGACAATAATTTTGAGTTCAACTGTGGTTTAGTGAAAAAACCGGTGCCCGATGCTTTCCTCGATTCGACCTGCGTATGGCGTGTTGATAAACAGTCGGAAAACGATTTTCGTGCCAATTTTGAAAAGATCAATTATTTCATCAAGGGCGATACGTTGATTGGCGATAATACATATCTGAAACTTTTCAAAGATGGTTTTCAGCTTCTTATTGATAGAGATGGACACTTTACTTCGGGCATAAACCATGGGTTGTACACGGGGGCGATACGCGAATCGGACAACCGTTTTTACTTTGTTGCAAAGGGATTTCTAACCGAAACGTTGTTGTACGACTTCAACCTGAAGGCCGGCGATGTTATTGAAGGGTTTGTTAATAATGGAAAGAAAATTTTTGCGGTCGATTCGGTTATTGATAGTCGGAAAAACTTCCTTTTGACCGATGACTTCTGGCAGAACTTTATCATCGAAGGGATTGGCTCCGATAAAGGGTTGCTCGAAAGTAGTGATGAAAATTCCAGGTTGATTTGTTTTATGAAAAACGATGTGCCGGTTTTCCACAATTCGACAGGAGCCGAGTGTATGCTTTCATATCACGATTATGACTTTTACGACTGCGAAAAACTCACATTGATTACCGAAAACCCTACTGATAAGGACGATATTAAACTGCTTGCAAGGGTTTGTTTTCAGGTTGCTTCGCCCGATCCGATTTATCCTGATTTTGAATCGCGTGCGATGACCCGCGATGAGAATTCGATCAATATCAAACTGAATTATACCTACGATGACCAGAATATGTTGCAGCCCGAACAAATTATTGTTCCAATGTTCGATACAATTAATATTGGCAAGCTTCCGGCGGGCGATTATTCCGCAGAGGTCAACGTGAATAACCTTCATATTAATTCCGCAGAACCCTATACCGAAGAATATTACAAGAGTTTGTACCTTCCGTTCACGGTATCGTCTTCGGTAGATGTTCTTGAACCTTCTGAAAAAAATCGGATCAGGATCTTCCCCAGCGTTACAAGCGAATATGTTTATGTTGAAGGCAGAACTTCCAAAGCCGGCATTCAATCCATCAATGTTTACAATATGGCCGGATTGAAGGTTGCTCCATCAACTATTGAAAAATTGGGCAGCGATGCGCGGTTTAAGTTGAATGTGGGCAACTTAGATAAGGGAATGTACCTGATTGTTGTTCGAAGTGGCGATTCAGAAATTACTCAAAAAATTAGCATTTACTAATATGGGTTTTCGTAATATATTCTTCTTTGTGCCACTGGTTCTGGCAATTGTTTTTCCGTTGTTTTCAAGCGGGCAGACTGTCTATTCGGGGAAAGTAATTGATTCGTACACACAGGAACCAATATCGGGCGCCGAAGTTTTGCTTCAGGGAACAACTATTAAAACTAAAACCGGTAGCGATGGTTATTTCTCAATTACAAAGGTTGGGACAGACGATGTTGAAATTGATAAAGGATTTAAACTTGATATCGATGGCGAGCAGTTGCTGTGGTTTTCAAATCATCCTATTGGGTTGAAAATTATTAATATACTTGGTCAGTCAACAGGTATTGGCTACCAATTGTTAACCGGTAACGGGCAAATTCAGTTGTCGCGCATCCCCGATGGTATTTATTTGCTGAAGGTTGAAAGCAAAGGGTGTACCTACATTTATAAGATGAAGAAAAACAGGCATAAAGCTTCGATAAGCTCTTATGCCGACAATCAAAATACCACCCTTAAAAGTGCACTGGTTGCCGATACCCTTGTAATTTCGAAAGGCGACTATTATTTGCAGAAGTACGCAGGAAAAACATCAATAAGCAACTATGAACTACTAAAATTGAAGTACAGCAATATCGATTATCTGAACAGTCTCATTAGGTTCGAGTCGTTTTCAATGCTTCAGGGCAACCCGTTTAGTTCTACTTTTAGCGAGGTGAAATCGGTGAAGGTTATTTATTCTATTCCCGACCAGAAAATCTATTACACCAACTCGGAGAAATATTTTATCCATTACGATTTCTGTGCGAAGGTTTTGGGGTATAACAAAGGCCACGCAACGTTTAACAAAGAACAATACAGCAACAATCCCAATAGGATCTATATTCCGGCTACGCTCAACTATTTCACCTCGTCGGGCATTTTTACCCTCGAATTTATTGTAGCCAACGAACTTACTTGTAGCGACATTGAGATGGTTTACAACAAAGTTGCCGAAACATTTTACATTGGCGATAGCCTGCGTTTCTATGCCAATTCAACCGAGTGGGCTTTGTGCGCCAATGTGCCAATCATCTCTTCCGATGAGTTGTATGCCGGTCAGAATTATCAGCCGTTGAATGTTCAGGAGTGCTATGGTTATTTGAGGAAAGTCTCGGCTATTGAATTGAAGGACGCTTATCTGGGGAGGCACGACGTAGTGTTGATGAACACCATTCCTGTTGATATTCCTGTTGTTTCGGGGATTATCACCACCGAGTTTCAGACTCCGTTAAGTCACATTAATGTGTTGAGCCATAATAGGGGCACTCCAAACATGGCTCTTCGCGATGGGTGGACAAACCCAACACTCTCATCGCTTCGCGATAAGCTTGTTTACCTGAAAGTTTCGCTCGATTCGTTTACAATTCGCGAAGCTACTATTGACGATGCTCAAGCTTTTTGGGCGCAGAAAGAGCCTCAAACTGTTCATAAACTTGAAATGGATACCACAACAACAGGGTTGGTCAATTTAGCTGAGGCCGATGTGAGTTGGGTTTCAAAAATAGGGGGGAAGGCCGCTAACTTTGCCGAATTGAAGAATGTTACAATAAATAATACCGATTTGTTGCCGCTTCCCGAGAATGATTTTGCCATTCCTTTCTTCTATTACTGGCAGCACATTAAGAAATATGGCCTCGAAGTGTTTATCGATAGCATGCTGAACAATTCGAAGTTCCAAACTGATGTTGCATACAGGAAAGAGCAGTTAGATATCCTTCACGATTCGATAAGGGATAGTCAGCTCGACGATGGTTTGCTTCAACTAGTGAAAGCCCGGCTTCAGAATGCCGATGGGTTTAAGAACTTCAGGTTCCGTTCATCAACAAATGCCGAAGATGTTGAGGGTTTTAATGGTGCCGGGTTGTACGAGTCGTTTACCGGTTCGTTGTCAAATGCCGATAAACCAATTGATCGCGCTATCAAAAAGGTTTGGGCTAGTTTGTGGGATTTTGGGGCTTTTGAAGAGCGCGATTATTTCAAAATTGATCATCGAACCATTGCTATGGGCGTGTTGGTACACAGGTCGTACCCAACCGAGGCTGCAAATGGTGTGGCCATTACAAAGAATCTTTACAACGCCTACAATCCTGCCATTACAATTAATGCACAGGTTGGTGAAATTAGTGTGGTGAACCCCGACGAAAAGTATCTGCCCGATCAGATTTTGTATTACACCAGCACAAGCAACGAAATTATAGAGTACATCAACCATTCGAATGTTCCGGGCATGGAAGATCAGACTGTAATGACAAATGCCGAACTAAAAGAGCTGAAAACATATTGCATGGCTATTCATAACCATTACTGTCGTCTCAATTTAGAGTGCAACCCAATGGACATTGAATTCAAAGTTGATATGGTGAACGGACAGCGCAAAGTGTACATTAAGCAGGCAAGGCTTTACTAGAATTCAAGTGACAAAAGTTCATAAAGTGCCTTGAGTACTTAAAGTTAAAAAGGCCGCAAGTTGCAGGCATCAGTCTGAAGTTTTTTGTCTTAATACTTTGTACTTGCCGTCTCAATACTTGTGAAGAGTACTTAGAGTTCATAGAGTGTCTAAAGTTCATAAAGTTAAAAAGGTCGCAAGCTGCAGGCATCAGTCTGAAGTTTCTTGTCTTAATACTTTGTACTTGCCGTCTTAATACTTGTGAAGAGTATTTAGAGTGCCTAGAGTTCATAAAGTGCCTAGTGCTTAGAGTTATAAAATTGCATGCAGAAGTAAAATCTCAATATAATACAGTAGTCATGAATAAACTTTTTTCGATTTCAACCTTATTAATTTTGGTGTTGTTTTCAACACAACTTGTTGCACAACAAGCAAGCAGGTTTCCAATTCAGCCAACTTCGATGTGGCGTGTTAATTATGAATACAGTTGTATGAGCGAGGAGTTTGTACACGAAAGTGGCGATTCGGAATACAAGTATTTTGTAAATGGCGACACGCTTATCAATGCCAAAACCTATTTCAAGCTCTATAAATCGGGTATCATTTATCTCGATTCGCCTGTTGAGTTCAGTAACAAATACATGGGAGCCATTTGCGATAGTGCCGACCGCTTCTTCTATGTTGAAGAAAAAAGCGCGTCGGAGAAACTGCTTTACAACTTTGCCGCAGCTATCGACGATCCTATTTGTCCCGATTGCGATGGAATGGATTACCGGGTCAGTTATATCGATACCCTTAGCGATGGGCGGAAGGTGTTTTACATTGATGTAATTACAGTGCATTGCGGAAGTGCAAACCGATTGGTTGAAGGGATTGGCTGGCTTGGCGGACTGCTTGAAGGGAATGCTTGTTACTCGCACCCCGGTGTCAGAGGTTCATATTTGCTCTGTTATTCTGAAAACGGTGTTCCTGTTTATGAAACCGAGAATACACGTTGCAATGGAAAAGCTATAGCCTGCAACCCCAACTTCACCAGCGTGCAACAACCTTTGCATTTGGGTGCACCCGAGATAACAGTCCTGCCCAATGGGTTGCTCGATATTTGTATGCCCGAAGGGTTGGCCAATATTTATACGATCGAGATTTTCAATGTTCTGGGGAAGAAAGTACAACAGGTAACTGCCGAATTGCCCGGAATTGTCAATGTGAATACAATTGGGAACGGTACCTTTTTAACCCGCATTAGCAGTGGGCAACACTCTTATTCAGTAAAATTTATGGTCAGGTAAATAGGCCGATTATTAAACACCGATAATTAAGTTGTTACATATACACAGTTGTACTAAAGTATAACAGAAGAGTTTACAAAGGGGGATAGTAATTAGAGAAACACAAAGAGTTCACAGAGGTATAAGAACTGCAAAGCGGTTCGGCTCTGTGTTCTCGGTGTTTCTTTTCACACCACTTTGTTTGCTATGCGGCTTCCGCGCAATTGTACTATACTGCGCCTTGTTTGAGTGTAACGGAAACGAGGTGTAATTCAATAGTCGTCTGTGACGACACTCTAATCACGCGGATCGTGAATTCTGTGATTGTGATAGACAGAGAGATTCAGGAACAATAAATGCCAGAATCAAGATTTACAGATTTTCCGCACTCGTCGATTTCCATAATAGTATAGTTGTGGTATGTTGAAAATATCAATTGAACAAGTTGAAAATAAGGAGTGTAATTTAATTGTCCCCGCGATGCAATCGCGCGGGAGCGAACGGATAACGCCACTCAATGATACATTGTTTTTTATACTGTCTTACTTTTACTCATTTTCAACGAGTGAAAGTAAGACAGTATAATGCTTCGAATATAAGTTTCAAACTTGGTTCTACTAATTGCTCAAATCGTACATAAGAGTTTCTCTTCTCTTCGATTTAGACAATATCATAGTTACAGATATGCTTTGCTGGGTAAACCCTATCGCATTACTATTAGGGGTCAGTTCGAAATACCCTTTGCCCGACCAATCGGAAAGTTGTTTCTCGTAGCGGATTTTAAGGCCATTATACTTTTTCAATTTAATGGCAATCTCTGCCATTATTTGAGGATGAACACAAGAATAAACCATTTCATCATACCCAAGAAGCAATGCATTGGTCATTTGGTATCCAGCACCAACCTTGAATCCAAATTTCCGGTTACTCTCTTTTTTTGTACCAGCACCATATCCAAAGGTCAAATAAAGAGGAACCGACAGATCAACTAAACCTTCAGGACACAAGTCGGGATTGTTGGAACTACTGCCAAATGGTAATCCTAATGAGGCGGAAGTATAGATGCCTAAATTGAAATCGTTGGCAACGGTTAATAACGGGGCACTTAAGCCAATGGTAATATCACAATTCATGGACGATCCTGAATAATCGGGTGTTAAAGATTGCTGAGAGTATTGGAGAGACCGTAAAGAAACACCAAAATCGACAACCTGTGCCTGTGCCATTTTTATCACAACAAAAAACAACAAAGCGACAAGAATTCTTTTCATTTTTGAAATAACTTTCTATTTAATTCTTGTATTTATTTGCCTGAATCTTTAAATAATTTGGCAATATCTTTCAATATCCGTTTGTTAATCGTTTTCGATTTGCCATTTTTGAAGAATGCTGACCCTTTGATTTGAACAGCCGAACTGATCCTGAGTTTTGCTGAAAAAGTTCCAGTGGCGGCATCAACCCAATAAAGCATGTGTGCATAACTAGATCCTGCTGGTTGCATAAGATATACCAGATAACAACAGTTACTATCCTTTTCAAGTACTTTTTGGTTATACTCTTCTGTTGAAACAATTTTAAAGTTGAATGGATAGTTTTCGCCAAACATTTCGGAGGTTACATCTTCATCGAGCAAGTAATCGGGAACCAATAGTGTTTTGCTTTTTAGTGTAGGGATGTTGTCGTTCATTGACAGATAAATTGAAGTGAGTCCCATTTTCTGCTTATTGTAAATTTGCTCAACCATATTTTGCATAGAAGTAACAGCAAAAACTAGCGAAGCTTTGTTAATGCCAGTAGGCACAACAGGAAAGTCGATGGCATTAAGAAAATCTTTGCTGCCTGTTGATAAAAGTAAGGCCTCGCTTTTTGTAACAATACGGTAACCACCTGCGTTTCCGCCACCGGTAGAATTTGTTCCGGGATATAATACGAACAGATTAGGATCTTTTTTTGCGGCCTTTTTAGCTGCTTTGAGGGGCATTACGTCGGCAATTTCTGAAAAAGTCCAGTACTGTTTAATAATTGTGGTGAGAACGGTGTTGATGTCGTCGATCTCTTTAGCTTCTTCAGCACTCTCTCTTTTCTCATGTTCATAAAGACCGATGATAATTTTGCCGTTTTTAATGGTGTTGGCCGTTTTTTGGTTAATGCCAATAGCAAAAGTTGAGGCACAAAATGCCAATAGGAATAAGGTTAGTAATTGTTTTTTCATTCGTTTATATCTTTTAAAGTTACTGTTTATCTGTTGGATCTAAATTTATATCTTCGAACATCGATGCCTCCACTCTTGGAACTCGCATGATGAATTTTAGCTTTTGCTGAATATTGTTTCATCCATGTTTGTGTTAACGAATCATGCTCGTTTCATCCTTTTTAAATTTGATTTTATTATACTGTCTATTTTGGTTTTTACTGTTGGTTATTAGCCACTGTTCCCGCACTGAGTGCATTGCGTGGTATTCATGTTTACAGAACAACTGTCACATCGTTCAATAAACCTTTTTCGCCAGCATAATCAGTAGCTCTGCTGTAAATGTATTTTCTATACTGAAAACGGATCTATCTTTAACAATGGAGGCATAAAAGTAAAAAAATATTTTAGTTAACCACACGGTTGCTGCGCTTATGTATCGCGTGGTTTTTCAATACATCTACTATTCTTGTTTGTTGCTGTATATGGAAAATGTCAATCTAACAAGTTGAAAATAAGGAGTATGATTTAATTGAATATCCTTTTTCTTACCAAAGAGAAGAGGTTGTTAGCATTCGTAAGGATTGGCCTTGGCCGGTGAGCCGAAAAACAAGTGAAGAGGGCGTTAAAAAATCTTTTCTGTTTGAGCCGTCAGGCGAGTTTAAAAGATTTTAGCCATCGAGCGCTAGTTTTTCGTGCGAAGCGGGCACAGCCTTGACTTTTCTTGATTACTTCTTTGCGTCAAGGCAAAGAAGTAATTGGGGTTTAGGGGCAAAGCCCCTTGTTCGGGTTATTGAGGTACACTAACGGATATTCATTATGATTTAATTGAAAAAACATAAAAAAAAGTGCAACCATTTCGCTTTTTTGTTTCATACTATGAGAGATTCGGTTTTCATGTTTGTGCATCAACAAATGTCGATCGAACTCAAAATATTAACCGAAAAAAGAATAGTATGAAAAAGATTCGCTTATTAATCATCGTTAGCTTAATTGCCTTGGCTATCACTTCGTGTAAAGAAGACGAAGAGGTTGTAACAACCAACATCAATGCAAAATGGAACGTTTCGGCAACCACTAGCCCTTATAAATCGTTCGAATTTACCGAAAGTGGAAACTACTTAGTTACAACAAATGCAGGAACAAAATCGACAGATCAGGACATCTACATTTTTGGCTCGTACAGTGCCGTTGCTCAAACATTAACATTGAAAGACTTCGGGACCATCGAAATTAATGAATTGACAAGCAACAACGTTTCATTCACTCTAAAATTAGATTCTGCAAGTGCTGATCCTATTGAAATTACGGCAACCAAAGCCGACGAGATGGACAGCGATACTAAGACCAATTTACTCTGTCGGAGTTGGGACATGTACAAGATAAACGGAAAAACAGCTGAAGAAACTTCGGCAGAAGCAACTGTCTTTTTCTCGAAAGCAGGAACTTATTTTATTGAATTCAAATATCCTGACGAGATACATGAAAGTGGTATGGCTTTATGGAAATGGAGCGACTCCAATCAAACTAAGTTCTGTTATTCATGGGGCGAAACCATTACTTGTGACGAGAATAATCAAGTTGAAGTTGTTGAAGTAACCCAATCGTCATTGAAATTACAACAAATTTTTAGTTCTGAAGAAGGAGGAGATGATGAGTACGATGTTTATGAACTAACTCTTGCTGACAATAATAAATCTGCTTCTGTGAATACAACAATTATCAACCAAAATTCAGGTCTCAACAAAACGGGGTTCTTATACCGGCAAAAAAAATAAGTCGTCGAAACGTATCGTAATTGGCATTCCTGCATTGTAAAACTACTGCTAACCTGAGTTCTATTTTAGTTTTTGAACTTCAAAAATAAAGTCGAACTCAGGTTATCATCCGCGGCTGCCGCGCGATTGTATCGCGCGGTTTGTATTTAATTAGCTATAAGAACATCTCCCAACAATCTTTTTTTCCGCTAACGTGCGTGTCCTCATTCGTGGTTTTTCTGAACATCTTCACTATTGTTGCTCGTTTCATTATATTAGTTTGAATCTTGATCCATGATTCTTTTTGGTAAAGAATGTTTCTAAACATTTTTATCTGAGCGCAAACCTTTGCGCAAACCTTTGCGCTATTTTTCTATATCAGAGTAGATAAAGCAAAAGCTTTTTTTGTCGATCTTCGAAAAAAGATAAAAAAAGTAATCGATCATGAAGAAAATAGTTGGTTTGTTCATCGTTCTGGCAAGTTTTACAGTCTCAGCACAGCAATCGAAATTTGCGAATGTTTATTCTTTCATCGAAAATACAGAGGTATTTGAGGTTAACCAGACTGAAGGTCACGCGGTTTGTATTCCTTCGAAATCGGTTGATGAAGCATTAAATCTTCAGAAATCGAAGTCAGAAAATGTGCTTTCGCTGAATGGAAGCTGGAAATTCCATTTTGCCAATACGCCGGAAGGTACACCTAACAACTTTTTCGCACCAAACTTTAATGATCAGAAATGGTCTGAAATTACAGTTCCCTCCAACTGGGAAATGCAGGGTTTTGGCGATCCTTTTTTCCGAAATGTTGCACATCCGTTTCGCTCCAACCCGCCTTTTGTTCCGCGTGAATACAACCCGACTGGCTCGTATCGCAAAACATTTACCATACCATCAAATTGGAAAAGCAAACGCATTTTTTTGCGCATGGAGAAAACCGCTTCGGCATCGTTTGTCTGGATCAACGGACAGGAAGTTGGCTACAACGAAGGTGCGCAGGAGCCTGCTGAATATGATGTGACCAGTTTCCTGAAACCAGGGAAAAATTCCATTGCAGTCAACGTCATTAAATATTCCGATGGTGTGTATCTCGAGAGTCAGGACTATTGGCGTATGGCTGGTATTTTCGACGATGTTTGGCTGTATGCAAAATCGGATGTACATATCTTCGACTGGCATGCCACTACCGACTTGGACGAAAAGTATGAAAACGCAAAACTGAATGTACAGATTACGGTAAATAACCAATCGAAAACCGACAAACAGAACTACAAAGTTCGCACTTCGCTGTTTAATGCCCAGAATGTATTGGTTCAGGATTTTACTTCTGATGCAATTCAAATGAGTGCTGATAATAAGCAAATCATAACTATTTCTTCATTGGTAAAAAATCCCCAAAAGTGGACAGCCGAAACACCCAATCTTTACCGGTTAACGCTGGAATTAATCAACAGCGAAGGAAAAACCGAAGAGGTAATTGCCGGTCGCATTGGTTTTAAAGAAACCGAAATTCGCCATCAGGTTTTCTATCTGAACGGAAAAGCCATCAAACTTAACGGCATCAATACGCACATGCAACATCCCGATTTGGGGCATACCATGGACGAAGCCACCATCAGGAAAGACTTTGAAATACTGAAACAATTTAATATCAATTGTGTGCGAATTTCACATTATCCTCCGGTTTCAAGGTACCTGGAGTTGGCCGACGAATATGGATTCTATATTATTGACGAAGCAGGAGTTGAAGCACATGCCACTGAATATTTGTGCGATAAAACCGAATGGGAGTCCATGTACCGTGAGCGGGTTCGCAAAATGGTGTTGCGCGACCGGAATTATGCCAGTATTTTGTTTTGGAGCGCCGGAAACGAAAGTGGAGAAGGAAAAAATATTTGTGCCGTGATTGAAGAAGGACGAAAATACGATACTACACGATATTGGATGTATGGCGGAAACGCTTTTGCTCATTCTTGCGAAGAGATTATCGGGCCACGTTACCCATCACCTTTTGACCTCAAAAAACAGGTGGGGATGGTTCCTGAAAGTGTTGATTCGCGACCCTCATTTATGGACGAGTACCTTTCTATGGCCGGAAATGCCGGTGGTGGACTGGACGAATATTGGGATGTGATTTACCAGTATCCGCGCATCATGGGCGGAGCAATCTGGGATTTCGTGAGCCCGGGCTTGCGCGAGTCCGTTCGCAGACTGACCGATTCTTCACCAAACAATATAGCAACTCACATCATGGGACGCGCTAAACTGGTTACCGGACACGATGGAAAAGGTATTGATCTGAATGGTCACGATCAGTGGGTGGAAGTGTATCAGGATAGAAATGTTGAAATCTCGGGAGATGAACTAACGGTTTCGCTTTGGATTTTTCCGCGCGATTTAATGAAAATGGGTGGAACACTGCTCACCAAAGGAAACAACCAATTTGGCTTGCAGCAAAGTGGTGCCAACTCGCTCGAGTTCTATATCTACACTTCGAAGAAAACAGTTGTCAGTGCTGAATTACCCAACGATTGGACTCAAAACTGGCATCACGTGGCAGGTATTTATGACGCGAAAACGATATCCCTGTTTATCGACAACAAAAAGGTGGCTGAAAAGCCGGTCACCGGGAACATAACCAATTTCCCTTTTCCGCTTAATGTGGGCAAGAATACCGAGACTCATGGTCAGCATTTATCGAATTATTTGTGCGATGCCATTATCGATCAGGTGGGTATTTTCCCCAAAGCAATTGAAATCAATGATTTATTTGCAGCAAAACCCGACTTGAAAAATCGTGCAGCTTTGTGGCTCGATTTTGAACAGGAGCAAAAAGAAGGTGAGTTTTTCAGCTATGGAATTGGCGCGCGTACCTATGGCAGTATCTGGCCTGATCGGGTTCCGGAACCTGAAATGTGGCAAATAAAAAAGTCGGCTCAACCCATTTCGGTAAAGTGGAGCAATGCCGAAAAAATGGAAATTGAAGTTCAGAACCGAAACTTTTTTACCAATACGAATGCCTTTGAAGCACGTTGGAATCTGGAGGAAAACGGAATATCAATTGCTTCCGGAAAATTGGAGGTGGATGTGGAACCGGAAACAAAAAAAATCTACGTTCTTCCTATCTCAAAGCCTCAGCTAAAAGCCGGTGCAACCTATTTGGCAACAGTTAGTTTTCATTCGAAAGAAGCTGCACAATGGGCGCCGAAGGGTTTTGAACTGTGTTGGGATCAATTGGAAATGCCATGGATTGTTCCTGCCGATGAAAAATTGGCACAGCATCAGACCAATCCATTAAAAGTGACAGATAATGAGCAACAATTGATTGTATCTGGAGTAAATTTCGATTATACCTTTAATAAAGCCGACGGACAATTGTACTCCATGAAATACATGGGTACAGAATTGCTGAAACAGGGAGCGCAA
>Ga0209373_10002661_pt1 | contig 17462 bp, 15 predicted proteins | sample Higcelweek5metaG_FD_187173 | JGI IMG/M metagenome (GOLD analysis project Ga0209373, IMG submission 187173) | Freshwater pond sediment microbial communities from the University of Edinburgh, under environmental carbon perturbations - High... | ecosystem: Environmental > Aquatic > Freshwater >... | reverse complement strand
CCTCCAAGGCTTTCTTGATGGACTGCACGGTCTGTTCGATGTTCACCACCACGCCCCGGCGCAGTCCCGTCGAGGGGCTGGTGCCGATGCCGATGATGTCCACCAGGCCGTCGTCCTTGGCTTCGCCAACCACCGCGCAAATCTTGGTGGTGCCGATGTCCAGGCCGACGATGATGTCGCTCTTGGCCATGTTTTCCTCCCTTGTTTAACTCGCCAACTTCCGGATCTTCCCTATTCTTCCCCGTCAGGAAGGTCCGGGCTTCTGCCTCTTCTCAACCCAAATCTTTCCACCGCTGGCCTCAATGGCGGCAACCTGCCCGGATTCCCCGCGCAGCTTGAGATCGCGCCAGACCGTTTCGATGCGGTTGAAATGCGTTTCCCAGTCCGAGAGCTCGGCGCGCACCCGCAGGCGCAGCGCGTCAAGATACAGCTCGACCTGACCGGACCCTGAAATTTTCACCCAGGCCATCTGCCCCAGGGCGAAGGGCAGGTCCTGGCGGTTCATGCGCGCCACCATCGCCGCCACCACGGCCTGCTGGTCGCCCAGCTCTGGGGACACCTCCAAAAGCGGCAGCGAGGCCGAGTCGCCAGGGGAGAGCTGGGTGATGATTCTGCCCTCGGCATCCGCGAAATACAGCTGGCCATCCTGGCGCACCCAGAAGGAGGGCTGCCGCTCGACCATGGTGATGAACAGTTTGTCCGGCAGCTCGCGCCGCACGGTGACGAACTCCACCCAGGGATTCTGGGAGAGCGCCGCCTCCACGCGGGTGACGTTGACGCCGAGGCTGTTCTGCCCCAGGCGCAGCCCTGCGATCTCAAGCACCTGCCCGTAGGCCAGGCGCTGGTTGCCGGAAACGCTGATTTCCGTCAGCCCCAGGGCCGGGGTGGTGGTGATGAGCCTGTAGCCGTAAATAAGCCCGGTGCCGAGCATGCCGAGAACCAGAACAGAGACCAGGAAGAGCATCATGCCCTTTACCGCGCCGCCCGGATTGAGCGGCAGCGAGGGCCCGGACTCCCTGCGGGGCCGGTTGATGCGCACCGGGGCCTTGCGGGCCGGCTGGGTTCTGCGAGGTGCGCCGTTGCCGCCTGGGCGAATCATTTGAGCACCACCACTTCGGTTTCAAGCTCCACGCCAAAGCGCCCGTGCACGGCATGGCGGCCAAAGTCCATCAACTCCAATGCCTGCGCCGCAGTGCCGCCGCCCAGGTTCACCAGAAAATTCGCATGCAGTTCTGAAAAAGCCATGCCGCCCAGGCGTTTGCCGCGCATGCCCGCTTCGTCGAGCAGCTTGCCCGCGCTCATGCCGGGGGCAAGGCCCGCCGGGTTTTTGAACACGCAGCCTGCGCTTTTGGCCGTCACCGGCTGGCTGGCCTTCTTCTTGGTGTAAACGGCCTCCATGCGGGCGCGCACGGCGGCCGGGGCGTCCTGGATCAGCAGGAACTCCGCCTCCCACACCAGGCTGAACCCGGCCCCAAGGCCAGCGTCGAAACGCCTGTAGCCGAATTCGCAGGCCGAGGCCGGTCGCCACACAAGTCCGCCTTCCAAGGTCCACAGGCGCACGCGGGTGAGCGCGGAGCCGGTTTCGACGCCATAGGAGCCCGCGTTCATGGCCACCGCGCCGCCCACCTTGCCGGGAATGCCGGTAAGGCCTTCCAGCCCGGCCAAACCAAGGCTTTGGCAAAGGCCCAGCAGGCGCGGCAGGCCGAAGCCCGCACCGACGCGCAGCAGCACGCCGCCGTTCGCCTTGGCCTCCATGACCGGGGCGGCGTCGTTGGCCGGGCGCACTAGCACCAGCTCGTGCGCGCCATCGGCCGCTAGAAGATTGCTGCCCGCGCCCAGCGCCAGGGGATGACCACCAAGGGCGGGCAGCACTTCCGCCAGCTGATCCAGATCGGCCTCGACACGCGCCACGGCCTCGGCCAGGGCGGGGCCGCCCAGGCGAAGAGTGGTGCGCTCGGAGAAGCGCGGGTTCTGGATCACTGTCAGAGTCATGTGAAATCCTTCGATCGTCCGGTTATTTGGCTTCTTCGTCTGTGCCGTTCAGCCATTCCTCGCCGATTTTCCAGATGCTGCCCGCGCCCAGGGTCAGGAACAGGTCGCCGGGCTTCAAAATGTCGTTCAGCTGGCGCTGGATGCCTGCGAAGTCGGGGAAGAAGCGCACCTTGGTCTTGCTCACCTGCTTGATGCCCTGCGCCAGGGACATGCCGTTGACGCCGGGGATCGGGGCCTCGCTCGCCGGGTAGATCTCAGTCAGGAGCAGCAGGTCCGTCTGGGCGAACACTGTGCAGAAGTCGCCGAAAAGCGCCTGCGTGCGGGTGAAGCGGTGGGGCTGGAAGGCCACAACCAGGCGGCGGTCCGGGAAGCAGGCTCGGGCGGTGTCGAGGGTGGCCTTGATCTCCGCCGGATGGTGTCCGTAATCGTCCACCACCAGCACGCCGCCGCGCTCGCCCTTGCGCTCGAAGCGCCGGCCCACGCCGCCGAAGTTGGCCAGACCCTGCAGAATGGCGCTTTTGGGCAGCCCAGCCTCCAGGGCGACGCCGATGGCGCCCAGGGAGTTCAGCACGTTGTGGATGCCGGGGTGGGCCAGGGTCACCTGCGCCCAGGGCTCGCCGTCCAGGGTCACGTCGAAGATGCTGCGCAGGCTTGTGGCCACGATGGTGCCGCGCAGGCGGTTTTTCGGGCCCAGGCCGTAGGTCAGGCAGGGGCGCTTGATGGCGGGCAGAAGACGCTGCACGCCGGGGTCGTCGCCGCAGACCACGTTGACGCCGTAGAAGGGAATGGCGTTCATGAACGAGGTGAAGGATTTATCGATGGCGTCCATGTCGTGGTAGAAATCCAGGTGGTCGCGGTCCACGTTGGTGACGACCGTCATGATGGGCGAGAGGCAGAGGAACGAACCGTCGCTCTCGTCCGCCTCGGCGATCAGGAACTCGCCTTCGCCCAGGCGCGCGTTGCTGCCGTATGTGTTCAGCCGTCCGCCGATGATGACCGTGGGGTCCAGGCCCGCCTCGGTGAAGATCGTCGCCAAAAGGGACGTGGTGGTGGTTTTCCCGTGGGTGCCGGCCACGGCGATGCCCGTGCGCATGCGCATGAGCTCGGCCAGCATCTCCGCGCGGGGGATGATGGGGATGGAAAGCTCGCGCGCGCGCACCAGCTCCGGGTTCGTGTCCTGAATGGCGGTGGACTTGACCACGACGTCGGCCTTGCCGATGTTCTCCGCCCCGTGGCCGATGTAGACCGTGGCGCCAAGCTTCTTGAGGCGGTGCACGGCGCTGCCCGCGGCCATATCCGAGCCGGTGACCGTGAAGCCCATGTTCAGGAGCACCTCGGCGATGCCGCTCATGCCCGCGCCGCCAATGCCCACCATGTGCACGGTGGAGACGCGGCTGTACATGGCCGGGCTGGCGCTGCGGCCGGGAACCGCCACTCGTTTCGTCTGCTGCAAGTCTTCCATGTCCATATCCTTTTCCTTCCGCCGGGGCTTACGCCGTCTCGCGGCAGAGTTCTTCCAGCCCGTCGGCGATGAGGGACGCCGCTTCAGGCCGGGCAAAGGTCCTGGCCGCGCGGCCCATGGAGGCCAACCTGGCCGTGTCGCCCAGAAGTCCCGGCACCATCTCGGCCAAAACCTGGGCGGAAAGATCCTTCTGGGGCAGCACCACTGCCGCGCCGAGATCAGCCAGGCTCTCCGCGTTGACGCGCTGGTGGTCGTGCGCAGCAAAGGGGAAGGGCACCAGCACGCTCGGCGTGCCCGTGGCCGCCAGCTCGAACACCGTGGAGGCGCCGGAGCGGCACAGGGCGAGGTCGGCCCAGGCGTAGGCTCCGCTCATGCCCTCAATGAAGCCGAACACGCTCGTCGGGTCGGCCCCGGCCTTCACGTAGGCTTCGCGGATGCGCGTCTCGTCAGCGGCGCCGGTCTGGTGCAAAATATTCACGCGCGCGGCCATGAGCTCCGGCAGCGCGGCGACCACGGCGTCGTTGAGCGCCTTTGCGCCCTGGCTGCCGCCCAGCACCAGCAAATTGCGGCGGTCGCCCTGCTGGGTGCGCTTCATGGCGGCGATTTCCGCGCGCACCGGGTTGCCCGTGCGGGTCACCTTCACGGCCGGGAAGTTGCCCAGGCGGTCGTCGAAGGAGACGAACACCCGCTTGACCAGCTTGCCCAGCACCCGGTTGGTGACGCCCGGGACGGAGTTCTGCTCGTGCACGGCGGTGGGGATGCGCAGCATGGCCGCGGCCAGCACCGGGCAGAAGCCCGCGTATCCGCCAAAGCCGATGACGGCCTCCGGCGCGAAGCGGCGCAGGGCGCGCGTGGCCAAAATGACGCCCCTGCTGACCCAGATGATGGAGAGCAGGCTCTTGGCGCCCTTGCCGAGTACGCCGCTGGCGGGCAGGGCCTTGAAATCAAGCCCGGCCTTGCGGGCCAAGTCGCCCTCCGGGCCGTTGCCGCCCAGGAACAGGATGCGCGCTTCCGGGTTGCGGCGCTTCACCTCGGCCGCAACGGCCAGGGCGGGGAAAATGTGCCCGCCGGTGCCGCCGGTGCTGACCACCAGGCGCGAAAGGGGCTTGCGCGCGCTCATGACCGGCTCCTGGAAAGGTTCAACAGCACGCCCACGCAGATGAAGGAAGCGATGAGCGAGCTGCCGCCGTAGCTGATGAAGGGCATGGGCACGCCCTTGGGCGGCACGGTGCCAAGAACAACGGCCAGATTGAGGCAGAAGCCCAGGGCCAGGATCACGCACATGCCGAAGGCGGTGAAGCGGTCCATCAGGTCCTCCTGCATGAAGGCCACGCGGAAGGCGCGCACCATCAGGAAGGCCACCAGCAGAAACACCAGCGTGATGCCGAAGAAGCCCAGCTCTTCGCCCACCACGGCCATGATGAAGTCGTTGTGCGCTTCCGGCAGGAAGAACAGCTTCTGCTTGCCAGCGCCAAGGCCGGTGCCGAAGAATTTCCCGGAGCCGAAGGCGTAGAGCGACTGCACCAGCTGGTAGCCCTCGTCCTTGGCCACGGCAAAGGGATCGAGGAAGGCTGTCCAGCGCTTCAGGCGGTAGGGCGCGGAGGATATGAGCATCCAGCCCGCCCAGGCGCCGATGATGGCGGAGCCCGCGAGATAGATGACCCGCGTGCCGCCCACCAGGCACATGCAGAACAGGATGAAGCAAAGGAAGGCCGTGCCGCCGAAGTCCGGCTGCAGCATAAGCAGCGCGGCCATGACACCGGTGACGAGGAACGGCGGCACGACGCCGACGGAGAAGGTCTTGGTCTGGACCAGCTCCTGCTTTTTGGCGAAGAAGAAGGCCAGATAGAACACCAGGGCGATCTTGGCGAACTCCAAGGGCTGCAGCGAAACCGGGCCGAGGTGGATCCAGCGCTTGCCGCCGCCGACTGTGGCGCCCATGATCTTGGTCAAGACGAGCAGCACAATGACCGCGAAGACCCAGAAATATGTGAGGTCGTAGAAGAACTTGCGGTTCACCCGCGCGCAGAAGATCATCACGGCCGTGCCGAAGACCGCGAATGCCGCCTGCTTTTTGAAGAACAGGTACTTGTCGTTGTAAAAGCGCTCGGCCATGATGCCGGAGCTGGAGAAGACCATGATGAGCCCGACTCCGGCCAGCAGCATCGCGGAGAAGAGCAGCCAGTAGTCCATGGGGTAGTACTGCACGTTGCGGCGCTGGTTCATTTGCCCACCCCCGCGTGCTCGGTCATGAGCGCCTGCGCCACGCGGGCGAAGTCGCGGCCGCGCTCGGCGTAGCCCTTGTAGGCGTCGAAGCTGGCCGTGGCGGGCGAAAGCAGGATGGCGTCGCCCGCGTTGGCCTGGGCGAACTGGCGGCGCACGGCGGCTTCCAGGGTCTGATCCCAGGCCGTGGGGAAATGCGGGGCCAGCACGGGTTCAAAGACTTCGCGCGCGGCGCCGAAGAGCCCGATGGACACGACGCGGCCCTCAAGCGCGGGCAAAAGGGAGGCCACATCGCCGCCCTTGAACACGCCGCCCAGCAGCAGGCGCACGGGCCGCTCAAAGCTTTTCACCGCAGCGCAGACGCTCTCGAGGGTGGTGGCCTTGGAGTCGTCCACGAACAGCACGCCAGCCGCCTCGCCCACGGGCTCGATGCGGTGGGGCAGGGCGTTGAAGGCCAGAATGGCGGCGCGGGCCTGATCCTCGGTGACGCCGAAGGGGCGCACCATGCGCCAGGCCGCGGCGATGTTCTCGCGGTTGTGCGCGCCGGGCAGGCCAGGGCATTCAAAGTCGGTGTCCGCCTCGAAGTAGTCGCGCCGGGCCTTGCTGAAGCTGCGGGCCTCCAATTCCTCGCGCATGGACTTGGGCGCGATGGCGACGCAGCCGTGGTCCTGCTGGGCGAAGAGCTGCAGCTTGGCGGAAAGGTACTCCTCCATATTCAGGTGGTAGTCCAGGTGGTTGGCGGAGAAATTGAGCAGCGCGGCCACGCGGGGCTTGAAGGTGCGGCAGTTCTGCAGCTGGAAGCTCGAAATTTCGATCACGAGCACGTCGGCCTGCTTCTCGGCCAGCAGATAGTCGCACAGGGGCGTGCCGATGTTGCCGCCCACGAAGGTGGAAAGCCCGGCGTGCTCCAAAATGTGTCCCACGAGGGTCGTGGTGGTGGTTTTGCCGTTGGTGCCGGTGATGGCGATGACCGGCTCCGTGAGGAACCAGGAGGCGAACTCCATCTCGGCCACGACGCGCTTCGGGTCCACATCGGCCAGCACGTGGGCCAGCTTCTTCACCGGCACGCCCGGGGAGAGCACGATGAGGTCCGCATCCGCGAACTGGGCCGGGGTGTGGGCTCCGGCCTCAAGGGTCAAGCCCACGGAGGCCGGGTCGGCATGGACCTTCAGCAGCACGTCCTGGGACAGGTCGACCTTGGCGTCCACAAGCCGCACGCGCGCGCCGAGGGACAAAAGAAAACGGCAGGCCGCGAGTCCGGAGACCCCGGCGCCCACGACAACAGCCTGTTTGCTCTGGAAAATCTTTAGACTTTGGAAAATGAGTACTGTCCTGTCCATGCCTGCCACCTAGCGAAGCTTCAGAGTGCTCAGGGCCATGAGGGCCATGAGGATGGAAAGGATCCAGAACCGGATGATGATTTTGGATTCAGGAATGCCTTTGAGCTCAAAGTGATGGTGCAGCGGGGCCATGCGGAACATGCGCCGTCCGCCTGTCATCTTGAAGTAGCCCACCTGCAGAATGACCGAGAGGGTCTCGAACACGAACACGCCGCCCACCAGAGCCAGGATGAGCTCCTGCTTGGCCAGCACGGCGATGAAACCGAGGATGCCGCCGAGGGAGAGCGAGCCCACGTCGCCCATGAACACCTGGGCCGGGTAGGCGTTGAACCAGAGGAAGCCCAGGCCCGCGCCCACAAGCGCGCCGCAGACCACGGTCACCTCGCCCACGCCGGGCACCGGGGTGATGTTGAGGTACTGGGCGATGACCGCGTTGCCCGCCGCGTATATGAACAGGGCGAAGCAGGCGGCGCTGACGACCAGCGGGCCGATGGCCAGGCCGTCCAGGCCGTCGGTGAGGTTCACGGCGTTGGAGGCCGCCACCAGGATGAACACGGCGAAGGGCACGTAGAACAGGCCCAGGTCCGGGTGGATGTTCTTGAAGAACGGCACCGCCAGCTGGGTGGAGTAGGCGGGCTGGAAGATGAGCAGGGTGATGGCCGCTGCGGCCACGCCCAGCTGGCCAGCCAGCTTGGCGCGCGGGGAGATGCCCTTGTTCTGCTTCTTGACCACCTTGGTGTAGTCGTCCCAGAAGCCGACGGCGCCGAAGCCCACAAAGACCAGCAGCGAGAGCCAGATGTAGACGTTGCTCAAATCGGCCCAGAGCAGCACGCTTGAGATGAGCGACACGCCGATGAGCAGGCCGCCCATGGTCGGGGTGCCTTCCTTGGCCTGATGGCAGGTCACTTCCTCCAGGATGTGCTGGCGGCAGCGCAGGGCGTTCAGCCACTCGATGAGCTTGGGCCCCAGCAGGATGGAGATGACCAGCGCCGTCAGCAGCGCGTACACGCTGCGGAACGTGATGTACCGGAAGACGTTGAAGACCGAGAATTTGGCCGCAAGGGGGTAGAAGAGATGGTAGATCATGCCGCCCCCTCGGTATCGCACAGGCCGGTGACGAGCGCCTTGGCGTAGCGCTCCATGCGGCAGGAGCGCGAACCCTTCACCAGCACGGTGCCGCCGTCCAGGCCGGACAGCTTCGCAACGACCTCTGCCGGGTCCTCGACGCTTTCGACCGGGGCCGCGCCCTTAAGGCCGCGCGCCACGTCCGCCGCGTGCTCGCCCTGGAAGAAAATCACTTCAGCCTTGGCTTCTTTGATGGCCGCGCCCAGTTCTTCGTGCGCCTTGGCCGCGCCAGCGCCCAGCTCCTTCATGTCGCCCAGCACCAGCACCAGCCTGCCCTCGCCCGCCATGAGGCGCGTGGCCTCTATGCTGCGGCGCATGGACAGGGGATTGGCGTTGTAGGTGTCGTCGATGACGCGCCAGGCTCCGCCCTCGCGGCAGCAGAAGCGCTGGTCGGGCAGCGTTGCGGAGGAAAGACCGCGCACGATCTGCTCCGGCGAAAGGCCCAGCATGTGGCAAATGCCGGCGACGGCGGCGGCGTTTTCCGCAAAGTGCGCGCCGCAGGCGGGCAGCTCGGCCCAGAAGGCCTGGCCGTCCACGATGATTTCATAGAGGCCGCGCCCCTGGGGCAGCGCTTCCTCGAAGCGGGCGTAATAGGTGGCGAAGGAATCCTTGGCGGAGAAGCCCAGCACTTCCGGCAGCACGCGCCTGGCCTCGTCCCAGAGTTCCGGGTAGTCCATGCTGCACAGGCCGCGTCCGCCGGGCGTGAGATGCGAAAACAGCGCGGCCTTGGCCCGCGCCACGCCCGCGATGTCGCCCAGGCCTTCCAGATGGGCGGGGCCGACGTTCAGCACCAGGGCCATGTCCGGCGCGATGATGGCGCCCAGCTCGGCCATGTCGTGGGGCTTGCTGATGCCCACTTCCATGACCCAGACGTCCTCGCGGCCGGTGGCGGCCAGCATGGACAGGGGCAGGCCCACCTGGTTGTTGAAATTCTTGTGGTTCTTGGCCACCCGCAGCACGGAGCCCAGTGTCTGCGCCAAAAGCTCCTTGGCCGTGGTTTTGCCCGCGGTGCCGGTGATGGCGATGACCTTGGCCTGAACAGCGTCGCGCCAGTGCCGGGCCAGTTCGCCAAGCGCCTTTTGCGTGTCGGGCACGATGAATACCGGACAGGTCGCTGTGCCGATGCCGGGCAGTTCGCGGTTCGCCACGATGGCGCAGGCGCCTGCGGCGGCGACCTGACCGGCGTAGTCGTGGGCGTCGAAGCGCTCGCCCTTGAGGCAGAAGAACAGGTCGCCCGGGGCGACTTCGCGGCTGTCCGTGCGCACGGTCGTCACCACCAGGTCCCCTTGGGGACCGGTGAGCACGCTGCCGTTCAGGCACTGGGCGATGTCGCGCAGGGTCAAATTCATCCGAGAACCTCGCGGATGGCGCGGCCAACGGCCTCGACATCGGAGAAGGGGTGCTTCACGCCATTGATGAGCTGGTACGGCTCGTGCCCTTTGCCCGCCACAAGCAGGGCGTCGCCCGGCTGGAGCAGGGCAACGGCCTTGCACAGGGCGGCATAGCGGTCCGGATCCTCCACGACCTGCCTGGCTCCGGCCAGGCCGGGGCGCACGTCGTTTATGATCTCGAGCGGATCCTCAAAGCGCGGGTTGTCCGAGGTGAGCACGGCGACGTCCGAAAGCTCGGCCACGGCCTTGCCCATGAGCGGACGCTTGGTGCGGTCGCGGTTGCCGCCGCAGCCGAACACCGTGACGAGGCGCTTGAAGCCCGCGTCGCGCAGGGCGCGCTGCACGTTCAAAAGCGCGTCCGGGGTATGGGCGTAGTCCACGAAAACATCCAGGCCGCGCTCGTTGTGCACGCGCTGCATGCGGCCGGGCACGCCGGTGAAGGGGGCGAGCGGCTGCATGTCCGCGGGGCCCAAGCCCAGGCCCAGGGCGGCGGCCTGCGCGGCCAGCAGGTTGCTGGCGTTGTGCGCGCCGACAAGGCCGGACTGGAGGCTCCAGCACTTGCCTTCCCACTCCATGCGCAGGGTCATGCCCTTGGGGGTGCATTCCACAAGGTCGCCGCGCAGCATGGCGTTGCCCTTGGGCGCCTGCGCGCCCTTGAGGGTGAAGCCCAGCGCGTCGGGATACTCGGACAGCAGGCGCATGCCGTAAGGGTCGTCGGCATTGGCGGCCTTGTGCTTGTCCAGGCGCGGATAGGTGCCAAAAAGCAGGTTCTTGGCCTGATAGTACGACTCGAAATCGCCGTGGTAGTCCAGGTGGTCCTGGGTGAGATTCGTCAGAACGGCGGCGTCGAACTCAAGGCCGGCCACGCGCTTCTGTTGCAGGGCGTGGGAGCTGGTCTCCATCACCACCGTGTCCACGCCGGCTTCGCTCATCTGCGCGAAAAGTTCGTGCAGGCGCCAGCAGCCCGGGGTGGTCAGGCTCGCTTCGATGCTCTTGCCCGGCCAGCAATAGGCCACCGTGCCCAGCACGCCGACCTTGCGGCCGCAGGCGGAGAGCAGCCCCTCCAAAAGATAGGTGACGGTGGTCTTGCCGTTGGTGCCGGTGACGGCGATGACCTGCATGGCCTGCTCGCGCGTGTGGAAATGGGCCTCGGCGAGCATGCCCAGGGCTTCGGCCGTGTCGTCCACGCGCACCAGGGCCGCGCCCATGCCCGCAGGAACGGTTTCGTTCTGGCTCACCACGATCCAGGCCGCGCCGTGGGCCAGGGCATCGGCCAAGAACGCTGCGGATTTGTCCGCGGCGCTCGGCATAAGCGCAAAAGCCTCGCCCGGCTTCACCAGGCGGGAATCGGTCTGGACCATCAGGCCCCGGCTGACGAGCGCGAGCAGTTCATTGAAACGCGGGCCGTTCACTGCCTCTTCTCCTTCTCCGCATGGCCGAGCCAAAGGATGAATGCGTCGCCTTTGCCGGCGTCGGAGCCATCCGGCCAGGGTTCACCAGGTGCGGGCTTCTGATTGGTGATCTCCATGCCGCCGCCCTTGAGCGATGGCACGATGCCACGCTTGCCGAGCACCTCAAGCGCCCGGCGCACGGACAGGCCAACGAGGTTGGGCACGCTTGCGCCACCGCCTTCGGCCGTGGGCGAGTGGAGGGCCCGGGCCGTCATGCTGCTTTCCGTGGCGTTGCCCTCGGGCGCGCCCTTGGCCTCGGGCAGGCGTCCGAAATACGAAAGGGTCTTGATGGCGATGTCGCGCACAGCGGGAGCGGCCACAACGCCACCAAAGCTCACCGGCGTAGGTTCATCCACCGCGACCATGAACAGAAATTCAGGCTTGTCCGCAGGCACCAGGCCGACAAACGAGGCTACGATGCCGTCGCCATAGCCCTTGCCGGCTGTGCCGCCCACCTTTTGCGCCGTGCCGGTCTTGCCCGCCATGGGCACGCCGGGAATGCGCGCCACCTTGCCGGTGCCGTCTTCCTCCACAACCTCGCGCATCATGGCCAGAACCGTGTCCGCCGTCTGCGCGCTGAACACGCGCTCGGCATCGGGCTGGGAGTCCTGCGGGGGATCCAGAACCAGACGCAGGGGCTTGGTCACGCCCTTGTTGGCCAGGGTGAGATACGCCTTGGCCATCTGCAGGCCCGTGACGCCGATGCCTTGGCCGAAGGCGATGGTCGCCAGGTCGAATTCAGACCATTCCTTGGGCTGGCGCAGCATGCCGGGCGACTCGCTGGGCAGGGCCAAGCCCGGCCGTTCGCCGAAGCCGAGCTTGCGCAAATAGCCGTACAAGGGCTGCGCGCCGAGGGAGAGCCCGATTTTGGCGGTGCCGATGTTGCTCGAGTAGCGCAGCACGCGGCTCGCCGAGAGCCAGCGGTACGGGTGCGTGTCGCGGATGGTTTTGCCGCGCAGGTTCCATTTGCCGTTCTCGCAGTCGAAAATCTTGTTCGGGTCGATGACCTTCTGCTCCAGCGCGGCGATGAAGGTGAAAGGCTTCATGGTCGAGCCCGGCTCGAAGATGTCCAGGGCGGCGCGGTCTCTGCGCGCGGCGGGTTTGGACTCCGAGGGGTTGTTGGAGTTGAAGAACGGATAGTGCGCCAGCGCCAGGATGTCGCCCGTTTCCACGCGCACCACGATGGCCATGCCGGAGCGGCCGTTGTACTTCGTCACCGCCTCGGCCAGGGCCTGCTCGGCCGCGTCCTGCACCACGGTGTCGATGGTCAGGCGCACGTCCTGGCCGCGGATGTTCATTTCGCGTCCCTGGGCGTCCAGGTAAAGCCTGCGGCCGGATGCGTCGCGCTGGACCACGAACTTGGCGCGGCCGCCGGCCATGCGCTCGTCGAAGAGTCCCTCGACGCCCTCCAGACCTTTGCCGTCCACGTCCACAAAGCCCAGCACCTGTCCGGCCAAGTGCCGGTTGGGGTACATGCGGCGGTATTCGCTTGTCAGGTGCACGCCGGTCAGGTTGGCCTTCAAAAGCTCCTGGGCCTCGCGGTCGTCAATCTGGCGCTTGATCCAGACAAAGCCCTTGCTGGACGCAAGCTCGCGCTCCAGATTCTTCTTCGGCGCGCCGAGAATCTGGGCCAGGGCTTGGGCCGTCTGGGCCGGGTTCTGAATTTCAACCGGCGAAGCGTACACGCTCTTGCTCTCCACACTGGTCGCCAGAATGGCGTTGTTGCTGGCGTAAATGCGTCCGCGCTCGCCCAGCTCGAACTCCGTGGCCAGATTCTGCTTGCCCGCCGCGTCGGAGAGCTTCGGGCCAAGGAATATCTGCACGTAGGCGGCGCGGCCCCACAAGACCACCCATATGAGCGCAAAAATAAGGGCAACGGCCGCCAGCTTGGCTCTGCCGGTGTCCGTTTTGCTGCGCGCCTCTTTGGGCCGCTTGCGCTCTATGCGACTTTTGACCGCCATTCTCCATATTCCTTGCCGCTATTTGGGCTGGCTCTTGTCCTGGTCCGTCATGATGCGCATTTGCCCCGGCCCCACGGGAACCAGCCCGTACATGGTGGCCAGCCGCTTGAGCCGGTAGGGCGAAATGAGATTGTTGCGTTCGAGCTCCAGTTTGGAGGCCAGCGAGGTGCGGCCCGCCAGCTCCTTTTCGAGCTTGTTCAAGTCATAGGCCAAATCCATGCGCTCAATGTTCAGCCATACGCTTGAAAGGCCCAGCACCAGGCAACCGACGATGGCGCACATAAACGCCAATACAAAGCCCTTCATGCGGCTCATTTGGCCTCCGCCACGGGCGCCAGGCGCTCTGCGACGCGAAGCTTGGCGCTGCGGCTGCGGGGGTTCCTGTCCATCTCAAGCTGCGTAGGCAATTGGGGCTTCTTGGTCAAAATGCGCAGCAACGGGGTGCGGTCGCAGGTGCAGAAGGCCTGCTCCAGCGGGCAGCGACACCCCTTGGCCCAATAACGGAAGCTTTCCTTCACTTCGCGGTCCTCCGCAGAGTGGAAGGAAATGACCGCCACGCGGGCGCCGGGCTTCAGATACCGGACTATGCGCTCCAAAAATGTCTTCAATTCCTCGATTTCCTGATTCACCGCCATGCGCAGCGCCATGAACGTGCGGGTGGCCGGGTGGTTTCTGGCCTCCCGGCGGCGGTCGGGGGGGTACGCCCTGGACACGATTTCCGCAAGTCTTGCCGTGGTCGTGATCTCCGCCTGCTCACGCGCGCGCACGATCGCCCGCGCGATTTTTCCACCCAGGGGCTCGTCGCCCAGGTCGCGGATGATGCGCTTGAGCTCCTCGAAATGTTCACGATTCACCAGCACGCGGGCCGAGTCCATGTCGCTCGTTGCGTCCATGCGCATGTCGAGCGGTCCATCGGCCATGAAACTGAAGCCGCGCTCGGCCTCGTCGAGCTGCAGGGAGCTGACGCCGAGATCCAGCACCGCGCCGTCGAGGCTGTCCCAACCGGCTTCGGCCAGGGCGGACTCGAATTCGCTGAAGGGCGAATAAAACGTGTGCGCACGGCCGGGAAATTCCTTCAAGCGCTCGCGCGCAAGGGCCAGGGCCTGCTCGTCCCGGTCCAGGCACACAAGCTCCGCCTCGCCGCCGCTGGCCCGCAAGAGCCCAAGGCTATGCCCAGCCAGGCCCAGGGTGCCGTCCAGATAACGGCCGCCAGGCTTGGGGCACAGGTAGCCCACCACCTCGTCCAGCATCACTGGAACGTGGGGAACGGCTTCTTCTGCGGGCATGTATCCTCTCCCTCTTAGAACGGCAGCTTGATGTCCGCTCTGGCCAGTTCGGCGGAGACATCCTCGTTGCTTTGCTCAAGCAAAGCCTCGAAGCGCTCCTTGTCCCAAATTTCGAAGCAGCGTCCCACGCCCACCAGCACCACGTCGCGCTCCAGCCGGCCGCTTTTGCGCAAGTGCGTGGGCAGCTGGATGCGGCCCTGCTTGTCCAAAAAAACTTCCGAATAGCCCGCAAAGGCCACGCGGCGGATGTGCTGCAACGTGGTGGAGGGCGCGTTCAGCTTGTCTTCCATCTCGGCCACGAACAGGTCCCACTGGGACGGCGTGATGCCGATGATCTGACCCTGGTAGATGGTCAGAACCAGCCGCCCGTCTGGAGATTCCGCCAAAAATTGGTCGCGGAACTCCGGGGTCAGCATGAGCCGGCCCTTGGGATCGAGACTGCGGTGAGCATGGCCAAGAAGTCGCACTTGTTTCCCTCTCCAAACCACTATTTCCCACGAATTACCACTTCGACCCACCTTTTTATGAAATCCAAGGGAAAGTCAACACAAAAAACATTTGCATCCCTAAGAAATGCGGTTAGTAATCGAAGCAGTTCTGGGGCGTGTGAGCGCTTCCCGTAGAACAGCAAATAATGTTGGAATGTTGGAGTCTCAGAAAGTTGAGGCGGCGCAGGCCGCGCACGGGGGATACATGCGCGAGAAAGTGGTGATGCACATCAGGAACGGAGCCGTTTTTACGGCAAATGCGTTGCGTCTCGCTTTGCGCGGTCCGCTCGAAATCTCCCACCTTGCCGGGACGGGTCTGTAGCCATGGCCGCTGTTGAGAAAAAAGCAAGTATTGCCGATGCGTTGGATGAACAGTATTACCAGATCAACCTGGACATCCTGGAGAGCTTCAGTAAGTATAGACCTCCTCTAGACCTTTTCAGGTTCAAGGAGGACGTGGCCCGGGTTATGCCGTATTGCAAGGCTGGCGAACGCTTGACGAACGAGAAGGTTGAGGAGCTGGCTCAATTTGTGGACGAAGGCATTGTTTTCGTCTCCCGCGCGGACCACCCCGTTTACGTCAAGCACATCAGCTACCAGCTTGATCTTGTGCTGGTGGACAAGAACCTGCACGAAACCGAAATCGCGGACATCTTCGCCCAGGCGCTGACCCGCCGCCTGGCGGAGTTCTTCGACCAGCCCGTCGCGCCCGTGTTCGCCAAGCTGTGGACAGACCTCATGGTGTTGACCGAGTATCTGTACCAGGATCCCCACCGCATCCGCGCGCTGACCAAGCGGCTGCACCAGGAGCACAGCCTGGAGAACCACTCCTTCAACTGCGGCGTGCTGGGCTTGGCCGTGCACGTAAAGGCTCACACTGCACAGTACGAGGCCGGCGACATCAAGCGCAAGTTCTTGAATCACCTCACCACGGGGCTTTTTCTGCACGACATGGGCATGAGCAAGGTCCCGGCCTTCATCCGCGACAAGGACAAGCCCCTGACCCCGGACGAGCGCGGCAAGGTGCAGCGCCATCCGCAGTCCGGCTACGAAATGCTGACCAAGCTGGACCTGCGCTTCCCCGAAGTGGAGGAGTGCGTGCAGGACCACCATGAGCGCATCAACGGCTCCGGATATCCGCAGAAGAAGTCCGGCGCGGGCATAGGCTCCCTGGCCCGGCTCTGCGCCGTGGTGGACTCCTACTGCGCCATGACGGTGAAGCGGCCTTACGCCGCGGCCATGGAGCCCATGAAGGCCGCTGCCGCGCTGACCCAGGACCCCGGCTATGATCCGGAGCTCTCCCGCATGTTGCAGGCCTTGGTGCTGACCCAAACCAAAATCAAATAGGCGCGGCGTTGCCGGCTTTGGCCGCGCGGCGCCGTCTTTATCCCCGTGGATTGACGCTGGGCGGAGCTCCGCTCTGCGCTTTTGCGCGTTTCTTCCGCACCCGGCCGGCGCCTTCCTGTCATTTCTGGCTCATCCCATCCTTGTTGCCCCCATGGCCTGAAAATACGTATTTTGAGCTGCCTGCGTTTGGAAAATAATCCAGCGTGTGCGGCATGTTTCGTTCTTGCTTGCGCACGCTTCGAAAAATGTTATACGTGGTCGCTCTTGCCCCAACCTTGTGTTTCTGGAGGCGGCTATGCGCACAAAAGATTTCTTCAGCGTGGATTTGGACGATGTCTTCACGCGTCCAGTGCTGGTGCTGACAAGGCATCCGGAGGATTACAGGGAGACTTTGCTCGCGTCCGGGCTTACGCCCGTGTTTGCGGCGGGCATGGAGGAAGTGGGGGAGCGGCTGAAGGAGCAAGCGGTAAGCGGCTTTGTGCTTGAGCTGGGCGAGGTGTGGAGCGCGCACGGCCTGCAGCGCGAACACCTCTTTCAGCTGGCCGAGGCTTTTCCGCTCTTGCGTGTGCGCCGGCTGCGCCAGCAGGGCGATTCCCTGGAATTCATGGACAGGCCGCAGGATTTCGTGTTGCGGGCGCTGCGCTTTTTTCCGCGCCGGGCGCGTTTGGCGCCGCGGGCGCCGGTGCTGCTGGACGCGCTGCTTGCCAAGGCCGACGACCCGGATTTCGACGCCCCGACGCAGGGAACCATACTCGATGTTTCCGCAAACGGCGGGCTTGTGCTCGGGGCGGAGAGCTTCAGCAAGGGCGATCTGCTCAACCTGCGCATCGGCGGCCTTGCGGCGCCCATAACAGCGGGCGTGTGCTGGCGGGGCGAGCATGGCCGGGCTGGCAGGAGCCGCCACTGCGCGGGCCTGCGCTTCATGGATATGGCGCCGGGCCAGGCCGAGGAGATTGAAGCGCGGCTTTTGGCCGGGGCCTAGTTTTTGGCTTGAAGGCCCGGGGGGCGGCACACATCCGGATTGATGACCCGCGTGGCTTCCTCCAGGGTCACCGCCTCTGAGCAGAGATAGCCCTGGCCCAGGTCGCAGCCCAGATCCTCCAATATTTGCCGCTGGGGCTCGGTCTCAATGCCCTCGGCCACGGTGCTCAGATGCAGGCTTGCCGCCAGGGTGATGATGGCGCGGATGATTTCACGATCTTCCGCGCTTTCCGTTATGCGCGCCACAAAGCTGCGGTCGATCTTGAGGCAGTTGAGCGGCAGGTGCTGCAGCGCGCTCATGGAAGAGTACCCGGTGCCGAAGTCGTCGATGGCGATGCCCACGCCGCGCGCCCTGAGGCGCGAAAGAATGTTGGCCGAGGCCTCGGGGTGCTTCATGATGGACGATTCGGTGATC
>Ga0209373_10002659_pt1 | contig 17464 bp, 15 predicted proteins | sample Higcelweek5metaG_FD_187173 | JGI IMG/M metagenome (GOLD analysis project Ga0209373, IMG submission 187173) | Freshwater pond sediment microbial communities from the University of Edinburgh, under environmental carbon perturbations - High... | ecosystem: Environmental > Aquatic > Freshwater >... | reverse complement strand
TAGCTGGCGGAATCATGCCGATAAAACCTTTTTTGATAAGTTTTTGAAAGGCATAAAACATGACAGCCATTTCAAGAACAGCACCTTGGCCTTTGAAATAACCAAAACGTGAACCAGAAACTTGGGCGGCTTTTTTGACATCAATAATGTCGAGTTTTTCGCCAAGATCAGCATGATCAAGAGGTTGAAAATCAAATTTGGTCGGCTCCCCTACTGTTTTGTAAACAACATTTTCAGACTCATCTTTGCCAACGGGAACATCACTAGCTGGAATATTAGGAATTTCTTCGAGGATTAAATTTTGTTTATCTTCCAAATCTTTTAGAGCAGTTTCTTTTTCTTTAAGATTATTTTTGATTTCAGTGGCTTGTTTTAATTGTTCATCGGTTGGTTTTCCCTTAAATTGACGAGTTAAACCATTTTGATCGGCACGAAGTTTTTCGACACTGGATAAAAGTTCACGGCGAGAGGAATCAAGTTTGATAATTTCGTCAATGATAGAAGAATCTTTTTGACGATTAATTAATGCTTGACGGACGGTTTCTGGTTCTTGTCGGAGCAAATTGATGTCAATCATAATTGGTAATATTTTAACAAATTAAAGTGGTTAAAATCTACGCAGATTAAACGCAATTCAAACCCCTCTGTCACTTCGCGGCATCTCCCCTTGATGAAAGGGAGAAGCTAAACTTTTTTATACATGTAAACTGCATCGTCGAATTCGCCTTTTCTTTTTAAACCACCAGGAAGTTTTCCATATTCAATAAAGCCTAATTTTAGGTATAAATTTTGAGCAATTTGATTTTGACCAAAAACTTCAAGAGTAATAATTCGTAATTCAGAAAGTTTTTTTATTGATTCAGAAATAGTCAGTTCCATAATTTTTTCGCCAATACCGAACCCACGAAATTCTAGAGCAACACTAATACCGAATTCACCAACAGATGATTTTGCTTCAATCCCTAGATCAATTTCAGCACAAGCAACTAATTGATCATCACAAAAACCACAGAGATAAACACATTGATTTTTAGAAATTTTTTCTAGTTTATCTTTGAGCCAATTAGTTTCACTTTCAGTAGTATTTTGAAACCCTTGAAGTAATAAAAAACTTTGCTCGGCAGAAATTTTATTAATGTAATTTTTTAAAATTTCGGCATCGTCAATGGTTGGATAACGAAAAAAAATCGTTTTACCTGACTTAGTTTTTGTTTCTAAAATTATGTTTTCCATATTTATTTCAACAATCCTTCTTTAATTACTAAATCTATTATTTCTTTTATTGGTTTGTCTTTATGTAATTTGACAAAATTTTGAATAGGAAAGATATTTGACTTTTCAACATTTTCGTTTGGATTTGAACTAGTTAAAATTACGAATGATTCTTTTAAGTATTCTATTTTTTCGTCAGAAATATTTTGTTTTTTTAAATATTCTCTCCAATAGTAATAAAACATAAAATGATTGAGCTCGTGTTTTGATGCATCCATTAACCAAATTAAATTTGAATTGCGATTTACCATAAACCATTTTTCTTCATAGTAGTATGGACAACTGAAAAAAGTCGTAAGGTAAACAGTAATATCTTCAAAAGGAAATTTTTCAGAATAAGCTTTTTCAAGCAATTTTATAATTTGATCTTTTTCTCCATTTAATATTTTGGTATACCACTTAACAAGCAGTTTAGTATTTTCTTCAAAATCTTTTGTACGAGTTAATTTCCAGTGTTTTTTTATTATATTAATGGCTTCTTCTTTAGTTCCGGCAGTTTTAACTTCCTCTATAAATTCGGATGGAAAATATTTTTTACCGATTTCAAAATAATCAGTACCAAAATTAACCTTATGTTTTCCCCAAAAATTATTTAAATATGGAAATAAATCTTTTTCTTCAGAATATTTGACGATGAATTTCATTTAACAAATTATAACCCAATTTCTGGGGTGATTGATTGCATGGAAGTCAGACAAATTTCGATAAACTTTTCGAGAGGAATATTCAGGCCTTCCTGTAGTTCACACATTTTAACTTCGTCACGACGAGTGCCGGCAGCAAAACGAGGTTCTTTAAGAAATCTTTTTAAGACTGAGCTAACTTTGACATCAGCTAATTTTCGAGATGGATAAACATAGGCGACGGCAGTAATTAACCCTGTTAAACTATCGGCACAAAAGATAGACCATTGGGCTTGAGTTTCGGTTTTGATGCCGGTGATAGATGGAGCATGAGCTTTGACTATTTTGTCGATATCATCAGAAATTTCTAAATTAAATTTAGCTAGAGCTTCCCTGGTTTTATTGGGGTGAGATTCTTTAAATTCACCAGCATAATCAATGTCGTGGATTAAACCGGCTAAAGCCCAATCTTCACGAGATAATTCGTTTGGTTTGAGTAAATTGTTTTGGGAAAGATAAGTATATATTCCGCCCATACAAGCTTCGAGAGCTAATGAATGATAAAAAATATTTTGTTCTAAAGAACTTTTGACGGCGTTTAAATATATTTCTCGGTTCATAAATTTTTATTTTTCAAATTTTTTCCAAACTCCTTGGGAAACGACTTCGATGTTGTCGCCATCAATTTTGATGGCAGTGTCATCATCGATGGCATAAATTGGATAAGAATATTTTTTAGACCTTTTTTTTAAATTATTTAAATTCGATTCTGGGAAATAAGTGGAGTTAAGATGAGGTTCGATCATAAAATTAACTAAATTCAAACCGTCGTCAAAAATTTCTTCATCAATGTCTTTAAGTGGTTCTGCCTCAAAATCGGCATTAATTATGCTTGGAGTGGCCACAATAGTACCAGCGCTGACACCAATATAAATTTTATTCTTAAGTAATTTAGGCAAAATTTTAGACAGTCCAGATTTATTAAACCAGTACATCAAATGGTAAGTGTTGCCACCTTCAACAAAAAGGACATCAGCTTCTTCTAATCTTTTCTGCCAAATTTCTTTTGGAAGGGCGGAAATATCAACAATGTCAATTTCTTTGAAATTTAAAAAACTAAGACGACGGAGATCATCTATTAACCAATCTTTGTTACCTGATTCTAAATTGGCAGCAGTGGGAATAAAAGCGACTTTGAGTTGGTCTAAAGGTTTGCCGGCTAATTCATCTAAAGCTTTGACGATGGTTTGATTTGTAAGACCAGCGGAAGTAAGAAGAAGTTTCATAAGAATATTTTACTCTTCGTTTCTCATGGCTGGGAAAAGAATGACGTCTTTGATGGTGGATTGGTCGGTGATAAATTGGGTGAAACGATCGATACCCATGCCCCAGCCGGCAGTTGGTGGCATGCCGTATTCAAGAGCACGAATATAATCACTGTCAAATTGCATGGCAGTTTCGTTACCTTTCTTTTCTAAGGCAACTTCATCTAACCAACGGTCAGCTTGATCTTTGGGATCATTTAGCTCATTGTAAGCTTTGAGTAATTCAGTGCCACAGACAAGTAACTGGAATGAAGAAATCTTTTTGGGATTATCGGCTTTGCGTTTGGCAAGAGCAATCATTTCTGATGGGTAATCACAAACAAAAGTCGGATTAATGATTTTTGGTCGAACGTGTTCTTTGTAAAGAGCATCGAAACAAGCTCCTAGTCCATAAATACCAGACATATCAACTTTCAAATTTTTCTCTTTAAGAATATTTTTAAATTCAGCTTCGTCTTTGATATTATCAATATTAATACCAGTGTATTTTTCGATAACATCGGTAAAAGTAACTCTTTCTATTGGTTTGGTAAAATCAAGATCGGTGCCTTGAAAACTAATTTTTAAATTACCTTTGACAGTTTTAATAACATGTTTGACCAATTCTTCGGTAAAATTCATTAAAACTTCATAATCAACATAAGCCCAATAAAATTCAATTTGAGTAAATTCGGGATTATGAAAACGAGAAACACCTTCGTTTCGAAAATCACGAGAAACTTCATAAACTTTTTCAAATCCACCGACAATTAATCTTTTAAGATAAAGTTCGTCAGAAATACGAAGATACATGTCCATGTCGAGAGTATTGTGATGAGTGGTGAATGGTTTGGCTGAAGCGCCACCATAAACTGGTTGAAGAATTGGAGTTTCGACTTCCATAAAACCATGATCATCTAAAAACCGACGCATTTCGGTTAAAATTTTAGTTCGGGTTTTAAAAACTTCACGGGTTTCTGGGTTGACAATAAGATCAACATAACGTTGACGATAACGCTCTTCAACATCTTTAAGACCATGCCATTTTTCAGGAAGAGGTCGCAAATTTTTGGCTAAAATTTCGAATTTGTAAACATTAATAGTAGTTTCACCAGCAGTGGTTTTGAATATCTCACCACAGACTGAAACAATGTCACCCAAATCTAATAATTTTGTTAAAGACATTTTGTCGGCAAGAACTTTTTCTTGAAAGAAAAGTTGAATTTTACCTGTTTGATCATGCAAATCAGCAAAAAGAATTTTTCCATGACCACGAAGTGACATAAGACGTCCGGCAACTTCAACTGATTTGTCCATCATGTCTCGAGCTTCTGAAATAGAAGATTTAGCGGATAAATTTGGTTGAGGATACTGATTAAGGCCAAGAGTTTTCATTCTCTCTAGCTTGTCTTGGCGTTGTTTTTGAAGGTCGTTAAGTTTTACGTCTGGCATGAAAGTATTTTACTATACTCACGGCCAATTTAGTTAATGGAAACGATTTTGTAGACAATTTTGCCAACTGGAGCGTTAACTTCAATTTGATCGCCAACTTTTTTACCGATTAAGGACTTGCCTAATGGAGATTGGTCAGAAATTTTGTTTTGGGTTGGATCAGATTCAAGTTGATTAACGATATAAAATTCTTTAGTGGCAGCACCAATTTTAGTTTTGACTTTACAACCAACTTGGATACAACTAAAAGAAGTTTTATTACTAACAATTTCGCTATTTTCTAAAGTTTCTTCGATTTGTTCAATTTGAGTGTTGGTGACTTCTAATTCCTCTTTAAGTTGGGTAACTAACCCATCTTCGCCTGATTCATCTGGTTGAGCCACATCTTCAATTTGGATAATCAAATGTTCTTGTTTTTTCTTGAGATCAACTAATTGTGCCTTTAGTTGTTGGTAACCGTCTTTGGTTAAAAGATTTTTTTGGTTCATTTTTTTTATTAATTGATTTACTCCGATAACTCGGGATCGTATTAAATAGAGTTAATACCTATTTAAACAAAAAACCTCCCGTGTTTTATTAAAATCTGCTCGGGAGTTGCAGATTAGAAAGTATATTAAGGGAAAGAAAAACTTTTGTCAAATGATAATTGTGGTTTAATTAGATGTGGTTTTAAAAAATTTTTTTAAAGTAACGCCTGAAAAAAGACAAGTTAGAATAAAGTCTAAAAAAGGTGTGGTTTATAACAACCCTAGATGGTGGAAGAAAATTATTTTTTATTTTGGGTCAGTTTTAGTAATAATTTCTTTGATTTTTATACTATATATATATGAACCTATAATGATAGGTTGGGTTCACTATAAATTAATTGATCAGAGTAAGATTGAAGTGAAGATTGCAGAGATCGAGAGTCAAGGATCTGGGGAGACGTTAGCACCTGAACCAACCTTAGTTAAGTCGAGTGAATTTAAGATATCTATACCAAAAATTGGAGCAGAAACAGATATCCAACAGGATGTTTCACCATATGATAAAGAGGAATATTTGAAAGTGTTAAAAAAGAATGTAGTGGCTCAGGCATTAGGGACAGCTTTTCCTGGAGATGGAGACGGAAAAACAATGTTCTTATTTGCTCATTCAAGCGAGCAAAGAATATTAAATGCTAGAGATAACCCGGTGTTTTATTTATTAGGAAAATTAGAAAATGATGACGTTATTTTAATAAATTATAGGGGGGAAATATTTACATATAGAGTATATACAAAAAAGGTTGTTAAATCCAAAGAAACTGATTATCTAAACTATTCAGAAAATGGGAAAGAGATATTAATACTGCAAACATGTTGGCCAATCGGGACTAATTGGCAAAGATTGTTAATTTTTGCTGAAAAGATTTGATATATTTGATGTAAAATTGCGTATGAGTTTGGATTTATCTTTTAGTGATAATTATTGGCAGAGCCTGGAAGTGGTGGTAGATAAATTACCTGGTTTTGATAAACAACTAATTAGACAGGCGTATGATTTCATGGAAAAAGCCCATGAAAAACAAAAAAGGCATTCTGGTGAACCATATATTTCTCACCCGGTGTGGATAGCAAAAGTGGTAGCACAATTAAATATTGGTCAAGAAGCAGTAACTGCCGCTTTATTGCATGATTGTGTGGAAGATACTGAAACAACTATTGATGATATAGCAAAAACTTTTGGTGACGAGGTGGCATTGTTAGTGTCGGGATTAACTGAAGTTAAAACTAAAACATCTGGGATTAAAATCAATAAAACAAGTATTGAGACTTTCAGAAAATTCTTTTTTTCGTCGGTAAATGATGTGAGAGTGTTGATTATTCGCTTGGTTGATAAACTTCATAATAGTTTGACTATACAATATTTACCTAAAAATAGACAAATTTTGTATGCAAAAAATATTATGAGGATATATGGTCCATTAGCTGAGTATGTCGGATTGCATTATTTTAAAAAACGATTGGAAGATATTGCTTTTCAAATCCTCCATCCGAAAGAGGCAAAAAAAATTAAATTAATGTTTGAAGAACAAGAGAAAGATGAAATAAAAGCCTTAAATTTGGTAGCGACGGAAATTGAGAGAATTTTAAAAATTAATAATATTAAAGATGTGGCTGTTGAAGGTAGAATAAAAAGTTTATACAGTACATATTTAAAGATAAAAAAGAAAGGCGATAAATATAAGGTAAAAGATAGAGTGGCAATTAGAGTTTTGACTAATAATTTGGTGGAATGTTATACAATTTTAGGTTTGTTGCATGCTAAATATAGATCTTTGCCCGAAGAATTTGAAGATTATATTTCAGCTCCAAAACCAAATGGATATCGGTCGATTCAAACAACGATTGCTTGGAGAGATGGATTAACAGTGGAAATTCAAATTAAAACCAAGGAAATGCATGAGTTTAATGAATTCGGTCCAGCTTCTCATATTGCTTATAAAACTGGTAGAGGAAATAGTGTGGGAAGTGGAATGGAGTGGGTAAAAGATTTAGTCAAATGGCAAAAAGGTGATGGAAATATAAATAATTATCAATTAAAAGTGCTGACCAACTATATTTATTTATTTACTCCAAAAGGTGACACCATTCAGTTGCCTAAGGGAAGTACCGCTTTGGATTTTGCCTATAGAATCCACACCAGTATTGGTGATAGGTGTATGGGTGTAAAAATAAACGGTAAAATAGCAAAAATTGATGATGAGTTAAAAACTGGTGATTTAGTGGAAGTGTTGTTGAGTAAAAAGCTAAATGTAAATAAAAATTGGATTGATATAGTAAAAACATCAGCGGCCAGAGAGCATATAAGAAAGGCAGTGAAGTTTGAAGAAGAAGACGGAAAATGATATAATTATGGTGTTATAGGCTATATAAATATATGACAAGAAGAGTTGAGGCTGTCATTGGTGGACAAATTCGGTTTAATTTTGACGAAGTACCTGCCGATAACCAACTTATTGGACAAGCCGGAAAATATGCAGACTATACTCTTTCACAACTCATAGCAGAAATGCCGAAAGATTATGAAGAATATCTATTGGATGAGTTAAGAAGATTAAGTGATGAAAACGAAGGGGATACATCAAGAGTAGAAAGCTTAAACGAAATATATGGTGAATTATTATATATAGATAAAGAGGAAACTCCTTATCAACAAGCAGATAGAATTAAACGAGAGCAACAATCAACACTACATGTTTGTAGACAAGGTAAAGTGGAACCTAAAAAATTTGTAAGAAGAGATTATACTGCTAGGCGATGGAAAGAATACGATCAAGGATGACTTTTAAACTAGACCACTTTTAATATTTAGTACTTTTTTACGATAGCGGTTGGAGAAACGATGGGCTTCGTCGCGGAGTTGTTGGAGGAGTTGAAGAGAGGGAGAATTTTTTGGTAAGTTAATTTCTGTCCAATTATCAGGTGAATTTTTATCTTCATCATTTTTTATTACAATGGTTTCAAATTTTTTGGCAAGTCCGATAATAGAGATACCCTTCGACTCACTATGTTCACTCAGGGTTACAGCGGCTGTAGCTGCTGTAACTTGAGGTTTGCCACCATCGACAACAATTAGATCCGGAATCCCCCATTCTGGGTGTTTGAGACGACGATAAATAATTTCTTTGATCATGAATTGATCGTCGGGAGTCACTTTGGATTCTATTTTGAATTGACGATATTGTGAATTATCAATTTTTCCATTTTGATAAACAGTCATAGCCCCAACAAAAACTTTGGAACCAAGATTGGAAATATCGTAGGCTTCAATTCGATTAATCTTTTTTAATTTGGGAAAGATTGATGATAAAGTTAAGACTAATTGGTCGGTGGCTTTTTGATATTTATCTTCTTTAAAATCAATATCTTGATAAAGATGACTCAGACTTTGCCAGCCGGAAATAACATAATTTAAGGAATTTATTTGATCACGACGAGTTTTGGCCATTTCATAGTTCTCTTCTTTAGAAAAAATAGTCATCTCTTTGGTTAATTGAAAGATTAATTTATGAAAATTACCATTGAGGATTTTTTTAATTTTGGAAATATTGGAACGATATTCTTTTAAGCTTGGATTGGGTCCAGGGCAAAGGCCAATATGACAATAAAGACATTTTTTGGAATCGTGTTTTTTGGCATAATAAGGAAAAATGTGACGGATGGTTTTTAAAAGACTTTTGACAGAACGGCTGTCAGGAAACGGACCAAAAAACAAATCATCTTGATTAAGTGTGGATTTAAAAGCAGGTTTAATGAGAGGAAATTTATCTTTGGTGATAGTGATATAAATGTAGCTTTTATCGTCTTTAAGTTGAGAATTAAATTTGGGGCGATATTGTTTGATAAGACTGGACTCGAGAACTAAAGCTTCAATTTCGGAACCAACAGTATGAAAACTAATATCGGCAATTTCAGAAACTAAACGACCGGTTTTGTAACCTAAAGCGTGATCAGACTGAAAATACTGAGAAACCCGTTTTTTTAAATTAACGGCTTTGCCAATATAAATTATTTTCCCTTGAATATTTTTATAGATATAAACCCCAGGGGAATTTGGAATATGACTTAAATCAATCACATAGGTATTATATAATGAAACTATGAAAGGAAAGGAAAAAATATTGACGATGATTTTTGGAATTATTTTTTTAATTTCAGGATTGATTCGATTCTTTCAGGTAAAAAATTACAATACAGCGTTTACATATGACCAAGCCAGAGATATGTTGGATATAAGAGTTTTGGGAGGATTTAAAGATTTTCAGGTATCTGGTCCAACAACTTCTATCACTGGGTTAAATTTAGGGCCATATTACTATTTATTAAATTTACCAGCTTATTGGATAGGTCAAGGAAATCCTCAAGCATTAGTTTACTGGAATTTAATTTTCTTTTTGGCAACAGCAGTAGTAATTTACCGGTTTTTTTATAAAAAAGATATTATAGTAGGATTTTTTGCCTCAATTTTCTTTTTGATGGCACCACAACTTTTTGGAGTAACGAGATATTTTTGGAACGCTAATATGGTGGTTAATTTTATTGTTTTTTACTTTTTAGCGTTAATAAATTTTTTAGAAAAGAGAGATAAAAAATCAGCGCTTATTTTTGGAATTACGTCGGGCCTAGTGATTCAATTTGAAGCGGCTTTTGGAAGTATGTGTGTGGCTTTTGGATTGATGGTTATATTACTGGGGAGAAATTGGAAAATTATAAAAAACTATTTGTTGGGAATGATTCCTTGGTTTGCTCCGCAAGTAGCTTTTGAAATTAAAAATAAATTTATCATGTCGAAATTATTTATTGGAACCTTAACTGGGGCTAATAAAATTTTAGGAGAAAAAATACCTTTGACTGAGGTGATGTGGACTCATATAAAAACGATAAGCAAGTTTTTCGAAGGACAATTTATGCTGCCTTTTTGGGGAGGATTAATTGTATTACTAATAGCTTTAATAATCATTATAAAAAATAAAAAATACCGAAAGATTGGCACTTATTTGATAGGGTTTCTAGTATTTGCTGTTAGCTATTACACTATAATTTATCATCATGAATTAAAACAATGGTATTTAGAGGGAATAAGAGTGTGGTATTGCTTAATGATGGCTTTGGCTGTTGGAAGTGTAACAAAGTTAAAAAAATTATTTTATTTCTTTTTAGTTTTATTTTGTTTAAGAAGTTTTTATTTGACAATAATTGACCAACGAAACAGTTATATTTTAACTGGCGGGAAAAGTGATGATCCAAAAAATTTGGCTAATTTGATTGAAAATATTGATTGGGTCTATCAAAAAATGGAGGGTAAAGGATTTCAAGCTTATACCTATGTGCCAGAAATTTACGACTATCCAAATCAATATTTGTATTGGTGGTATGGGATTAAAAAATATAAATATATGCCAACGAAAGTGTCATATAGTTTAACTGAAGTGCCAGACTATGTCAGAGAACAGAATAAATTTTACGAAAAAATGAGAATGGATAACGATGGAAAAATTGCTTTAATTTACGAAACAAAAGATTTGTATGTCGGTTGGTTAAATCAATTTAAAGATTATTGCATTATTGAAAAATGGGAAACGGGATGGAGAACGACAGTGGAAATTAGAGGGAAATGTTCTTTTTGAGGTATTGGCCGGTGTAACTGCGAGGGCAATTCATGACATCTTTAATAGTGCCAGCGACAACTAATTCTCCACCCTTCTCACCACCTTCGGGACCCATATCAATAATCCAATCGGCGTTTTTAATCATGTCTAAATTGTGTTCAATAACGACGACAGTATTGCCTTTATCAACTAATTGACGTAAAACTTTGATCAATTTATCGACGTCATAGAAATGAAGACCAGTAGTCGGTTCGTCAAGAATATAAAGCATTTTTCCTTCGATGACTTTGACTAATTCACGACTGATTTTAAGACGTTGTGACTCCCCTCCCGATAATGTATTCGATGGTTGGCCTAATTCTAAATAACCTAAACCGACTTCTTGAATAGTAGTTAATTTTCGTTTAAGTTTGGGCATGTTTTGGAAAAATTCCAAAGCTTCATCGACAGTCATTTTTAAAATATCAGCGATATTTTTACCTTTATATTCGACTTCTAAAGTTTCTTCCTTAAACCGTGAACCATGACATTCATCACAAGTAACATAAATGTCGGGCATAAATTGCATTTCGATTTTGATTTGACCTTGACCTTCACACACCGGACAACGACCATTTTTGACATTGAAAGAAAAACGATTGGCATTGAAACCACGAATTTGAGCTTCGGTGGTTCGGGCCATTAAAGCGCGAATATCATCAAAAATTTTTGTATACGTGGCTGGATTACTGCGAGGAGTGCGACCAATGGGAGACTGATCGACAATTAAAACATCGGAGACAAATTCAGTGCCAGTAATTTTATCAAATTCACCAATAGTTCCGTAATAACTACCAAGAGTCGCTTTGCGAACACCACCATAAAGAGTGTCGTGAACCAAAGTGGATTTGCCAGAACCGGAAACTCCAGTGACACAAACTAATTTGTTGAGGGGAAAATCGACGTCGACATTTTTTAAATTCCATTGACGACAACCTTTGATGGAAATTTTATGGCTGGGATTAATTAAATTAGAATTTAAATTATTTTTAATTTCTAATTTTCCAGAGAGATATTTGCCGGTTAAAGACTTATTATTTTTTTTAATATCTTCAAGAGTACCTTCGGCAACAATTTCACCACCACTTTTACCGGCATAAGTACCAAAATCGACAATCCAATCGGCATTTTTGATAACATCTTCGTCGTGTTCGACCACAACAACACTATTACCTAAGTTTTTTAATTTTTGAAGAGTACCAATAAGACGATCGTTGTCGCGAGAATGAAGACCAATAGTTGGTTCGTCGAGAATATAAAGAACTCCGGTTAATCCGGTGCCAATTTGACTAGCTAAACGAATACGTTGTGATTCACCACTAGAAAGTGTCCCCGCTTCCCTGTCTAAACTAAGATAATCAAGACCAACGGCTAATAAAAATTCGATTCTGGCGGCTAATTCTTTTTTGATAGGAGTGACAATTTCTTTTTCTTTATCACTAGTTAAAACTGAATCGAGATTATTTAACCAATTGTCTAATTTTTCAATCGGTAATTGAGTGATTTGATAAATATTTTGACCTAAAATATGAACTGAAAGAGCGTCTTGGTTGAGACGAGCGCCATGGCAAGAGTGACATTCGGTTTTAATCATGAATTTTTCGAGTTCATCACGAATAGCATCGGAGGCAACTGAAGAATAACGACTTTCCATCATTTTGGCGCGCCATTCTGGAAATTTGGAACGATCGACTTGGAATTTAGAACCAAGACCTTTACACTCAGGACAAGCACCTTCGGGAGAATTGAAAGAAAATAATCGAGGTTCTATTTCTGGAAGAGAAATATTACAGGTAGGACAGGCGAAATTCTCTGAAAATAAAGTGTCGGAAAAATCTTTTGGATTAACCGGGAAGTCAAAACCAGTATCAAAAATTTGAGCCGCAACGACTAAACCATTGGCTAATTTCATAGCTTGTTCAACATCATCAGTTAAGCGATCGGAAATGGGTTTAGTATCTTTGAGATTATCTTTGCTAATTGATACTCGATCGACGACAACATCAATATTGTGTTTATTAGTTTTGGCAATACCAAAATCAGAATACAAATCGATAATTTGATTATCAACTCGAATCCATTTATAACCTTGTTTTTTAAGATTCTCGATTAAACCTTTGAAGTCGCCTTTTTTATCACGAACTACGGGAGATAAAACTAAAAATCGATAAAGATTTAAACCAGAAACTTGAGATGAGGCGGTATTTAAAATTTGTGTAACAATTTGCTTACTGGTTTGGGGAGCAACTTCACGACCACAATGAGGACAGTGAGGATGACCAATGCGGGCAAATAAGAGACGAAGATAATCGTAAATTTCGGTAACTGTACCAACCGTAGAGCGAGGATTGTGAGAAATAGCTTTTTGATTAATGGCAATAGAGGGAGAAAGGCCGTCGATAAGATCAACTTCGGGGCGTTTCATGTTGCCCAAAAATTGACGGGCATAACTCGACAAACTTTCGACGTAACGACGTTGACCTTCGGCAAAAAGAGTATCGAAAGCCATAGAGGATTTACCAGAGCCAGAGACTCCGGTAAAAACGACCATTTTATTTTTTGGAAACTCGAAAGAAACATTTTTTAAATTGTTTTCTCGAGCACCTTTGACGATGATTTTGTCTAGCACAAACCCTCCCCAAAATCCCCTCTTTCCCCTTTAACAAGGGGAGGAGCTACACCCTCCATCTCCCTTGACCAGCCTTCGCTGAAAGCTACGGCATGGCGAGGCAGGGTGGGGAAAAAATTAGATTTAATAATTTTTGATTTCATATGTTTTACTAAAATTTATCGTAATAATGTTCACAAATTTCCCAAATATTCCCCCATTTATCTTCAAATTGAAAATATTTATAAAGAACAGGTTTTTCTAAAATAGTTATTTCACTAATATAGTTTGGTTTTAATTTTTTAATTCTTTCATATTCAACTTTTATGTCTTTTGCCCTAAGTTCTGGTGTTATATTATTTCCTTTCTTAATTTCATCGCCATCAACAGTGTAGTTATAAAGGCCAATACCACCAAAATCTGCCCATCTATCTTTTTCTCTGTGGCTAATTTTTTTTTCAAATAAATTTTCATAAAAAATAATAGCCTCGTCAAGATTATTAACCCAAATATAGAATCCTTCTGTTTTTAGCATAAAATTTATTTTAATTAATAATTTTCTATTTCTTTAATTTGATCACGAATGCGAATGGCTTCCTCGAAATCGAGATTGAAAGCCAAATTTCTCATTTGTTTTTTGAGTTCTTTAATTTGTTTTTGGCGTTGAGGTGGGGTTAATGAAGAAGTATCGATTTTAGCCCAATTGGTTTTTTCGTCTTTTTTAAGATCTTCAAATAATTGAGGCCGGATTGATTTTATCACTGATGCGGGAGTAATGTGATTATCTTGATTATATTTAACTTGAATCTTACGACGGCGATTAACTTCACGAATAGCACCATCCATAGCGTCGGAAACAGAATCAGCATATAAAATAACTTGACCTGAAAGATGGCGAGAAGCTCGACCCATAATTTGAATTAACGAAGATTGAGAACGTAAAAATCCTTGTTGGTCAGCATCAAGAATGGCAACTAAACTAACTTCGGGTAAATCGAGTCCTTCACGTAATAAATTAATACCGACTAAAACATCATAATTACCAGATCGTAAATCGTCTAAAATTTTTGACCTTTCAAGAGTAATAATGTCTGAATGAAGATAAGCAACTTTAAAATTTTGGCCGGTTTTAGCTGGATCAGATAAGTATGTAGCTAAATCTTCGGCCATACGTTTGGTAAGGGTAACGACTAAAACACGCTCTTTATTTTGAATTCTGGCTTTAATTTCTTCGACTAAATTAGGAATTTGGTTTTTAGTAGAACGAATACTAATTTCTGGATCGACTAGACCAGTAGGACGAATAATCTGCTCGGCAATATAATCTTTGGATTTTTCTAATTCATATTTTGCTGGAGTGGCGGAAACGTAAATAACTTTGGCCATGCGTTTTTCAAATTCTTCAAATTTGAGAGGACGATTGTCCAAAGCAGAAGGAAGACGAAAACCAAAATCAATTAAATTATTTTTGCGAGCCACATCACCGGCATACATGCCACCAATTTGAGGTACAGAAACATGAGACTCATCGATGATGGTTAAAAAATTATCGCCCCATAAATGACGGAAGTAGTCAACTAAAGTATAAGGAGGGTCGCCATGAGTTCTGTTTTTATCAAAATAAATAGAATAATTTTCAATACCATTGATATAACCGGTTTCTTGAAGCATTTCTAAATCGTACTCAACTCGTTGTTGAATTCGATGGGCCTCAAGAATTTTATTTTGAGAATTAAATAACTCAATTTGTTTGGTACAATCAGAACGAATATTTTTGAAAATTTCGTCCAGATCTTGGTGACCACTAACATATTGTTTGGCCGGAAAAAGTTTAAATTTTTCTAAAATAACTTCTTTACTAGTTAATGGATGACGCTGAGTAATTTTGATTAAAGTATCGTCTTGGAATTCAAGTGATAAATACGAGTCGGTATATGATGGCCAAATTTCTAAAGTGGCTCCCCTAACTCGGAAACTGGAACGTTTAAATTCCATTTCTGAACGAGTATAAAAAAGCGAGATAAAACTTTCTAAAAGTGGCCGGCGAGGATAATTTTTACCGACTTGTAGGGAAAATGCCATATTCTCAAATTCAACCGGATCACCAATGTTGTATATACAACTGACTGAAGCAACAACGATATTATCGTTTCCAGACAATAGATTAGATGAAGCCTCTAAACGAAGACGATCAATGCGATCATTAATATCAACTTCTTTGGCAATGTAAGTATCTGAGGCGGGAATATAAGCTTCTGGTTGATAATAATCGTAGTAAGAGACAAAATAAGAAACTTTGTTGTTGGGAAAAAGTTCTTTGAATTCTTGATAAAGTTGGCCGGCGAGAGTTTTGTTGTGAGAAATAACTAGAGTGGGAAGTTGAGTATTTTGAATGACATTGGCGACAGTAAAAGTCTTACCAGAACCGGTAACACCCAGCAAGGTTTGTTGTTTGACGCCAGAGATAATATTGTCCGAAAGTTGGGCGATAGCTTGAGGTTGATCCCCTGACGGTTGATATTCGGATTTTAATTGAAAAGACATAGATAATATTTTATCATGGTTTTGGGTTTTATTTGGGTAAAACTATTTCTTCTGAGCAATCATCCAATTGATCATATTATTATCAATATATACATTCTTGGTGATAGTGTGACCACCGCCAGGAATTATAGTTATTTTAGCGTTACCACCAGATTTGATAATGGCATTAATTAAATCTGTCTGTTTTGAAGGACTCGTGGTTTTATCAGCAGATCCATGAAATGCCCAAATTTTTGTTTTGGCCAAAGAGCTGACATAACTGTGAGAAATTCCGCTAGTGGCAACAGGTACAAAACAAGAAAAGAATCCCGGATTTTTTGCAACAACAAAATAGGCACCATATGCACCTAAACTATGTCCAGTAATAGATATTCTTGATTTATCAATATCATAAGTAGAGACAATGTAATCAATAAATTTTTTAATATCACTAGTTTCTTTCCCCCAATTATTCGTGCTTTGAGGAGAGACAATATAAGCGTTATAGTTTTTCCCCGATTTTATAATTCCGGGGACTTGGTATTCTTTTAGCAGTTTATTTAAATCACTACCTCTTTCACCTGATCCATGTAAATAAATCACTAATGGCATTTTAGTGGTTATTTTTTTGGGTGTGTAAAGCCAATACTTATATCCCATATCAGATTTAGCTACAAGGGTTCCTTGTTGAGAAGAATATGAAGCGTATGATGATCCAGAGGAAGATGATCCAGAGGAGGATGATCCCGATGATGAAGATCCAGATGAGGATGAAGAGGAGGATGATTTTTTGGTTGGTGTTGGTGTGGGTTTTTTGGTTGGTGTTGGTGTGGGTTTTTTGGTTGGTGTTGGTGTGGGTTTTTTGGTTGGTGTTGGTGTGGGTGTTAGGGAAGAATTTGGTCTAAAAGTGGGGGTAGAAGTTAATGTTGATGTAGTAGTTGAATTAATAGTAACTTGAATTGAATTAGTTTTATTGTTTGAAGATTTAAGAAATATAGTTGTTTTGCCTGGATTCTTAGCAGTGATTAAACCTGATGGCTCGACACTAATAATATTCTCATCATAAGTCCAAATGATATTTTTGTTGTAAGCATTATCTGGTAAAACAGTGGCTGTAATTTGTTGTTTTTCCCCAGGATAAAGATTGACTTTATTAACACTAACTCTAACACCGACTGGATAAATAATTGTTGGTTTTGATGTTGGAATTATTGTGGGGATTGGTGTTTCAGTTGGAATTAGTGTAGGTTTAGGTGTTGGTGTTAAAGTTGGAATTAATGTTGGAGTTGGTAATTTAGTTGGAGTAATGATTTGTGAAGATACTCCTGAAGTAACTTTTGGAGTTACTGTTGATACTACTATTTTAGTTGGAGTAACAGTTGTTGTTTTATTAGTTTTAATTACTGTTGGAGTTACTGTAGTAGCTACATTTGTTACCTTACTAGAATTATTCATTCTAGAAGACAAAATTAACATACAAATTATTACTGACAATACTAAAACTCCATAA
>Ga0209373_10002658_pt1 | contig 17470 bp, 20 predicted proteins | sample Higcelweek5metaG_FD_187173 | JGI IMG/M metagenome (GOLD analysis project Ga0209373, IMG submission 187173) | Freshwater pond sediment microbial communities from the University of Edinburgh, under environmental carbon perturbations - High... | ecosystem: Environmental > Aquatic > Freshwater >... | reverse complement strand
GTCAACAGTTACCAGAACATGGACAGCTACTGATGCCTGTGGAAATAGTTCATCGGTTAGCCAGTCGATAACCATTAAAGCAGTAACAGTAGTAACCCAATGTACTTCATGGCAAACGGAAACAGGCTTTGGCGGAAATAGTGCAGGAAATGGCAATGCCTGGTGGTACTTTTACAATGGGAATGGTGTTCAAACCATTTGGGCTGGTCAACACATCAATGCAGGAAGTGTAACTCTCGTTAACGGATATTTGCATATTACCCTTGATAATGGTTGGGAATTACAAAATGTGAGTGAGCCGGTTAAGATACAGGCATATAACACTCTACCATCTTCAAGACCAGCTGCTGGTCAGTTTACAACATATAAAGGAACTTCACTCACTGTGGCTGTCGGATCGTTTGCTTATTATGTGATCCATCTTGATGTTCGAAAATGTACAAGTAATAACTAGCAAGCAGATTTGCTTTTTAGGTTGATTTAGATTCATAATAATTTATGGGTGGTTACAGCTGATAACTGGAACCACTTTTTTTAATTAATTATTCCATAATTTTTTTTGAACAATCTATTCACTCATTTCCACAATCATCGACTTCAATCCTTCGGTACTGAAAGTGTTTAATTTTCCATTGTTGTCGGAGTAAATAAATAGGACATCAACCCCGTTGAGTATAGATAAAAGCTCTTTGCCTTTGTCGAGCCCCAATACCATGAACGAAGTCGCCAGAGCATCTGCGGTCATACAGTCGGATGTGACAACCGTTGCGCTAAGTAGTGTATTTCGAGCCGGTTGCCCTGTTTTTGGATCAATTGTATGCGAATATTTTATGCCATTTTCGACGTAAAACTTACGGTAATTCCCCGATGTTGCCACCGATTTATCTTTGATCTGAATAATAGATTCAAGGTTGCTACCTGCATCATAGTTTCCGTCAATTGGCTTGTCGATACCAATGCTCCAAGGCTTTCCCTTCGAATTTATACCTTTCGCCTGAAGTTCGCCTCCAATTTCAACCAAATAGTTTTTGATCCCTTCACGCTTCAGAAAATCGCATACTACATCAACCGAGTAACCCTGAGCTAGGGCATTTACATCGAGCTTAACCCCGGGCTTGGTTTTTATCACTTGGCGGTTTTCGAGTTGTACTTTCTCCATTCCAACAAATTGCAATAAGCTGTCAATGTGTTGAGTGTCGTGTTTTGGAATAGGCGATGTGCCGAATCCCCAAGCATGTACAACTGGGCCAACAGTAATGTCGAAAGCTCCATTTGTTAGTTTGTTTATCTCTGCCGATTTGTTGAAAACCGCAATAAACCAGTCGTCAACTGTTATGTTGGGTTCGTTGTTGTTTATCCTCGAAATAATTGATGTTGAGTCGTAAATTGAAAGCGATTTGTTGAATTTTTCGAGAATCGATTTGACGGTGTCGCTGTAATCTTTATCTGTTCGATTTTCATAAGTGATATGAAAGGTTGACCCTTGAGCAAACCCCTCAATTCGTTTGTATTCGTAAATTTTTGGTTTGCAACTAGCTGTTAATACACACATTAAAAGAATTATTCCTAGAAATTTTGTCGACATACCGATTGTTTTTATTGAAACTGAAAGGCGAAATTGCAGATTTATTTCTAGTTGTCAAACGTTTTTTGTTGAACTTTTCAATGTTGGGAATACGCTAGCTGTGTAAAAGTGCAGTATTTGTTATTCTCTTTTTGCATTGCGACGTTTAATTGTCTTTTAAACAAAGAATGAGTCAGATAATTCCGACTCATTCTTTGTTTTTGTTTGATTTATTCTACTTGTCTATTTCCCTTGTAATTGAGATGGCCGCAATGGTTCCATCGGCAATGGCAGTGGTTATTTGTCGGTACTTTTTGCTGGTTACGTCGCCCACGGCATATACACCGTCGATGTTCGTCCGTTTGTCTTCGTCGGTTTTGATGTAGCCCCACGGATCGAGTTCCAGCTTGTTTTTGAACAGCTCCAAGTTGGGCTTCAACCCAATGAATACGAAGATCCCATCGGTGGTAAGTGTTTTCAGCTCCTTCGTTTTCAGGTCTTCTACTTCAACAATCATTTTATCGCCCGCTTTTTTGAAGGCACGTGGTTCATGTTCCAACATGAAGCTGATTTTGGGGTTGACAAACGCCTTTTCCTGGGCTATTTTATTGGCCTGTAATTTATCGAACTGGTGAACGATGGTGATTTTTGAAGCAAACTTGGCAATGAACTCGGCCTCTTCGATGGCCGAGTTGCCACCGCCGATTACCACCACTTCTTTATCTACGAAATACTTGGCATCGCAGGTGGCGCAGTACGAAATACCGTTGCCTTTGTATTCCATTTCGCCGGGAATTCCAATTCGGTTGGGCGATGTGCCCGTGGCAATGATGATCTTCTTGGCTTTGATGGTTTCCAATTCATCAATTACAATCTCTTTCTTTTCCAAATCGACTTGGGTAACATCGACGGCTACTTTGTACGATGTTCCGCACTTTTTGGTTTGTTCGCTCATGTTGTGCGAAAGCAGGTAACCTGGCTGTGGGTCGATAAAGCCCGGGTAGTTTGAAACCATGTGGGTGGTGGAAACGTTTCCGCCCGGTAGTGCAATGTCGATGAGCGTGGTGTTGATGCGCGCTTGGCACAGATACAAACCAGCTGTGAGTCCGCCCGGACCTGCGCCCAAAATGGCTACGTCGGTTTCGGTAATGGTGGGCTCAATGCCGTTAACAATGGCTTTGAAGTTTTCAGGCTCAACCAGGTGTTTGATTTCACGCAAAATCTCAGAGCGTTTCACGCCACCACTTAAACGGCCACAAACTTCTTGTCCATTTTCATAGAAAAGCAAAGTTGGCGACGATTTTACGAACAACTGATCTGCCAGATCGCGGTTTCGCTGACGGAATATTTTTACAAATTTTAATTCTTCACCAAATAGTTCCTGCAATCCGTCGAGCTTTGGGGCCAATGCTTCGCAAGGCGGGCATTCGGTGGAATAAAAATCGACTATCACTTTCTCGCAGTTCAGTACTTCGGTCTCAAATTCGTTTGCTGTAATTTCTTTCATATCAATCTTTTTTAACCACAAAGGACTCTAAGATTTTATCACAAAGGGTACAAAGTTTTTATTCTTAAGTATTTCAATTTTCAGGTTCGGTTTCCGGTTTCCGTATTCCATTTTTTTGCTTGGCTTGGCTGATGGTTGTGCACCCGATCTTTTACAACCAGCGTGGTTACATCGCTTTCAATTTCACGGTTGAAGAGGATGTCGTGTCCAAGGCAAAGACCCATGGTAATGGTCAGGTCGGGTTTGCGACTGTTCAGTTGCTGCGCTTGTCCAATGGGATTGCACGAAACCGAACAGATGTTGCTCTCCAAATTCACCTTGTTTTGCGTTACGCCACCCACTGTGCATGAGGCCGCTTCCACTTTCAACCCATTGGCGCGTAGATAGTCGACGACCAGTCGGGCATCGTTCTCCATGCCGTAGCAATAGGCCAATCCAACGGTTTTCATTCCGGCTAATTGGGCAAATTCGGATAGTTCTTCTAATCGTGAAAGAGTTCCGGCACGGCCATTGTCGACCAATTGCGCGGCGGCCTGAACAATATTCTGCTCAGCGTGGTATTTTGCAATCACTTCTTCAGTGTCGAAGTTCACCACCTCGCAACGTTCGCCCTTTCGGCAGATTTTATTTTTACAATGTGTACATTCCATAATTTAAACACAAAGGACACAAAGGTTTATCACGAAGAAACACAAAGTTTTATTCAGATTAAATGTTTCTGTAATTCGTCTTATTGTCGCACTTTTTTCTTCAGTCTAATATCTAATGTCTAATATCTTTTAATCCTTGAAGTAATGCCCGATTCCCAGTTCGAGCAGTTCGGTTACGGGCCGACAGTCGTGCGAGTTGAGTGTGCCGTTGTAGTTCTTGGCCATCGAGGCACAGCCTCCGCCACAAATGAGCGCCAAGTTGCAGTCGCGGCATTTGGGGATTGAAAGAATATCTCGGTCGGTCCATTCATCAATGGCATCGGTGAATTGCTTCACTTCGGGATAAAACGTTCCGAGGCTTTCTCCTTCTTTGCCAACGGTGGCCGTGCAGGCGTAAAAGCTACCGGTGTAATCGAACGCCCATTCGGTTTTGGTACCCGTGCAGGCATCGAAAAGCGGTTCGGGCATTTCGCCGTTCTCAAACAAGAATTTCGAAATAGAGAATGCCGGTTTGTGAAACTCCTTGATGTGCGGATGTTCGTCGAGCAATCTGTACAAATCCTGATAAAGTTCGAGGCGCGAATACAGCCTCATTTGATCAGTCTGGCACTCGTGCAGCTCGTAATTTCTACCTAGTTGAGTTTTGAAAAGCGGTGATGCAGCCCATCCTTTGTCGATGGCAAACTGCGCCAAGTCGGGCAGATTGTCGATGTTTTGCCGATCGACCACCATGCGCAGGTTTACCGGAATGTGGTTTGCAAGCAGTTGGTCAACGCCAGCCACAATTTTCTCGAAAGTTGAACCTCCACCTTTCAGCGGGCGGCGTTGGTCGTGTATCAGTTGAAGCCCATCCAACGTAACCTGAATTTCGCGGATCTTCCCACGTTTCAGTATCTCGATGTATTCGGGCAAGTTGTAGCCATTGGTAACAGCAGCAATTTCAATGTTGGCAGCACGAGCTTTTTCAACGAGGTAGGCAATCATCTCCTGATGCGACGGCGCGCTCAAGAAAGGTTCGCCCCCAAAAAGGGTGATGTATTTTCGTCGGGCGGCAAACTTCTCTTCAATATAAATGAAGAAGGCATCAATAATCTCTTTGCTCAACTTTTGAACGGGCGCATTGTAACCTGCTTGGTAGCAATAGGTACAATCGAAATTGCAGGTGTAGTTGGTGACAAAGAAAATCTGCACTTCGTCTTTTTCGCGGTCGTCGAGGAATTGCAGGTATTTCTGGCGGAAGAGCTTTTTTTCTTCAGCCTCTTCAACCAAATACCCTTTTTCAGCAAATTCGTCAAGGTTTCCCTCTCTGTTTAGTAATTGCTGATAGATTTCCGGCTCCATGATATCGGCATTTCCATGAAGGGAGTTTACGATAAAATAGTTGTCGGAATCTTTAATTTTTGAAACGATGTTGTATTTCGATGGAATCATATTTTTCTATTTAAACACGAAGACACTAAGGCACAAAGGGAAATATAAAAAATGCGGTGTCATAGCGAACTATTTTTAAGAAACCACAAAGTACACTAAGTACATCACAAAGGATATTTGTGCCTTAGTGTCTTTGTGTTTCATTTGCTAGTCGTGACAACCAGCAACAATCTTCGACTGTTTGGCACAGCATTGTGCTACAGCCTTGCCTTCTGATTTGCTTTTTTTGATTAAGCTTTTCATTGTTGAAGTATTTAAAGTGAATAATTTACTTAACAGCAGCTGAATTCATCTTTGGTGGCTGTAATGGTAAAGCTCGAAACTTCAATCTTCCCTTTTGGGTAAGGTTTGCTCTCTTCCATAATTTTGATTTGCTTGAAGCCAACCTGTTTGATAATTTTCAGATATTCGTCTTTAGGAATTGAACCCGCCCAGCATTCAGCAACGGCAGCAGGATCGTTGGCATATTCTGCCGGAACTTCTTCTGATGAGTAGATGTCGCTAATTACAAAGCGTCCGCCGTTCTTTAACAAGCGATAGATCTCTTTCCAAACAGCCAATTTGTTAGCAACATGGTTCAATGTGCAGTTCGAAATAATGAGGTGGGCCGTTTCGTCGGGCAATTCAATGTTCTCCAGATCGCTTTTGATGAACTTCACATTTTCGACGCCCATTTTTTGGGCGGTAGCTTCCGCTTTCTGAATCATGCCATCGGTCACATCCACGCCATAGGCAAAACCGGTTTCGCCCACTTCTTCGGCCAAGCGCAACACGTCGGTACCCCGACCGCTCCCCAGGTCGATGCAAATTTCGCCCGCTTTGGCCTGGCTTTTATCAACCGCACCGCCACAGCTCAGGCAGCAAGTGTCTTCGGCCAATAACGTATAACGGTTGTTTATTTCTACGGTATTCATATCAATTCAATTTTCGACAAAATTAGAGTAGCTAATCTTTGTTGTTTGTGACAAAAGTTACAGTGCTTGTTCTTGATTGGAAGGAAAATTCATGCTAAAAGATGATTTTCATTTCAGCCTCAAGATCCTTTGATTATTATGATGTTATGATTAAAATGTTGTTGAATGTGAGATGATTAAATTGATGAGGTTACATGTTTTTTTCGAGCAGATTCTTTAATTCGGTGTAACTAATAATTCCATTTCCCGACCATATTTTTTTACCGTTTTTAAATAGTACAAAGCCCGGAATCGATTGTACATCTAACGTTTGTGCCAATTCTCGGTTCACTTCCATATCAATTTTTTCAATTTTCACTTTTTGCTTGAAGTCTGTTGTTAGTTGATCAATTACGGGGATCATAGCTTTACACGGAGCACACCAAACGGCATTGAAATCAATTAGAACCAACGTATTTGAGCTTGTTAACGTATTAAAATCGGAGGTAGAATATGTCTTGCTATTGCTTGCCTCAATATTTTCGCTCTGTTCCAAAGGGAAATTGTTGCGTTGCCAATCCATAATCCCTTGTTGAAGGTTATATACTTGTTTGAACCCATTTTTAATCAGAAAATCGGCAGCAACTCTGCTTCTACTTCCACTTAAGCAGTAGATATAAATTGGTTTTTCTTTTTGAAGCATCGAAACTTTGGATGTAAAGTTGCGATCGGAAATGCTGATTAATGTTGAATTGGCAATGTGCCCGCGTGTAAATTCCTGTTGCGAACGAACATCAAGTACAATGCCATTGCCCGACTTTATTAACTCGTTAAATTTTATTGCATCAACATTAACAACGGTTTGCGAAAAACCATGAGTGAGAAATAAAACGATTACTATAGATAAAATCAGCCCTTTCTTCATTGTGATATTCTGTTTTATTGCTTTGTTATAATATTTTGCAAGTATCAAAAAAGAATGGTTGAAAGAATGTGACAAAAGTTACTGTGATAGATGAGATGCGAATTTTGTGCGTATTATCTAGCGTTTTGTTGGGAGAAGCAGATTCGACTGTTGTTTGAATTAATTATTAAATATCTCTGTTATGTCGAAAGTAATAATTGCTCAACTATCTGTTTGTTTAGATTTGCCATATAGTTTGATTTATTTATAAAAACATCTCAGATGGATTATGTATGTAAGCGAATAGGAGAAAAATGCTACGGTAATAGAGAGTTATCTTTACTTTTTGATATTAGTAGTCGTTTGGTTCGAGGCGGTGAGATCAATTTATTATTACGCGCAATTTTAGAGCTTACATGTCAGTATTTGAATGCAAAAAGCAGCTTCCTTACTGTTCTTAACCGCGATAAAAACAATATAAATATTGAAATAGCTTATGGTTTAAGCGATTCTCAGATTGCTCGTGGTTCTTATGAAGTAGGAGAGGGAATTATTGGTAGGGTGGTTGAGTATAAAAGACCAGTAATTATCAAGGAAATATCTAAATCAAAACTTTTTCTGAATAGAACAAAGAAAGATTTTTCGGATAATGGCGTTGAATCGAGTTTTATATGTGTGCCTGTATTCGACGATGTGAAGGTTGTAGGAACACTCAGCATTACCCGAAAATTTGATGAAAAGTATAATTACGACGACGATGTGAGGCTACTGTCGATTGTTGGTTCAATGATAATTCAGTCGGTTAAAGCGCGGCAAGATCAAAGTGAAGAAATTTCGCGGCTTAAAAAAAACAATGAAGAGCTCCGTAATTCGTTGGGAAACTGGCATAAACCAAAAAATATTGTTGGGAATTCGGGCAAAATAAACGATGTGTACAACCTCATCGAGATGGTGTCGAAAACGAACTCTACAGTTTTGATTCGCGGTGAAAGTGGAGTAGGAAAGGAGCTTTTTGCCGATGCAATTCATTATTCGAGCCTGCGTAAAGATAAGACGATAATTAAAGTAAACTGCTCGGCTTTACCCGATTCGCTTATCGAGAGCGAGTTGTTTGGTCACGAGAAAGGAGCGTTTACTGGGGCTGACACTCAGCGTAAAGGCCGTTTCGAAATGGCCGATGGCGGCACAATTTTTCTCGATGAAATTGGCGATCTTCCTTCTCAAACTCAGGTGAAGTTATTACGTGTTATACAGGAACGTCAGTTTGAGCGTTTGGGCAGTAGTAAACCCATTTCGGTTGATGTGCGCATAATTACTGCCACCAACCGTAATTTGGAGAAGTTGATAGAAGAGGGAAAGTTTCGCGAAGATTTATTCTACAGAATCAACGTGTTTCCTGTTTTTGTCCCGCCCCTACGTGAACGGCGCAACGATATTCCAGGTTTGGCCGATCATTTTATCGAGAAATTCAACAAAGAAAATGGGACTGGTGTAAAGCGTATTACCACAGCGGCTATTAATATGCTAATGGTGTATTCGTGGCCCGGGAACGTGCGCGAACTTGAAAATGTGATTGAGAGAGGTTGCATTCTCTCTACCGATGGGGTTATTCATAGTTATAATTTGCCGCCCAGCTTGCAAACGGCCGACTCGTCGCAAACCGAAACCATTGGGGGGTTACAACCAGCACTCGATCGTGTTGAATGTCAATTAATAATGGAAGCACTAACTGCAACCAAAGGCAACATTGCCCAAGCCGCCAAAAACCTGAACGTAACCGAACGAATACTGGGAATGCGAGTTAAGAAATATAGGTTGGACCCGGTGCGGTTTAAGGTGTAAAAGTTAAAGCGCCTAAAGTGTGCTAGGGTTGTAAGTGCCTAAAATTCATGATTTAAAGTATTTATGCACATTGGATGTTCCGATTTTGCATTTTTCCAATTTGCAGCTAACTTTGGAGCGTTTTAGCTATACAATATCATTTGAAAATGATTAAAGCTACAGGCATTTGAGACGCACCAAAGGAGAGCACTGAAAAAGTCCCTTTAGAAATATTGGAAGAAAACAGAGTGAAAAAAATTCGCATAAAAAGCAAACAAACTACCTGAGAAGGACTTATTTGTAATAAAGATTTTGTTTTCTTTTAAATATGGCAAGGAAAAGGGCTTGTACAATTTTGTTTGTACAAGCCCTTAAACTATCAACACTTTTTCAGTGCCCTCCACCAAAGCCGGCAGCTTTTTATTTGTGTTTTTAAAATTCAACTTAATTAGTTTTTACTCTTTTGATTTGATTATAATCCGGCGATAGCTAGTGAGGCTTGGATCTCCATTATCGGTAACTTCACAAATTACATGAATAGTCTTGCCTGCTGAATCGGATGGTAGGTTTATTGAAGCTTTCCCCTGACTAATTGTTTGTATCGAAAGGTCTTCTTTGTAGCTTCCTGCTTCAGGCTGAACCCACCAGTTGAAACTTAACTGATCACCTTCTAAATCGAATGATTTTGAAGCATCGAGTAACACTTTTTTCCCACTTTTCTTTTCAATCGTTAACTGATCGATTCCTGCTTTACCATTAACGATGACAACTGGGTTACGATTTCCTTTTCCTTCCTTAGCCCAATCCATGCGGGCAGCAAAGTTGTTGAATATTGCAGGATAGAAATAGTTAAAATATTTTGTACCAATCGCATAAGGTTCTCCTGTGTAATTGGTGTAACAATAGGTAAGGCTATCGCGACCTAAACCATACTCAAAATAGCCACTCCAGCTGGCTTGATTTGGGATTTCGGGGTTCGAAAGTCCATTGGGCATTAAGTGCATAAAAGCTGGGGTATCGCCTTCAACGCCCCATTTGTACTTTGGGTACAAGGCACCGAGGGCACCATGATTCTGGATATGAAGTGCGTACTCTTTCCAATTATTAACACCAGTACTGTTTTGATGTTTCCAAGCGCATTCATCCCAAAAAAATAGCAAATCTTTATCCAATTTCCTCATCCATTGATGAGAGCTACTAGCATAATTAATGGTGTCGCCTTGTGACCATGGCCTGTCTTGGTCGGTAATGGTATAAATGCGGAACTTGTGTAAAAATGCTTTTAACTCCTCGGGCGATCGCTCTTGTTGTACACGCCAAATGGCTTGTGCAAAAGTATTGCCGCCACCCCAAACCGAAATCCATATTGGACGTTCGTCATTCTCATCGGCCATGCTAATAATTAAATTGCTTCCATCGGAGTCGTTGCCTTCACCAATGATTTTCATGCCCATTTTTGTGCTACCCAATACGGTTCGCGACTTTAAATAATCGATTGATGGCCAGTAGCCAATTTCCTGTTTCGATTCATCGTTTGCAATTTTTTGCTGATTTGACCTTTTCATCAGATTCGGCAAATCTTTTTCATAAGCATTTAATGCATCGTGAATTAGGTCGATACGTTCACCATTTCCTGTATTGCTCCACCCTGTAGTGGCTATAAGTGCCTCTATTTCAAACTGGTCGGCATGAACCAACAGTCTTATTATCGACTCCATATCATCAGGTTCAATATTGTTGGGAGCAATATCGGTTAGAACTACTATTCGTGGTTTTAAATTCTTTTGCTCTATTTTTTTATTCGCGTATGCTTGAGACAGAAATAAGGTAAGAACAATTAAAGCGATGCTTTTAATTTTCATTTTTCCAGGAAAAGACAACCATTTCATTTTTCAATTATTAAAATTAGAATGTAAATTTATGCTCGATTTATGGCCGAAACTAATCAGATTTAAAGAAAAACATGCTGAATTCCGAGATATTAAAAGCTTTTGATGAGCACCGAGGAGAATTTAAACCCTATGGATTGACTTGTGAATTGTGGATGCCCGACTTAATGAGGAAACCCGACAGACACAACGAAATTGAAATTAACTATTTTCCTGAAGGTGGTATAACCTATCTTTTTCAGGGAGCTAAAGTTACTATACCCGAAAAAAGTTTGGCCATATTTTGGGGACTTGTTCCTCATCAAATTATTGAATTTACGGATGCTGTTCCCTATTTTGTTTGTACAATTCCCTTGTCTCAGTTTTTAGAATGGAAACTGCCTTCAATATTAGTCGATAAGGTTTTGAAAGGAGAGATTGTTGTTGAATTTGCAGATGGACAAACTGGGTATGATGAATTTCTCTTTAAATCTTGGTTGATCGATCTCTCGGTTAAACAGGTTCATCAGGCTACGTTACTCGAAATCAATGCCCGGCTTTTAAGAATGGCGAATAAAATTCAGCCTACAAAAACAAATGAACGCTTACAAATACATTCGAGCGATATCAGTAAGGTAGAACGAATTGCTATGTATATTGCCAAAAATTATTCGAGCACAATAAAAGTTTCTGATATTGGGAACGAAGTTGGTTTGCATCCCGATTATGCCAACTCAATTTTCAAGAAGGCTTTTGGGGTAACACTAAATGAATACATCGTTCAGGAACGGATATCACATGCTCAACGTATGCTGATTTCGACTGATAAAAGCATTGCAGATATCTCGTTCGAATGTGGTTTTAATTCAATTGGCAGGTTCAATGCCGCCTTTCGCAAAATAAACCAATGTACTCCACGCGAATTTAGAAGCGGTTTCAAATAATCGTGAGGATTAGTGCTTAGTGTGCTTTCAAAAAGACACGTTAATCTGCATAGGTTTTTAGCCAAACACCACCTGTAACTCTTCAGTTCCTTCTTTTTGTTTTAAAGTGAAGTTGTTGGCTAGCTTTAACGCGAGCGACTCTTCTTGAGCCAGCTTCATCAAAAAGGGAATCAGTTTTGCTTTGGCCAAGGAATCACATTCGGTATTGAAATGCAGATACACCGTTTCGTAGTCTTCCAAGTCGAAGCGGAACAACAGCGAAGTGTTATCGATAAACACTAAATCATCGAAATTGTATTCCATTTTATAACCTGCCGATTCAATCAGATTCAGCAGTTTGCCCATAGGTACAAGTCTTGTTTCGCTTGTCATATATAAGATTTTAAGTTCCTGAGTTCGTAAGTGAAAAAGTTCCTAAGTATTCCTATTTTCTTTCTTAGTGCCTTGGTGTCTTCATGTTTGGTTGCTTTACGCTTCAGTAATTAATTCAATGTAGCTCACCTTGACCTGACTCAATATATTGTGGTCGGCCTCGTCGGCACAACGGAGTAGTAACAAGTTATAGGCTTCCTCAAGCTCTTCATCGTAAAAGCCCATATCCATCTCTTCCAGGAAACTGCGCACTTTCTGTGGCGATTTCAGCATTCCCAAATAGCTGCGTAGTTGCTCATCGTTTTGATAGGCATCAACAAAGGTGATTGCATTTTGTATCGACATACGTGTTTATTTATTTCTGTTAGTGGGTAGCAAAAACCGTTCTTTGAGTATGATAGTTAGCAGCCAAGAGTTTTAATTGTCAACTATAATGTTGAAGACAAAAGCTTTAGTGCTTATTTTATTTTGATGGCAGGATTGATGTTCCCAACAAATTGGTAGTTTATGGCCTAGTATTCCTACATAAATGTAGTATTTTCGATGTGTTGAAATTTTGTAGTATCAGGTTTTCAGCAACTTGCCAAATGAGGCACAATGCTTGAGCTATTGAAATCAGAAATCAAAAAAACACAGATTATGAAACTAAGTGCACGAAACCAATTGAAAGGGAAAATTGTAAAAGTCGATGAGGGGTTGATCACCTCGAAAGTAGTCCTCGATTTGGGCAACGGAAACATCATCACGGCCATTATTTCAAAAGATGCCATTGAAGACCTAGATCTGAAACCCGGCAAAGAAGCGTTTGCCATCATCAAATCGACCGAAGTGATTATTGGCACACCCTGCGATTGCAAAAAAGAGAGTGACAATTGCAGCTGCGGATGCCACTAAAATTGAAACACAAAGACTCCAAGGCACGAAGAATATTTTCTTTTAAAATAGACTGATTTTGTGCTGTTTTGTATTTGAAATAAACTTTGTGTCCTTCGTGGCAATCCTTTGTGTCCTTCGTGTTTAATTAAAAATTATGATTGAAGTAGAAGCCCAAATATCAATCAAGCGCGACGGGGTTGCATTTTTGAACCCTGTTAAGACCGCCTTACTCAAAGAAATTGTACAGAGTGGCAGTTTGAGCGCGGCAGCTAAAAAGCTAAACGTCTCTTACCAACATGCCTGGACAATGATTAACGAAATGAACCGAACAGCTCCTGAACCTCTGGTGGTTAAGCAACGCGGGGGTGCTAATGGCGGAGGCGCCGAAATCTCAGAATATGGTAAAAGAATAATGAAAGAATATCAACTGATTAACGAGACAGTGAGCAAAATGGTGGGGCAGATTAATGTTGAAATCAATCTCTGATTTTTTTTGACCATCGTTATCTAAATGACTTTATATCGAAAAATGGAAACAAAAATCACCTACCAACCCATCGGGATTATTCATACCCCTTTTGAAAACATTGCTGGAATGCCCATTCAACCGCATGGCGCACCAAGTATCGACGGGCTTATCGAACTTGACCCTGAGTTACTGCCCGGACTAAAAGATTTGATCGGGTTTTCGCACCTGATTTTGATCTATCATTTTCATCAGGTGAAGGGGTACAAGCTGTATGTAGTGCCGTTTATGGACGATGTGCCCCATGGTATTTTCGCCACACGTGCCCCGGTAAGGCCCAACCCCATTGGAATGTCGATTGTAAAACTGAAAAGTGTGGACGGAAACATGATCTGTTTCGAAGGGGCCGACATGCTCGATGGTACGCCATTGCTCGACATTAAACCCTTCTTTACCCAGTTCGACAACCGCCCTGATGCCATGTCGGGTTGGCTCGATGAAAAAGAAAACCAGAAAATTAGGAATGTAAAATCGGACAATAGGTTCGATGCCAATAAAAATCCGGGGATCAATCGCTGCAAATGATTCAATGCCCCGGATAGTGAAAAACAAAGATTGTTTAACGTTTTAAAAGTACAAAAAATGAGGAATGTTTACACCATTGTTGCCTTAACCCTGCTTTTGCTGATTATGGTGGGCAGAAGTTACGGGCAGGTAACCATCGATGCCGAGTTTAGGCCAAGGAGTGAATTCAGGGGCGGGTTCAATCAACCACTGGCCGACACGCTGAAATCGTCGTTCGTTACCCAGCAACGTACCCGGTTGAATTTTAACTATAACGGAGGAATATTGAATGCCCGCATCACCTTGCAAGATGCCCGTGTGTTTGGCGAAACCGATACCAAACAGCCTGCAACCGCTACCACTGGAAGCATCGGAATCTACGAAGCATGGACCGAATTGCTGCTTTTTAGCGGCACCAGTTTCAAAATTGGCCGTCAGGGTGTACAGTTCGAAGATGGACGTTTGTTCAGTCTCTCGCCCTGGAGTAATACGGGCAATGCGCACGATTTAATGCAGTTGGCTTATACCAAAGGCAGTTTTAGCGGACAAGTTGGCTATGCTTACAACAATCAGAAAGCACTGAATGCCGACACCACGTATTATACCGTGAGCAAAATGTACAAGCAGTTGGCTTTTCTCCACGCAACGCAAACCATCATCCCTGGCCTCGACCTGAGTTTGTTGGGGGTTGACGAAGGTTTCCACACAAGCCTTACCAACCTCGACCTCTATCACCGTTACACCATGGGGGGTACAGTTATATTGAAGAAAAAAGAGTTGCCTTTCGGATGCTTCCTCACCGCCTACTATCAAACCGGGAAAAGTGCGGCCACCGTCGATTTGAGTGCCTACTTGCTGGCCTTGAAAGCCAACTATACCATAACAGAAAAGCTTGGGGCAATTGCCGGACTCGACTACCTTTCGGGTTCCGACGCTACGCTTGAAGCCACAAAGACCACTACGTTCAACAAACTACCGTATGGGGTAAACCACTCGTTTAATGGTTATATGGAATATTGGGGTACGCTTCCCAAAGGTGGGTTGATCAACTATTTCGGCGGAGCATCAGCAAAAATCAATAACCGCCTAAGTACCGACATTACCTATTATGGCTTCCTGCTCGACAAACCCATGACTTTTTCTTCCACCGAAGTAAAAGGTAGCATCGGTTCCGAGTTGGATGTGGTGTTCAATTACAAACTTTCGGCAGCAACCGCCATCCAGTTTGCCTGGTGCGGCTACTTCGCCAACGACAACACCAACCTGTTGAAGTTTAAAAAAGCCGAAGTCAGCACCAAATTTCCGCAATTTGCCTACCTGATGTTCACCATCAAGCCGCAGTTTTATAAGACCCCAGCGGTGGTAAATTAATCACGAAGACATCAAGGCCGAAAAAAGGAAAAGATAGATTTCAGGTTGAAGGTTAAAAATGATAAACAGATTAATTGAAAAAGCCACTGTCGTGGTTCCCCTCCTTGGAGAGCCTGTCCCGCAAGGCGGGGGGGGTAGGGGTGGGTTAAGAGAGATACAAAAAAGTAAAAGTTAATTGAAAAATAAAAGAAACTCAGAGAACTCTGTGGAAATCTCTGTTTTCTCTGAGTTTAAAAAAGAGAACAATATGAAACGAACGATATTTTTTCTGCTGATCCTGTTCAGCATCGGGGCGAATGCCCAAACCGTGAAAGTGGCTGCTGCCGCTAACCTTCGTTATGTATTCGAAGAGATTGATGCTGCTTACGAAAAGGCTAATCCGGGCGTAAAAGTGGAAGCTAACTTTGGATCGTCGGGAACACTGCTGCAACAAATTGTGAATGGTGCCGATTTCGACCTGTTCATGGCTGCCGACAACAGCTTCCCGGTGAAATTGAAAGAACAAGGGGCTGCATCGGGCGAGATGCTTACTTACGCATTGGGTAAATTGGTGATCTGGAGTAATACAATCGACGTGTCGAAAGGGTTGGACGTACTCACCACACCAGCGGTAACCCGCATTGCCATTGCAAAACCCGACCTTGCCCCTTATGGTGATCGCGCCATCGAAACGCTGAAAAAAGCAGGTTTGTACGAGAAGGTAAAAGACAAGCTAGTGTATGCCGACAATATTTCACAAACTGCACAGTTCGCTCAAACGGGTAATGCCGAGGTGGGTTTTCTGGCCATGTCGCTGACCATGACCCCCGAGATGAAAGGTTCTACCTATATCATCGATCCGGCAGGTTACAAGCCCGTGGAGCAGTCTATGATTTTGGTGAAAAAGTGGAAAGCCAACCCCGAGGCGGTCAAGTTTATGAAATTTGTGTTAAGTCCGGCATGTAAACCGCTTTTCGAGAAATATGGGTATATTGTACCGTAAAGAGTTCCTGAGTAATATAGTACCTGAGTTCCTAAGTGAAATTGAACTCAGGCACTAAGGAACTCAGGCACTAAGGAACTCAGAAAAATGAATAAACTACCAGCAATCATAACAGCCATCCAGCAATCGGGCACGATTCTCTTGGTTGATGCAGAAGTGGATGGGCAAGGCTTTTCTGCTTTGCTGATCGAATCCATCACCCGACCTGAATGGTTGGAAGTGGGCAAGGCGGTCGATCTGGTTTTCAAAGAGACCGAAGTGTCGCTGGCCAAAGAGCTGCAAGGCAAAATCAGTATGCGTAACCGCATGAAGTGTAAAGTACTGAAAGTTGACAAAGGTGAACTCTTGAGTATGATTACGTTGCAGTTCAATAATTTTACCATTGTTTCAGCCATCACCACTCGTTCTGTAAATAGCCTAAAGATCGAAAGAGGCGATGAGGTAGATGCATTGGTAAAGGCAAACGAGGTTTCGTTAATGAAAACCCCGCAAGCGGGATATAAATAGAAACACAAAGACACAGAGGCACAAAGGATTTCACATCTGTTTTCTCTGCGTAATTCTCTGTTCTCTCTGTGGTTAAAATGTAGAAATTAACAAATTTGCACTCACTCAAGTCCCCTTCAGTGGATTTAGGGGTTTTTAAATCAATCATATGGATTCCACTTTTTTTCAAACCCTTCTCCTCACCTTTAAGCTGGCCTTCCTAACCACGGCCATCTTGCTGGTGATCGGGTTGCCCATAGCCCGTTGGCTTGCCTATTCAAAATTCAGGTTTAAACCTGTAATTGAAGCGCTGGTAAGCATGCCTATGGTGCTGCCACCATCGGTCATAGGTTACTACATGCTGGTGCTGTACAGTCCGAAAGGGGCATTCGGCAGTTTTTTGGAAAATGTGCTGAATGTTAGGCTGGCCTTTTCCTTCGAAGGGATTTTGATTGCTTCGGTGGTTTTCAGTCTGCCGTTTATGGTGCAGCCTTTACAGAATGGATTGCGTTCGTTGCCCGAGAGTTTACGAGAAGCATCCTATACGTTGGGAAAATCGAAGTTGACCACCTTCTTCAGGGTGCTGTTGCCCAATATTAAACCGTCGATCATCACTGCCATTGCGCTAACCTTTGCGCACACCATTGGCGAGTTTGGCGTGGTGCTGATGGTGGGCGGAAACATGCCCGGCGAAACCCGCGTAGCCTCCATTGCCATTTACGACGAGGTGCAGTCGCTCAACTTTGCTACGGCCAACCAGTATGCCTTTAT
>Ga0209373_10002657_pt1 | contig 17475 bp, 15 predicted proteins | sample Higcelweek5metaG_FD_187173 | JGI IMG/M metagenome (GOLD analysis project Ga0209373, IMG submission 187173) | Freshwater pond sediment microbial communities from the University of Edinburgh, under environmental carbon perturbations - High... | ecosystem: Environmental > Aquatic > Freshwater >... | reverse complement strand
TTTTTTTGAGTTGGGAAGCAAGCTCAGAAATGGTCTTTCCCGTCGTTTCGTCGCTTTGGTATCCCGTAATGATTTCGTTTCATACGAGGATGATCGGAGTGACTTTGGCAAGGCTATTTTCTTGAGTAAATCTGTCAAAAATCGCTTTGTTTTCAGGAAGATCTATATCATAGTACTTTGGGTTTACCCCTGCTTCATTGGGGAAGTGTGCTTCTAAGTATTTCTTGAGAGCGATACAGTGGACGCAATCAGCACGAGAAAAAACGCTAAACGTGACTTCTTCGTCACTCCAAGCCTTCTCCTGAGCAAAAGATTGAGGGAGGAGTGAGAAGATACAAGCGAAAAATAAAAAAAAGCGAGCTATAAAATTCATAGAGAAAAGTTAGCAAATACAATAATTTTCCTATACTATACTCAAGAAACTCTTTTTTTCAAATGGAGTTTGAAAGGTGATATTTTGCCTTTCACACATTTTTGTGATACAATATCTCATGTTTATTGGCTTATTTTTTCCTATGCACTCACCTTCCTCTCATCTCAATCATCCAAAAGAGCTTCCACACAAGAGAAGTGTTGGTGAAGTGAGTGAAAAAATCATCAAACTTGTTTGAGATGAGTCGTTTTCTCAGAGCCTCCGCACGATTGAAACCACTCTGAGTGCTTTGTCTCTGGAGTTGGAACAAGCATGCACGAGAACACAAGATCCTACTTCCGACTACCAAGAACGACTCAAACGGAGTGAAGACGAACTGGAAGCTATTTTGAAACAAGATCCAGTCAGAAAAGAGCTTTTTGAGAGACTCTTGGCATCTATTGACTCGGGGCACGCAATAAAAAAATCTCTTTTCCATGAAGTCTTTTTTGATAGACTCATGATGCTTTGACCCAGAGCACAAAAAGTTTCTGAGCCAGTCGTGTTCAAATTTTACAAATTCTTACAAAACCCTTCATATCCTCCACACCTCAAGATTCGGGACTGTCCGACTGATGTCAGACCAGAATCCCTCTTACAAGCTTTTCAACCGATACAAAATGAACCGAGCATACGAGAGCTCGATTTGGGCATCAATAATCTCTGAAGACTCACTCCCTGAGCCCTTGAAAATATTTTTCCATATCTTTGAAAGATAAAAAGTCTCGATCTGAACAACAATTATCTCTCTGAGCTTTCTAGGGAAGAGCTTGTGAGTATTTTTTCAAATCTCACCCACTTAGGTCATATTTGCTTGAAGTACAATCAATTGCATACTCTTGATGGGGAAAGACTCTGAGTTCTCTTTTCATATCTTAATCAGGTAAAGAGCATGGATCTTGCTTCCAATTTTCTCTGAGCATTGCCTTGAGAACTCCTTGAAATCATATTTTCCCATCTTTGAAATATACGAAATCTTCGCTTGACCAACAATGATTTGTTCCTTCTTGAGGAAGAGACTTTGGATGCAATTTTTTCACAGTTGAAAAAAATCAAAAGGATAGATCTTCTCTCCAATGAGATTCACCAACTCGATGATGCTCAACTCAAGGCAATTTTTTCACATCTTGAAAATGCACAAGAAATTCTCATAGAGAACAAATCATCTCTCAAAACGCGTTTAGAATTGATCTTTCCTCACCTGAGAGACAAATTTTCCTTTGTAGATTAGCTTGTATCCATTTTGAACTATGTATACCCCACCTTCATATCCTTCTGATTCTCATGAACTGCCTAAAAAGGGGAGTCTTTGAGAGTTGAGTCAAAAGATTTTAGAGATTCTTGAGAATGACGAGCTTGTTCAATCAAACCAAGATCTAACAACACAGATAAAGTATCTTCAAGACGCTCTTGAAGCCAAAAGCAAAGAGTTAAACTACGATTATAGTGACTATTTTAAAAGACTTTTTTATGATGATGCGGAGATCGAGCACATTATCGATAAAGAGATCTTGAGCGATGCAAAGATTTTCTTATACTACACCGCTCTCTTAGAGAGATTCAGAGATCAAGAATGGATCAAAAAACGCCTCAGGCAAGAGATGTTTGAAGATCTCTGCCGAGAAATCTGAACGCAAATACCACATACAGACTTTCAAGTACAGGTGGTTGGTTTCCAAGGGATGAGATATTCCACTAAAAACATGCTCCCAACTACTTCGTGTAAATTGGTCGTAAATCAGATTTCAAGTGAGGCTTTAGAGAGTAATCTTGAGAGGTTTTTTAGGGCTTTCCGTGATGCCCCTTGGCTCAAATATGTATTATTGGAGATTGTAAATATACAAAATTTTTCCAAAGAGAAACTCCAAGCAATTTTTTCTCACTTTGAACATCTCATCAGGCTGGATCTCCCAGACCTCAAAATAGGAGAGCTTGATGCGTGAAAATTGCAAACAATGTTTTCTCCGCTTTTTCATATAAAAAGTTTTGATCTCTCTCATACGAGCCTCGACCGTCTTGATGAAGCCAGTTGCCACGCAATCTTTTCGCATCTATATGGGACGAAAAGTTTAAGAATACAGAAAAACTCCCTTTGACTTCTTGACGTACAAAGACTTCATGCCATATTTTCGCCCCTTTCGGGGCTGAGAGAAATATGTATGTGAAACAACGATCTTGAACAACTCGATGAAGCTTGTTTCCATGCGATTTTTTCGCATTTGACAAAGGTAAAATATATCGATTTGTCGACGAACAATCTCTGAGTACTAGATGCATGATGTCTTCGTGCCATCTTTTCAAATTTGTGAACGGTTAAAACTATCGATTTGTCCTCAAATATGTTATGATCACTCAACGAGGAAGAACTTGATGCCATTTTTTCGCATCTCGACTCAGTGGTTCGTATCAATCTTACATGAAATACACTCTGTACTTTGAGTGCATCCCAACTGGAGATAATATTTTCACATCTCAGGAACGTAAAACATATAGATTTGCGAGAAAATTATTTATGAGAGCTTTGAATTGAGAGTTTGAACGTGATTTTTTCAAATCTCAGAAATGTGGAAACTATGGATTTATATCATAATTTGCTCTCAAGATTCGATGATGCATCACTGGAATCTATTTTTTGAAATCTCAAAAATATACAAAAAATTCATGTATTAGAGTCAAAAGAATTTCTGGAACAAATTATAGCGGTGTGTCCCTACATGGAAGGAAAAATTATCAATGTGTAAGAAAAATATGACAAAAATATGACTTATTTCTGATATACATTGAGATATTGAAGGGCTTGAAAAGGTAATTCCAAATGTTTTAATATATTAAACTCCTACCCCCTTCAACTCCTTCCTAATCTCTTTATAATCCTCACAATATTTTCAAACTAACTCCCAAAATTTCTTCCCATGATTTTTTTCTTTCAGATGACAAACTTCATGAATAATTACATATCTTAAAAATTTTAATGGAAGATGAACTAATTTAAGATTTAATGAAATATTCTGAATAGAACTACAACTTCCCCACTTAGTTTTAAGATTTTTTACATAAAATTTATTATATGGAATATCTAAATCTTTAGAATATTTATCTAAAATAGGAAGAGTAATATCATAAAGTTTTTGTTTTAAAAAACTATCTAAATCTCAAGATATTTCGCTTAAGTCAAGTTTTTCTCAAAATATCAAAACATAATCTTTTGTTATAGTTTCTATTTTGTTTACATTTCTTTTTCTATATTTTTCTATTAACATTTTTCACTTTTCCAGCAAAATACTCTCAAAACTTTTATCTTGAGATTTTTTGTATGGAATAGTAAGTTTTAATGTCATATCTGGCAACAATCTTACCCATCCATGTTTCGCATTAGAATAAGTTATTTTGTAATCCATTTTTTATAATTTATCAATTATTTGATTTGCAATATTTCCAATATCTTTCACATCATTATCCTTTAAGAAAAATAGTATTTTTCTTTTAATTTCTATTTTATACGTATCATTTTCTTTCCATCATTCATAAAGATCTTTTTCAAGTTCTTTTGCAAAATCATTTATTTTTGAAATAATTCAGTTATCTTCTTTGTTATCAATTTCAGTAGATACATCTTCATCAACATTTCAAGTGAGATTAAACTTTTTATTACCATTTTCATCTTTAGAATCCGTATTTACTTTTAATTCTAAATACATTTTCATCGCTGTTTCATTTACAAATCATTTTTTCTTATTTTTCAAATATTCATACTCTATTTTTGCTTGATTGAACTGTTCTATGAAATCTTTAACTTTTGCTTTTCAAGTATTTAAGTTTTCATATACTTTTAATAATTTTTCATAAAATACTTGCCATAATATATCATGTTCTCCATCTTGACGAGCTTTACTTAAAAGTTTTTCTGTACTAACCTTTACAATTGGAATTAAAACACTTTCATCATATATTTGAGTTGTTGCCTCAATAAACTTTGTAAAAGATTCAATACTATCAATTTTTACTATTTCTTCTATTTTTCAAAATTCTATTGATTCATTAATAAGTTTTGAAACTTTATTTAGTTCATCTTCACTTGGTTTTACTTGTTCTGGTTTTAGTGCTGTATATAAATATTTTAAAAGTTTTAATTCTTTTGTATATTCTAAAATCATTACATCTGGCAAAATAGTTTGTGCCATTTTGAAAAGATCTCATAATTTTTTCAATATAGTCTTTTTTTGTTCATCATGTTCAATTTTTTCTTTTGACTGAGAAAATTTTTCTAAATCATTTAAATCCAGTATATCAATTTGGAGATATTCTTTTATTTCTGAAAAAGTAGATTTGAATTTATTTTTTAATTCTTCAATATTAAAAAATGCTCCATTTATTTCTTCTTGTTCAAATTTTGATATAGCATCTGCCATATTTTCAAACACACCAAAATAATCAACTATAAGTCAATTATATTTATTTGGATACACTCTATTTACTCTTGCTATTGCTTGAAGTAATGTATGATCTTTTAATGGTTTATCTAAATACATCACTTTTGCTACTGGAGCATCAAATCCAGTAAGTAATTTATCTGTTACAATCAAAAATTTTAGTTCACTATCTCTTTTTTTGTATTTATCTTTTATTTCTTTTTCCTCTTTTTTGTCATAATCATATTTATGATAATTTTCATCATCATTTTGATTTACTGTAAAAATAACTTCAGAAGCAGAAGTATCAAAATGTTTATCTAATTCATTTTTAAACAAAATACATGATTTTCTATCATAACAAACTATCATTGCTTTGAAATTCTCAGGCAAAATAGTGTTTTTATAATGATTAGATATGTCCTTTACTATATTTGCTACTCTATCTTCATTATGAATAAATTCACTTGTTTGAACTCACTTTTTAATTGCTTTTTCATCTTCAATTCACATTTTTTCAAGTGCTTCTTGATATGATTGTCATTTTAGTCTAAATTTTGGTAATCTTAAATCATAAAAAACTGGTAAAACGGTTCCATCTTTTAGAGCATCTAAGAAACTATATTTATCTAAATATTTTTCTTCTTTATCTGGAGAAAAATTTGAAAATGTATTTTTATCAGTTTTATCAATTGGAGTTCCAGTAAAACCAAATCTAAAAGCATTTGGAAATATTTGTTTTAATACTGCTCACAGAGTTCATTCTTGAGTTCTATGACTTTCATCTGTAAAAAGTATGATATTATCTCTAGTAACTGAAAAACTTCACTCTAAAAATTCTTCTCTACATTTTTGAATTGTAAAAATTACTACTCATCTCGTATCACTTTCTAAAAACTTTTTTAATTCATTGATACTATCAATCATCCAAACATCATTAAAAAGATGATTTAAATAATTTTGATTCATTTGTTCTTGTAAGTCTATTCTATCAACTACAATCACAATTGTAGGATTTTTTAGTTTTGGAGATTTTATAAGTTTTTGACTTCATAAAATCATTGTCAGAGATTTACCAGATCATTGAGTATGCCAAATAAGTCATGATTTTTTATTTCATTCTTCTACTCTATCAAGTATTTTATTTACTGATCTTAATTGATGAGGTCTTGAAATCTTTTTAGCAAAGTTTTCACTTGATATTTTTTCATAAACTATGAAGTTGAAAATATAATCAATTATAATTTCTTTATCAAAGAAAAAGTTTTCCAGATTCCAATCAAAGAAATATTCAAGTTTAGCATAAGTGGAACTATATTTTATACCATCAATAGTTGTTATTGTTTCTATTGAATTGTAAGTTAAGAAGTTTGGATTTTGTCTTTCATATCTTTTTAATTGATCAAATCAATCAATATAATCTTTAAATTTATTTTCTATTAAAACTACTGGAATACCATTTATAAATAAAACCATATCAAATCTATTTTGTTTTACTCAGATTTGATTTACTTGTCTGTAAAAAGTGAAGTCATTATTTTCTAAATTATTTTCATCAATCAGATAAATAGTTTTTGATTTATCTTTTTTATCAAATTCGTAAGAGTTTTTTCCTATAATCCAGTCTCTAAAAGACTTATTTCCATTTTGATTTTGAGGGAGAGAGTTCACTAAACCAAGTATGATTTTTGCTTCATCAATTGTTATATTATTGATTTTTGAAATAGATAACAAAAATACATCATCAAGAAAAACCTTATCTTTTAAATTAAGGTTATCTCATCAAAATTTCCAACCAGCAGATATAAGTTTATCTTTTAGGTTGTTTTCTACATAGTTTAGTTCTGGAGAAGTCATAGGATTATGGGTTAGAAGTTAATTTTTCTAAACATTTATAATAATCATTATTTTCATTTTTAATTTCAATACATTCAGTAAAATTATTAAAATTTCCCATATCAAAATTTTTAATTCATTCTAAATTATAATATTTAATATTATTTATATACTCTGATTTAATTCAACTTAATGTTCATAATTTTTCTATATTATTATTTAAACATTTAATATTATAATCTTGTGTTATTTGCTCCTTAAAAGATAATTCTTTTATATACAAATTACAGTATAGATCATTTTCATGACATTTTATATCTTTAACTTTTTTTAAATAATTATCTTTTCTAAATATGTTATATTTATTAATATCTAATCAGTATTGCCAAATTAATTCATTAATTTTCACATTTAAAATATTAGTAATTTCTAGTTCTTCATTCATATTATGACTTAAACAATTTCTTACAGAATTCTCAGAAATATAATTTTTATCCTCATAATATCATTTTACAAAATATGTTATAAATAATGATATTGTAATAAATAAAGTTAATAATATAGTCATATCTTTCATATAATTTTTTCTTATTTTATTATCTGTTATTGATAATATATATCAAAAAACTCATCAATAAAATAAAAATCAAAAATTTAATATATATGGATCCAACATTTTGAAAAAATCCATAAAGTATAAATTTTCATCATAAGAGAAAAATTTTCAATATATAATAAATGAAAAAAATAGTAAAACTAATACTCACAATGGAATTAATCAAATTTTATTCAAATCTTTATGAATTACAGTCTTACTAATTTTAAAAAATGAAACTAAATTTTTAATTTTATTTAACATATTCTATTTTAATAAATAATAAATTAATATTTATGAATAATTATTTAAGAAATAAATAATAAATTTATAATATCATATATTAATTCATATTGATATAAGTATAGATAATACATTTTCAATATTTTTAGTTTTTTTAATATCAAATATTGAATAAAGTGCAAATATAAATCAATATAATCCTAAAAAGTTTCAAACATTAAAATATCAATCTAGAAATTCTAGATATTTAATTACACTAAAATTATCAATATTAATAAACATCTGATATAAAAATGTAGAATTAATAAATATTATTGGTATCATCATTCAAAAAATAATTATAGCTTTTTCTTTATTTTTAGGTAATTCATTTAATTCATGAATTTTCATGAAAAATCATTTTTTTGGTAAAATATCCAATAACTTAATTTTCTTTTCCTCCCTCATAAACAAAACTATAAAAGAAAATAGCATTCATATCATCAATATTAGAGAGTATATAAGTAAAATCCAATAATTACTTAGTTGATATCATATATAAGTTATTATTCATGATATAATTACTATTATTAATGTAAATATCCATAAGTTATTACTAACTTTTTCTAAAAAATTTTTCATAAAACAAAAAATTAAAAAATAAATATTAAAATAAAATTTTAATCAAATAAATTACTTTTATCACATTTAACATCATAATTACATTTCAACTCTCAAATTTGGAATTTATCAGTTTTATCTTTATCTTTTAAAACAACTCATTTCCAAGATTCATTTTTCCATTTTTTATCAACATCACTAATATATTTTAATTGATATTCAAACTCACATCTAGCAACAAACTTTGAATCATCTATTCATTTAGGAACTCTTTTTATATCAAAAATCTCTAAATTTCAAATAACAAAATCAGTTTTAAATCTTTTTAAGTTTTCAATAGAAAAATATTTAACTTTGCTTAAATGTTCATCAAATAAAGCAAAAGAACTTTCAAAATCATTTCTATTTAATCTTCTAAATAATGCTCTTAAAGTAGTTTCACATTCTTCCCATTGTTTTGTTTGTTTTTCTTCTATTTCAGTTGGTAACTTATTTTGCACTAAATTATTATTACTTCATATAGCAATTTGTCAGTTATTACTTTGAATATTGATATTTCATGAACTAATATTTTGACTAATATTTCAAGAATTTGTTTGTAAAATATTATTCTGACTTCAAGAATTTGTGATTTGATTAGTGTTATTTCAATCACTTTTTTGAAACAATTGAAATACTGCAACTATAAGAGCTAAAAGTCATATAATAAACATTATTATCTTGTCATGTTTTTTTATAAATTTAAGCATACTTTTTTACTTAATTAATAAATTACAACTAAAAACCAAACTCACAATTCACTTTTTTACTTTTTCATACCCTTCTTTTATTTCTCTTTCTTTTTCAAATAAATTATCAATATTTTCTAATATATCGGCAATTTTTTCTTGCTCTATTAAATTAGGTTTCTTTATCGGAATAATATTTAATGCTCAAGTATTAATATTTGCTTGACTAACTCATTGAGTAGATAAATTTTGAATATATTTTAATATATAAGCAAAATAATAATTTGTATACTTATTATTTAATAAATTAGTATCTAAAAATATTCTTATCAGATAAGAAGCAAAAACAACATCATCATTTTCATGAACTATTCAACTTCTTCAAACTAATTCTAAACTATTTGTTCTATTTATGAGTAAATCTCATCTCTCAAGTTTAAATTTTTTAAATTCTTCATCTGTAATTTCAACATATTTTAAATTATCATAATTTATTCTTCATTTCTTCAAGTTATCCATTTTAACTATTTTTTTTCAAATTCACTCTTCATTCATTGGATATGATAATCAATATTGATATTTTTTAATTAAGTTACCTAATTTATTTACTTCCCATTCTTTTGGAATCCTTCATAATTTACTATCTTTAAACACAGTATGTCAAATTCACTCACTAAACAACTTTTTCATCATTGCTTTTTTAAGTTTCTCGTATTTTTCTATTTGATTATTTTGAGTTTGAATTAGTTTATCTAAATCACTTAATTTTCAGGCAATTTCTTTTTGAACTTCTAAAAGTGGTAAAAGGAGAGAAATATTTCATAAATCTCAAAAAGAAAGTATTTGCCTTACTGCTCATTGAGTAAAATTATTTACTTGTTTATTAAATAAATTTCATTTTATAAAATAACTAAAATAATCTTTATCAATTTCTTTATTTAAACTAAAAATCACATACATAGGACTTAAAAGTCATATTTCTTCACTTTCTAAATATGCAATAGATCAAACATTTATTCTTGCTGGATTATAAGCAAAATCTCACTTTTTAACTATTTTGTAATTTTTCAAATCCTTACTATAAACTTGTCATTCAAAATAATCATCAGATTTAACAAATCATCTTTTATTTGATATAGAAAAAACAGTCAATTCTTCATTGGCTTTGTTTTTTTGCTTTCTTTCAGTTGTATAATCTTTTAATTTTACTATTTTCCATCAATCTGGAAGATTGTTATTTTGCATGGTTATTTTTTCAGTTTTAAAATTAAATCAGTTAGGATTTTATCAGTTACAATTTTCAATCTATCATAATATTTATTCATAGTTCAGTTTTCAATATCTAAAGCAAATTTTTCTATTGCTTGAATAACTTTTTCATTTTGTTCTTCATCAATTTCATTTCAAGGTTTTAACGAATTAACTAAATTTGCTTTAAAAATCTTTTGGAGTCATTCTAATATTAATTTTTCAAGTTTATGAATAGAATAAATAAATAATTCTATAAAGTCATTTTTTTCTGTTGTTAATAATCAAATATCTACAGTCTTTCAAGATGTGTAATGATTATTTATTTCATTTATTAATATTGACATAAAATTATCAAAAACATTATTTAAATTATTCAATGTTTTTTTCATTTCATCAGTATAAAAAAATTGATTCCAAATTAGTATAACTAATGGGTTTGATTTCATTTCTTCAAAAGTTTTATCAAAATTCTTACTTATATCTCAATCAAGATTATTTTCAAACTTAGACATTATTTGTTTAGTTTTAGGATCTTCTTTGTCTGTTAAATTAAGTTTTAATTCGTCAAAACAATCTATAAAAATTCACTCCATTTCTTTTAAATGTCATTCAAAAATAGGCTCATATTTTGCCCATATAAGTTCTCTATTTTTATCAGATAATTTTTTAGAGTTCATTTTATCAAAAGTTTTCTTTAATGAAAACTTAAAAAATCATAAAGATATTTCAAAATCTAAATCCATTTTAAATATAAATTATTAAATTAATTCAAATTCTTTCAAAGTATTTTCTAGTTTAGTTTCATAAACCGTTTTTTCTTCTTTTAATTTCAAAATATTTTCATATTCAGATTTAATATTGATTTCTTCTTCATCTTCCCAATCAAAAACATATCTCGTAACATTTAAGTTAAAATCATTTTCTTTTAATTCTTCTGCATCTATAAATTTTGAAAATCCTTCAATTTCTTGTCCAGATTCTACTATTTCATGAATATATTTTATCGCTTCTTGACTCAAAACATTTTGATTTCTTTCTTTCACATACATCACTCTATCAGAAGTATTATTTGAAGCGTTTATGAAAAGTATTTTGTTTTTTCTTTCTTTTACTTTATTTTTATTTATTACAACAACGCATCCCGGAGCAGTGGTATTGTAAAATAGATTTTCTGGTAAAGAAATAACCACTTCTATTAAATTCTGTTTTATAATACTTTCTCTAATTACTCATTCTTTTGCTCATCTAAATAAAACTCAATTATCCAAAACTATAGCCAGTCTTCATGTATCATTTGCTGACCAAAGCATATGTTCTATAAATAACCAGTCTGCACTTCATTTAGGAGGAATTCCATCATTATACATTCATAAAGCATTTGATTCTACTTCATTTGAGATATCATCAAAAGATAAATTCCACGGTGGATTACTAATAACGATATCAAACTTTTTATCTAAATATTTTGGATTTACTAAAGTATTTCATAAAGCAATATGACCTGAAAGATTATGCATTAAAATATTCATCTTTCCAAGTCCATAAGTAGTTGGATTTACTTCTTGTCAGTAAAGATTTAATTTTTGTGAATTTTTACCATTTTCTTTTAGATAATGTGCTGATCTAATAAGCATTCAACCACTTCAACAAGTTGGATCATAAATACTATTTCATTCAGTTGGTTTTAAAATATTTATCAGTAAATCATCAACCTCAGCAGGAGTATAAAATTCACCTCATTTCTTACCAGCTCATGCTGCAAACTGTTTTAATAAATATTCATAAGCATCTCATAATAAATCTCAACTAATTTCAGAAAAATCATATTGAGAAAATTTATCTATAAGTTTTTTTAAAGTTGAATCTTGAATTTTCTTTTTATTGTTAAAATCTGTTTCATCAAATATTCATTCGATAATATCTCATTTTTCTAAATTTGCTTGTTCAATATTTTTCAAAGCAGTATTTAGTTTTTCTCAAATATTTTCTGTTAATACTCTTATGTCATCCCATCTACTTCATTCTGGAATGTAAACTTTATACATTGATTTATCATTTGCGATTTCTTTTCCTAATTCAGATAAATTTTTATCATAATCTTTTGAAAAATCATCACTTATTTTTTTATAGAAAAGCAGAGGAAGAATATAATTTTTATATTCTACAGCATCCACTTTTCACCATAAAACATTAGCACAAGACATTAAATGAGTTTCTAAATTTTGTAATGTTATCATTATTGTTTTTTATAAAAATTAAATTTCTTGAAAATATACTGTAAATGTACTAAAAAGCAATCTAAAATTATTAATATCATATAGCAATAAACACTATACTAAGGGGTTCTGATTAGATTTATTTAGATTATAAACTGAATAACATAAATTTATATGTATCATATCATATTCACCACCAGCATAAGGGTCAGTGTGGTATAAGAAAGAATTTTCTGAATTATTTATTAAGCACTTTGAGATTATTTTGATTTCCTAAACTTTACTTTCAGGGGGATTTTTATATAATTTCACGCAAGTATTTTCTTGCTATACACTCTTATGAAAGACCTTGAAACTTTGCTTGAAAGCCTGAATGCTCAGGAAATTCTTAGCCATCCCTTTCCCTCAGGTATCTATGAAGTGAATCTCAAACACCTCGAACACAACCTCAACTTTCTGCGTGAGACAGCAGAGAAAAAAGCCTGACACAGAGTGCGCTTGCTCTTGCCAGTAAAGGCGAATGCCTACGGAAGTGGGATGATTGCAGTATCAAAATTTGTGAGTCAAAAAAAGCTCGTAGATATGCTTGGAGTCGCACATGTAGGGGAGGCTTTTGCTCTGAGAAAAGAAGGAATTATTGATCCAATCCTTGTGTTTTCGCAAGGAGTTCTTTGTGATGAAGAGATAGCAGGCATCATCACCTACGACATTCATAAAGCTGTACAAGATACCAACACGCTTCTGAGACTCTCAGAGAGTGCTATGAGGCTTGGAAAAAAAGCAAAAATTCACCTCAAAGTGGATACCTGAATGGGGAGAGTGGGAATCTTTCCACATCAAATTCATGACTTTCTCGAAGCTATTGCTCATGCTCCATGAGTAGAACTCACGGGAGTAATGACCCACTTGAGTGTGTCTGAGTGTGAAGACGAAGAAAATATGGAATACACTCGTGATCAAATCCAGCGTCTCAAAGAGATTCAATTCATTACCAAAAAAGCCTTTCCAAACCAAGAAATCATCTTTCATGCTTCCAATTCTGGTGGGATTTTTCTCCATGCGGAAGGAATCTTTGATATGATTCGTCCGTGAATTGCATCTTATTGATACGGGGAAAAACCTACTAAAGATCTCAAACCTATTCAAGAAATCTATACCTATTTGGGAATGCAAAAAGTGTTTGAACAAGACCAAGATCTCTGATATGGAAGAAGATACCACGCAAGAGCGTGAGAAATCATTGGAATCATTCCGCTTGGATATGCAGATGGATTGAATCGCAAGCTTACCAACAAACTTCAATTTGCAATACATTGAGAGTATTTTTCAAGTGTTGGGACGGTGAGTATGGACCAGACTATGGTATCATTTCCTTCGCTCCAAAGAGAAGGAAGCAAGGTTGTAGTATTATCAAATAATCCTTTTGCTTCGAATAGTGCATACGCTCTTGCCAAGATCTGTGAGACGATTACCTACGAAATCCTCTGTAGTTTTGGAAATGCTCCTAGAATTCGTCATCAGTATATCTATCAAGACGAAGACCATTCTTCTTAGAGTGTAGCTGATTTTTGAATTTGCCTTGCAATTCTTTTTGAGTTATGCTACAATGCCTTGCGTTTTGAAAAAAAGTAATATTTTAACCAGATATTTCCATACTATGCCCTATAGACTCAATCACGAACGAATGCCCGTTCAAACCGCTCATAGAAACGTAGTGCAATTAATTTACTTTGCACATCAGTTAGAAGCCATCGGAACCAAACTTCGTGAGGTCGAGCCTATAGGAAGAAATTTTGAAATCATGTTTGATTCTGATGCGGGGACTTTGAGTCTTTTACATCACGAAACCGACCAAGTCCTCTGTCTGAATACTCTGTTACCAGAGGGCTATCGTTTTGAGGCAGGAGAAGATTTTATTATCAGTTGGAGCGATAAAACGATTTTCTTTCAATCCAATCAAGTCGAGTATCGTACCTTTATGATGTCCATCTTTCATGAGATGGGACATATCTTGCGTGATAAATCGGGAGAATATAAAATGTACATCAAAGCAATTGGTGCGTTTGTACAATCTTTGGGCGCTTGGACGGCTCAGATGACGATGCGATTGATAAAAAGGACCAAAGCTCCTGCCAAACCAAAACTCTCCACGCTCCCACTCTGATTTATAAAAGACTATGAAGGGGAGAGTATTTTTTCAGAAAGACAAGCGCTAGCAGTCTCATTGAGAATGCTTCGTGACCTTCAAGACCAATGATGGAATGTGTTTGCAGGGTTTGAATGAGTGCAGGAGTTGCGTGATTATATTGACTATGCGCTCTTTACTCATGAGGTGGAACATGCGATGTTTATGCTCGAAATGGTCGATGAAGAATCGATTGAGAGTATCAATGTAGAATTTGTAAAAAATAAAAAAAGATTTCAAGAAAGATTTCAAATGATCTTTGAAAAACCACCCACTCCTTCATTTTCATCTCCAACATAATAAAGACTACATTGCGAAAATGAGCTCTTTATTATGTTGGTAATCTTTTTGGTTTTAAATCCTTGATTATTTTAAAAAAAATGCTATATTTTAAGAGATTTATTTCTTTACCAGAAAATGAATATGGTTTATACGAATGATTTAAAAATTTTTGAAGGATTGGAAACTCCAATAATTGAAGAAATTTTAGAAAAAGCTAAAACAGAAACTTTCCAAGAAGGGGTAGTGATTCTCTCTCAATGAGATGAATCTAATGGGAAAGCGTATATTATCATTGAATGAGTGGTTGATGTATCGATTTCTTGAAAAAAAGTATCAGAACTTTCTGTAGGTGATATTTTTGGTGAAATAGCACTTCTCAGTGAGGAAGAAAGAATTGCAACTGTGAAGGCTCAGAGCAAAGTGGATGTCTTGAGTATCACCCAAGATACCATTCTTACTATGGTAAATGATTGAAACGAAAGTATTAATCGAGGAATTATGGATCGTATAGAAGCAAATCTCCACCTCAATGAACAATAATAAAAAGCCAATAATTTTTGGTTTTTTATTCAGAATATTTAATCTTTTAATCTCGAAGTTATGAACACTCAAGAACGTATCATTCACAATCTCCTCAACAAATGAGTGAGCCAAATTATTGACAAAGAGAGTCTAGAAAAGAAACTCCTCTCAGGAAAAAAACTCAGAGTGAAATTTGGAATCGATCCAACTGGAACCGTTGTGCATATCGGACATGCAGTTCCAATGCTCAAGCTGAGAGAATTTCAAAAGCTTGGTCACCAAGTGGTCTTTATCATTGGAGATGCTACTGCTCAGGTAGGAGATACTTCTGATAAAAATGCCGAAAGACCGATGCTTACTCGTCAAGAAACCCGTGAAAATGCCAAGGATTACCTCTCTCAATTCGCAAGAATTCTTGACGTTGAAGCTCTAGAAATTAGATACAACAGTGAGTGGATGGATACCACAAACTTTAACTCTGTAGGAGAACTTGCCAAGAATTTTTCCGTCAACGAGATGCTTGATCGTGATAATTTTTCCAAAAGACACAAGGCCGGAATCCGTATTTCACTTCAAGAATTTCTCTACCCCATTATGCAAGGATATGATAGTATCATGGTACAGGCTGATGTTGAGCTTGGAGGAAATGATCAGTATTTCAACCTTCTTGCTGGAAGAAAGCTTCAAGAAGCGTATGGATATGAAAAACAAGACATTATGGCTTTTCCTCTCATAGAGGGGACAGATGGGAGAAAGATGAGCAAGACCTTTTTCAATTTTGTTGGACTCAATATGAATCCTAACGAGATGTTTGTCAAGATTATGGAGATCAAAGACGATTTAATTATTCAATACTTTGAACAGTGTACGAGCCTCTATCTCGATGAAATCGCACCCTACCAAGAGCGTCTTAATGCAGGCGAAAATCCAAGAACTATCAAACTCGAATTAGCTTCTATTCTTGTGACTCTTTATCACTGAGAAGAGCTTGCAACCGAGTCCAGACAATACTTTGAAAGAGTCCTGAAAGAAGGGCTCGTGCCAGATGAAAAAGATATTGAAAAGATGGAACTTGATGCCCCAGAGGGGAGTCTACCTTTGGTAACAGTGCTGGTGAAAGCAGGACTAGTTTGAACTTCTACGGAGGCAAGAAACGCGCTCTCTGGTCATTCAGTCAAAGTCAACAACGAAGTTCAAACTGACCCAAAATTTTCTGTTGTACTCAACAAATCTGATTATTTTCTTCTTCAAGTGGGAAAGAAAAAATTTCGTATGGTAAAATAAAAGAAAAAAATTTGATTTTTTTTTATTTTCTTCAATATGCTTTCTACAAACAGTATTTATATATCTTTCAGCATCAACAACTTTACAGTATGAAATCCCTTGACCTTACGAAACTTTTTTGATCCAAGACGAGAACCAAAATCCTTGAGAAATTTTTTTTAGAATACGAAGCTGGGAATCAAGAATGATATCATATGAGAGCTTTGGCTCGTGAGCTTGAGGAACAGATCAATTCCATCAAGAGAGAATTGGATTCGCTTGAAGATTTGAATATTTTTAAGAGTCGCGAAGATGCAAAGAAAAAGATATTTTATCTCAATAAAAATTTCATTTTATTAGAAGAATTCAAGCAAATCTTTCTCAAGACCTACAATCCCCACGAGACTATCAAAAAATTTTTTGCTAAAGAGTCAGATCTTGATTTGGTCATTATTAGCGAAGAACTTTCCAAGAGGTTGATTTGAAATACCAACAATATTGTAGATATTTTTTTGATAGGAGAAACCAATAAAATTGCTTTCAATGAGTTTCTTGCAAAGACATTTTTCAATCGTAAGATTAAGTATGCTATTATCTCACGTGAGGATTTTTACAAGCGTCTGGAATACAACGACAAACTCATTTTTAATATTATCAAACAGAGAGGAAATCTTTTTTTGAAAGATACTCTTGGGATTCAAAAGATGATAGAAGAATAATGGTTGTAACTTTTTGTGTAAGGAATGATTGTATCGTTCCTTTTTTGCACTTTTAAAAAATAACCTATAATTCACCAAGAGAATATAATACCAAATTACATTAATTTCAGTTTTTATATTATTTTATGGAAAACTGCTCATAATTTTCTGTCACGTTTCATTACCCTATCCCCCAACCCCTTCCCCTATTTTAGGGGAAGGGGAGCCATAAAAT
>Ga0209373_10002656_pt1 | contig 17480 bp, 15 predicted proteins | sample Higcelweek5metaG_FD_187173 | JGI IMG/M metagenome (GOLD analysis project Ga0209373, IMG submission 187173) | Freshwater pond sediment microbial communities from the University of Edinburgh, under environmental carbon perturbations - High... | ecosystem: Environmental > Aquatic > Freshwater >... | reverse complement strand
GAAGCAAAAAAAGAGGCTGTCAATATTCCATTGAAGAAACTTATTCTCGCCGCTCATTTCTCGTCTTCGACCTTTGCACGCTATATTCATCGGTCGGAACTCGGGCAGCCATTGTGGGGGCCGCGCAGCCAGCCATGCGTTGTAACCGCTGAGGTGGACATAGTCAAAGCGATTCTCCGTGCGAAATGGAGCGGACAGCGTCATCGCATGCCGGGAGCGGCTGAAGCAAAAGCGAAATTGGACTTATCCGAAGAACGACTGCAAGCATATCGCAATGAGGTTCGAAAAGAGCTGACCTGCGGGATGGCACAATCTCTGATTTCGGTGGAATATTGCGAACCCCATCTGATTTGGAGTATGGATATTTTTGAAAAGTGGCATCATGGGATCAAATTTCATGTGTTGCCGGTTATTGATCTAGGCAGCCGAATGAAGTTTGATCCTCTGATTAAGGAATGTGCGTTGACGGGAGATGAGGTCGCTGATCACATCAATATGCTCATGCATTGTCATGGAGCTCCGTTGTTTTTGAAGAGGGACAACGGCAGTAATTTGAACAGTTCCTCAATCTTGGCAATCTTGAATCTATTTGGCGAAATTCCACTTAACAGTCCACCCTATTGTCCACAATACAATGGAGTTATGGAGCGAAGTCAAGGCGAAACAAAATGTTATTTGCGGGTGTTGTGCAAAGATAAGTCAAAAAAATGGATATTTTCAGCGCTTGCGTTCATATGGCGATTCTACGAGCAAATAACCGCAAACGGAACGTGTTGAACGATCGGACGGCGCAAAACGTTTGGGAAGATGAATATCTGTGTTTCACCAAACGCGAGCGCGAAGCAATTTATAACGAGCTCAAAATTCTAACGGCAAAAATACTCAATGGCTTTTCGGACATTCAACGGAATGCAAAAGGCGTGGTGGAAAGCGCCTGGCGAAAGGCGGTACGGACATACTTGGAAGAGAAAGAATATATCCGGCTTTATCGTGACGGCAAACCATTAAGAGAAGCAAACGCGTAATCCCGCTTTCTTCCGTCCTATCGGACGGTTCCGGCGCTTCCATGTTGCCTTTCTTCGAAAGCCAACATTACAGCGTCGGTCAATTTTTAAATGCATTCCGAATTCTTGGTACTTTCCACTTGCAACAACAAATAATTCATGCTATTTTAAAGCCATTGACAAAATCTGATATAATCGTGTATCAGATTGACTGTCAATTTATTAAAGAGAGAAATCTGTTACCCGTTTTTCCGGAAAGACAGTACTCAATTATGGCCGCTCACGACAACCCCCGTTCGGGCGATTCGCAAGCGGTCCGGCGAAAAAAAAATGAAAGCCGGAAAAGCTCCTCATCACACCCGTCCTTCCCGACCGTAGCTTCGGCGGTATTTCAGCGGCGGCAGGCCGAATTCACGGCGGAAAAGCGCAGTAAAATGGCTCTGGTCGGTGAATCCGGTCCGCACCGCGATCCGGCTGATCGGCCAGCTCCCGGAAAGCAGGTAGCGCCGGGCCTCGCGCAACCGGAGCTTGAGCAGGTATTCGCCGAGTCCGATTCCACATTCGGCATGGAACAAGTGGAACAGTCGGGATTTGCTGATGAAAAGCGTTTCGGCCAGCTCGTCCGGAGTCAGGCGGGGATTTCCGCGCAGAATCTCAAGGATCTCCGCAATCCGTTCGTCGGCGGGATAACCCGGCAGGATATCCGCCGCTTCGATGTAGGCTTTGCGCACCGGCTCCCGCAACAACGGTTCGGCCAATTCGAGAAAACCGGCTTTCACCGCATCATCAAGCACCGGCAGATCCCGGAATACGGCCTCCAACTCCGGATAACGGCAGGGAGCTCCGGCTTCCCGGAACGGGCCGATCATCACCACTCCCGGCACGGGCCCCCTGCCCGCCGCGATCGGAATGATGATCTCCGCCGCTCCGGCATGGCAATGTTTGACGAAGGGCGCTCCGTCCGTCCGCAGCAGCGACGAAATCTCCCGGGAGTCGTTCCGTACACAATTCGCCTCGCCGCCCACAAGCCGTTTCACCGCCATGCAGAACGGTTCGTCGTCATGGTAACTGATCCGCCGCGGCATGTCCGGCTCCGGCAACAGGAGATCGCTGTTCACCTTCCAGCGGCAGCGCACCCCGGCGATCGCCGCCAATGCGTCGAGTTTTTTCAGCAATTCCAGCAGATGATCCGGCGTTCTTATCATAAAAAATCAAGATCCTTTGATTTTACAGCATGATTATTATAAAATATAGCGCTATCATACCATACTGTCAACTTGATTCGAGGTATAATATTGTTGTGATTCAAAAACGGAACTACCGGTCCCCAACCATCAACGGAGAAAACCATGAGAACACGCTTTTTTACTTTGATTGAATTGCTCGTCGTAATCGCAATCATCGCCATCCTGGCCTCAATGCTGCTGCCCGCGCTGCAGCAGGCACGGGCGAAAAGCCGGCAGATCAGCTGCTCCGGCAATCTCAAGCAGCTCGGCATTGCCGCCGCGATGTACCAGGAGAGGAACCGGAATGTGATGCCGCCTCCGCTCTCCAGCTCCGGAATCCGCTGGCGGACGCTGTTCCTGCCCTATATCGAGGGGTGCGACAGCAGTATCTACAAGGATAACGCCGCATTCACCTACAAAATGCAGTGCACGGTGGCCATGACGGAATCGCCGAAGGTCGATCGCCGCAGCTACAGTTATGTGCAGGTCGATCTGCCGCAGAATTCGTTCCAGGGGTTCGCTCTCGCCCGGATTTCAAACCCGAGCGCCATCGGAATGTATACCGAGTCGCGTCTGTTTCCCTCCCCCGACCGGTTCGGTAACTTCATCTCGATTGCGAGCGTTTCCCGCAGCATTCTCTACCCCGCCGACCGGCATATGACCGGAACCAATGTGACATTCGTCGACGGGCACGTCAAATACCTGCGCTGCTCGTATCTGATGCCGGGAACCGCAAGCGCCCTGTGGCCCGCAATCACCGCCGACACCTGGCGGGTCCCGGGCTGCAACAAGGGGTTGCGCTGATGAAGAAAATTCTGCTCACACTCGCCCTGCTGTTTCCGGCCCTCCTGCTGACGGCGACGGAACGGCGCCACAGTTTCGCGGACGGTCCGGGCGGTTGGAACGCGCCGGTCGAAAACGGCATGTTTCAGCACCGGCTCGCCGTCCACAAACCGGGAAGTTATTTCGCCGACACCGTACCGCTTCCGGCGACGCCGGGGGAAATTCTTTCCTATGCGGCGGAAGTCCGAATTCCGCATAAACTCGAACAGGGCGTCTACCGTCTCCAGGTTGTCGCGCTCCGCAAGGACGGCGGCGCGGTACGGGTCTTCAACTCGGCGGAAAACCGGAATTTCGCGCCCGATTGGACGCGCATGTCGATGACCTTCCGGGTGCCGGAGGGGGCCGAGCAGCTTCAGCTTCGGCTGGTCCACAACGGAATCGGCGAAGTGCAGGTCCGCCGGGTGGAGTGCTACCCGCCCGCGCCCGGCAGCTTCGAAGCGGGGCGGGTTCCCGCTTACGCCGGAACCCTCGAGGAGAAAAAAATTCTTCACGACTTCTCCCTCAAAACCGGCGGAGATATGTCGCCGCTGGCCAATCTCGATTATAACGATCGCCCGGAGAAAGAGCGCTACAGCGTCAATTTCCACTGGGAGAATCCGTACGGGGACAGCCGTTCCGGCATGATCGAAAGCGCGATGGAAGACCCCCGCCCCCTTCCGGCTCCGCTGCGCGAAGTCAAATCGGTCGATTTCTCCCTCAAAGTTCCCCATCGCAAGGGGATGCAGAAGCTCTGCATCGAATTTACAGAACGGCTGTCGGGATTCGGTTCGTATCAGAACAGATGGATGGCGGAGATTCCGCTCGAAGGCGCGAACGATTGGAAATCCCTCTCGATACCCGCCTCCGCCTTCCGGGCGATTCCGGGGCGCTGGGGGAATCCGGAGTGGAAAAATATCGATTCGATGATGTTCCGGCTGATTCTGGAAGGGAGCGGCGAACTCGAGTTCAAATTCGCCGGAACCGCCGTCCATTATGCAGACGGGAGCTCCGGTCAGCCGTTTCGGGCCTGGAACGATCCGTATTGGTACTTCGCGAAATCCGAACCGGCGCCGATGCTGCCGGAGCTCCGGCAGAAAAACGTTCACGGCAGCGGCGTCTACTGCCTCGAAGCCGAAAAGGGGAGACAGGATTTCCTCGAACTTCAGAAACTGATTCCGAACCTGGCGTTCCAGCAGTACACCTGCCTGCGCGAACTGCTGCGGGTCCGGGAGTGGCTCCGGGCGAACCGGATGACCGCCGGCTATCAGGGCGTCGGCCCGTTCCTCTGGCAGAAAGCGGTGGAACTCGACGCCCTTTCCGTCGATCCCGGCTCCTACGAACTGCTCAACGAGCGCCACCACAAGATGGACTACACCTCGCCGGCGTGGCGGGAAATCTGGGAGAATGTCGCCGAGCGGTTCGCCGCCTACGGACTCCCGGAGTACCAGAGCATCGACAGCAACTACCGGGTGGAGCCGGAAAAGGTCAACCGCAACGCTCCGGCGATTCTCAAGGAGGAGGACCACGGCATTCCCTTCAGCGACGGGCGCACCCTCAAGTTCTGGGATTACTTCGCCGAATACACCGGGTTCCGCTGGCAGCCCGCCGATCTCGGCTACCGGAGCTGGGACGACTACCGCTTCACCCCGGCCAATCTCTACATGATTCCCTCGCCGGACCCGCTGATGGTCAAGCGGGCTTATCTCGGCATCATGATCCGCCACTACGCTTTCGGCCGCTGGCATTCCGACGCGGCGGGGAGTTTCAAGCGGCGCGGCGTGCGTTATATCCTGATGAACAACGGCGACGACTGGCTGAACGGCAACGACTGGCTCTGCAATGTCCGCTCCGCCAACCTGGGCGGCTTCGTGGAGGAGACCTACTTCTACCATCCCAATACCGTGCTCAAGGCGTTTCACCTCGCCCGGGCGATGCGCAAGGTCTACGGCGGAGTCGACGTCCACCACCGTCTGATCGGAGAAGAGGGCAAAGGCGGACACGGGCCGATCTACTGGGCGCCGGAATACTCCTACGCGGCCATTTTCGACATCGCCGCCGCCGCGCCCTACGACTCCTTCGAAATGGACTGGCCCAGCGCCCTGATGGAGGACCAGACCGATCCGAAGAATCGCTACGACTACGACCGCTTCTGCGACTATATGGCGAAATGCCTCGCCTACAACCACGCCACGCTCGGAGAATCCATCGTGCCGAACCCGGAACTCGAACGGGTCTTCTCGCTGCAGGAGACGCGGACCCTGTACGCCGGAACGCGCCATCGCGTATTGAGCGCCGCCGCCGAACGGGAGAATGAACCGGTCAGCCGACTGATGCCGAATCTCTTCGACGCCGCCGAACAGAGCCGTGCAAAGGTCGTAATCAACGATTGTTACGCGCTTCCCGCCGGAATGGCGGAGACTCTGACCCGCTGGGTGCGCGGCGGCTCCGGCCGCACCCTGATCCTGCACGGCGGCGCCGCCGGACGCCGGATGGATGGCACCATGTGGTCGGAGGTGTTCGGCTGGAACCAGGTTTCGATGAACGCCCCCGGCCAGTTCGCCGAACTGGTCGGCGAGCTAACCTTCCGCGACGGCCGCATCCTGACCGGCAAGACGGGGACCGTGATGCTCCGCGACGCCGGGGGGCCGATCCTCAGCCGCTACGATCTCGCCAACGGCTCCACCGTCTGGTTCTACCACTACGCGCCGGGACTCGACCCGCGGCGCGACGACCGGATCATCGTTTCCCTGATGAAGCAGTGCGGAGTTCACCCGGTCGTGGAATCTGCGGGGGCGCTCTACGCCCGCGATTACCGCCACTCCGACGGCATGCTGACCTATTCCGTGTTCGCCCGCCCGGAGCTGGACGGCTACCGCTGGGTCTACAGCGCCCAGGACAACGGGCTCTACCCCTGGCGGAATTCAGGAGTCGTCCGCGAAGGGAAACTCCGCGTTCCGCCGGGCTCCTACCGGATGTTCGGCATGCTCTCCGGCATCGACCGTGCGGTCACGGTCGATGCGGACGGGCTGCTCCCGGTCCGGCTGGACGGCATCACCGCCGATGTGATTCACCTGGTTCCGCAAGGCAACCGGGAGCGATACGCCCAACTCAAACAGCGTCGGGAGGAACTGTTCCGCTTCCTCTCCCGCAGAATACAGGATTGAACCTTTATGATTCCCGATCTCGATCTTCCCGTGCTCGCCGATGCCGATGTCGTCGTGGCGGGCGGCGGCCCCGCCGGAGTCGCCGCCGCGCTTGCCGCCGCCCGGAGCGGCGCGGACGTCCTCCTTCTCGAACAAACCGGCGCCTGCGGCGGCATGAGCACCTCCGGGCTGGTTCCGGTCTTCATCCACATGAGCGACCGTGAACACCTGGTCGCCTCCGGCATCTGCCACGAACTGGTGACCGAGATGTGTCGCCGGATGGGCGTCGCCGAATGCAACTATATCTGGCAGCATATCGACCCGGAAATCCTGAAACGGGTTTACGACGACAAGCTGGCCGAAGCCGGAGTCCGGATTTTCCTGTCGGTCAAAATCGCCGACGTGATCTGTCGCGACGACCGGGTCGCCGCTCTCGCCGTCGCGACTTCACGCGGACTTAAGAAGGTCACCGGCCGTATCTTCATCGATGCGACCGGCGACGGACTGGCGGCGGCGGCGGCGGGAGTTCCGTTCGACCTCGGCGACGCGGAAGGGCGCACCATGAGCCCGTCGCTCTGCGTCCAATATTCGAACATCGACCTGGACCGGATGCGCGAAGCCGACCGCTGTGGCGAAGGCGCCCACCAGCTCTGGTTCCGGCACAAGGATCAAATTCCGCTCGACGAATACCACATTGTCGGCGTTTCGGAATACGGCTCCGGCTCCGGCTCCGGCAACCTCGGCCACGTCTACGGCGTGGATGCGACGGACGAGGCGGACCTGACCCGCGCCTACCGCGAAGGCCGCCAGGTCGCCGAGATTATCCACCGCTTCTACCGCCGCTTCGTCCCCGGTTACGAGAAGGCGGACCTGACGGCAACCGCGCCGCTGCTCGGCGTCCGCGAAAGCCGCCGCATCCGCGGCGATTACCGGCTCAACTTCGACGACTACCGGGCACGCCGCCACTTCCCTGACGAGGTGGGCTGTTTCTATTACCCGGTCGATATCCACGCCTCGACCCCCGATATCGAAGAGCAGAAGAAAGTCGCGGCGCGAATGCGCGAAACCGCCTATTCCCCCGGCGAAAATTATGGAATCCCCTACCGTTCCCTGATCGCGCAAGGAGTGGAAAACCTGCTGGTGGCGGGGCGTTGCATCTCGGTTGACCGCGAGGTCCAGTCGAGCCTGCGCGTCATGCCGGGCTGCATGATCACCGGAACCGCTGCCGGCGCCGCCGCCGCTCTCGCCGTCCCGTTCGGTAGAACCCGCCGGGTCGATCCCGGAATTCTGCGCGACACCCTGCGCGCATTGGGCTCTTACCTGCCGGAAGTTCACCTGGAGTCCCCTCTCCCGGAGGACGCCATGCAGAGCCTCCCCGTCTGAAGTGTCGGCGATTCGCCGAATTCAGTAATGCAAATTCCGGCGGCGGAAGGCGCGCGGGGACGCGCCGTGGATCCGCCGGAATTCGGACGAAAAATAAAGCGCGTTCCCGTATCCGCAGCACCGGGCGATCTCCTTGATCGGCAAGCGGTTCTCCTGCAGCAGCGCGCGGGCGTGCTTCATCCGCAGGCGAATGACGTATTCGAGCGGGGACTCTCCGATGTAGCTGCGGAACAGCCGGAAGAGCGTCGTCTGGCTGACCCCGCACCGGGCGGCCAGCTCCTCCGCCGTCACCGGGCGCGTGTAATTCCCGTCGAGCCAGCCGAGCAGCCCGGCCAGTTGCGGCGGAACTTCACGGCGGGTCCGGTAGGTGACAAGCTTTTATCTGGTTCCTGGTCGAGTCATCATGGAGATGATGAATATGCAGAATAATAAGCGTGCTTTGCAGTGGCAAATCGATTTTAGCAAACTTGGGTTACAGCATCCCACGGTGAGAAATATGGTCTATCCGGAGAATGTTACTTTAGAAGGCGATACTCTGACCGTCACAGATTTGCCACCGTATCAATATCGTGTCATTGAATTGCAGGAAGGAACAAAATGAAAAAAATCAGTTATCTGTGCAGTTTTTTTATTTTACTTTTTTATGGTGCTTTTTATGTGCAGGCAGAGGTAAAATTTGATCGGGAACGTTTATTTGCGATACCGGAAACCTTTAATGCCACACAGGAAAAATTAGATTTCGAGGTGTCGGAACATATTCGGCCGATTCTATTGGAAGGAGAGGTTTTTCGCGGGAAACCAAGCCGGATTTTTGCCTGGTATGGTGTGCCCACCACCGGGAAACCTCCTTATCCGGCGGTCGTATTGGTGCATGGCGGAGGAGGCAGCGCCTTCTCCGAATGGGTGCAGCGTTGGAATGAACGCGGCTTTGTTGCGCTGGCTTTGGATGTTCAAGGACGTATTCCCACCTCCCCCTGGGAAGGGAGGGCCATTTCACGCCCGCTTGCTGGTGGTGCGGAAGTTAACAATTTAAATCCTGCCGATCCTCTTGAAGAACAATGGCCATTTCATGCGGTGAGTGCCATAATTCGCGCCCATTCTTTGTTACGCAGTTTCTCGGAGGTGGATAAAGAACATATCGGACTCGTCGGTATCAGCTGGGGTGGATTTTTGAGCTGTATTGTCGCCGGGGTGGATGACCGGTTTCAATATGTTATTCCGATTTATGGCTGCGGATTTCTGGGAGATCCCGAATTGACCAGAACTGTGATGCCGCTGGCTAAATTTTCGGAAGCCGAACAGAAACTTTGGTTGAACGACTGGGACCCCAGCGTTTATTTGCCCAATGCCACAATGCCGGTATTTTTCATTACCGATTGTGATGATTCTGCCTACCCTTTGGACCGTTGGCTGAGAAGCACCCGTTTAGTTTCCCAGAGTCCGCGGTATTTCCTGTCGCATACCTTCGGACACAGCCATTCGGCTGGGGACCGTCCAGAAGCTGTGCGTTTCGCTAAAGCAATGGCCCAAAACGCGACAATGATACCGGTTTTTTCCAATGTCACCCTGAATGATGCCGGAGTGACGGCAAGTTTTTCCGGAGGGGAAGCTCCCTTCAAGGCGGAGCTGCTCTATACAAACGAAGCATTTTCCGGGCAAAAGCGTGTGTGGCGCGTGTTGCCCGCTGTAGTACATGGCAACACTATCACAGCACAACTGCCACCCGGCTGCGCAATGGCATTTTTGAATTTAAGTGACGCCGAGGGGACTGTCAGTACTCTGGTAAAAGAATAAATTATCTTATTCAAGCTCAAATTGAGCATGTGTTACCCATAAATTCCGGTGAAAAGGCAGGAAAAGATGTCCAAACTTGGGGATAAGTGCATACAACAATGAAAAATCTCATTCGGAGATTTTCAAACAGAAATAATCGAGATTTCTATCAAAAAGGTATTGATAGAGATTCCCATAAAGGAACCGTCAAATGAAAAAAACTTTTCGAGGTAATGTTCTCCTGATCGCATTGCTGGCAGCGTTTCCCATGCTTCTTCAGGCACGTGTAGTCCTTCCGTCCCTCATTTCGGATCATGCGGTGCTGCAGCGCTCACCGCGGACCGTCATCTGGGGGCGTGCAGAGGCGGGCGAAAAGGTTACGGTAAAGATCGCCGGCGTGACGGGGACCTCCGCAGCCGACGACAAAGGGGATTGGCGGCTGTCGCTGGAACTTTCCGGATGTCCGGAAGGGCCGCATGACTTGACCGTCAATGACATCGTCGTTCACGATGTTCTTCTGGGGGATGTCTGGCTTTGCTCCGGGCAGTCCAACATGCAGTTTACGATGAGCACGGAACTTGGACTGTCGAAGGAACGGGCATCCGTTGGGGTTCTCAACGGCCGTCTCCGCTGTTTCTGCACACGCATGACCGCCGCACTGACGCCGCAGTGGAACGTCAACGGGGCGTGGTTCCCTGTTTCGGCAAAGAGTCTTCCGTTGTTCAGCGGTGTGGCCTATTACTTCGGGAAGGAAATTCTGCAGGAGACGGGCCGGGCCGTCGGACTGATTCAGTCTTCGTGGGGCGGAACCGGCGTGGAATCCTGGATGTCCAGCGAATCTCTGGCATTCTATCCGGAAGAAGTGGAACTGGGAAAAAAACGTCTGGAGCGCTTCCGCAACTATCCCAGAATTGTCGATGAGTATCTGCCGAAACGCGCCGCATGGGAGAAGGAATTCGGGCGACAGGACACGCCGCATACATTGCCCGGGGCCGACGCGAAATGGCAGAAAGTCACGGCAGGGACGCATGAAGGCTTTGGCATTTCCTGGTTCCGGCGCGAGGTGATATTTACCCCGCAGGAGACAGCGCGGCCCATTCAGCTTCATTTCAGCTATCAGTGGGTGCCGTTCTCGGTCTTTCTGGACGGAAAGGAGATTGCTCAGCATTCCGACAAAAACGCCGTCTGGTACAATCCATTCATCTTCACGATTCCCGCCAATACGCTGACGCCGGGCAAACATGAATTCATGCTGCGCTTTCATGTGTCTCTGCAGGACAAGATCGAGATGCTGGCGACATTCCGTTTCGGCGCTCATGAGTACCGTTTGGCGCAGTGGGATTATTACCGCGAATGCAGCTACGGCCGTCCTAAAGGTGCCGCCATGGCAGCATATCCCGCAGGCCCGGGAACGCAGGTCTTCGACCGGCACATCTTCTACGCCCTTTATAACGGAATGATCCACCCGTTTATTCCCGCCTCCATCCGCGGCTTCATCTGGTATCAGGGGGAGAATGACGCGACGCGGCCGGCTGTCTATGCACGCGTGTTTCCCGCGCTGATCACAGGATGGCGCAAGCAGTTCGGACAAGGGAATCTGCCATTCTATTTCTGTCAGCTGCCGGCTTACTTGGAACGGCTCGACGACCCCGCCGCGACAGGCTGGGGACCGTTGAGGGAAGCTCAGGACAATGCATTGAGTCTGCCGAACGTGCACCGCGCCGTGTTAATTGACACGGGTGAGGCGCAGGACATCCATCCTCGCGATAAAAGCGTTGCGGGACATCGTCTCGCCATTCTGGCTCTGAACCATGAATACGGTATCTTACGCCCCTGCACCAGCCCCGTGGCGACCCATGCGGTACGGGACGGCAGTAAGGTCAGGGTTACAATTGACTGCCGGGACGGTGGCCTTAGGCTCCGGCCCATTGCCGGGACATACAGCTGGAACACCTCAAAACCAGGTGAACTGACCCATCCGCTGAAGCGTCATTCTCCCAAGGCCGAAGTGGAAGATGTGGCGATTCAGGGGATGGATGGCACATGGCACTGGGCGGATGAGGCCCGGCTGGAAAACGGCATGCTTGTGGCGTCCTGCTCCGCCGTGCCGAACCCCGTCGCCATACGGTACTGCTATGGGCCTTTTCCGGCTCCTGCCGTGTACAGTCGGGCAGGATTGCCGTTGGCACCGTTCCAGCTGACGATCGAGACGCCAAAACCGAATTCAAGGGTGCACATTCCAAGTGCCGAAGACCTATCCGGCCGATAAACTTGAAGTGAATCTGCAAGTCGCGCCGAATATCCGTCCCATTGTGTATGAAGGAGAGCCGTGCCAAGGGAAGCCCACGCGGGTCTTCTGCTGGTATGGCACGCCTGCCAATGTCAAGCCGCCCTACCCTGCCGTGGTGCTTGTACACGGGGGAGGCGGAAGGGCTTTTGCGGAATGGGTCCGCCGTTGGAACGCCGCGGGTTTGCGGCCATTGCCATGGATACGAAGGGGACTCTTCCACCCTCCGTGTGGGAGGGGCGGAAGGTCACCCGTCCATCGGTCTGGAACAAGGAACTTCCCGTCTTTGCCCCGGGGGAACCGCTGAAGGAACAATGGCCCTTTCATGCGGTTTCCACGATATTAATGAACGGAATAGCAACGGCGATACGCTACCGTCAAAGGCGAAAGCTTGCCATGATTCACAATTGGTTCCGTTGCTGATCAAGGCCGGAGCCAATGCACAAGATACTACCGATGGAAGTTTGGTGATATTCGAGCCATATGACAGCGTCTGGTAATAACAATGCAAGCCATGATGGGGGAGTATCTATGCTCTTTGTGATGAGAAATAATGAACTTTAGAAAGAAGGGGATTAAGTATGAAGAGAATTCGGAGTATTTTATTGGTTCTTTTGTCGGCGATCACAGTTTTGGCAGACTCTTCAGGGCAAAAGACAAAAGAGCTGGTTCAGAAAATCGTCGGGGGTGCATAAATTCATCGGGGGTGCATAAATTCATCTTGCCGTCTTGCTACAGCTGATAGGTGTCCAGTCAACCGGGGATTTTCTGTTTTTCTCACTGTAAAATGCATCATTCCGGGGTATATTATTCTGCCGTGTTTGCGGCTTTACATGGATTACCAGCGTCCGGGCGACGGCGAAGGGGCATTTACATATATGAGCAAGACGAAAAGGAAGTGAGAAACCATGAAAAAAATCGGCATCCTGAGTTTAATGCTGTTGTCGGCAATCCTATGCACTGTATCCAATAGTTTTGCACGCGATTTCGCGAGGGAGAAGACGGCCGGAGTCCAGCCGGAGGTCTCCGCACCTGCTCCCTATAAGCACCCATTCACGCTTGATCAAGACGGCATTGCGGGACTCAATGGAGAACGCTCGGTTGTAGTTATTATTAGTGACATCCATCTTGGAATGGACGACCGTTACGCAGAGATTCAGAAGAACCGCGCTCCCCTCATAGACTTTCTCCAGAAGTTACGACGCGCCCCGAACATCAAGGAGCTCGTCATTGCGGGCGACTTCCTCGACGAGTGGTTCATTCCCGCCAACACTGACACATATGCAGGGAAGAGCCAGAAAGAGTTTGCCCAGGCCGTCGCTGCGAACAACAAGGAAGTGATCGAAACAGGGATTTTTGGGTTTCATAGTTACTGAGTTTTCAGCCATAATGGTGCGACGGCAATAATGGACCACCGGATTGCATAAAAGCCAGAGCGTGTTCACACTATTGAATCAACTATCATTGCAAATAGGATAAAGCCGGCGAAAATAATATCCAACTTATCGTAACGCGTAAAAACTCTTCGAAACCTCTTTATTCTCAAAAAGAAGCGCTCGACTTGATTCCGTCGCTTGTATGTCTTTTGATCATATTCCCACGGGCCTTTTCGATTTTTCTTGGGCGGGACCACCGGAATATACCCCAGAGCGATAGCCAATGCACGCGTTTCGTCACCTTCGTAAGCCCGATCCATAATCAAATAACGATGCGCCCGGTTAGCCGCCGTGAAGCTCAACAGCTTTCGTCCTTCTGGGCCATCACTTGCATTTCCTGGCGAGAGCGAGAACGAAACAGCCGAACAGTCAGATGCGGTGACCATATGAATCTTTGTTGTGAGCCCTCCGCGCGAACGTCCAATGCTTTGTTTTCCGTTTTTTTCAGTGCCCCGGTCCCATGGGGATGCGCCTTAACGCTTGTGCTATCCAAGCATATTGCTTCCATCCGAATGCAAATAACATCTTCTTGCTGAAGCCCCTCGAAGAGCCGCTGCAAAACACCGTTTTTGCTCCACCGATTCATGCGCGTATAAATTGTATGCCAATTCCCATAGGATTTCGGTAATGCCCTCCATTTGCAACCGTTTTCCGCAACATACAATATCGCATTCACCAACTGGAGATTGCTCATGCTTACATTGCCGCGCTGGCGCGGCAAGTATTTCGCGATCTTTTCATGCGGTTATTTCCATAAAGTCGGCGGTTTGCCATCAAGTCCGAAAAGGCGGGTCAGTCCGCGATGGCAGATGTCCGCTCGCGCCGGACTGTACTTCTTTGCGTTTTCGGTGAACGCGTTCAGCAGACTCCAGCGAGTCGGTTCTTCGAACTCCGGATGGCTCGGTTGCTTGAATTCCCGGAACACCGGGACAATGTCGCAGGAGTTGACCGCTCCCGCCTCCGCCGCCTTGACGATAGCGACCCTTGCCGCATCGTCCCGGACGTACTGGAGCTTCAGGTCTTCGGCCACGGTTTCCAGCGTAAGGAATTCATCTCCGAGTCCATCGATCGCTTCCGTCACCAGTCCTTCGAGTTCGATCCGGCTGGTGTGACGACGCTTCAGAACCATGCTCCCGCCGAAGCAGAGATTGCTGCACACGCATACCGAAATCCCTGCGGTTAAACCGACTGCAAGTGTCCGGTCGTGGCTGTTGCGGATGCCGATACAGCGGCTCCATTCGAGGCTCGAACTTTTATTGATCCGGATGACTCCGAACATCTTCTGCCCATCGCGGGCAAGTCCGTACTGTTCCTCCAGAATCGTCCAGTTCTGGCCCTTCACTACGTCCGTAACCGCATCAATCACATCGAGATGCGGCACCGGCTTCCAGCTCGCCGTAGCAGCCGGAGTCGGAACCATTGCGATTTCATTCCGCCTAACGTAACGGGCGTTGCTGTCGATCATCAGTCCCATGATTTACCTCGCTTTCCGGTGCCAGCTCCGGCACCGACTTTTGTACGGGCATTCCGCACAGGCGAACGATGTTTCGCTCGGCAAGAACACGCCTTTCTCCACGGCCTCCTGTGCCTTGACTGCCAAGACCTTGAACCGCTCGAAGTCGTGAGATCCCCGCGATGTGTAATGCGATTCGCACATCGGGTTCTTTGTCTTGGTCGTCACGTCGAACCGAAAGAGCGGATCGACACCATGCATCTGCTTGTAGGCGAAGGAGAAAACAGTCGCCTGCAAGTCGCGGTCCGCCTTGCCAGCAGGCCAGCGACTCGCCGACGTTTTCCAGTCCACGATGCAGGCGTCGCGTCCGTCCTGAACGACCAGATCGAATTCGCCGATGAGCGGCTTGTTCAATCCCGGCACTTCAACGTTGAACGCCTGGGCGACTCCTTTCACCGTGTACTTTCAACAGAAGGTGAGAATCCAGCCAATTTCGGTCGTATCGAACAAGTACTCAAGAGCCTGAAGGCCCAAGGAATTGCCGTGATCCTGATCCATCACGAAAACAACCAAGGCGATATCCGAGGTGCCCGGAAAATCGGCGACGTCATGACCTCCAAATTTCACCTTTTCAAGGGGGATACGGAAGGAGACTGCATCGGCGTTATCATCAAAAATGAGAAAAACCGTTCCAATAAAGCCTCCGACATGGACACGTTCAAAGTAGTTTTCGACTTCGAAAATCCCGTAAATGGATTTTGTGAAATCCCTTTGACGGAGTCGGACTTTAAGCGTATTAAGCAAAAAGACGAAGAAAACGGGAGCGATGATGATGCAGAAGACACTCAGCCGTCGCGTCCTCGAAAAAACCGCTACAATCAACCGGCGTGGACCGCGATGAGTCATGAAGAGAGAGTCGCAGCTATTCGGGAGGCATTTCGGCGTGGGGACTCAAATGAACAGATCGCCGCAAACCACAGGACAGGAAGAACCACGATTTTCGATTTTCGAAAGCAGTACCAATTACGCAATCAGGATCTGCAAAAGGAGTGATTTACCGTAATTATCGGTCGGGCCTCAGGTTTCAATTGAGGCCCGGCCTCGCAGGGCCGGAAGATTGCCGGCGAAATGGAAGCCGGGCACATCGCACGAGCAGTCAGCCTGAAATTCGAGTCAATCATCGCAAAAGCGGTTGACAAATGATCAGATCGATATATATTCAGTAATAGCACGATAAAATATTGGAATAATTGAAATGAAAACGATGGATACGGAGAAATTGAATCAGGCGTTGCTGCTGCTGCATGAGCGTTTGGAATTTGCAAATGCGCCGAAAGTGAGCCTGGTGGTGTGCGGGGGATCCGCCTTGATCGCAACCGGACTGGTTTCGAGGACGACGCAGGATGTCGATGTGCTGGCGATGCTCCGGGATGAAAATTTTATTGATCCGGAGCCGATGCCGGACTATTTGATTTCGGCGGCGGAAGCGACTGCGCGGACGTTGCAGCTTCCTGCCGACTGGTTGAACTGCGGCCCCGCCGATCTTTTCCGCATGGGGCTGCCGAAGGGGACGAAAGAACGGTTGATTCGAATGCCGGTCGGCGAGCGGCTTACGATCTTTTATGTTTCCCGCATCGATCAGATTTTCTTCAAGCTTTATGCGGCGGTGGATCGCGGCGGTTATCACATTGAGGACCTTTTGCAGTTAAATCCGACTTCGGACGAGCTGTACGAGGCGGCAAAATGGACCATGACGCATGATGTTTCCGAGGGATTCAAAATGATGTTGTGCCAACTTCTCACAGAACTGGGGTTTGAAAATGTCAGTCAGCGGCTTTAGAGATGAACTGAAAACGGCGCTGCTTGAACTTGCCTGGCGGCAATGGACTCTGCTGGGGGTCTCCGGCCAGGGGCAGGCACAGGGGCGCTACATTCTTGACCCGGAAGCGCTGTTGATCTTTACCGCGTACATCGGGCGACATGACCAGCGGCTTTTCGACGAAGTCCTGGACTGGCTCTGCATCAACCAGCGTTTTATCAATATCCAGCGTCTGCGTTCCCTGAGCAAAAAAACGGAATTCGAGCATCGGGCCGTTCTCGGGATGATGGCGGCTTACCTGACCGGAAAAGACGCCAGCTTGAAATGGAAGAAACTGGCCCGCGACTGGCAGCCGGACCATGTGGAAGAGCCCCAAGCCTTGTTCCGACTTTCAAACGGCAATCCGATGCCGGTGACGGGAGCGGTCGATCCGGTCGCCCAAAGCTACGGCTTCAAGCGAAACCTCTGGAAGCGGACCGGAAACAGCCGGGTCTTCCCCCCGCAGGGCATCGCCTCGCTCCTGCTTCAGCTTCGCGGACTGTTCGGCGTAAACGCGCGGAGCGAAGCCATGATCGGACTTTTGACCCGCGACGCTTCCACCATCCAGGACATCGCCGACCTGAGCGGGTTCTCCTGGCGTTCGATTCAGGACGTGCTGGTCGAAATGGCGCATTCCAACCGCGTCACCCGGACCAAAATCAGAGACGGACGCGGATATTATTATTCTCTCACGAAACCCAGGCAGGAAGAAGAACTGCTGCTCCCCGGCCATCCGGCCCCCTGGATATTTCCCGATTGGCCGGATTTTTACCGCGGCTGCATCCTCATTCTGGAAAGCGTAAGCTCCCCGCAGGCAGATGCGCTCTCCCCGCTTGCGTTGCATTCCGTCTTTCTGGAAGTCTTCGAGAAGAAAATCCAAAGCTCGTTTCTCGATTCCGGAGTCTCCTCCATGCGGGACAACAACGCAACCGACACGGAACTCATTTCTCTTCGTCCCGATACGATTCTGCTGTTGCCGCGCCTCTTATCGGGGGTTTAAGGTCTCCGCATAAGCCAAGACCTGTTGAACCGCATCCTCCGGCAAGAGGGCGAGCACCTGGTTCAACCGGTCGCGGCAAGAGGGCGAAGGCAACT
>Ga0209373_10002654_pt1 | contig 17489 bp, 18 predicted proteins | sample Higcelweek5metaG_FD_187173 | JGI IMG/M metagenome (GOLD analysis project Ga0209373, IMG submission 187173) | Freshwater pond sediment microbial communities from the University of Edinburgh, under environmental carbon perturbations - High... | ecosystem: Environmental > Aquatic > Freshwater >... | reverse complement strand
CCTCGATCAACTGTTCAGGTTAGGAGCAAGAGGCGGGCGAGAACCGAGCCGGATCGCGGTCTCGTGACCAGGGGTCCAACGGTTTCTCGCCCGCAACACCATAATTGCACATCATCGACACACAGGGGTCCATGGTGGTGCACGACCATGGATTCCGGCTCTCCGCTTCGCTTCGGCCGGAATGACGCTTGGGAGGAGCTACTTCTTGCGGAACGTCCGGTAATCCAGCCCGTACTTCTCCATGCGCAGGCCCAGGATGCGGCGGGTCAGGCCCAGATCCTTGGCGGCCTCGGTGGTGTTGCCCTTGTGGGTCTTCAGGGCTTCGACGATCATTTCGTATTCCACCGCGCCCAGCTTGGCTTCCAGCCCGCAACCAAAGGCCGTGCCGCTTTCCACCGAGGTTTGCAGGGACGGCGGCAGATTGTAGCCGTGGATCACCCCGTCCTCGGACAGGATCACCGAGCGTTCGATGACGTTCTCAAGCTCGCGCACATTGCCCGGCCAGTGATAGGCCATCAGCATGTTCAACGCCGGGGTCGAGATGCGTTTGGCCTCGCGCCCCGCTTCCTCGGCGTAATGGGCGACGAAATAATCGGCCAGCAGGATGACATCGCTACCGCGTTCGCGCAGCGGCGGGATGGTGATGGGGAAGACGTTGAGGCGGTAGTACAAATCCTCGCGGAACGTCCCCTTCTCCACCATGTCGGGCAGATCACGGTTGGTGGCGGCGATGATGCGCAGATCGACTTTGACCGGGCGGGCGCCGCCCACCCGTTCGAAGGTCTTTTCCTGCAACACGCGCAGCAGCTTGGCCTGCATGGACAGACTCAGCTCGCCCACCTCGTCCAGGAAGATGGTGCCGCCATCAGCCAGCTCGAACCGGCCCTTGCGCATGGCGGCGGCGCCGGTGAACGAGCCCTTTTCGTGGCCGAACAATTCCGATTCCACGATACTTTCCGGCAGCGCCGCGCAATTGAACTTGATGAACGGGCCGTCGGCGGTGGCGCTGTTGTAGTGAATGGCGTTGGCCACCAATTCCTTGCCGACACCGCTTTCGCCCAGCACCAGCACGGTGGCCTTGGTCACCGCCACCTTGTGGATCAGCTCGTAGACCTCTTGCATGGGCTTGGAATTGCCGATGATGTTGTCCGGCTTGAACCGCTGTTTCAGGGCGTTGGCGAGGCGGCGGTTTTCCGCCTCCAGCCGCACCTTGTCGATGTTCTCCAGCAGATACAGCTCGACCGCCGCCGCGATCATCGAGGCGATGGTCGCCATCAGCTCCACGTCCTGCTTGAGCAGGCGGCGGTTGGCGTAGACCCGCTCGGCGCTGATGGTGCCCAGCACCTTCTTGCCATGCAGGATCGGCACGCAAAAGAACGAAAAATTCAAATCGGTGCCATCGGTCCGCGCCAGCGTGCGGTTGAGGAAACTGGGGCTGTTGCGCAGTTCGGGCACGATGATGGCCTTGCCGGTCTCCACCACCTGCCCGGTGACGCCCTCGCCCGGCGCGTAGATGCCGCGCGCCTTCTGCTCCTCGGTCAGGCCGAAGCTTTCGTGGATGAAGATCTTGCCGCCCTCGCGGTCGTACAGGCTGACCGCGCCGCGCACGATGCGCATGCGGTTCTGCATGACCTTGAGGATCAGCGCCAGCGAGCCCGGCAGGTCCTCGGTTTCGGTGATGATCTGGCTGATCTGAAACAGAATTGGCAAGACGTTGACGCGGCATTCCCCGGTTTTGCAATCGGTGAAATCGTCCACGAAATCGTCCAGATCGACGGCGTAGGTGTAATCCATATGCATCCCGGCCCCCGGTTCCAAGCGCGCGGCAGTGCATTTCGTACATGGCGGAACAGTGCCGCCCTTCGTGATATATCCATACCATATAACGAAAGACTTCAGTCAACACAAATGGCAAAAATTCGGCGTCAATTTGCCGATTGTCGCATTCATTACAGTACGTGTCGGATTCACGACCAATCATGAAAAGCATCTTAAACCACACAAAAACCAATCAGACGCATATTTTTCACATAAATGTGCATTCCAACACGGAACTGTACGCATCAGAACGGCAAAAAAATCAGCAACACATTGTAAATAAACGAATTTCACCATGGCACAGCCATTGCTGTTCTTCCCTCCGGCATCACCGGACCGGAAATGCACCATGAACGCCGACGATATCCAGGCTTTGCAGAACGAACCCGCCTGCGCCCACAACGCCAAGGCCAAGTCGGGTTGCGCCCGGCCCAAGCCCGGCGCGACACAAGGCGGCTGTTGTTTCGATGGCGCCCGCAACGCGCTGCTGCCCATCGCCGACATCGCCCATGTGGTGCACGGTCCCATCGGCTGCGCCGGATCGTCTTGGGACAATCGCGGCACCCGTTCGTCGGGAGCCAGCCTGTACCGCGTGGGCATGACCACCGATCTGGGCGAGTTGGACGTGATCATGGGCCAGGGCGAGAAACGCCTGTACCGCGCCATCAAGCAGGCGGTGGACACCTATGCCCCGGCGGCGGTGTTCGTCTACACCACCTGCGTGCCCGCCTTGCACGGCGACGATGTCGAGGCGGTGTGCAAGGCCGCGGCCCAGCGCGTCGGCGTTCCGGTGGTGCCGGTGGATGCCGCCGGGTTCTACGGCAACAAGAATTTGGGCAACCGCATCGCGGGCGACATCGTCTACCGCCACGTCATCGGCACCCGCGACCCCGACCCGGTGCAGGAAAGCGCGCGGCGGCCCGGAATCACGGTCCACGACATCAACCTGATCGGCGAATGGAACGTGGGCGGCGAGTTCTGGAACGTGGCGCCGCTGTTCGACGAATTGGGCCTGCGCATCCTGTGCACCTTTTCCGGCGATTCCCGTTTCCGCGAGGTGCAGACCATGCACCGGGCCAAGGCCAGCATGGTGGTCTGTTCCAAGGCCATGCTGCATGTGGCGCGCAAGCTGGACGAGGATTGGGGCGTGCCGTTCTTCGAGGGCAGCTTCTACGGCGTGCGTGACACCAGCCAGGCCTTGCGCGACATCGCCCGCCTGCTGGGCGACCCGGACCTGACCGCCCGCACCGAGGCGGTGATCACGCGCGAGGAAGCCCGCGTCGCGGCCGCCCTGGCGCCGCTGCGGGAAAGGCTGGCGGGCAAAAGAGTGCTGATCTTCACTGGCGGCTACAAATCCTGGTCCATCGTCTCGGCCATGCAGGATTTGGGCATGGTGGTGGTGGCCACCGGCACCGAGAAATCCACCGAGGAAGACAAGGCCCGCATCCTGGAGCTGATGGGATCGGACGCCCGCATGATCGCCGACAACGACCAGCGCGCCCTGATCCGCGTCTTCCACGAAACCGGCGCCCATATCCTGGTGGCGGGCGACCGCTACATCTATCCGACACTGAAATCGCGCCTGCCCTTCCTGGACATCGATCACGTCCGCGCCATCGGTTACGCCGGGTATGACGGCATGATCGAACTGGCGCGCAACCTGTGCCGCTCGGTGGACAGCCCGGTGTGGAGCCGGGTGCGCACCCCCGCCCGCTGGACGGCCTGAGGAGACACGCCATGGCAGACATCATCCAACCCGGCAAGGCGCTGAGCGTCAATCCGCTGAAGGTCAGCCAGCCGGTGGGCGCCTCGCTCGCCTTCCTGGGGCTGGCCGCCACCATGCCGCTGGAGCATGGGGCGCGCGGCTGCACCAGCTTCAACAAGCTGTTCTTCATGCGCCATTTCCGCGAACCCATCGCGTTGCAGACCACCGCCATGGATCAGGTGACCACGGTGATCGGCGCCGACGACAACGTGGTCGAGGCCCTGGCGACCATCTGCGCCACCGACGCCCCCGCCCTCATCGGCCTGATCACCACCGGCCTGTCGGAAACCCAGGGTGCCGACATCCCGCGCACGGTCAAGGCGTTCCGCGCCGCCCACCCGGAATATGCCCATGTGGCGGTGGTGCCGGTGGCCGCCACCGACACCCAGGGCTGCCTGGAAACCGGTTTCGCCCTGGCGGTGGAAGCCATCATCGCCACCCTGGTGCCGGTCGGGACGGCCAAGGTCAGGCGTCCGCGCCAGATCAACATCCTGGCGTCCAGCATGCTCAATCCGGGCGACATCGAACATCTGAGGGACTGGATCGAGGCGTTCGGCCTGAGCGCCATCATCCTGCCCGATCTGGCCGATTCCCTGGACGGCCACCTGATCGAGGACGGCTATTCGCCGCTGACCTATGGCGGAACCCGCGTGGGCGATATCGCCGCCATGGGCGAATCCGCCGCCACCCTGGTCATCGGCCGCTCGCTGGACCGCGCCGCCGATCTGCTGCGCGCCCGCACCGGCGTGCCCGACCACCGCTTTCCCAGCCTGATGGGTCTGGACGAGTGCGATTCCCTGACCCACACCCTGTCCACCCTGTCCGGCCGCCCGGTGCCGGAACGGCTGGAGCGTAAGCGCTCGCAATTGCTGGATGCCATGGTGGATTGCCATTTCACCCTGGGCGGCACCCGCGTCGCCATCGCCGCCGATCCTGATCTGCTGGCGGGCATGGCGCGCTTTCTGGCCGACATGGGCATGGAGGTGGCGGGCGCCGTCGCCTCGGCGCGGGCACCGGTGCTGGCCGGGCTGTCGGTGGACCGCGTGCTGGTGGGCGATCTGGAGGATCTGGAGGTCATGGCCCGCACCGCCAAGGCTGAACTGATCGTCACCAATTCCCACGGCGCCGATATCGCCACCCGGCTGGGGGTGCCGCTGCTGCGCGCCGGGTTCCCCCTCTACGATATCTACGGGGCGCCGTCGCAATGCTGGATCGGCTATGGCGGCAGCCGCCAGACCTTGTTCCATCTGGCCAATCTGCTGACCGCCTTCCACCAGGAAATCCCGCCCTACCGCTCGCAATTCTGGCAGGGCACACCGCGTGAACAGGAAGCCGGAGCCCGCCCATGCTGAGAATCGCCTTCGCCTCCACCGACCGCCAGCATGTGGATCTGCATTTTGGCGGCGCCGAAAGTCTGGTGATCTTCGACGTGGCGCCGGGCCGTGCCGATCTGATCGGCACCGCCCAATTCGTCAAGGCCGAGCAGGTGGGCACCGACGGCCGCGCCGGGCTGGCGGGCACCGTTCAGGACAAGGTCATCCCCAAGCTGGATTTCGTCCAGGGCTGTGCCGCCGTCTACGCCGCCTCCATCGGCGCCAATTCCATCAAGCGGCTGATGGCCATGGGCGTGCAGCCGATCATTGTCGATGCCGGTCACGACATCCTGGATTTGCTGAACGAGGTGAGTCTGGCCCTGGTCTATGGCGGCCTACCCTGGGTGGACCGCGCCAAGCCTGCCGCCGGAGATCAGCCTGTGGAACGCATCGACGGCGACAGCCGCCGCCTGGCGGCCTCGGTGGACGAACTGGCATGAAACTGTGCGCCTCGACCCTGGCATTGCCCGCCTTCGACCACCTGTATCTGCTGCCCGAATTGAAGAAGATGGGCCTGGACGGCATCGAGGTGGCACCCGGCCACACCTGGGCCGATCCCGACGCGATCACCGCCGCCGAAGTGGGCGGCTTCCGCCGCGCCGCCGAAAGCGCCGGATTGCAGGTGGTCGGGCTGCACGGCCTGGACGCCGCCGCCATGTTCGCCGACCACGACAGCCAGCAGCTTTTGCTGGATCGGTTGGTCGCGCGTTCGGCCCTGTGCCGCGACCTGGGCGGCCGCACCCTGATCCTGGGGGCGCGCTGGTGCCACGATCTGCCCGAACGCCCGGCATGGCAGGCCGGGCGCGATTTCCTGGAACGGCTGATGCCGCGGATCGAGGCACACGGCACCGTGCTGTGTCTGGCCCCCGGCGCCGGGGATTTCTGCACCACCGCCAAACATTGCTATCTGCTGACCAACGCCGTGGATCATCCGGCGCTGGGCCTGCACCTGTCCGCCGCCGCCCTGGCCGCCAGCGGCGAGATGGGGCATTCCACCTTCGCCGCCGTGCGCGGCCGCCTGGACCATTTCCATGCCGACGAGCCCGATCTGTCCCCCGTCGGCGCTACGGGAAGCATCGATCACGCCGATCTGCGCCGCCACCTTGCGGCCATCAGCTACTTCGGCTGGGTGTCGGTGGTGCAGCGCAAAGTGCCCGGCCTGGCGCTCGAAGCATTGGCACGAAGTGTGCATAAAATTGCGGAAATCTACCTTCCTGTCGACATTCGCTGAAGGAAATGTCGCATGACCGACGCCGAACGTCTGGAAATCATCACTGCCGCCATCGCCGAGGCCCGCCCCGCCCTACAACGGGACGGCGGCGACATCGCCCTGGTCGCCGTCGAGGGCGACAAGGTCAAGGTGTCGCTGAAGGGCGCCTGCATGGGCTGCTCGCTGGCCGGGCAGACCTTGGGCGGCATCCGCCGCAAACTGATGCAGGTTCTCGACACTCCGGTCATGGTCGTGCCGGTGGCTGGCTGAGATGTTCCAACCCGCGCAAGCCCCCTGGATCAACCCCGGCATCGTCATCCACGAACCCGGCGCGGCGGTGGACGACCTGATCGCCAAATTCGCCGCCTCGGTCGCCAAGCGCGGGTTCTCGGTCGCCGCCTGCGCCCGGTGCGGCGAGTTCCTGATGGATCTGGTCAAGGGCGAGCCGCTGACCGGCACCGCCGAGGACGCCGCCGCCCGCGTGCTGCGCGGCGCCATGCGCGACGATTCCGATCTGGCGGTGATCGGCGGCTTCGACGGTTTCCGCCACGCCGCCACCCAATTGACCGCCGCCATCGGCCAAAGCGCCGGACAGGGCATGCCGGTGCTGACCACCATCGCCGATGGCAGGGTGCGCGAATGGCATGATTTCATCGGCCATGGCGGCACTATGATCGCGCCGACCACGCGGGCCTTGTGGCGCTGGTGGGGGCCGGAACGGCTGTACCGCGACCTGACCCTGGGCGTCGCCCAGGACGAGGTGCGGCAGATCGCCATCGGCCCGCGTTGGCTGATGGTGCAGGGACCGGCGGGAACCGGCCTGGCCTATCTGCCGCGCAATTCCCGCGAGCTGATCGCCCGCCTGCCCGAATTGAAACGCATGAGCCTGCGTCAGTTGGCCGAGCTGTCGCAATCCTGGGACCCGCTGGAGATGTCGCTGGGCGTCGCCGCCATCAACGCCCATTACAACCGCTTCGACACCGAGGCCGAGATGGGCAACGGCGCCGGAATTTTCGGCCAGGAAGTGGGTCGAGTCGTGGTGGTGGGCGCCTTTCCCGGCCTGTCCGAGACGCTCAGCAACCCGCAGGTCATCGAAAGCGATCCCCGCCCCGGCGAGTTCCCCACCATCGCCATGGATTCGCTGCTGCCCGGCTGCGCGGCGGCGGTGGTCGCCTCGTCCACCCTGATCAATCGCAACCTTCCCCGCATTCTGCGGCTGGCCCACGGCGCCCGCATCGCCCTGGTGGGACCGGCGACGCCGCTGACCCACCGGCTGTTCCATTACGGCTGCGAGATCCTGGGCGGGCTGGTGATCCGCGACGCCAAGGGCCTGGGCGAGGCCATCCGCGCCGGAGCGCTGCCGCGCGAATTCAGCCGCTTCGGCCAATACATGCACATCCGCCGTGCCGAGGCGCCGGCCGAAAGCACCTGCCGCTTCCGGGCGCGCTCCTGATGGAGGCGTGGATCTCTTCAGCGGCGGAACGCCGGGCCGAACGCACCCAGAAAGTGGCGCTGATCGCCCTGGCCGATCTGGCGGAGAACCGCGACACCGATACCGGCGAACATATTCTGCGCGTCGCCCGCCTGACCCACGAGATCACCCGCGAACTGGCGGCGCGGGGCCTGCGCGTGCCGCCCGATTTCATGCGTAACGTGGGGCTGGCCAGTATCCTGCACGATGTGGGCAAGGTGGCGGTGCCCGACAGCATCCTGCTTAAACCCGGCCCACTGGACGCGGATGAGCGCCGCCAGATGGAGACCCACACCCTGCGCGGCGCCGCCGTGTTGCGCAAGGCGGCGGCCATGCTGGCGGGGTCGGTGCAGTTCGAGCTGGCGGCCGAGATCGCCGAGTTTCATCACGAGCGCTGGGACGGCAAGGGCTATCCCCATGGCCTGGCCGCCGAGGCCATCCCGCTGTCCGCCCGCATCGTGGCGGTGGCCGACGTCTATGACGCCCTGACCTCGGACCGTCCCTACAAGAAGGCGTGGCCGGAATTGCGGGCGCTGGAATACGTGGCGGAACAGGCCGGAGCCCATTTCGACCCGCAGGTGGCCGAGGCGCTGACGGTGGTGTTGGAGGCCCGCGCCCAGGCGCGGTCGATCCCCTGGACCACCGCCATGTCGGTGGGCGATGAAACCATGGACCACGACCACCGCATCCTGCTGGCCCTGGTCAATCAGGTATCGGGACCGGGCACGGCGTCCGACCCCATCGCGCTGGAATTCGTGCTGGACGAATTGCTGGGCTACACCGCCCTGCATTTCGCACGCGAGGAAAAGCTGATGGAGAGCATGGGCTATCCCGATTTGGAGGAACACCGCACCATCCATCGCCAGATGCTGGACGAGGTGCGGCAATTGCAGCTCCGCCTGGGGGAAAGCCATGCCGATATCGGCGACGACCTGACCCAGTTCCTAGGTGACTGGCTGACCCGCCACATTCTGGTGGAGGACCGCCGTTACGCCTCGCTGCTGCCTCGGGAGACGCCATGACCGGGCAGCCCCGCCGCCAAGAGCACACCGCCGCCCCCGATTCCCTGTCGGTCCTGACGCCGGTTCAGGCGCCGTGGCTGCGCCCCGGCGTGGTGGTGCATGATCCCTGCGCCCCGGTGGACGGCCTGCTGGCGGAATTCGCCCTACGCCTGCGGACCCGCGGCTTCAACGTCACCGGTTATGTCCAGCGCAACAACGCCCCCGGTGCCGAAATGGGCCACGGCTGCGCCGACCGCATCGAGTTCTTCGACGTCGCCACCGGCCAGATCTTGGCCGCCACCCGCGCCGAAGCGGAATTCCACCTGCGCAAGGCCATGCGCGAGGATGCCGATCTGCTGGTGATCAGCCGCTTCCAGGCCTTCCAATCGGCCTCAGCCAACGTCAACGCCACCATCGCCGCCGGTCAGGCCCAGGGTCTGCCGGTGCTGACCTCCATCGCCGGACGCTGCGTACAGAAACTGGGGCTGAACGGCGCCATGATCGCCCCCGACCCCGCCGCCCTGTGGCGCTGGTGGGGACCGGAACGGCTGTATCAGGACCTTGCCCTGGGCGTGGCCGAGGACGAGGTGCGGAGCATCGCCGTGGGCGGCCGTTGGATCATGGTCGATGGCCCCCATGGCGCGGGCGTTGCCTATCTGCCGCGCTCGCCGCGCGAATTAGTGCCGCGCCTGGGCGGCTTGCGTCGCCATGGCCTGCGCGGACTGGCCGGGTTGGTGCGATCCTGGGACCCGGCCGAGATGGCGCTGGGCATCGCCGCCATCAACGCCCATTACAACCGCCGCGACCTGGACATGAACGCCGGTAACGGCGCCCGCGCCCTGTCTGGCGCCGCCGGGCGGGTGGTGGTGATCGGCGCCTTTCCCGGACTGGCGGACATCCTGCCCCATTCGGCGGTGATCGAGACCGATCCCCGCCCCGGCGAGTTCCCGCCGGTGGCCATGGACAACCTGCTGCCCGGCTGCGGCGGCGCCGTGGTCAATTCCTCGGCCCTGATCAACCGCTCGCTGCCGCGCATCCTGCGGCTGGCCCAGGGCGCCCCGGTGGCGCTGATCGGCCCCTCGACACCGCTGACCGGACGTCTGCACGATTACGGCATCGGCATCCTGGGTGGTTTGGTGGTGGATAATCCGGTGGGATTGGGGGCGGCAATCCGCGCCGGGGCAGGCCCGAAAGACTTCACCAGATTTGGCCGCTATGTTCACCGCAAAAACGTACAATAATGAACAAGAACCATTATTGTATTTTTGAATACAACATATTGACTACATAAAAATAAAACAGGATCATCACTTTCATATTGGCATTCCTGAATGCCGGAGGTCGGCCTGAGCCGGACCCGAAACCGCTCCCGGACATATGGTCGCGGGGGCTTTCCGGTACGCCGCCATGCCCGACACCCTTCCCCACCTGAAAGCCGCCTTCGCCACCGACAGCCTGACCTGGGTTGACGCGGATTTCGCCTGGGCCGGTCACCTGTTGCTGTACGACATCTGCCCCGACCGGGCCGAAATGCTGGAGGCCACCACCTGCCGCGAACCGGCGGCGAAGATCGCCGCCCTGGGCAGCGGCGGCGTGCTGTTCACCACCGGCCTGAGCGACCGCGCCGCCCTGGATCTGGCGGCGGCGCGCATCTTTCCGGTGGTGCTCGAACAGCGCCGTTCCATCCACGACACCATCGCCCGCCTGCAACGCCTGATGCGACGCGACCCGCCGCTGTGGATGTGCCGCATGCTCCGCTACCGAGGCCAACGCCATGACCGCTGACGGATTCCGCCCCGTGACAGAGACCCGCCAAGCCACCCCCGCCGCCGCCCTTGCCCTGCGGTCTCTGTGCGTCCATCGCGGCGGCACCCCGGTCCTCAGGGACATCACCCTGGACATCCCGGCGGGCGCCATCACCGCCCTGGTCGGCCGCTCGGGCGTGGGCAAGACGACGTTGGTCGCCACCCTGAACGGCTTGATCAAGCCCGAATCGGGCAGCGTGACGGTCGCGGGATGCGGCGACCTGTCCGATCCCCATGCATTGCGCGACCACCGCCGCCGCAGCGCCACCATCTTTCAGGACCATGCGCTGATCGACCGCCTGAGCGCCATCGACAACGTGCTGCTGGGATTGGCCGACCAGCGTCACCCGCTGTCGCCCCTGCCCTGGCCCGAGCTGTTGCGCCGCCGCGCCGCCGAGGCACTGGACGAGGTGGGGCTGCTGCACCGCGCCACCGCCCGCACCGCGACCCTGAGCGGCGGCGAGCGCCAGCGGGTCGGCGTCGCCCGCGCCCTGGTGCGCCAGCCCAGCCTGTTGCTGGGCGACGAGCCCTTCGCCTCGGTCGATCCCGCCTTGGTGCGCCAGATGAGCGCCGATTTCCGCACCCTGGCACAGCGGCGCGGCCTGACCGTGGTGCTGGTGCTGCATCAACTGGAGACTGCCCGCCTGTTGGCCGACCGCATCGTCGGGCTGGCGGACGGGCGGATCGCCTTCGACGGTCCCGCCTCGACGTTCGATTCCGAGGCCGAGGCCCGCATCTTTCCCCTTTCCCCCACAACAAAGGACTGACCCATGCTCGCAACGCTCAAACGCCTTGGCCTTGCCGCCGCCCTGACCCTTGCCGCCACCCTGCCCGCGACCGCCGCCGACAAGCCGGAAAAGCTGGTGGTCGGTCTATTGCCCGGTGAATCCGCCCCCACCGTCATGCGCCTGAACGAACCCTTGCGCGCCTATCTGGAAAAGCGCCTGGGCCTGCCGGTGGAACTGGTGGTCGGCGCCAATTACGCGGCAACCGGCGAGGCGTTGCGCTTCGGCCGCCTGGACATCGCCTATCTGGGGCCGGTGACTTATATCCTGCAAAGCAAGCACGCCAAGCTGGAGCCGTTCTCGCGCCCGTCCCACGACCTGGTCGGCCCGACCTTCCAGGCGGTGGTGATCGTGCCCGCCGACAGCCCGGCCAAGACCCTGGCCGATCTCAAGGGCAAGGATGTGGCCTTCGGCGACCCCGCCTCGACCTCGGGCACCTGGGTGCCGCGCTACATGTTCGCCGAGGCCGGGCTGGTGTCGGAACGCGACTACACTCTGCGCGTCCTGGGCGCCCATGATTCGGTGGCGCTGGCGGTGGCAAACCACAAGGCCGACGCGGGCGGCCTGTCCATGCCCATCTACAACCGCCTGCTGAAGGAAGGCAAGATCGACCCCAAGGCGGTGCGGGTACTGGCCGAATCGCCCGTCATCCCGGAATATATGTGGACCTTCCGCCAGGGCCTGGACCCGGCCTTCAAGGAGGAAATCCGCAAGGCGTTCATGAGCATCAACGATCCCGAAGCGCTGAAAGTGTTCCGCGCCGAGGCGTTCATCCCCTGCGTCGATGCGGATGTGGACCGGGTGCGCAACTGGATCGCGGCCATCACCAAGGACCGCCCCGATTCCGTCGCCATCGTGAAGTGAACTTTCCAGGCGGTGACCCCGGACGGGGTCACCGCCTCAGGCTGCTGGAAAACTCTCGGGCGCCCCCTTTTTCCCGTCACCCCCGCGAAGGCGGGGGTCCATGTTGGGGAAAGATGCTGACTTCACCGCAAAATATGTGAAGCCTGACGCATGGATTCCCGCCTTCGCGGGAATGACGCACCTTTTTGGCGCCCCGGACGGGGTCACCGCCGATAGGTCAGCACCCGCTGGCGCCGGGCGGCGAAATGGTCGCAGATTTCCCGCGCCAGATCCGCCGACACCGGCACCCCGAAGCGCCGCGCCTTATCCACCAATGCCTCGCCCTCGATCGCCTGCAGCGCCCCCAGACCGGCGTTGGCGAGCGCCGTCACCCGCTGGCGCATCAGCGGATCGGTCCCCCGGCTCAGCCAGAAATCGCGCACGGCGCCGGGCCGGTACTCGCCCTCGCAGACCGGCGTCCCGCTATCGAGGGTGCTGATCGCCATGGCCATGGCGACATCGGCCAGGATCAGGTGGAAACGCTGATTGTCAGTAACGGGGTCCATGGGCAACCTCTAAAGCCAGTGAATCAGGGAGGAATGGTCCTCGGCCGGGGGCGGTTCCGGCTGCTGCCGGGGCGTGCCGAGATACAGGAAGCCGACGATGCGTTCGCCCTCGGCCAGTCCCAGCTCGCGGTGAAAGCCATCGTCGTGCATCAGCCAGCCCGAACGCCAGACGCCGCCATATCCCAGGGCCTGGGCCGCCATCTGCATGGACATGACGGTGCATCCGGCGGAAAGAAGCTGGTCGAACACCGGCACCAGATCGTGGAGCTTGGGCGAGGCCACCACGGTGACCACCAGGGGTGCCCGGTGCGGCATGCGCGGCGCACGCGCCACGATTTCTTCCGGCTTGCCCGCCGCCAGGGCGGCCCGGTGCATGGCGGCGCCCAGACGGTCCAGCCCGGCGCCGCTGGCGACCAGAAAGCGGAACGGCCGCAGCCGCAGGAAATCGGGCACCCGCAGCGCTGCCTGGAAGATGGTGTCCAAATCCGCGCCCGATGGCGCCGGAGCGGCCAAGGCGTGGCAGGAACGGCGGTTGAGCAGCAGCGGCAATCCGGCTTTCAGGTCCATGACGGCAAATCCTCTTCGATGCGGCCGCCTCGGCGCAGGCGGTCGCGCAGATCCATCAACCCGGCATCCACCCGTTCCAGCCGGGCCAGGGCTCGGCGTTCGGCATCCGATGTTTCGATCACCTGGGCGATGCCGCCGCCCCGGATCACCAGACGGCGGCTACCGCGCAGGGCCAGCAACGGATCGTGGGTGGCGATCAGCACGATTTTGTCGCCCGCCGCCAGCAGCTCCAGCGCCCGCGAGCGATCCACCCCGGCATTCTCGATCTCGTCGATCAGCACCACCGGCGAGGCCGACAGCAGCGCCGCGTCGGCGATCATCAACGCCCGCGCCTGTCCGCCCGACAATTGGGTCAGCGATGTCTGGGCCGAAAACTTCTCGCCGGTCAGGTCGTTGGCGCAAGCGATCACCCGCGCCGCCACCGCGTCAGGCTCGTCCACCCGGCGCACCTGGGCGTGCATGGCGACGAAATCGCCCACCGACAGATCGACGACGAAGTTCATGTTCTGCGACAATTGCGCCACCAGCTTACGCTCGGGGGCGAAACGCAGGCCGGGGTCGGGGACCCCGCCATTCAGCAGGACCACCCGCCCGGTGGGCGTATCGCCCTGGGCCAGGCATTCGATATCGGCCAACAGGCGGCTTTTGCCCGAGCCGGTGGGGCCGACGATGCAGACGATCTCACCCGCCCGCAGCACCAGTTCCACCACCTCTTGCCGCCCCGTCTTGTCGCGCCCGCCCCGGATGGTCAGCGTGCGCACCGCCTCGGCCCCGGTGCCGTCGCGGCGCAACAGCAATTCCACATGGGCGGCCAGCCGATTGCGGTCGAGACCCAGTTCGGCCAGTTCCTCCTCGCCGAAGCCGTCCAGCCATTGTTCCAGCGTTGCCTCGGGACTCACCGACAGCGGCAGGGTCGCCAGGAACTCGGCCAGGACGGGATACCCCGCCATCAGGGTGCCCAGGCTAGGGGCGGTCATCGAAGGTCATCTTCTTGACGTTGCCGCGATGATGGGTGTCGCCGATGGCTGTTTCGCCGACGCAATAGGGGCACACCGCCGACGGCATGGAAAAACGCAGGCGGCGGCCGTCCAATGCCTCGGCCGCAGGCGCACGGCCCAGATGCCACGCCAGTTCCATGCCCCCCTGGCCGGTCAACCCGTTGCAGAACACGATGGGCGCCTGGGGATTGGCGAGGCGCAGGTTGAAGGCGAAGACCTCGCGTTCGGCCTGGCTGACGATGTCGCCCTTGGTCACCACCACCAGATCGGCCAGACGCAGCATGGGGCCGATCTTCTTGGGCGTATGGATGCCCGCCAGGGCATCGACCACGCATACCGCCAGCACGCCGTCGATGTGCGGCGAACAGCGGTTGCATAGCCCGGCGCTTTCGCTGACCAGGATATCCAGCCCCTGGCGCTGCCCCCAGGCCAGACAATCCTCGATGTTGGTGACGAAATAATGGTCGGGACACAGCCCGCCCGACAGCCCGATTTGGATAGGAAAGCCATGCCGGGCATAGGAATCGCGGTCGGCGGTGGACAGTGAATCGAACTTCACCACCCCGGCTGTCAGCCCCTGCTCCCGCAGCAGGCCCAGCGCCCGCAGGATCACCGAGGTCTTGCCCACGGCGGGCGGACCGGCGACGGTGATCAGGCGCGGCGCCATCAGCCGCCCCAGCAGGCGAAGAACAACCGGCCAGCCAGGGCCGCGCGGGCCGCCATATTGCCCTGACGCACCCGCTCCCAGCCCGGCCATTTCAGGGAACCCGGCATGGGTGCGGTGGTGGGCGGATAGCAATTGCGCGCCAACACCCGGCCGAACTGGGCGCCGGTCAGCATGTCCACCAGTGGCCGCAGCCGCTCGGTCATCTCCGGGCGCTGAACAAAGCCGATGGGCATGGCGTAGGCACCGTCCTCGGGCCACACCACCGACACACGATCGCGGCGCGGCGCCATTTCCGCCTGCATCCACGGCAGGATGGTGACGGCGCCGCCCAGACCGCCGCCGCCCCCGGCGGTGCGGGCGCTGACCACGTTGTGCTGAAGGCCCCGGACACTGGCGGCGAAGGCACGCACGCCGTCCTCGCCGAATTCCTCCAGCAGGCACAGCAGCAGGAACTGATTGTAATCACTGAACGGCACCCCGGTATGGGGCCGCCAGCCGCCGAACACCACCTCCCCCCGCCACTGCGCCCCCAGCACATCGGCCCAACGGAGCGGCGGAGCCCGCCCGGCCAGACGGGTGTGATCCACCAGAAACACCAGCGGGATAGCAGCGAAAACACCAAACCCGTCCAGCGGGTCGGCCAGTCCTGCACCGGCAGGAACCAGCGCCGAGGACGGTTCCGCCCCCCGCACAAGGTCATCGCAGAGGGTTTCCGGGGTCCAGGGCGTCACCACCATGGCCGGGCGCCGTGCGGGCTCCCGCATCAGGGCGTCGAAGGGGGCGTCCCATTCCCCGCCCATCACGGCGCGGATACACAAATCGTGACGCCGCGCCACGGCTTCCGCCGCCAGCTTGAACGGACGGCGCAGCGGGATCGGCATGCGGGCAAGCAGGTCCAAGGGTTCCCCCGCCCCCGACAGGATCGTTGCGTCCCCATCCCCTCGCCGCGTCTTCGCCAAGAACATCGCCGCACCTCGGCCGAAACAAAACCATGGACAAAAATTCAGCAATGGCGCAATCAATGTCAATACAAATAAACAAAATGCCAAAACAAATACTGTCTCACACCGAACAAATACAATGTCGAAAACAAAACAAATAACAAAATCGTGCTTTTTACATCTTCGTCAAAAGGAGTGAAAATTGCACATATCCGTACACCAGACCCCGACCAGCCTGCTGACACCGGCCGATCCCGGCCGCACCCGCATCCTGTATCTGGCGCGCTTCGCCCCCGACGAGCCGGTGCTGGAAATGAAGCCGGACACCCATGTGGCGGGCTATTCCCAATACCATTTCAATCTGTTCAAGGAATTGCAGGGCATCGGCTATGACGTGCGCTCCAGTTCCAAGCCCTATGCGGCATGGATGGCGGGCGGCAATGCCGATTTCGTGTTCTCGCTGCTGAACCGCATGCCCATGCGCAACCCCGAGATCCATGTACCCTCGGTGTGCGAGTACCTGCGCATCCCCTATCTGGGGGCACCACCCAACATCCGCGCCCTGGCCGAGGACAAGTTCCTGAGCAAGCTGGCCTTTCGCGGACTCGGCCTGCCGGTGGCCGAAGGCCGCGCCTATGGCATCGGCCAGGAGCTGACACCGCCGGATTTCGGCGGCCCTTATTTCATCAAGGACCGTTTCGGTGCCGCGTCCGAAGGCATCACCGCCGACAGCCTCCAGGATTGTTGGGAGGGAGCGCTCCCGGTGATCCAGCGTCTCCACGGTCAAGGACGCGAGGCATTGGTGGAACGCTATTGCCCCGGCATCGACGTCACCGTCCCAGTGATCGGCCACGCCCCCTATCTGATCCTGGGCCATGTGGCGCCGCAATCGGACCAGGTCGGCAATATCCTGACCGAGGACATCAAGGCCGACGACCACCTGGGCAATCAACTGATCCAGGTGGACGCCGCCACCGCCGCCGCCATGCAAGAGGACGTGGCGGTGCTGTGGCGCGCGTTGGGGCCCATGGATTATTTCCGTGTGGATTACCGCTGGGACCCGGCCACCGGCCGCCGCACCGTGCTGGAAATCAACATCTGCTGCTATCTCGGCCGCCACGGCGCCCTGGCGCTGGCCGGGGAGCGATGGGGCTTCTCACGCCGCGATCTGGTCGCCCATGTGGTGGAATACAGCCTGCAACGCCAGAAGAACACGAACCAGAAACACGCCTGGATAATATGAAGACGGACCGGCCTTGCCCCCCTGCCGCCGCATAGCCAGGGCGGTGGTGCCCGGCTGCGCCCCCTGTTGGGCGAAGCTCATCCGCAGTATGGGCCTGTGGCCTTGCGCCGGGTGCGGCGCCTGCACACCGCCAGCCGTAAAGCCGCTAGATGTGGGTGATCACCGGCGGCTCGCTGCCGCCCCGGTCTCCTGCTCCGTCAGGATGACGATAATCTGTTCCTCTGAAAATCTGCGACGCTTCATAATGTCGTCGCAAACATCAGCTTCCATGGTTCAGACCGAGTGGACAACCTCCTGAGACTTCACACCTAGGTCCTGTTGACAAAGGCCGGTAGCCAGAGCTTTGCTGCGGCCAGATGCAGGAAAGCGAGGAAGGATTTTGCGGTTTTGTCGTAGCGAGTGGCGATGCGGCGAAACTGCTTGAGCCGGTTGAACA
>Ga0209373_10002652_pt1 | contig 17494 bp, 12 predicted proteins | sample Higcelweek5metaG_FD_187173 | JGI IMG/M metagenome (GOLD analysis project Ga0209373, IMG submission 187173) | Freshwater pond sediment microbial communities from the University of Edinburgh, under environmental carbon perturbations - High... | ecosystem: Environmental > Aquatic > Freshwater >... | reverse complement strand
CAAAGACTTCGCCAGCGCGAACTTATACGACGCGACATTCCGCCCGAAAAGAATCACGGAACGCCAATAAGACTCAAGAGACGGCTCCGCCTCCTGAAACACAGAAATTTGATCTGCCATGTCTGCTCCAAAAATAAAATAAATCAAATAAAATAACGCAAACTAAGAATATATATATGATAACAGAATAGCATTGGTATGCAGTTTTGTTGATGGATGTATTCTGTATTCTGTAATTTCTCGTACTGAAAATAACAACTTTTCGGAGCAGAAACAAACACCTCTTCTATTTCATTGGTAATGCTTCGTGCTATAAAGAATCTAGAAAATGCACCCGGCAAAAAACCAGATGAATAATTAGTGATATTATCTACTTGGTATAATAAATTATCGGAAACGGATAAGAAAATGCTTGTAGAATTAATTCAAGTGACTGTAAATTCAAGCATCTTCGGTTTGTTAGCGGTTTTGGATGGGTGCGAGTAGTTGATGATAGGACTGACAAAGGGCAATTCGAACTATACTATGTAAATGACGGAGTTAAAATTTTGCTGAATGATAAAGATGAAGATTATTTGCATGATATATATTAAGACTTAACTTGAGAATATTGTGATAGAAAGTAAGCATCTCTTCCTTTGACGCTTACCAAGCAACTCTGCAATGATGATACCTGACAGGATCGAATTCTGCTTTTTGCGTTATTGATTGATTACCGTTTATGATATGGAATATAATATGCTTATTAAGAATTTCAAAATATATCTGAAGGAGAGATTAGTGTGCCTTTGAAAAATGCATTGCTTGAGCAGTATGGACTCCATAGGTTAAACGAATTGCGTCAGTCGCCTTACTCGTGCCTTGTGGATTCGAAAATCATGCAGACTCCACATCAGGTTGAAGCATATATTGCTGCAATACAAGCCTTAAAAACCGGAGGTATAATCCTTGCCGACGAAGTTGGTTTGGGTAAGACCATAGAAGCTGGACTTGTACTGAAGCACCTAATAAAAAATGACGCTAAACGGATTCTATTGGCTATGCCACCTCCTCTTCGAAAGCAATGGCAGGACGAACTAATAGAAAAGTTCGGTATTGAGGCAATCATTCCTGAAAGCAAGTATTCTGTTCAACATCGCGATTCAGAATATTGGAAGCATTTAATAAAGAAATCTGAGCCGCTTGTGATTATCACTTCATATAATTTTGCTTCTTGGTTTATTCGAATGTTTCCAGATGTAAAATGGGATTGTTTTGTTTTTGACGAAGCACACCGATTACGCAATTTGGGTAATGGTGCAAAAATGCCAAAGGCATTATTTGACGCAACAAAGTTTGTACCCAAAATCATGCTTACCGCTACCCCGCTGCAAAACAACTTAAGAGAGCTATATGCATTATCAAGGTATATAGATGAGCGGATTTTCGAGAATGAAATTGTGTTTAATGAGTTATATGTGCGAACGGAAAATTACAAAGAATTGAGAGAGGCGATTACGCCAATATTACATCGAACGCTCCGAAAAGACGTAGCTGAGTATATTAAGTTCAGCAAACGTGATTGTATGGCGATAGACTTCAAATTGAGTCGTGAAGAGGCGATCCTCTATCAGCTCGCAAATGACTATCTTCAACGCCCGATTTTGTATGCAGTTTCCAGCCAAAACAACGCACTTATAAAAATGGTGGTCCGTAAATTACTTGCTTCATCAAGTTATGCGGTTGCGGAGACATTTGAAGTCCTGCGAGAGCGCCTAAAAGTCCTGAAGCAGAACACTCGTGCCGAGAAAGCTGAAATAAGCTTAAAGGCTTTTTTCAGTCTGATTGAAGACGACGATGACAACTCAGATGAAGATGAATTTGATGAAGATATTGAATTAATTGAGCGAGAGAAATACCGCATGGAGATTGATAATGAGCTTGCCGCTGTAGAGAACATAATCAAAATGGCTTCTCAGATAACGGAAAATTCAAAGGCTAAAGCAGTCATCGAAGCGATTTCATTCGCCTTCGATTATCAGAGAGAACAAGAATATCCTGAAAAAGTTCTCATATTTACGGAATCAAAACGGACACAAAAATACCTTGTAAAAGCCCTTACAGAATCGGGCTTTGATGGAATAATTGTGTTTAACGGTGAGATGAGTGACCCAGAAACGAAGAAAATATATAATGCATGGAGAGCTAGAAATCCGAAGCGAGTTACCAACTCGCCAAGAGTTGATTTAAAGCAAGCTATAATCGAACAATTCCATTATGAGGCGAAAATTCTCATTGCTACAGATGTGGCAAGTGAAGGTTTGAATCTGCAGTTCTGTGATACTGTAATTAACTATGACTTGCCATGGAATCCCATGAAGATAGAACAGCGCATAGGTCGATGTCACCGATTCGGGCAAGACCGTGATGTGTGGGTTTATAATCTGCTGAACATGGAAAATTCTGCGGATAAGCGGGTGTACGAGATTTTGGAAACGAAATTCAACTTATTTAAAGGCGTTTTCGGTGCGAGCGATGAGGCCCTAGGACTACTCCAGTCGGGTACGAATTTCGAGAAAAAAGTCATGGAAATTTACGAGCATTGTAGAACAGCAAACGAGTTCAAACGAGAGTTTGATCGCCTTGAGCGAGATATATCCGAGAAACGCGGAAAAAACCACAATGAATTAAGCGGTATTCTGTCTACAATTAACAGCGACGAGAAAAAAAAGCACCTAGCAAAAATCGCAAAAGATATTTCGATGTACACGAAAAGCCTAGAACAGTGGTCGTCAATTGCAGCTGCAACAAAACCTGTATTTGATGTCGTAATGCAGATGATAGATGCAGAAATAGAATTTAAGTACTCAAAGGAAAAACACGGCTTTATTTTTGTCGGTGCTTTTTTTAAAGAACAGCAACTTGAATTTGTAAGTCCTATTTTGCTTGCATTTGATGCGCTCGGGAAAATGCTTGATCTTGACAAATACGAAATATTGCAAGCATTCAAGACAATACCTGAATCGTGTTTTAATGTGATAGAACCTGATGTACACGAAAAGGAAGTACTTGGTATCTGTTTTGATCAAATTGCCCCCCAAATGACGAAAAGTTACCTTGAAGAGAACCAGCCCGTTATCGAGCAGAACGATATTAAAATTAAGAACTGGATTGATAATCTTCGCTGGCAATATAAAGCAGAGTCTGACGATCTGCAAATGCGGATTTTCAATCAACGACTTCAAAAAGGATCTTTTAAGAACTTTCAAGAGAAAGTTGACATCCAAAAAAGGATTGACAGATTAGAAAAAGAACTAGTCAAACGCGACGAGAAATTTCACGACTATATGTTGGAAGTCGAGAAGCAAGCGAAGAAAGATCGTGAAGCGTTCAATGCTCAGTTTGTGATTAAACCAACAGTGCTAGTCAACATCGTTGTTAAGTTTTAGGAGGCATTAGCTATGCAAAGAAGCGGAAAACTCGAACTCACTTGGGTTGGGAAATATGAACAGACAATAGTTGAACCTAGAATACTAATTGAGAAGCATGAATTGTCCTATGGCGACTCAGAAAGCGACAATATGCTTATACACGGTGATAATCTCATTGCGCTTCGTGCATTGGAACAAGATTATGCGGGTAAAATAAAGTGTATATATATCGACCCGCCTTATAACACGGGGAGCGCTTTTGAATATTATGACGATGGCATTGAGCATTCAATTTGGTTGACATTAATGCGCAGACGCCTTGAAATTCTAAAGACTCTACTTACACAAGATGGTTCGATTTGGATAAGTATTGATGATAACGAGTATCCGTACTTACGTGTCTTATGCGACGAAATTTTCGGGAGGTCGAATTTTGTTTGTACAATTATATGGGAAAAACGTAAAAGCCGTGAAAACCGGCGTGCTTTTTCATTCAAGCATGATTATATTGCAGTCTATGCAAGTCGCAAAATAGAATTTGAAAAAATAAGAAATCCTGTAAAAATGACTCAAGAAGCCTTGGGAAGATATCGTAATCCAGACAATGATGCAAGGGGCCTGTGGCAATCTGTCGCTATAACAGCGCAGGCTGGACACGCAACAGCTTCCCAATTCTATACAATTCTAACCCCCAGCGGTCGATTGATTGATCCACCTGCGGGAAACTGCTGGCGGTTTACTGAGCAGCGACTAAAAGAATTAATTGCTGATAAAAGGATATATTTCGGACCAAACGGTAGCAATGTTCCTCGGCAGAAAAAATTTCTTATAGATACTGAAGATGCCGGGCTTACTCCTGAAACAATATGGTATGCGGATGATGTTGGCACAAACGACACTGCGAAACGTCATACAAATTCCTTATTTGATGGCAATGGTTTTGATAATCCCAAACCTGAAGAAATTGTCAAACGTATAATTGAAATAGCAACCAACCCTAGTGAAATTATACTCGATAGTTTCCTCGGCTCCGGTACTACCGCTGCAGTCGCTCATAAGATGGGGCGACGCTGGATTGGTATTGAACTTGGCGAACACGCGTATACTCATTGCAAAGTGCGGCTCGATAAAGTCATCGATGGAGAACAGGGTGGCATATCGAAGGATGTCGATTGGCAAGGCGGAGGTGGGTACAAGTTTTATGAGCTTGCGCCCTCGCTGTTTGAAAAACATCCGGTACTGCCTGTTTACCAAATTAACAAAGCGTATACTTTCGACATGCTATGCGAGGCAATTTGCAAATTGGAGGGCTTCACCTACAAACCAGAGGGAGAAATGCATGGTCACAGCAGCGAGAACCGTTTCATTCACATAACGCGAGAGTTCTTGAGCGGTGATTACATTACGAAGATAATGAAAGAGGTTGGTGATAACCAATCCATAATGATATACGGCATTAAGATACAGTCAGGGCTGCGTTTGCCTGACAACGTTGAGGTCAAAAGAATACCAAAAGATCTCTTGGAAAAATGTAGCTTTGAAAGCGAGGCGAGATAATGGATACTATCGTTAAGAAGATAATCTACGCGATGAGTTTACGTGAACCGCAGAGCGAAGCGCTCGATTTCCTGAATAATATTGTCTCGGATATAAATTTCAAGACTGCTACAAAATCGGATGTGGAGCGTGCGGCGGTAAAAAGGTTAGCGGAACAATCGGCGACGGATAACTGTGAGGGTGACATTACAATAAAAGTTGCTGATGAATTTTCGTTCGCTTCGTTCTGCTTTGAAATGGCTACGGGAATAGGAAAGACACGACTTATGGGCGCGTCGATATATTATTTATACAAGACAAAAGGATACAAGCACTTTTTCATACTTGCGCCTGGTGATACTATCTACGAGAAATTGAAAAAAGAAACTATGCCGAACCACCCGAAATACCTGTTTAAAGGCCTTGAAGCTGAAATGGGAAAACCGAGGGTTTTTTGTGGTGAAGATTATTTGAAGTACAACCAATTAGAGTTTGAAGCGGAGAAAAGCTCAGAGATACAGCTCTTCATTTTCAATATTGGCAAAATATTCACTCGTGGTGATGTGACGTTCAAGTTCCATCGTTACCAAGAAATGCTTGGCAAGTCGTTTGCCGACATTCTGAATGGGTTCAGTGACTTAGTCATTTGCATGGACGAGGCACACAGATATTACGCCCCGGCGTCTATGAGAGCGATTGACTACTTAAAGCCAATACTCGGTCTGGAGTTTACTGCAACACCAAAATCAAAAAAGAATGTTATCTACTCCTATGACATTACAAAAGGAGCAGGCAAATACCTGAAAATTCCTGTGATGAACGGAAGAACCAATATGTCAGGCTACTCCGAAAGCGATATTCAGGAGATGAAGCTTGCAGATGGTATAAAACTTCATGAAAACCGTAAGAAGGCGATTGTCAAATACTGCACGGAAAATAACTTGCCATTCGTAAAACCAATTATCCTTGTCGCTTGCAAGGACACCAACCATGCTAAGGAGGTCCGCGCAAGAATTGACTCCGATGATTTTTTTGATGGACATTACAAGGGCAAAGTCATTGAGATTCATTCTGGTAGCGGCGCTGTAGAAGCGGAAGGAAATATTGAGAAACTACTTACTGTTGAGAGCAGCATCAATCCGATCGAGATTGTATTGCATGTGTACAAGTTGAAGGAAGGCTGGGATGTGAACAACCTCTTTACGATCATCCCACTAAACGCAGCAAAGAGTGAAATCCTTGCTATTCAAACGATTGGGCGAGGATTACGATTGCCATTTGGTTGCATTACTGGTGAGGAAGATATCGATACGCTAGATATAGTTGCTCACGATCACTACCGTGAAATCGTGGAAGAATTGAAATCAAATACATTCTTCCGTGCTCGTGACCTTGACATAAACGATGTCGAACCAACAAAACAACTGACTTTGACGGCCGGTTTTGATGACGCACAACTGACTTTGTTTGACGCTTTCATCGAAGATAAAACAATCAGTAAGGTTCAAGATATTTCTGATCCTATTTTTCAGGAAAAATTGTACAATGCATACTTAATGTCCGTAGCGTCACAAAAGAAAAAGCTAGAAGATGAACCCTCATCATATGTACAGCAATCTCTATTTGGATTTAGGTTTGGAGAAGAACCACAGTCAGAACAACCGTATGTCCTGGCTTCTATCCAGCCTTCAAATACGAAAAATGTAATGGATAGAGAAACGTTTGAAAGGAAATTAAACAGAATTGTTGAGACGTGTATAAGCACTCCAATGATACTGATACAACCGACAACGACTATCGAACTGAAGCCAATAGTAATAAATTGCTCATACAAGAGTGGTTTCGTTATTGAGCCTTCACAAGTTGAGCGATATGACGTAATTAATAATCATCTACTCGAATCGCTGGATGCGGCTATACTTGAGGATCCAAGCCCCATTAATACGCTCGCTTGTCTGCTTCTTGATAATATAAGTGAATTTGACAGTAACGACGCAGATTACATTATAGAAATTGTCAACCAATACTTTACACAAATAGGCGGAACAGAAGAACACAAGCGCCAAGTTGTTCGCCGCTATGCTTCGTTGATTTTAGATGATATAAAACAGCAAGTACTTTCTGCGATTAAAGTTGATACACATATATCATATAAGATTCAGAAGGCGTTCATTACTTTCGGGAAACAAGTTAAGGTCATTAAGCCGGAGGGTGAGGTCGATTATCACACGACGGTGACGGACAAAAAGAATATTCGCAAGTACGTCTTTATAGGCTATAAAAAATCTTATTACCAGAGCAATGGCTTTGATAGTGATACCGAAAGACAATTCTCGGTGGTTTTAGAGCAGGACAATAACGTAATCCGTTGGATAAAGCCACCACTAAACCAAATGGGCATTTATTACGCGGCTGGTCAGCAATATACGCCTGACTTTCTTGTTGAAACAGAAAAAGGGAAATATATGGTTGAGGTAAAAGCGAGGAATGAAGTCAGAAACGAAGACGTATTGCTCAAGAAAAGAGAGGGTGAGTTGTGGTGTAAATATGCATCTATCGTTGATGCAGATAGTAAACCATGGTGCTATCGACTTGTCGCGGACGACAGAATTGATATCGGTGACAGCCTAAAGACTATTTTGAGTTTTGCAGAGGATATACACGAAATGGAGGACAAATAGCAATGAGTAACGTGTTTGTTCAAAAAGAGATACGACAGAAGATTATTAGTGCTCTGCGCAATGACCTTATCGGCCCGCGAAATGGTGAGGACGAGGTGCTTGATGAAAATCCAGAGCTTAGCTATCTAACGGGCTCATTGCATATTGCTAACACTAAATCAAAAGTTGAGTTTGATGACCAAGAGGATATAGCACTTGAATCCGGAGACAGCGACACACTTGGAGATGAGGATAATGATGACGTCTATTCAGCGAAGTTCAAACAGCAATCGTCGCTTGGGCTTAGCTTTTATTTAGCTCAAAACGTTCCCTCTTTCAAGGTTCGGCTAGAGTGGGGCGACTATGTCATTGACAAACAAGAGACGGAAGACAAAAACGGAAAAACGAGAAATCGCAAGGTGTTTTCAAGAATTAAACGAGAAACGGAAATAACATTGTCGTTCGACAGCGGGGAAAAGATAAAGGAGTTGTTCATCGGGGAAACGAATGAGGGCGTTATGATCAAGGCCTCGCGATTCGTATTGAAGAGTGGCTATGAGTTATTCTCCGTTTACGCTTCGAATCATCGCAAGGCAACAGATGAAACAGTTAATGGAATTATGTTCCAAACAAAATTATCAATACGTTTAGATGACAATGAGGCATTTGTTCCGGAATACTTATGCCGTCTTGAACTTGATGATGAATATCTATATGAGAGCAGCCCAATCTTCGGTCGTGGTCATGGTTGCGCTGCTGACTGGAGCGTAGATGATAACGGTAAGGCTATTGAAGTATTCTCAGAGTTTATTCCGGAACACGAGATCCCAAATATCAGTCCCAATCTTGAAGGCTTTGACAAGGGATACTTTTCAATGCTGGCGTTCTCAAAATCAAAAAATAAAGAGACTACCATTCAACACCTGACTGTCTTGCACCAAACCTATGTCAATTGGATAAATGGATTAATGAATCATAAAAAAATGCACGATGCCTCCTTTGCGGAAAGCAAAGGAGCTGAAATTGTAACCAAATGCAGAGAGCAAGCTGACAGGATATTAAGTGGCATTCATCTTCTTCAAACGAATGATAAGGTGTTTCAAGCTTTTTGTTTTATGAACCGTTGCATGTTCATGCAGAGAAGCATTAATGAATTTTCCAAAAAATACGGGGCAGGTATACAATGCAACCTTGGTGAATATCTGGACAAAGATCACAGTGAGTGGAGAGCTTTCCAGATCGCTTTTGTACTTCTCAATCTTCCTGGCGTTGCTGACTACTTTGATAAGTACAGAAACAATGTTGACCTACTATATTTCCCGACCGGTGGTGGTAAAACCGAGGCATATTTAGGTTTAATTGCGTTTCTGCTAGGATACAGGCGTCTGACGGCTGAAAGTAATACGAACTATAACAAAGATGGTGGTGTAACCGTTATTCTTCGCTACACACTTCGCTTGCTGACAACACAGCAACGTGACAGACTAACTAAAATGATCGTGGCGGCTGAAATATTAAGGCAGCAATTCCTTCCCAAAGCTGCGCCGTTCGGGGAAACGCCATTCTCGGTTGGATTTTACGTTGGTGGTGGTGTAACTCCTAACCGTTTTTCTGATTTTATTAACACTGAAGACGATCCTAATAAGTATGAAAGAACAATTGGACAATTAAATAGGCAACTGATAACGTGTCCCTATTGTGGAAAGCAATTGAAACACGATAATTTTTATGTTGACTTGGAGTCAGAGAGCGTTGATATTTTCTGTTCCGACCCGATTTGCTACTTCTACAAGTATAAGGACAGACCGGTTCCGCTACCTGTTTATCTCGTTGATGAACAAATATATCGGAAATGCCCAACCGTTGTAATAGCAACAGTTGATAAATTTGCTCGTTTACCTTGGGATGTTGCATGTAATTCTCTCTTTGGGAGAGTTGACAGATTCTGCCCTCGGCATGGATTCATCGCGATTGGTCAAAAACATGAAGACAGACATAACGTAACAAAGAATGGATTACCCAAAACAGACACCGTTGCTATTAGACCATTTCACCCGCCTGAACTGATTGTTCAAGATGAGTTGCATTTAATTACGGGGCCTCTTGGCACTATATACGGTGCATATGAAACTGCAATTGAGGAACTGTGTTCAATCACAATAAACGGTGCAAAAATCCTTCCCAAATATGTAGTATCTACCGCGACCATTAGCAATGCAGGTGAGCAGATTCGATGTTTATATGGGCGAACCGAAACTTCTATATTTCCTCCGAGCGGATTGGACATAAAAGACAGTTTTTTTACTCGGGAAATCTCCTTGGAGGAATCACCATTTAGGAAGTATTGCGGAATTGCAGCTAGCGGAAAGTCCGTAAAAACAACTTTGCTCCGTGTCTATGCTATTTTGATTCAAGCAACTCTTCATTTAGCAGAACAGCCCGAATACAAGAGCTTGATTGATCCCTATTATACACTCATAGGATACTTCAATAGTATCCGCGAACTTGGGGGTGCGGTTCGGCTCTTACAGGACGACATTCCGAAACGTCAGAAGTGGATTGTCAAACATTATGGACATAGTAAGCAAAGGTTTTTTGGGTATAAGGAAGTTACTTCACGCATGACCTCTGATAAAATTGCCGGATTATTGAAAGAACTCGAAAGTGGAATTGAGAGCAAGGAAACATTAGATAAGCCTAGTAAGAACTTCCTTGATATAGCAATCGCTACAAATATGATTTCAGTTGGCTTGGATATTGACAGGCTGGGGCTGATGTGTGTCCTCGGCCAGCCCAAACAAACCTCAGAGTATATCCAGACAACTAGCCGAATCGGACGTAAACACCCCGGACTTGTTGTTACAATTTACAACCCTTATAGGCCTCGAGATCTCTCGCACTATGAAAATTTCAAAGGGTATCACGCACATATTTATCGCTTTGTTGAAGGTACAAGCGTAACACCATTTTCAGCACGCGCTCGTGACCGAGTACTTCATGCCTTGTTTATTGCACTTGCCCGTTTGCAAATAAGTGCTTTAGCAGATAACGCTTCTGCAGCTGCAATAGATACTGTGCCAACGTCAGAAATCGATAGTATTATCGAAAAGATTGCATCTAGAGCCGCTAAGGTAGCTCCTAAACTTCGTGCAGAAGTAATCGCTGAAATAAAGGAGTTTCTAGACACTTGGAAAACATGCAAGCAAGTGAATACACTGCCGCTTCATTATTATGTTTGGAACACAAAAAAAAGCTCAAGACTATTGAACTATTATGGAGAGCATTGTAACAGAACTGAAAAACCAACACTAAACTCGATGAGAGAAGTAGAAAAAACTTCAACGCTTTACTACTACACGGAGGCTTAAACAATGAGTCAGCCATTTAATATAAACAAAATCGGTGAAATTCGTCCCAATCAGTTAATCACGACATTTGGTCCGGGATCAATCATGGATGCGGTTAAGGATTCTGTGACTGTTCTTGATACAGCTTACTGGAAAGACACTGGAACACCAATTTATGATGCAAGGCTTGCATCATATTTTGGTGTAAATCATTTCTGCCCACCTAGAACAACTTATAGCGATGACTTGCCTGTGATTTCATTTCCTAATTATCATGTCTGTTCAAATGCAAAATGCAGTCGACTCTTTGATATTCGAGAAGGATTTACAATCGAAACATATATCCGACAAGGCCCAACTTGCCCTGACTGTGGTTATCGCGCTTATCCGGCAAGATTTGTTATTGCATGTAAAGACGGCCATCTTGACGACTTTCCTTGGCGTTGGTGGGCACACGGTGGAGCGACTACTTGCAAGAAAAACATGAAATTATATTCAACCGGTGAAACATCCACTCTTGCGGAAATGTGGGTTGAATGTGAATGCGGTTCAGCTAAACATTCTATGTCAGGTGCAACTGATCGAGCAAATTTCGTAGAAAAAGGCTATACGTGTTCGGGTCGTCATCCTCATAAACCAAACAGCAAAAACGAGAGTTGTAAATGCAAAGATGTTTTTCCCTCACAACGAGGGGCAACCAATATTTACTTTCCAGTGATAAAAAGTGCTATATCTATACCACCTTGGACGAATCCTCTTTATTTACTACTTGATGAACATTGGACGCGCTTATGCGATTATGAAAGAGATTTTGGAGTGGGCGGAACCGAAAAGATTTACGATAACTACTTTTCTTCATATAGCCGCGAAGAGTTTAATAAAGCAATTGAGAATCGGAAGAAGAAAGTTTTTGAATTCATAGAAATCAAGGAGATGGAATACACCGCATTTACACACCATACAGACCCATCATATAAGAAAGATGTTCGGTATTTTAAAGCAAAAGAAGACGCTGTACCATCTATTTTGCAAAAATATTTCACTCGTTTGATTAGGATTGAACGACTTCGTGAAGTAATGGTGTTACAGGGATTTATGAGGATAGATCCACCTGAACCTGAAGCTGACAGTATGCACAATATGGTTAAGCTAAATAGCAAAAATAAGGATTCGTGGTTGCCTGGAGTAGAGGTACATGGAGAGGGTATATTTATCGAGTTTAACAAGACGACGGTTACAAAATGGCTGTCCGCCGACAATGTCAGAAAGATTTCTGCACAGTATAAGGCAGCATTTGAAGCTTACGTTACGGAACGTGGTTGGGAAAACGTTAAGGAGCGGAACGGCGAATATGTTTTGCTTCACACATTTGCCCATTTGATTATCAAGGAAATGTCGTTACAATCAGGATACTCATCGGCTGCTATACGAGAGAGGATATACAGTAGTCCGTCTATGTGTGGTGTCCTGTTCTATACAGGGAGTTCTGATAAAGAGGGCTCACTCGGAGGCTTGGTTGAACTTGGGGAGGAAGCTAATTTTAAGAATTTACTAAAAGCAGCTATTGAAAAGGCTTTGCTCTGCACAACAGACCCGGAGTGTTCAAATTCGCAAGTAGATGGTGACAACCTAAACGGTTCGGCATGTCACTCTTGTTGTATGGTTGCGGAAACAGCCTGTGAAAACGGAAACCGCTTGCTTGACAGAAGTCTTATTGTGCCTCTTGATGGAAAAACGGAATTGAGTTATTTCAAGGATTTGGTGAGTGAATTATGTGGAATCAATCTTTAAATATTGATGTACTTGCGGACAATCTGCTCGCTGATCTACATGGTGACACAGACGGATCGTTAGCTATCCGAAAGATTAAAAAAGAGATGACAAGCATCTCGGATATTGACGCTATAAAAGTATGTCAACTCGTATGTGCATTAACTTCAAAAGACAGTAATGAAAGTGTTGAAATAGTATCTACAACGCCTGCATCGTTTCATCTAAAAGTTAGAAATACACGACCAGTGATAAAAGAGTTGATTTGCGAAGCTAGACAAAGTATTTTGCTGACCGGCTATTCTATTTCTGGTCACTTTGAGGAGTTTCTGACTTTGATAAACTCCAAAAGCAAGCAAGGTATTGTTGTGGAACTATATGTAAACAAGTATGAAAGTGTGAAGTCAGTATTGGCGGACATTGAACATACCAATCGACGCTTTTTTAAGGTGTACGAATACGCCGGAAAAGATGATGATAGAATGGCAGCGCTTCATGCCAAAACAATTGTCGTCGATGGAGAAAAAACATTGATCTCATCTGCAAACCTTTCTTACCATGGCTTGGATGCCAATATAGAGATTGGAGCGTTAGTTGTATCAAAAGATAAAGCAGCACAAGTCCAAAGCATTTTCGAAGAATTAAAGAGACAAAGGCTTTTTACATTAATTAGTGAAGGAAGAGTAAAGGGCGGTTAGTTATGTTTATTGAGTTGCGAGAAGCCAATTCCAGTGCGTCATATAGCAAATCAACTAAGCTGCCGTTTCATTGGCGAGAAAAAGAATCTGATCCTTTTTGGCCCGGTTGGCATTGGCAATTATACAAGGATATTACTTATCGATGTACATGCCCGGATTCCGTCGAATTCCTCTGTGAAATTGATGTTTCGAAGGTCTGGCAGAATGTGTCCTGATCAACAATCCTTCATGATATTTTGAAACTTGTATATTTCGAAATCTCGAAATATACTGAGTTATATCAACTTCCGAAAGGGGGCCTATGAATGGAATACCTAACAGTAAAAGAAATGGGCGAAAAATGGGGTATTACAAGTAGAATGGTCACATTTTACTGCAGTGATGGTAGAATACCAGGCGCAGAGAAAAAGGGTAATTTGTGGCTTGTTCCAAAGAGTGCACAAAAACCAACAGATAATAGAAAAACATATAGAGTATAAGAGGTTATAAATGAAAAGAGATAGTCTGAATTTCATAGATTTATTTGCAGGGGCAGGTGGCCTCTCTGAAGGTTTTATGCAAAGAGGATTTAACCCAATAGCACACATAGAGATGAATACATATGCTGCAATGACTCTTGAAACTAGAGCAATTTACTATTACTTTAAAAAAATCCAGAGATTAGATATATACTATGAATACGAAAGAGGAAATATTACCAGAGAACAATTAATGGCGAATACTCCGCACGAGGTTTTACAAACTGTAATTAATGAAGAAATGTCTTCTAAAACAATTAAGGGAATATTTGCGCATATTGATGAAATAATGGCACAAGATGGTGTCGAGAATGTCGATGTAATCATCGGAGGCCCTCCTTGCCAAGCATATTCATTAGTGGGAAGAGCACAGAGCAGCCATATGGAGAAACCCATGGAAGTTGACCCAAGAAATGAATTATATAAGATGTATACACAATTTTTATATAAATATCATCCTAGAATGTTTGTATTCGAGAACGTTGCTGGAATAACTACTGCAAGAAATGGAGAAGCATTTCGCAATTTGCAACGTCAATTAAAACGAGTGGGATATGAAATAGAACCACACGAGCTAAATGCCAAAGATTTTGGTGTCCTTCAGAATCGAAAAAGGATGGTTATTGTGGGGTGGCTTAAGGGGACTAACTATCACTATCCTCAATTCACTAATATGCGTGTTAACGCAAGAGTAAATGATGTGTTATCAGATTTGCCTGTTCTTGAGAGGGGGCAAAAACTTGATACATATCGTGACGATGTTGAGATGAGTGATTATCTTACTCGATTTATGATTAGGAATAGACATGATGTACTAACACATCATGTTTGCAGACCAAACAAAGAAAGAGATGTACAAATATACAGAAGAACCATTGAACTTTGGAATGATAATCATAAAAGACTTAATTATAATGATTTACCAGACGAGCTAAAAACGCATAGGAATCGTTCTTCGTTTGTAGACAGATTTAAGGTTGTTGAAGGCGATATGGAATTTTGCCATACCGTGCTTGCACATTTGTCAAAAGACGGACATCATTTCATTCATCCCGATATCGAACAATGTCGTTCGATATCGGTAAGAGAAGCGGCAAGGCTACAATCATTTCCGGACAATTATTTTTTTGAAGGACCACGTACAGCTCAATTTGTTCAGATAGGTAATGCAGTTCCACCTTTGATGGCAAAGGGAATTGCAGAACAGATACAGATTATATTAGAAGTGTGAAGAAGAGTACTCCTGTTGTGTTGACTGTATCTTGTGATTCAATAAGGGACAAATTATGGATATTAAGGAACCGAAAGACAGAAGCTATAACATGTCTCAAATCCGGAGTAAAAATACAAAACCGGAGGAGATCGTTTGTAAATGGCTTTTTTCAAAGGGCTTTCGGTATAGAAAAAATGTTAAGACACTTCCAGGTTGTCCGGATATTGTGCTTTCCAAATATAGAACTGTCATTTTCGTAAATGGATGCTTCTGGCATTTGCACAACAACTGCTCCAAAGCAAGTATGCCTCAAACAAATATCGTATTCTGGACAAAAAAACTCCATTGCAATCAGCAAAGAGATAAAGAAAATCAGCTCCAATTGAAAGAACTTGGCTGGAAGACACTTTGTGTTTGGGAGTGTGAATTGAACAAAAAGATACGAGAAGAAACACTTCAGATTCTTGAAAAGAACATTCGAGAAACGAAAAATTGATATCATTGCAGTGCCTGCAGGCGAGGACCAAATTCCAGATACCGTTAAGATTAACTTCCGGTATATATCTTTGCAAGGTGTGAGAGAAGAAGTGATCGACATCGCAAGGGAGTTGTTTTCCGAGAAAATACGTACAAATCCTATTTTTGAATGATTATCGGTTCCGTATATCGGATGTTCTTCCGAGACGCGGAGTATTTTGTGGGCTTCGGACTCTTCAGTTTAGATGATGAGATCATCTGATTGTGCTGATTGCGGCTTCTTCAGGCTCGCCGATCGAGATGTCATCGAAGCAGTAGATGCACTTTTCTTTCTGGTAGCCGTTCAGGGCGGCGCGGGCGGAAGTGACGGTCATGCGGCGGTATTTTGCGGTGTCGATATAGAGGAGGTCGCCCAATTCGGTGTATTGTATGTCAAGAAAGCCGGCGGATATGTTCTGCTCCCAAGCGGTCTCGACGAGACGCCAGCGCGACTCGGTGGAATGAGGATATGAAGTGGCGTATACAGAGCCGGCTTACGATATACTTAGTTCAATAATCGATACATGAGGGGGAAACTACAATGCTCGAATTTGAAACATTTTCACTAGGATTAGAGCTATTTTTATGGGGTGTGCTGCTGTTCTTTGTAGTTTTGCTGATACTATATATACTTTTTCAGTATTTGAATTACACAAATTCGCGTTATGGAGCCGTTAGCGGGAATCACTTTTGGAAAACGATCAGAGATGAAGGCTATAAAGGAGAATATTTAACTTTCCGGGTTCTTGAGAAACTGAAGGGAAACAATAAACTTCTGACGAATGTTTATATTCCAAAAGCAGACGGGACGACTACCGAAATTGATCTTCTTATGATTAACAAGGCTGGGTTTTATGTCTTTGAATCGAAGAATTACAGCGGTTGGATTTTCGGGGATGAGAAAAGCAAGAATTGGAATCAGACGCTCAAAACCGGTAAGAAGTCGCAATTCTTGAGTCCGGTTTATCAGAATAAGGGGCATATCAATGCGCTGCGTAAATTGCTCGGGCAAACGGGCAATATTTTCTATTCTTATATTGTGTTCAGTGAACGGTGTGAACTAAAGAAGGTGTCGGTTATAACTCCGGATATTTTTGTTGTGAAGAGAGACATGCTTATATACGATCTGAGAAAAGACATTGGCAAGCGCACTGTGGTTCTGACAGACGATCAAGTGAATGCCTTTTATGAAATTCTTCAGAAGCACTCGCTCGCAGACGCGAAAACAAAGGAACTGCATATTCAAAATATTGTAGATAAGAATAACAAAAAGTCTGGAACGTCTGTCGTTCCAGTTTTTGTGGAGCCTGTCATTTGGGAGACGACTCATTCCGAAGATAAATTGTTTGCTGAGGAGATTTGGACAATTGAGAAGAAGAGTACTGAGAAGGAGAGTATCAAGAGCGAATGCAGCCTCGAGGATACCCCTATCTACAAAGGCCTCAAGCAGTATCGCTTTAAAACATGCAAAGCAGAAGGCGTGCAGGCCTACTGCATATTTAACAATGCCCAGATGCTCGCTATCATTGCGGCCAGGCCTTCGTCGCTGGAAGACTTAAAGAAGATACCCGGATTTGGCGATGTCAAATGTCAGAAATACGGAGATAAGATTCTGGAGATAGTCCGGAGTATGTAGGATTTTAGGCAAGAATAGGATTTCACATTCATACTCCTGTGAAATTTATAAATAAATCGCGCACTGGATTAACGATGGAGGAACTGGAGCGGCAGTCCCTGGGCGGTCAGGAGCACGTCGTTCGGATTCTGAAGCTGGTGATGGATATGAAGGTGCGGCTCGCTGCTCGTACCGGTATTGCCGGCTCTGG
>Ga0209373_10002651_pt1 | contig 17500 bp, 13 predicted proteins | sample Higcelweek5metaG_FD_187173 | JGI IMG/M metagenome (GOLD analysis project Ga0209373, IMG submission 187173) | Freshwater pond sediment microbial communities from the University of Edinburgh, under environmental carbon perturbations - High... | ecosystem: Environmental > Aquatic > Freshwater >... | reverse complement strand
ACCTTTCTCTATAAACTTAAATCCTCGCCCCCTAAATCCCTGCGATTTAGGGGGCGAAATGCATAATTTACAATTTCATCTGCGTTTTTTAGTTAAACCGTGCCTGGTAAAAGAAACTCAGTATCTTTTTCTTCTTCTTAACCTTACAATGTCTCTTAAATGTTCCTTCTCCCAGATGCGCCACTCTTTATAGTATCTGAAAAGTTTCTCAGCATGTTTAAATTCAGGTCCGTGAATAACATTTTTGCCGTTTTTCTTATAAGGCGGGATTTTTATATGAAGCATTTCATGAAACATGACTGCTTCAATTGCAAAGCGCGGAATTTCTGTATGATTATAGCATCCTGCAATAGTGATTATATTGACAGGATCACCATGTGAGATTTTCTGTGTCATCTGATACGATGTACCTGATGTCAACTTGCCCCACCTCAGGAGCGCAGCAAGTTCATCGTTAAAGTACTCTTTATTGACTGTATCAAAAATATCCTTGAGATTATACTTAATGCCATCAAGAGCTTCAGTGTTTGTCGGCATATTCAATCTGCGGTGTGACTGTACTGAATGATTTGTAGTGATATAGTGCTGAATTATTTTTTCCAGATCATGTTTTGCAATTGCAATAAGTCTTTTTTGCGCATCTGCAGCTTTCTGAGGAAGCACAGACCATTCGATAAGAGCTTTTTTAATATTGAAAGGCGCATCATGTAAATATGATGGAATAGTGAGTGTCCTGTAATTGGAGAGAGTGTTGATTTTAACATTCCAGCTTCGCTTCATGCGTGAGTTGACAACTATTTTCAGATTATTAATCTTGAGATCATGGAGCACCTCATCGAATGACGCAGGCTCAAAAACTTCTTCAGTATGACAGTGGCTTGAATTCATTTGTAAATAAAATAATCCTCATCCAATTTAAATATTAACCCGTTTTGTAATCCTATGCGGATTTTGAAGGGAAATTTAAAGAAAATCAAAATATTACAAGTCCTCCGGGAATTCAGGAGGCGTGATGAAATACCATAATTTGTATTTGATTTTTCAGTTAAAATACTATTCTGAAATATCGGGTAGTTATTGAAAATTTTTCCGGATATGGCTGCAAAAAAATCAGCAGGTATGGCTATTTATAATTACGTGTATTTAAAGTGTCTGTTCAACAGATCTGAAAGCTCTTTTTTCATGAATGGTTTGGATATACTATCTGTAAATCCATATTTAAGGGGGTTTTTCATGATAGGATCTTCTGCATAGCCGCTGGAGACAAATACAGGAATTTCAATGTTTATTTTTCTGATTTTTTCAACTGCAGCGAGCCCGCCCATTCCACCCGGGACTGTCAGATCAAATATCATTCCTGTCAGTATCTTTTTATTTTCCATATCAGATATGAAGAAATCAACCGCATCATTTCCATCTTCTTTACATATTACATTATATCCCATGGAACCGAGCATTCCTGAAAATGTTTCCCGCATCACCTCTTCATCGTCCATCACAAGAAATGTACCGTTTCCTTTATGTACTGTCAAGTCATTGTCAGAAGGAGATACAGCAGAATCTGTTTTCGCAGGAATGTATACATGAAATGTGCTGCCTTTTCCCAATTCCGACTCAACATCAATGCATCCGTTATGCTGCCTTATTATTGAATAGCATGTTGCAAGTCCAAGCCCGCGTCCTTTGGTTTTTGTTGTGAAAAATGGATCAAAAATGCGGTGCAGCAACTCTTTTGGTATGCCAATTCCGTTATCAGCAACAGAGAGTCTGACATAATTGCCACTTGTCAAGCTGTGGTGTTCATTTTCAGCCAGGGTGACATTGTCTGCTTTTAATTGAATAATTCCGCCTTCCGGCATTGCCTCGCTGGCATTGATAACTATACTGTCAATCACCTGAGTGAACTGAATCCTGTCAAAACTGCATTGCCACAGATTTTCCTGTACCTGAAAAACACATGATACATTTTTGCCGGTAAGTGCAATCTGAACTGCATCCTGGACAAAAGGAAATAACGGGCCGGTTTTCTGTATGGGAGCACCGCCCTTGGAGAATGTGAGCAACTGTGAAGTCAGTCCGCGCGCTCTGTCAATAGAGGTCATTGCCTTTGACAGGTATGATGCTCTGCGGTCTGTGTCGCATTCTCTTTCTGCAAGCTCGATGTATCCGAAAATACCGCCTAAAAGATTATTGAAATCATGTGCAATACCGCCTGCAAGGACCCCGAGTGATTCAAGTTTCTGAACAGTCAATGCAGTATCAATAAGTTTCTGCTTTTCTGTTATGTCGCGGAAAACAAGTACAATGCCGGCAATTGAATTATTTTTATCTTTAATCGGAGCTGCACTGTCACTGATTTTTCTTTCTGTACCGTCTTTTGAAATCAAAATAGTATTACTTGCCAATTCAACAATCTGTCCTGTTTCAAGTACTTTTCTTACAGGGTTTTCGTTTGGCTTACGTGTCTTTTCGTCAATGATATTAAAAAGAAGGTCAAGGGGCTTCCCAGCGGCATCATCCTGTTTCCATCCTGTAAGCTGCTCGGCAATTCTATTCATAATGCTTACGTTGCCATGAGTATCAGTAGTGATAACTCCATCACCTATACTGCGTAATGTAACTATCAGACGTTCTTTTTCAGCAAGTATTGAATATTCGCCGCGTTTACGTTCAGTTATGTCTCTTATGTTGCACAACAGAAAAGATGCTTCATCTACATTAAAAGCATTACAGCTGAATTCAACATCAATGAGCCGGCCATCTGTTGGATTTGTTATTAAACTTTCATTATGAACGGCTTTTTTATCAGCAATCTTTGAAAAAGATGAAATATCAGGAAAAATATTTTTTAAAAAGCAGATGTCCCACATTTTTTTTCCTACAATCTGATCCCGATTGTAACCACACATTTCAAGCATGAATGGATTTGCATCAATTATTTCACCTGTTTTGGCATCGGCAAAAAGTAATCCATCAGGTGCGGATTCAAATATGTGCATATACCTGTTGTTTAAAGCGGTTAAGTTGTTGTGCTGTGATGAGTTATCAATAGTCATATTTTTACATTCCCGTGTTTTCATCTTTATGTGCCATCTCAACACAATGTGGAAGTAGAATAATTATCCACTAATACATCTTTTTTTGCAAGTACAATGAAGTGTGCTTGTGTAACTGTGACGGTAAGTTGTTGATGTTAACTAATATGATAGTAAGTATGAGTTTTTTTTGCGATATGCTGTTGATATACGATAATATGTGAGAAGCTTGTAAAAATATGCAGGATGTGTCTATGATTTATTGACTATTGCAGTAAGGAAGAAAAAACTTATGAGATATGAATTAATAAAGTTGTGCAAAGTTATTGAATTTTTTACCAGACTGTCTGTTTGAGAATTATTTGATAATCATGTTACTTTTTACTAATGCATTGTCGACAGCTTTTCGGATAGCACGGGTGTCGACAGTTGCACTGGAAACAGCATCAATATTGAGTGACTGTTTTTCAATTATTTTTTCGATTACTTTTTCTGCAATTTCCCTGCGTCCGCGCTCTTTAATTTCATTTGTCAGGATAATTGATTTTATCTGCTGATTCTCTACTGTAACTTCTACGCTGTAGTTCCAGCGCGCTTTATGAAATTCACCTGTGTAAACACCATCTTCTATTCTGGAAATGTTAATATCATTGATGTACATTTTTTTAATATCATTTAAACCAAGTGAGCTGAAAACAAAAGCGATTATTCCGAAAACAAAGACGGCACTGATAATTCTCATCGCAATTTTCATTATTCCTCCGTGTTTATATGAAAAGGCGAAGGCATCAGATTCTGCATGTGCGGATTTCAGTTGCAATAATACCTTTTGCACCGATATCTGCAAGCTGGTCTATGATCTGATTCATCTGGCCTTTTTTAATCATTGCTTTGACTGCTGCCCAGTTTTCATTGCTCAGAGGCGAGACCGTAGGGGACTCAATTCCCGGTGTTATGGCGCATGCTTCTGCAAGGGAAGTTTTAGGAATGTCATATTCGATCATGACATAATCTCTTGCAACAATTATTCCCTTAAGCCTTTTCATAAAAGTATCAGCCGCCGGATTTGTCAAAGATTCTGCCGAGTGCGCAATAACAATTGCTTCAGAACTCATGATCGGTTCACCGACAGTTTTTAGTCCGGCTTCAGTGAGTGTGCGTCCTGACTGCACTACATCGGCTATTGCATCGGCAACTCCGAGTTTTATTGAAATTTCCACTGCACCATCAAGCTTTATAATCTTTGTATTCAAACCGCGTTTTTTCATGTCAAGTTCAACAATGTGCGGGTAGGATGTAGCAATCCGTAAACCGTCAAACTGATCCGGTGTTGATACAGCTGTCTTTGGAACTGCGTAGTAAAATGATGAGTGGCCGAAATTAAGTGCCATGAATTCATTCACATTAGTACCGCTGTCAAGTGCAAGGTCCCGTCCTGTTATTCCAATGTCAAGGAACCCGTGTCCTACATAAATTGCTATATCACGCGGGCGCAGGAAATAGAACTCAACATCATTTTTCGCATCTGCAAGCACAAGTTCGCTTGAATGTCTTTTACATTTGTATCCGGCTTCACTGATAAGATTAATTGCATCTTCAGAAAGCGCGCCTTTATTTGGAATCGCTATTTTTATCATTTGAAAACTCCTCTGTCAAAAGCAATAGATGGTGAAAATTAAACATTTACAGATACTTGTACACATCATCAAGCGAAATGCCCTTCGCAATCATCATCACCTGTAAATGATATAAAAGCTGCGAAATCTCTTCTGCGGTTTTTTCGTTGCCTTCATACTCAGATGCGATCCACACCTCACCGGCTTCTTCGATAACTTTCTTGCCTATAAAGTGTACACCCTTATCAAGCTCTTTCACTGTCCCTGAATCTGGATTTCTGCTGGCAGCTTTTTTCGTTAATTCATCAAATAATTCTTCAAACCGCTTCATTGTAACTCCATAAAATTCAATACATTCAATAGTTACTCAACTTTTTGCCATAAAATATCTGGTCTGCCTTTGGCGACCGGAAAGGATAGCAAATTCAATCTTATAAATTAATATACGCCATCAGGAGTTTTGGGGATTAAATGGAACTGTACCCAGACAGTGTACACAATCTTAAAAGAGTTCAGTGCCGAAACAATCAATTTTGTGATATTGATGTTATATTATATCACATGGGACAAAAATGCTTTCGAAAAGATGAAACATAAATCTGCATATCTTTAAGTCAAATTCTCCTATCGGGAAGTATGTTTATGAGTAGAATTAAAAATCATGTCAATGTGAAATGTAAATCATGCCAGTCAGCTTTATGGTTTATCATGTTGACATTTACGCTGCTTTCAAGTCCGGTTGTCAGCCCTTTACATAATGCACTGGCAGAGATAGATGAAACAATACCTGCCAGTATTTCATCAGAGATAACTTCCGACTGGGAAGATCAGGACGGGATTACAGATGGTGATTATAAAAATGCTGCTGCGGCTATTATTGACAGTCTGCCATCTGTTTATGCTTCACTCTATGATAGTGCTTCAGCCAAAATCACAGGTGATAAGAATCTGTATTATTTAGCCTGTCATTACAGACGCACAGCGAGGATGAAGCCATACTCAGATTATCTTAAAAGCATTATGTTTACAAAACACCATAATTTCGGCGGGTTTATGGTAGGATATCATGATAATGCCGAGGCAAATTATTCTGATCTTGAATGGGCTGACAGCAGTGCTCTTTGTGTATTGAATATGAAGAATTATTACTCAACACATGAGTATCTTTATAAGAAAAACGGTATTGATGACAGCGGGGTAGTACGGGATCCATGTATTTCTTTTGACGGTAAGAAAGTTCTTTTTGCAATATCCGGAACCAAAAAAGGTACGGGCTATAAGATTTACGAAATGGAAATTGAGAATCCGTCAGAAATTAAACAGCTCACATTCAATCCCGAGGGCAGTGTTGTTGCTGATTTTGAACCGTGTTATCTTCCAAACGGTGATATTGCATTCAGCTCGACACGCTGTTTCGGAATGATTGACAACGCATGGAATCCTATAACTAATATGTATTTAATGAACTGTGACGGCAAATATATACGTCAGGTCGGATTTGATCAGGTTCATACTTTTTATCCTGTGTTAAAAGATGACGGTACAGTTCTCTATACACGATGGGAGTATAATGACCGGTCACTTACCAATTGCATGGGATTATTCATTATGAACCCCGATGGATGCCGTCAGACTGAGTTTTATGGAAATCAGACCAGTTGGCCATATACAAAAATTCATGCACGGCCGATACCAAATTCAGATAAGGTTATTGCTGTTGCAGGCGGACATCATGGCCCATATTCCGGTGAACTGCTGATAATCGATCGTACACTCGGTGAGAATGGAAAACAATCTATACAAATGATTGCTCCGAAGAGGGCTGCTAAACCAGTAGTATCAAAAAATGATGGGGCAATGGGTAATGTGGAGTTTCTGTTTCAAAATCCGCTGCCTATGGATGACAGTACTTTTATTGTATCATGGCGTAAGAGTGAAAATGATTCAATTTACAAATTGTACTTTATGGATATTAACGGTAAAAGAGAGCTTTTAGCCTGGGATAATCAATCATTAAGTCAACCTGTTTTCATCAGGTCCCGCAAAATTCCTCCAATGCCTGCAATACAGGCTGATTATAGAGACAGCATGGCTGAATTTACAATGCAGGATGTCTATATCGGTGCAGGTTTGAAAGGTGTTGCAAAAGGAACAGCTAAAAGACTTCGTGTAATCAAACTTGATTATCTTGTTCAGGGCGGTACAATAGGCATTTCAACCATGAGTGGTGACCAGTCAAGTGGTTTTATCTGCTGTCCGATATCCAAATTTGGTGCATCCAGGACATCTAAAACAGTTCTGGGGGAAACGCCTATTTTCGCAGATGGTTCTGCGGCATTCAAGGTACCTGCAAGAACGCCTGTTTATTTTCAGGTACTTGACTCCAATAATTATTGTATAGCAACTATGCGCAGCTGGTCAACCCTGATGCCCGGAGAAAAATTTCCCTGTGTAGGATGTCATGAATCTAAAATCGAAGCGCCGCCGCCAACTGGAGCTGTGCCATTGGCAGGAAATGCAACAGATCTTGAAAAACCGCTTGGGGTGGAAGACCAGTATTTTGATTATTATAAATTTATTCAGCCGATATGGGATAAACACTGTGTAAAATGTCATAAGTCAGGTCATGAATCCGGGGTTGATCTGACAGGTGCGCTTCTTAGTCCGTCAAGTATTTCTGATAAAGGGTATAACTCCTCAAAAAAGTCATGGACACAGTCATATGTATCTCTCATGAATGGAGCATCCAGTTATTTTGGAGGCTCCAGCGTTGCAAAAGTCAATATCTGCACTATCTTTTCACCACCGGAACAGCAGGCTCCCTATTCATTCGGTTCAGCAAAGAGTATTCTTACAACAAAAGTAATAAATGCTGATCACCATAATGTAAATCTGACCGGAACCGAGAAAGCTATTGTAGCCTGCTGGATTGATCTTTGCTGCCCTCATGCCGGATACTACGATAATTATATGAACGCAGCAGATTCAGGCTCCTATATGAAATTGTTAAGCAGGCGTCTCATTTGGGAAGAGATTGAGGCAGAAAACATTGCTGCGCTTGCAGCAGTATCAATTTCTCCTGATAATTTTAAAAAATCGAAACCGTCTGGTTTACTAAAAGAACATGACGGAATACATTATCTGCCAGAAGAGCATGTACTTGTTCTTGATAAAACAAGTGAAGGAAAATTGATGCTTGTTGATCTTAAGGGAAAAGTAATTTCCTGTGTCAGATTATCAGAAAAGTATACCGGTGGTCAATTAATGATTTCATTGCCGCAATATTTGGCCGGAGGCATTTATATTGCCAGATTTGCCGGTTCAGCAGGTATACAGCAGAGAATAATTTCTGTTACTAAATAGCAAATTGATTCAGTATAATACTAATTGTAAACATCACTGCCGGCGGCAGTGATGTTTAGTGTAATACTGATACTGCTTAATCAATGTTGAACTGATATCCTGTCAGTCAATACATTTTGTCCTGAAGTGATTTTTACAAAGTACATGCCGTCACAGAGACTTCCCATATTCCAGGTGCTTCCGAAAACAGGCGCGCTGTTTTTTATAATCTCTTCCCCGGATAGTGAGTAGAGTGAAAGTCTTGCATTGTCAATTCTATTGTTTGTTGAAATGATAAAACGTCCGCTTATGCTGCCTGTTATTATCTCAAGAGATGATATGTTTGCAGATGTCATACCTGATGATCTGACTGAAGTTGGCTTATTGTCAAGATACCCGTATGCATAACGGTATCCTTCCGTTGATGTACCGAAACCGTCAATCTGCCAGACAACTGTACCGCCTGAGGTGCCTGTGGGGGCGATTTCATAGACAGTGGAGCCGGTACCACCCATTCCACCCATTCCGAAATCTCCCATTGGAACACCACCGGTACAAATCAGATAATTGCCATTAGGAAGTTTCTGAATGCTGCCCTCATTACCGGCCAGGCCGCCTGGTTTGAATGTCCACTGAAATGTTGACGGATCAAAAGCCTTGCCTGCAGTACGCGTGTAGGTGCCGGTTTTAAACGGGTTTTGAATTTCAAGTGCACGTTTATTGCCATTGTCAATTACCATGAAATTTCCACCTTCCGGAATAGCCTGATTCGTACCGGGCATAGTGTCCTTTACCCAGCAGCAGTGATGCTGGCCGCTGAAAACTTTTGAATCACTCATTCCGTAATTTGAAGGTGAACCCCATCTGTAAAGAATACTGCCGCCTTTCCCTGACTTGCCGCCTGCTGATGTCTTTGCCTGAGCCGTGGTTGTACTATGGTCAATTATCAGCAGTTCATTTAATCCTTTACAGCTTAGAATTATCTGATCCAGTGCCCGGTTATAACTGACATTATTCACATGCATGGCATCGGAAGTTTTGTTGAAACATCCGACACCCCCTTTAGATTTGTCAATTAAATCCGCTTTGTCACTGCACTCTGATTCACAGAGGTGGTCGCTTGCACTCCACTCCCAGATCACTTCAGCAGTAGTTTTACCTGTTGGTCTGAGCTCAACAATTTTATCACCCCATGATGTATAGCAGGGGATAAGGAATGTCGGTTTTTCTTTGGGATCATTTGTGCGATATACCGGTTCCATATCATGATGCGGAGTATAACTTGAACTTGAATAGGTATAATCCCACGTTATCTCTCCGTTCCAGTTGATAATCTGAAAATGACCGTGCGGCAGTGCCAGACTGCCAAATCCTGAACCGGATGCTTTTGATGGAACAATTATACTTGAATCCCTGAGAAGATCTGCACATCCCTCAATATTATTGGGTACAGTCCATGTCTTGATTGCCTTTTTGTCTATATCATACAGATATGCATTTTTACCGCTGAAAACAAAAGTGTATCCATTATAGGTTTTTTCCTGCGCATAGGATCCGCAGATCAGAACTGCACCTGCAAGAAGGGCCGGAAAAACTGATTTAAGGTGCATATAATCTCCTTGTTACGATGTGGTTTACAAAAAAGCAATATTTAAAATGTTATTGACAATGTTGATTGCTGCGCCAGTCAGGATCGAAAATGTCGGACCATGTTGTCATTGCAGAGTCCTGCGAGCAGAGCCTGTTTCCTGAAATGTCTACATCAGTCAGGTTATGGCAATTTACAATAGATTGCGGCAATTCCGTCAGCATGTTGTTGCTTAGATCAAGCCTGCGCAGTTTTTCAAGGCCGCCTGCAGTTGACGAAAAGAAAAATAGATTGTTGTTGTCAGCCATTACAGTCTCAAGATTTGCAAGTGTTCCGATTCCAGGGAAAATGACATGAAGATCAGTGTTTCCAATGTCAAGCAGCCTCAGCTGGTTTAATCTTATTATGTCAAATGCGATTCCTTTGGAGAAATCAAGGCCGCGAAGGCAGAGCTCAATAACCCTCCCTTTGGCATCTGTCTTTATGACAGAACCGACAGACACTGAATCATTTCCTGATGAATCCAGAATAAGGCTGATTACTGACGAATCGCAGATGCCGTCAATACAAGGCTGCGGCGGAGGCTGCCGGAGAAAAAATGAACCGGCATCCCGCTGTTCACCGGGAAAAAGACTAATTGATATGTCAATTCCATCAAATTCAGAAAAAATGATACTGTCTACAGTTCTGTATGCTGCAATATGAAAGTTCCGTAATCCGCAGGGAACTGCAAGTGTAAAATATCCATTAGTATCAGCATTTACAAAACGGTCACTGCCGTAGGTCTGGATAATGACATTTACATCAGTATCATAACAAATGCTTACATTTCCTGACAGGTTTGCAAGAGGAACTATCGTCATGGCGGTAAGGGTATCCCTGAATGTGGAATCCTCGACGAGCAACTGTCTGAGAGATCCAAGGGTATCATTGTACAGCACTTCAACTGTATAGCTGCCAGGTTGTAGTTTAGTAAAGCTGAAGCAGCCGTCGCTGCCTGTCACAGTGTCGAAAATCGAGTGTGAATTGAGATATGACGCCGACTTCGCAGAATCAATTGTAAACATAGCAGGCCGGAGCCGCACAAGCGCTTTTTCAACAGGTCTGCCGTCACTGTCAAGAACGCTTCCGAAAACCGCACTTACTTCAGTTCCTGAACCGCCTGTAAGCGATTGCACAGAGCATCTGTTGACAGATAAAAGGAAAAGCGCGCAGAAAAGCAGTAGCATGCCTTTATTCTGTGGTGTCAATAGAAATACTCCTGCTTATAGGAAATAGATTTACTGACAGCTGATAAACGGTTGTTGCCTTGCTTTCGAGCCGTGAAATCTCCAGAAGCTGCTGCTGCATCTCCCGTAAACGCAGTTTGAATAATTCAAATGTTTTTTCTGATATGGACATTGTTGTCGATGTGCTCATTCTTTTCTGTACTGGAACGAAGTTATAGGCTTTCAGTGCAATGTCAAGCATCTGCATCTGGAATTTCTCAATAATAAAGGCGTCTCTTGTTCCCACCCGGACATTGATCAGGTTCTGTGTCTGATGGTATAAGCCTTCATTATCACACTCTATAAATCCGAGCTTCTCAAGCAGTGCAATTGATTTTTTTACTTCACTTCCGCGAACCGGCGGAACAAGAAACGAACCAAGCCTCTCAAATTCGTCCCTGAATGGGAATAAAGTTATAACCTCACGGATAACACTGTGATACCAGGTACTGTAATATTCATACCGGTCTTTACTGATGACTTCAATGTCAATGGGCTTCCGAATTTCCAGAAGTCTGCTGTAGTAAAGCGTTTTTTCGGTAATTGTTTTAGCCTGATTGAAAAATACAAGATTCTCGAAAAAATCCGCCTCTTCACTGTCGTGACCTATTGCAGTTGAGACCTTGACAACTGAAGCCTTGGTAAGATTGCGTTTGCCTTCAATGACATGAAAAAGAAATGACGATGTTGAAATACCTGCCTTCTGGGAAAATGTCCGGTACGAGAAGCTCTTGGAAAGATTCTTCTGCTCAATGTAGTACTGCCGCAGATACTCACGGTAATTTTCATGTTCAAACAGGTTTATCATAATTTTATCAAAACAGGTTGTATTTAGAGAACTGTTGAGAATCAATATAGCAGTTTTTTTCAATATTTCAGAGAAAAAGTGATTTTCAGAGATTAAAAGTCATTTTCATCTGTTCTCAGAAGAGAACACCTATGCTCATTTGAGAAGTCGCGCTCTGGCACGGATTGGGTCTTTTGCATATGTAACGGCGTTTTGCAATACGTTCCTGCGTTTACGAATAAATAGAAAAAGATTTGTGCAGGTTGACAGTATGAGACCTCGCCTCCCGGCCCCCTCTTCCATAGGAGAGGGGGAGAAGAGAAATGCGGTGAATAAGAAGCAGTATCAGAATATCATCATGACAATGAATACTTCTCATTGCGGGAGAGGTCGCGCGCTCCGGCGCGGGTGAGGTATCTTTCCGCAAAAGATGATGCTGCTATTTTCGAAAGAAAACCGCCCGGAAAACTCACTGTATAAAGCCTCTGTTCAAAACCTGGTTTGCACTTTATCTGTTGTCTATAATATACGGACATATTATTTTAAGGTTCGTTTTTGTTGATTTACAAAAATACTGATCGTTTATGACAAGTGTTATCGTAAGTAAATTATTGTTATTGTTAAAAAAACTTTCACTGGACGGAGCTCGATATGAAGTTGATTTCTAAAGTATTATTGCTTTTTTTAACAACTGGAGCAATTCAGACATTCGCGCAGACTGATTCAGCCTTGTCTTCACAAAGTACTGAAACTGCTGTCACTGAAAATTCAGATTCAGTTTCGCAGGAGGTATCGCAAAATACCGATGTTCCGGTAGTTACAACGACAATTGTCTCAGACAGTACTGAAACACTTTCAGCCGGTGAAAAAAAGGCGCTTTATGAGAAGTATGCACGTATGGAGAAAAAAGGGCGTCATCTGCGTGTGGGAGGTGCACTGCTGATAAGCAGCTGTGCAATATGGATAGTTGGTGGAGCAGTAATTGCGGCCACTGCAGAAGATAACAGCACTACTACCTATGAGAATGGATACTATACAATTGATAATTCTCCAAGCGGTCAGCAGATTGCAGGAATGTGCATAGGTGTCGGAGGAGGAGTATTGTCTATAATTGGCGGAATTGCCATGATTGTCACCGGTCACATAAAGCAGAATAAAGGTCACAATGAAAAGAGCAAGTATGCAGTATCATTCAATCCGGAATATAATGGTTTGTCAATGAATATTGAATTCTGATTAATGAAAAGGTAATAGTGATGTCATTAAATAATTTTGCAGCAATAGATTTTGAGACTGCCAATGAAAATCGTAATAGTGCCTGTGCGTTATCTATTGTTAATGTAGAAAATTTAAAAGTGAAAAAGTGTTCAACATTTTTAATAAAACCACCGGGTGAGCTTTTTACATTTTCACATATTCACAACATCAGATACGATGATGTAAAGAATGAAAAAACTTTTGATTTGCTTTGGCCTCAAATTAATGAACTGCTGCAAAATGTCAATTTTATTGCAGCGCATAATGTTACATTTGATCGTTCGGTGCTGTTTGCATTGTTTGGCCGATATCAAATAACCGCGCCTGATTATCGGTTTCTTTGTACTGTGCAGCTTGCCCGAAGAGTGTGGCAGATATTTCCGACAAATCTGCCTTCTGTGTGCAATCGTCTCTCAATTTCACTTAATCACCATGATCCGGAATCAGACGCTCTTGCATGTGCAAATATTATAATTAAAGCTTCAAATCATGGAGAGATAATTCATAACTGTTTAAGATAAAGTTTACAATTTAAACAGTATGACATACCTCTCCTTGTTGGAGAGGCTGCGAGCTATGATGTGGTTGAGGTCTCTGCACTGGAGTGATGAAATTGAAATTGTCAAATATTGCTTGCCTTTACAAATTAATTGAATTAATTTCTTAGAAATCAAGACTGTTTTAAACCTGTTAAATGTTTTATTGATCGTTTTTAATTTGATTATGTTCATTAACATAAAGAACTGCATTATGTTAATAATAATCTGAATTCCTCATTAATGGTATTTGTAATCTAAAACTTGATTTCCGCACTGAAAAATGGCTTTGAATGAAATAAATTTATTTTATACTGTTTTGTCATGTATGAAATTTAAAAATTGGATTAAAACCAGCAGTTGGAAATATCTTTCTTAAATTCTGTAAACTTACTTTTAACTTTACAAAATATTATCTGCCGGGTATTACATTAACATTAGGAGCGACAATGGCCCATATCAGCAACAAAAAAACAAGGATGTTTCATGTATTTGCGGCATTTTTATTACTGTTTATTACAATAATAACCGGTCAGGATGATATTGAGTCTGATGGTACCGACATGAGTCTTGAGGACCTTGTAAATGTAAAAATTACCGTTGCATCAAAAAGTGAGGAAAGCATATCAGATGCACCTGGGGTTATTTCTGTTATCACACAGGACCAGCTGAAAAGATTTGGCGGAAACACACTTGGTGATGTTCTTAAAAGAGTGCCAAGTTTTCTTGGAACAACTGTTTATATGACTGACCGATCTGTAATCGCTGCTCGCGGTGATCAGGTCATGCCATCTTCAAGTCATATTCTGTTATTGATAAATGGCCGACCCATAAGAGAAAGTCTTGAGGGTGGTATCAAAAGTGAAGTATATGAGACATTTCCTGTAACTGTAATAGAGAGAATTGAGGTTATACGCGGACCCGGCTCAGTACTGTACGGATCACAGGCTTTCTCATCGGTTATAAATATTGTCACTAAAAGTCCTGATATTAACAGCGTGTCAGTTTCAGGTTTACTCGGGGGAAATCTTCAGAATAATTTTGGCGCTAATATCAACTACAAACTTGGTGATTTCGGTCTTGTTCTGGCCGGTCAATATTCTGACAAAAGCGGCTGGCAGGTTGACTGGGAGGCCCCAAATGCTGCCGGGGGTATTGATACTGTAAATGTGACTATTCCAAACTCCGGTCCAGGCGCGTTCGCGGAGCTGACTTTCAGGGGCTTACGATTAATGTGCTCGTTTAATCAGTGGGACAACCAGAATTTTGTTCCTGAATATCAGAAATATAAAGGCGCACCATTCTTCCCTGAAGGCGATGCAACAGGACGGATAACATGGAAAAAACTATTTGGAGATCTTGGATATGAACACAGTTTCAGCGACATGTTCTCTTTCAGTATCAATGCCACATGCACAAGGTCAATGTTTGAAACACAGATGTTTCCCTGGACGTCAAGGGATGCGGTTGAGTTTATCGTAGAAGAGACAAACTATTTCAAACCAACAGAGAATTTCAATATTACTCTTGGTGGTACTTATGGTTTTATGACCGGCTGGGAAGGTGATGCCCGTGACAAAGATGTAAAATTTAATGAGGATCATAAGCAGAATTCATTTTCCGGATACCTGCAGGCAGATTACAAGTGGGAATGGTGTAAATTAATCGGCGGAGTGCAGGCCAATAAAGTCGCGGATTTTGATGGGGACTATAACCCCCGCGCCGGTTTAATTTTATACCCTCTTGAACATGTCAATATAAAAGCACTTTACAGTACAGCATACCGCGCTCCATGTCTTGATGAACTATATCTGGATCATCCGACAATGCGCGGTCAGATGGTTGATCGCCTTCCTGCCGATGTAAATCAGGAAAAGAGTCTCTCTCCTGAAAAGGTCAATACATTTGATTTAGGTTTAAACTATCAGGATGATGTTGCTCAATTCGGAGTCAATGGATTTTACAGTGAGATGAGAAATCTTATCATTCAGGACCGGGATCCCAGCCACTATTTCATACCTACATGGGATAATATCGGAGAAGTCACAATTTTCGGTTTAGAATGTGAGGGGAAATATTATCTTTCAAAAGAGCTTCTGTTTGAGGGATCATTCCTTTATCAGGAAAGTAAGGACGAAAACACAGATGAAGAGCATGTTACTCCACTGCCTGTTTTCAGTGTAAAAGGAGGACTGAGCTATCACGGACACGGACTGCTTTTCAGTGTGTTCAATACATATTGGCAGGCACTTGACAAAAAGTACTCCTCTGCTTTGAATAAGTCAACCGGTTATTTTAATATGTTGAATTTAAACTGTTCTTATGATCTGAATCATATGATAAAATCTCCTGTTTTAAAAGAACTGTCACTGGTATTTACTATCGAGAACGTACTTGATGAGGAAGTATGGCTTCCTGCATGGGGTCTTCTGGATGTGAGCAGCAGGATTCCTTATAATGAAGGAAGAATAATATATGGTGGTATCAAAGTTACTTTTTAATAAGTTGTAATGATATAACCATAACCTGATAAATGTTGAATGCTTCAGGACAAAGGTCCTGGAGCCTTTATTAATTAAATATAGGTTAAAAAGGCAATAAATATGAGATGTACGTTAGTCATTATTTTTCTATATTCTTGCGTCATTTTCGCTCAGGATGAAGCGCAGTACATGCCTGAAAAAATTGATAAGGTTTTAATTATCACCTCAAAAGGCAGTATTTTTGATCAGGCAAGAAACGAACTTGTCAATGAGCTTCGTGACGAGTTTGCAGTTTCAATAAGTGAGATTGATGAAAATACTGTGTTTAATGAAATTGATGCATTGTTTGGTAATTATGATCTGCCGAAAGCTGTAATACTTGTTGGTAATAATGCAATCCGTCAATATCAGAAATATTCCAATCTGCAGAAGAAAAAAACCGAATATATTCAGGTTGTCACAATTCTTGCTCTTGACGTTAAGAATGCAGTTGCCGGTATAGCTAATGTCAATGCTATTGCATATGAAACGCCTATGGTTACTGCACTTGTTAATTTCAGGCGGGTTTTAAATAAACCATTAAGTAAAGTAGGGGTTCTTTACCGTCAAGCCTTTAAGGAGTTTGTTGAAAATCATACACGCTTTTGTTCCAAAGAAAAAATTGAAATAAAGGGAATTGCAATAAGTGATGAGCCTTCGAAACATCAGAATGAGATTGCAGGCGCATTGCAGACATTGTTAAAGAAGGAAAAAGTTGATGCACTCTGGATAGCCAATGATAATGTACTTTTAAAACCTGAGCTGCTTGGAAATGTCTGGCTTCCTGCACTTAAAAAAAATAAGGTTCCGCTTGTTGTTGGAGTCGAAGCCCTGGTTAATCCAAAATTAAATTTCGGTACATTCGCGGTAATTCCTGATCCGGTTGCCCTTGGTGAACAGGCTGCAGAAATAATTTTCGATCTGAAAGATGATGAATGGAAACACAGGGGAATAATGATCCATCCCTCTATATCCACATATTCTGTTCTCAATATCAAAAGCGCAACTGAGTTTACCGATATGGGAAATTTAAAAATCTATGAAGTTTCAAAAGTACTGAATGGGAAAAATTAAAAAGATAATATTGCAATCGTCATTCCTCTATGAGATTATATATAGAAATCCTCAAAAATTATGTTGAAGGGTTTTTATGTTATAAACTCATCTACGATTTTATTTAAAACCTTTTATTTCTGAATCGATTCCATAGTATGAAATCTATTTTTATTAGAAAAATTGTTTTTTGTCTGTCTGCAGGGATTCTGTTGACAAATAATGTTTCGGGTAATGAGAAACTATATGTTTTTTATCCATCAACAATAGATTATATGTCAATGCAGAATAATATTACAGGTACTTTGTCTGAAATAAGAATTATCGTTTTCAGCAGGTATGATGACTTTGTGTCAAGAATGCAGATTGAACCACCGGATGGTATAATTACAAAACCCATTCTTATTCAGGAACAGTTTCATGACTATGAAGTAGCGCTCAGAGGTGAACGCAACGGTAATACAAAAGAGAATTATGTAATTCTTTCAGCCGACAG
>Ga0209373_10002650_pt1 | contig 17503 bp, 13 predicted proteins | sample Higcelweek5metaG_FD_187173 | JGI IMG/M metagenome (GOLD analysis project Ga0209373, IMG submission 187173) | Freshwater pond sediment microbial communities from the University of Edinburgh, under environmental carbon perturbations - High... | ecosystem: Environmental > Aquatic > Freshwater >... | reverse complement strand
AAATAATCTTCTTGTTGGAGGAAACCGACTTTTCAGGGGTTTTGATGTAAGATCTGAAATCGAAACACTAAAGGCTATCTGCGAGCGGGCAATTCGTTTCTATCCAGAGCTAGAAAACATAAAATGCATAAGGACCTATGCGGGAGTCAGGCCGTTTGTGATTGATCATTTGCCGATTGTTTCGGATGTTGATAAAATACCAGGTTATTATATCGCGGCTGGTCACGAAGGAGACGGAATCTGCTTTTCACCATTTACAGGAAAACAGGTAGCGCAAATGGTATCCGGAGAATCTACTGATTTTGATCTTTCTAGACTAGATTATGCAAGATTTCAAAAATAAAAAACAGAAAGAATAAATGGAGACTAGTTTATTATGGAAGAAAGCAGAGTATATGGATATTCCACACCAGAGAACACAAAAAAAGTCCGGATGATGAAGGGCCAGAATATCGCAGGTTATCCAATTGGCATCATATATATTGATGAAGTATATTACCCCATGGTGCCCGGAAATATTGTAAATGGCTATACGTTTTCTTTCCCGGTGAGATTAAAGGCAGTAACTGGTCTCGATATACCAAACCTGTTTCAGGCAGGCGATGAAGTGTTTGATCAGATTATACTTGCCTGCAGAGAGCTAGAAAGAGAGGGATGTCGTGCAATCAGTGCGGCCTGTGGATTTTTCGGAAATTATCAGGACAAAGTAGCGGCATCGATGGATATTCCAGTTGCGATTTCGAGTTTGGTCCAATTACCATGGATAGCAACACTGTTAAAACCAGAACAGAGGATAGGTGTTTTGACCGCAGATAAATCATCACTGACCGATAAGCTTCTAAATGCCTGTGGTATATCAGAGGAATTAAAGAGTAGGCTTATTATAAAGGATTTGAGTCATGAACCGGAATTTTCTTGCATTCTCGAAGGACGTGGCGAATTTGATAATGAAAGAGTAAAAGAGGAAGTAGTACAGAAGGCACTGGAAATCATGAAACAGGATTCTGCTGTAGGTGCAATTTTACTAGAATGTAGTGATATGCCGCCCTATGCCTATGCTGTATCAGCTGCTACAAAGCGACCAGTATTTGACTTCACGACTTTAATTAGATGGTTGCATACAGCTGTTTGCCAGACACCATACCATGGTTTTATATGAGCTACTAGAGAAGGGCAAGGAGGCATTTCATGGCGACAGAAGTCATCGTAAATCTCTTAATAAAAATCGCTGTATTAATAGCCTTCGGATTTTTACTAAAGAAAATAAAAATTATTAGTGATGATATTCAGAAGGGATTAAATTTACTATTGGTAAAAGCAATTCTTCCCATTAGTATTTTTATGTCCTCACAAAATGAGTACAGTAAAGAGGCAGCAATCAGTATGGGTATAGTTGGTGCTATAGCGGCAGGATATTATCTGACAGCATTAGTGATTACCATAATAATTAGCAAGCGGTGCAATTTAACTGAGCAAGGTAGGAATATTTTTATCACAATGTCAGTGTTTGCTAATGTTGGATTTATAGGATTTCCTATTGCCTATGAGCTATATGGAGCCACAGGAACATTATATGCAGTGGTTTATAATATCTGCTATCAGTTGATATTCTTTACATATGGAATATCTATTATAAGTGGAGAACGTCAATTGAGGTTAAAGATGTTATATACAAATCCGGTTACCATTGCTTCAGTGGTTTCAGTCATTTTTTTTCTGGCGCAGATAAAAATGCAGGCAGGAATAGCTTCGGCATTAAGCAATTTAGGTAGTATGACAGTACCTGTTTCTATGATGTTGATTGGCTGCAGTCTTGCAGATGCGGATATTATATATGTTCTCAAGGACAAATACTCCTATGTAGTTTCTGCACTCAGAATGTTACTATTTCCAGCAATCATGATTCTGGTATTAAAAGCCATCGGATTGTCAAATGCAATTTCAGGAACGTGTGCTGTTCTGACGGCATTACCGGCTGGATCATTAAATGTTATTTATGCGGAGCAATATGATTGCGAGCCAGAATTTGCATCCAGAACGGTAGTGCAGACCATGGTCTTAATGATTATCACGTTACCAGTTATCATCATGGTCATAGATATATTTTTATGATACAATTTATTTATCGCTATTATTTTAGGAAGCGCAAGTCTGAAATTTAGGTAGGTAATCTATGGAAAATTTATATGTCACCATTTTCAACCGACTAGAAACGTCAATTCGGGAAGGAATATTGGTGGAAGACCAGAAACTTTCAGAACGAAAACTGGCCGAGGAATATAAAGTTAGCAGAACCGTTATCAGGGAAGCCCTAAAAGTATTAAGTGAAAAGGGACTTGTAACTAGTATTGCCGGAAAAGGGAATTATGTAACAAAACTTGATAAAAGACGCATTATCAATAAATTTGAAATGACTATGAATAATGGGAATTTGGATATGCAGGATGTAGCGGAAGCCAGAATGATTATTGAGACGGCTATGGTAGATATTATCATTGATCGTTCTCGATATCAGGATATTAGTGATTTACAACTGTTATTGGAGTTAATGAAAAAAAATATAAATTCCGGAGATGAATTTACGGAATATGATGGGAAATTTCATATTAGGCTCATGGAATGTGCAAAAAATCAAGTCATGATTATTTTTGGGAGCGCATTAAACAGTATGATTGACCGCGAGGCACTTCGTAGTAATTATGAATTGAGGGTAAGAGCGCAAAGGGAGCACGGAAAAATTTTAGAAGCGATAGAAGAAAAAGATAAAGAAAAGCTGATGCAAGCTATGCTTGCCCATATTTCATGTTTTCAAAAATTGATTGTGGAAAAGTGAATTATACTACTGCATCAGGAAGAAAATGATGTAATAAGATTTATTTGATATTGTATTCCTAAAAAAATCTAAAAAATATAAAATTTATACTTGACAAATATGTAAAAACTGTTTATGATAAACAATCATAACGAAGGTGTTGTGGGGATATCCCCTAAACACCTTTTTTGTTATAACAAATTATGTACGTCCATTTATTAGACAATGGGGTCAAATAGGCATGTTGCGAAACGCGCCATTTGGCTCTTTTTTATTAATATTTTGTGATGAGCGTATGAAAGGGGGTAAGGAATATGAAAAGTAATGATGGTTTATTTGAGACTAAGGCTAAAAAATTAACAATGATTATAACACTATATGTAACCGCCGTTATAATAATGGCTTTAGGTATCATCTTTGGAGTCTATAGTGCTGTGAACAGTATTTACTTTCAAGTAATTAATTCTAGAATTCACGGACTTGTGTTTGGACTGATTGTAGTTTATCTTGGGTTTCGCTATTTTCTACAGGTTAGGAAATTGGAAGAAGAAGTATTAAAGCCAACAACCCATTTTTCATGGGAAAATTTTAAGAGAAAGAAACAAAGTGCATGAAAAGCGAAACAAAATAATGGGAAAGGGATGTGAGGAATATGAAAAAATTTATGAAATTAGGTAGTATGGTCGTATTGTTATTAATGGTTTTGGTTGTATCAAGTATCAAAGTTTATGCAGCAGTTGGAGATCCTACAGGAGCCTCCTACATAGCTGTAACTGGAAATGAAACCGTGGGAGATGTTGCAACAATTGCTAATAAGGCATACTTTGGAGCTAACTTCATATGGGTTATGATTACTGGATTTATGGTATTTTTCTTCCAGTGTGGTTTTGCAATGGTTGAGACTGGATTTTGTAGAAAAAAGAATGCAGCACATACCATGACAATGAACTTTATGGTTTTCTTGGTAGGCGCAGTTGGCTATTTCCTAACAGGATTTGCGTTTCAGTTTGGTGGTTCGGGTGGAGCCGCATCATTAGGATCCGGCGGAGCGGTACTAGATGCAATGCTTTCCATCCCAGGCCTCGGAGGAATCTTAGGATATAAAGGATTTGCACTCAGTGGTACCTATGATGCAGGAGTATATGCACTATTTTTCTTCCAGATGGTATTTATGGATACTACCGTTACTATACCGACAGGCTCTATGGCAGAACGTATTAAATATTCGGCAAGTGTTATTACCTCGTTCTTTATCGCAATGTTCTTATATCCATTCTTTGGAAATTGGGTATGGGGTGGCGGTTGGCTTGCGACGCTTGGAAAGAACTTCGGACTTGGCCATGGTGTAGTAGATTTTGCAGGATCCGCAGTAGTACATTCCATGGGTGGTATGATTGCTCTTTCGGGTGCAATTGTAATTGGACCTAGAATTGGTAAATTCAAGAAAGACGGTACAGCGAGAGCGTTCCCAGGTCACAATATCCCAATGGCAATTGTTGGAACAATCATATTGTTTTTCTGCTGGTTCTCATTTAATGCAGGATCAACCTTGAATGCATCTGACTTTAGATTATCAGTAGTAGCAACAAATACAATGATAGCAGGAGCAATTGGAGGACTAGTTGCAATGTTCTATATGTGGATCAAATATGGGAAACCAGATCCATCCATGACAGCAAACGGTGCCTTAGCAGGATTAGTAGCAATTACAGCACCTTGTGCATTTGTTAATGGAATATCGTCCTTTATCATTGGTTTTATTGCAGCACTCTTAGTTTGTGTATCTGTTCCATTTATTGAAAATAAATTGAAATTAGATGATCCCGTAGGTGCTATTTCTGTACATTGTGTAAATGGTATTTGGGGTGTTATAGCAGTTGGTCTTTTTGCAGATGGAGTTTACGGTGATGGAGTAAATGGAGTTGCCGGCGGAGTAACAGGCTTGTTTTATGGTGGTGGATTTTCACAGCTTATTGCACAGCTTATTGCAGTAGTAATGTTATTTATCTGGGGATTTGGAGTATCTTATTTGTTTTTCCGTGCACTTGATAAGGTATGGGGAATAAGAGTTACACCGGAAGATGAATTAGAAGGTCTTGATATTCCAGAAATGGGATGCCTGGCATATCCAGATAGTCAGCTTGTACGGTCTGAATTAGATTATGATTCATCCGATAATGCTGAGGTTAAACAGCTGGCAAGATTCGAAAGAAAGAAATTAGTTAAAATGCCAAGCCAAAATGCATCAAAAGAGAAGGAATCTGATGTAAATGAAGCAGTTCCGGTACAGTATATTACGTCACCTAAGGTAGTAGTTGGATCTGATGTTAAGATCACAAAGATAGATATTATTATCAAACAGAGTAAGTTTGAAGCCTTAAAGGAGGCCATGAACGATATTGGTGTTACAGGTATGACGGTAACGCAGGTATTAGGATGTGGTATGCAAAAAGGAAAAACAGAATACTATCGTGGTGTTGGAATGGAAATGAACTTGCTTCCAAAAGTACAGGTTCAAATCGTAGTAGTTAAGGTTCCGGTACGTAAAGTTATTGAAACTGCACAGGAAGTCCTTTATACAGGAAACATTGGAGATGGAAAAATATTTGTATATGATGTAGAGAATGTTGTAAAGATTCGTACAGGAGAAGAAGGTTATGATGCTCTTCAGGATGTTGAATAATATCAAATAAAATAAAACCATAATTAGAAAATGTATAAAGCTCCAAATTAATGATGATACCTATCTGTTACTATTATTTTTATAGTAACAGATAGGTAAAATTATGATTAGAGTTTCATGGCCACGTCCCATGAACGCCAGATGACAGTACGCAAATTACCGATTTTATCACAGTCCCCGACAAGATGAACATGACTTGCAGAAGAAATAAGTGGCATGGGCAGATACCCGACAGACATAATGACAGTATCCGCTGCTATTTCTATAGTCTTACCAGTTAAATCTTTTATCACAACACCTGACTCTGTGATTTCTGAAACAGTAGTTTCCAGATGTACCGCTATATTATTTAACGCAAAATATTCTCTCAGATAGGAAGCATTTGCAAGACAAACACCTTTCACGGCTATTAAGTCGTTTTTCATTTCCACAATAACCGGTGTTTTACCTTTTCTGTGAAGATTAAGTGCTATTTCACAGCCCGTCAGTCCGCCGCCAATAATGACAACCTTCTGCCCTACTTCCTCTTGCTTGAGTAAATAGTCGCATGCTTCCAGCGCACGCTCGCTACCTTTTATGGGTAGTTTTCTTGCTTTTGAACCAGTTGCTATAATCACTTCATCATAATCATTCAGTTCGTCGAGCGACTTGACTTCTGTCTGAAGCTTTACTTCAATAGGAAGATCTGCAACCTGCTTTCTATACCACGCAATCAGTTCTCTATCCTTTTCTTTAAATTCGGGGGCCGCAGCAGCAATGAAAACACCACCGAGCTGATCTGATTTTTCAAAAACCACAGGTTGATGTCCGCGCAGAGCGAGCACTCTCGCAGCTTCCATACCTCCGATACCACCACCGATAATAGCTATTTTTTTCGAGACAGCCGCCTTTTTTATCTTATATTTTTTTGACTGCATTGTCTGGGGATTCACAGCACATCGCGCCATACCAGCATTATCAGATAGGGCCTGATCATTACCGACACCTTTATAATGAGCCATATTAAAGCAGGCATTATGGCAGCAAATACATGGGCGGATATCCGCTTCCCTATCCTCCATAAGCTTTGTAACCCATTCGGGATCAGCCAGAAATGGACGAGCAGCACCCATTGCATCGATTTCGTTATTTTTAATTGCATCGGTGGCTGTATCTAGCCGCATTCTTCCTGCACACACGACTGGAATATCCACAAATTTTTTAATATGCTTTACATCTTCTAAGTTACAGCTTTCAGGCATATATCCTGGTGGATGTGCCCAGTACCAAGCATCATAGGTACCATTATCACAATTAAGCATATCATACCCTGCATCCTGTAAATGTTTTGCAGCGCGTTCTGATTCTTCCATGTCACGCCCCACTTCCACATAGTCTTCACCTGGAAGTGCACCTTTGCCAAAGCCTTTTGTCTTTGATACTACTGAATAGCGAAGAGAAACAGGAAAATCATCGCCACATTCTTTTTTTATTGCTTTTACAATTTCAACTGGAAAACGATATCTGTTTTCAAAACTCCCACCGTACTCATCCTCACGTTGATTTGTATATTTCATTGTGAACTGATCAAGTAGGTACCCTTCATGCACGGCATGAATCTCAACTCCATCGACATCTGCTTCCTTTAATAATTTTGCTATTTTTGCAAATGCATCAATCATTTTATGTATTTCTTCAACCGTTAATGGTCTCGATATACAGGAATCATCCCATCTATTTGGGTTTGCACTTGCACTTGCTGTTAAATAGCTGACATCAAGGATTGGTTTCATCACGGTGCCAAGAGCTTTATTATGCAGGGCCTTTATCATAATGTCATTAATCGCCAGAGACCTTCCAAAACCGGCGGTTAGCTGCACAAACATTTTAGCACCAGTCTTATGAAATTCCTTCATAAATTCTTTCAGTTTTTTATATTTTCCCTGACCCTGATACAGCCAATTGCCAAACAGAATATCACTGATGGGTGCTATTCCTGGCAGAATCAGTCCAACATTATTTTTTGCTCTTTCCAAAAGGAATTTGGCTGCTTCTTCATCGAAATGATTCGGTTCCATCCAGCCGAAAATCGAAGTGCCACCCATGGAAGTCATAACGATTCTGTTTTTAATTTCTAGATTTCCTATTTTCCAAGGTTGAAATAAAGGTTCATAACGTTGATTCATAATGCCTCCTTTTCTCTTATCATAACGGTACCGTCTTCTTTTACTTCTAGCACATCGCCAGTTTTAACTGTCTCTAAAAACGCATCACCAAGCTGATCAATAGCAATTACATCACTTTCTTCCCATATCTTTGCCAGTACGATTCCACTAGCAGCCAAAGAATCAATATGTTTTGAAAAGAGAAAGCATGATGGGTTGATTTTCATGGAGCAGATGGTTTGAATGACAAGTCCTCCTGTAGTGGAACCAATTGTAATCGGCAGACAGAGTGCTTTTCCTGTAATTGATTTATTAAAAAGATCAGGATTATTTTGGTCAGAAGCAATGACTTCTTTTGCTTGTTTTAATGCACTTTTCTGAAATGTTGCAAGTGTATTTACACCACCATGGGATACAACTGCTTCTCCAATCCAGTTTCCGCCAGCAAGTACTCTTCCTTTAAATTCTTTCATATTACACACCTGCCTTTCCTGACAAAAGATCCAATATTTCCTGATCCTTGCAATATCTGGAAACGGAATAGGTTCTTAATTTGTTACTGTTTGTAATAATCGCTCTGCGTTTGGTGATTGGATTGTTTGTATACATTAAGGGACAGATAGAAGATACCTTGACGCCCATTGCAATAAGCTTTTGATACTCTTTACTCTTCACAAATTCTTCCCTGATCTGTGGAGGCGTCGTCATGACCGTTCTGACCTTTACTTTTTTTGCACCTGTTTCTTTGAGTGCCTTTTCCAGATTTTCTGTCCATAAGACAAGCTGGTGATATGTCAGATGTGGACAACCAATAAAACATAAATTCGGCTTTGCATTTTTATCTTTCCACATAACTGGATAACTCTTATATACACGCTCCAGTTCCTCATCATCTATACAATAGGTATTGACATCTTCCATGATAAGCGATTCACCAAGTTCTTTCGCTTCTGGCGTAAGATGATCAATATGATAAAGACCTACCGCACCGTTTGAGGCTGTTGCTGCACCGAAATCCTTTAGGTAGGCTATTGTCTCATCATTCAGTTCTGTTCCGATAAACGAATCCAGACCATAAATATAGGGTACTGATTCCATGACCTTCATACCGATTGCACTTCCAAGTATCTGTGCTTCCGGTTTTTTCGTTGTCTTTATATACACCTTCCATGTTGCTTTTCTTCCTACATCAGTTACGAGTCCAAAATAGGGAACATAGCCAACAATAGAACCAAACAGATCTAACATACCACTGTTACGGTTACATCTGGCACCGAGAACAGAATTTGCATAAACAACTGCACTGCTTTCTGCCCATGATAATACATCTCCCTTTTGGGGTATATTTCCGACTTCAGGAAGATAAGAGGCACATGTAAAGGAATCTTTGTCTCTTAAGCCCACCTTTAAAAGCTGTTCTTCGTATTCCTGTTGCTTTTTGTACATGACATGAAACACAATTTTTTCGAGTGGATTACATTTTACGTTTTCATAATCAATCGGACGAGGATCAACTGTCAATTTCCCTTTCGTATGGATATTGGCGGCAATCAATTTATCCATTGTTAGAAACAGTGGCTTTAAAATCGCAATACCAAAACTCGTAACCAGATGTCCATGCTGATAAGTCACTGGGACAAGTTTTGTCGCACCAAAAATATCACCAAACATAACAAGTGTCTGCAGTACTTTTGCCATGACTTCACCTTGTGAACCAGCTAACATATCCTGTTGCTCTTTTGTTAATTCCATAATGTCATTTCCCTCCTTATTTGGTATTCAAATATTTAAATTTAGTTTACCATACTTATGGTCGAAAATACCATAGTTTGCCTAAATTTGATAAAAAATTGTATTCAATTCTACATCTTCATTACCGTTTGATTTTAAGAAGGATGGATGATTCAAATCAAAGAAAAATCAACTTTTTTCATATTAAAATTAACTATTCGCAAAACGTAGATAAGAAAACAAACTTTTAGATGATTTATTTGAATGGATTCGTTGACAAAAGAGGAATAAGATAAGATTATCAGAAAAATTGCTTTTTGATAGTTACTCTTATTGCTCTTTTTTTATAGGGTTTATCACGGAAAGGATTAATAAATGAAAAATAAGCGAATGAGGAATAAGCAAATGAGGAATAAGCAAATAAAGAATAAGCAAATAAAGAATAAGCAATTCAAATTTAGCTTATTTACTATTTTAATGACATTTTCACTAATACCATTAATATTGTCAGTTGCGATTATCAGTACAACATCTCTCTATATTACGAAAAACAATTCGGAAGAAGGAGCCAAGGATACGCTTTTTATCGTGGCTAATAATCTGGCAAGTTATTGCAAAGAAAATGAGATTAATGTAATGAACTCAGGAGATTATTACTATTTTCTTGATAGCCTAAAGGAGCAGAATATTGAAATGGCGATTCTGCTAGAGGATGCGCCATGTGCGACATCTATCAAAAATGAGAATGATTATCGTATCAGGGAGATCGAATGTGAGAAAGATGTTGCTACGAATCCAGAAATAGCAGAAAATGGATTTTATGATAATGAGGTAGTCATCGACGGTAAGGTCTATTGCGCATACTATATGCCAATTAAAGCAAATGATGAAATCATCGGAATGGCTTTTGCAGGAGAACTTCAAGAGCATGTAACAGGGGCAACAAAGAGTATTATTGTTACTTTTGTCGGAGTTGCAATCTCTTTAGTAATTTTATTTTTAATTATTACATTACTTTTCAGCAAGGGTCTTTTAAAGTCATTTGATACGGTTGGCAGGAATGTAAATACATTATCAAAAGGTGATTTAAATAAACAAAAAGAGCATAAGAGTTCTGTAAAAGAAATGAATGCTCTTTTATTTGAAACGAGTCTCATGCAAAAGAACCTATCGGAAACGATAGGAAATGTAAAAAAACTATCAAAGAGACTAGTAGAGAGCATCATAGAAGTTACGAAGTTAAGTGAAAGCAGTTCGGGCAGAGCAAAGCAAATAACGACTGCAATGGATGAATTGTCTGTATCGACTATGGGAATGGCTGAAAATGTGCAGGACATCAATTCGCAGATGCTAGAAATAGGAAACAGTATAAACGATATTGTTTCACATATAGAACATTTATACAATAGTTCAGAAAATATCCTGCAGACAAATGGTGAAGCAAAAATAAACATGAATACAATTATGGAAAACAGCAAAAAATCTGTAACTGCCATAAATGATATTTCGTCACAGATAAAGGAAACAAATGATTCTATTGTAGATATTGATAAAGCTGTAGAGCTAATTTTATCCATCTCAGATCAAACAAATCTTCTCAGCTTAAATGCTTCTATTGAAGCGGCCAGAGCAGGCGCACATGGAAGGGGATTTTCAGTAGTAGCTGAAGAAATCAGGCATTTGTCTGAACAGAGTTCGGAGGGTGCTGAGATGATTAAAAATATTGCCCAGAAAATTACTGAAAAGTCTAAAAGGTCAGTTCAACTGGCTGATGGGGTATATTCATTGATTATGTTAGAGCAGGAAAATGTTTTGAAAACACAGAAGAAATATGAAGAACTCAGTGAGAATATTGACCAATCTGTAAATGAAATTAAATCAATTTCAGAGAAAACAGATAATCTGACAAATTACAAAGAGAAGGTAATCGAAAATGTACAGGATTTAAGTGCAATCAGTCAAGAAAATGCGGCAAGTAATGAAGAAGTGAATGCCAACATTAATGAAATCATAGCAGAAGTAAAAACAGTTAACGAGAATTGCGAGAAAATGAATCGCATGGCTCTGGAGTTGGAGGAGTCAGTATCATATTTTCATAATTAAGTAGATTAGATACGAGAAAGAAGTGAAACAGATTTATTTTGTTTCACTTCTTTCTTTTTGAGAAAATGAATGAAAACACTGTGCGACTTGTTATATCAGCTAAGTAGGAACTCTGCATACAAGGAAGTGTTATTTAATAGGCGAATCACCTCTAAAGTATCTAAAAAGGAATCACGAGTATCATTAGATAATTCATCAGTCACGCCTTCCATACAAAAATATGAAAAAGTACAAGGTAAAACGGAACGAATATTTTTTATGATACTAAAGTTTTCTTTCAGTTTTGTTGCCAGAAAAGAAGTCTCTGAAGCTGGGGATATAAAAATCCCACGAATTGCAATATGATTAAGTTTCTTTAGTCTGGCTGATAAATCAGCCAATTGAGAAAGATAAATCCCATTGCTTTCAGTCAAGGCAACTTTCTCCGTTGGTATCATACGAAGAGCAATACTGGTGAATGGCTTTTCATCCGACAGATACCCAGCTTGCTGATCAATAATAGTTAGTGTATCTAGTGAGGTTGCAATCAACTGACACTTATCAAACACTTTATCTAGCTTTGATTGTGAATGCGCAGTCACAGTATAATAAATCAATTCTTTGTCGATGCCAGCTTCATTTGCCCGTATTACATTTAAGTAATGATCTGTTTCTAAGGCACAATGATTATTTTTAAGTGTATAAAAGTCATGTTTGACCAATACATGGTGGGTGGAATAAACACATGTATAATCCTTCGATCGCAAAAAGTTTATTTGTTGTAAAAATTCTGGTATTGTTTGCATTGTTTTCACTTTCTATACAGATTTCTTATATGCTGTCTCATTGATAGAGTATTTGCAAAATCTTTACGAAAAACCTTGCATCATAGAAACCACACGATATACAATTATTATATGACGTAAAATGAGAAGGTGCAACTATGTATAAAAGCCTGGTGGGTGGAATTATTGCCGCTGCAAGCAAAAAAGATGCAATCCCACTGCTGCAGATTGGTTCGATTCCTATTATTAAAAGAATTGTCATAACTTATCAGCAGGCAGGTGTGTTTCCGATTGTAATAATAACGGGAGCAGATGAGCATGAGGTAAAGTATCAGCTTGCATCACAGGGACTGATATTTATTCGTAATGAACATTGTGAATCGCCAGAGCTATTTGAGTCAGCTAAAATTGGACTAAATTATTTGAAGGATAAATGTGAGAAGGTTGCGTTCACCCCAGTCAACGCGCCGATGTTTACCCCAAGCACATTAAAAAGGTTAATAAAATGTAGTTCTAATATTGCAACACCCTCCTATCATGGAAAAGGAGGACACCCTATCGTATTGAAGAATGATATGATAGAACGTGTTACTGCTTATGACGGCGATGATGGACTGCGTGGCGCCATTTCAAATATTGAGTCAGAGAGACAGTGGATTGAGGTAGAGGATGAAGGAATTATGCTTAGTATTCATGATGAGGAGCAGCTTCAAGCAAGATTAGCAGAGCATAACAGATCAATTCTAAATTCATTTGTAAAGATATATATTGAAGAGGAGAAAACTTTTTTTGATTCCAGGGCAAAGCTTCTACTCTATTTGATTGGTACTACAGGATCAGTTCGAAAAGCATGCGATCAAATGGCACTTTCATATGGTAAAGCGTGGGTTATTCTCAACGAATTGGAGGAGAAGCTAGCGTATTCAATAGTCGAAAGAAAGCAGGGAGGTAGCAAAGGTGGTAATACAACGCTTACGGAAAAAGGCTTTGCTTTTATTAGTGCTTACCAGGAGTTTGAAGAAAGTGTTTTAAATCATGCACACTTAGAATTTGAAAGGTTATTTGAAAGACAATCACTTATATAACACAAATAAGAAATATACTATTTAAGAGCGTATACTTATGAAGAAGAAGTTGTAAGGATACGTTTTTATAGATATAATAATAGTGTCGATATTATTGAATAAATAGCGAGGAGTATGATAAAGAATGTATCTTTTGAATATTAATGGTAAAGAGTATGAAGTTGCACATGATAAACGTCTGTTGGACTATCTGCGTGATGATCTTGCCTTGAAGGCTGCAAAAGACGGGTGCAGTGAGGGTGCTTGTGGAACATGCACGATTCTGGCTGATGGAAAGAAGGTAAAAGCCTGTGTTCAGAATCTTAGCAGATTTGAAGGCAAGAAGATTATTACGGTCGAGGGAATAGCACCTGCTGAAATGAAGATTTACGAACATTGCTTTGCGCTTGCCGGTGCAGTGCAATGTGGTTTTTGTATTCCGGGTATGATCATAGCTGCAAAGAGTTTATTAGATACTAATCTGAATCCTACTCGAGATGATGTGAAGCTGGCGATTAAAGGAAATCTATGTAGATGCACAGGATATAAAAAAATAGAGGACGCAATACTCATGTCAGCAGAATATTTGCGAGAAGGAAAAAGTATTCCTAGTGAACCTGATACGCTTCATATGAACGAGCGAGCAAAGCGAATAGATGCAGCGGAAAAGATATATGGGAAAGGATTGTTTGCGGATGATATTGATGTGCCAAAGATGCTATATGCAAAATGCGTATACTCAGCATATCCGAGAGCAAGGATTGATAAAATTGACTTGAGCAAAGCTATTCTGCACCCTGACTGTGTGGAGATATTATTAAAAGATGACGTTCCATGTAATAAAATCGGGCATATCAAGCAGGACTGGGACGTTCTACTCGGCGAAGGCGATATCACCCGCTATATTGGGAATGCATTAGCAATCGTTGCTTCTAGTAAAAAGGATTCACTAGAAGATGTTTGTGCACTTGTGCAGGTGAGCTATACAGAGCTAAAACCTATAACAAGTCCATATGAGGCTCTGCGGGGAGACGCGCCTTTGATTCATGAAGATGGAAACATTATGAGCCGCGCAAACCTTGTACGTGGGAATGCGGACGAGGCAATTAAGAATTCTAAATATGTAGTTACCAGAAAATATAAGACCTCATGGCAGGAGCATGGATTCATGGAACCAGAATGTGCAGTTGCCATGCCAGAGGGTGAAGATGGACTTCTCATCTATACCTCTAGTCAGTCGATATATGATGTACAGCGAGAGTGTTCTAAGATGCTTCAGATTCCCTCAGAAAAAGTTCATGTCAGAGCATCCTTGGTTGGCGGAGGTTTTGGAGGCAAGGAGGATATGTCGGTACAACAATATGCAGCACTTATGGCTTGGTATACCAAGAAGCCCGTAAAGGTCAAATATAGTAGGCAGGAAAGCCTTAACTATCACGTCAAGCGTCACCCTATGGAAATGGAGTTTACGACAGCATGTGATGAAAATGGTATTTTGACAGCTATGAAAGGTGTCATTATAGCAGATACAGGTGCCTATGCATCGTTGGGTGGTCCTGTTTTACATAGAGCATGTACGCATGCTGCAGGACCCTACAATTATCAAAATATAGATATTTTTGGAATGTCTGTATATACAAATAATGTTGTTTCAGGTGCATTCCGCGGTTTTGGAGTAAGTCAAAGTTGCTTTGCTACGGAAATGAATATCAATCTGTTGGCGGAGATGGCTGGAATTGACCCATGGGAAATGCGTTATCGTAACGCAATTCGTCCGGGTCAGGTGCTTCCAAATGGTCAGACTGCTGATGCAAATACAAATATGGTAGCTTGCCTTGAAGCAGTAAAGGATATCTATTATTCGAATCCCTATGCGGGTATTGCTTGTGGTTTTAAAAATTCTGGGACGGGTATGGGAAAGAAAGATATCGGGAGAGTACTTCTTTCGGTCAATCAAGGAAGAATCCACATACGTACCTCTGCATCCTGCATGGGACAGGGGATCGGACAGATGGTTAGAACTGAGATTTGTCATGTAACTGGTTTGAATCCAGATTTATTCTTATTTGAGCCTGCAGATACCATACGTACACCAGATGCCGGAACATCTACAGCATCGAGACAGACCGTTATGACAGGTGAGGCAGCTCGACAAGCTGGCGAAAAGCTCAGACTTGAACTGAAAGAAGGGAAAACATTGCAGGACATAGAGGGAATGGAGTTTTCAGGCGAATTTTCTGCAAAAACAGATCCGCTGGGTGCTGAGAAGGAAAACCCTATCAGCCATATTTCATATTCTTATGGCACACAGGTTATCATACTGAATGAAGAAGGCAGAATTACAAAAGCAGTTTCTTCTTTTGATGTAGGAACGCCAGTTAATATTTCTTCTGTCGAGGGCCAGATTGAAGGCGGTATGATTATGGGTATTGGCTATGGTGTCACGGAGGAATTTAAGTGTATTGACGGTTATCCACAAAGCCGATTTGGAACGATAGGATTTATGCGCTCTACGGATATTCCGGGGCTAGAGGTGATATTATGCGAACCTGTTGAAGAGGATAAACTTCCCTATTCCTTAGGGGCAAAGGGCTGTGGTGAATTGTGTATGATACCTACTGCACCTGCCTGCGCTCATGCATACTATCGTTTTGATGGAAAGTTCCGACAGAGTCTGCCACTTGATGATACTTATTATAGAAAGGGTATAAAATAGAGACTATGTGTATAAATGGACTTATTCTGGTTGCTGGACTTTCTTCAAGAATTGGTGAATTCAAACCTCTTTTGCCTCTGTGTGGGAAGACAATAATAGAGAATACAATAGATTCCATGCTGATAGCGGGCGTCTCACAGATTGTGTTAGTTACAGGATATCGTGCAGACGAGCTAGAAAGAGTGATTAACAGCAGATATATGGGGAACACAATAATATGTACTAGAAATCCTCAATATGCTTCAACCGATATGCTTGCCTCTATAAAAATAGGTTTGCAGACAATGCCAGAATGCTGTGCATTTTTTCTGCTACCTGGAGATATGCCTGTCATTCAGAAAGAAACATATTTGGCAGTTTATCAACAGATGATGAAAAGTGGAAAAGCTATTGTATTTCCTGAATATAGTGGCAAGAGAAAGCATCCACCGTTAATCCGGTTTTCATTTATGGATGAAATTCTAAAATACAAAGGACAGGGTGGACTTAGAGAATTATGGAGCTATCATGAGCAGGAAATTGAAGGAGTGTCAGTGAATGATAGTGGGTGTTGGACAGATTTAGATACATATGAGCAGTATATTCAATGTATAGACCGATTTCCAGTGCAAGCTAAAACGATTTGATTATTGGAGGGAAACAAATGGATAAAATTTCACAGTCTGTAGTAAAAAAAGATCACAGTGACAAAATGTCTGGCAGAGCGCTTTATGTCGTGGATAATTCTAATGACGGCGTGCTGACAGGCAGACTATTACGATCAAAGTATGCGAGAGCAAAGATTTTGAGTATTATCATTCCAAATTTGCCAGAGGGTTATTTCTATATTGATCGAAATGATGTTCAGGGTGATAACAGAGTAAATATAGTTATGGATGATACGCCTGTTTACGCAGAGGATATAGTGGAATATATAGGGGAACCGATTGGAATGGTATGCGGACCGGATCGGATAGAATGTGATAAAATTTTGAGTATGATTGAAATTGAATATGAAGTGCTTGAACCTATGCTGGATATTCGTAAAGTGGATACTGTATTTTTCAATTATGAGTATGAGAAAGGAGATATACAAAAGGCATTTGCTGAAGCGGACAAAATATATGAAGAAGAGTTTAGTACAGGCTATCAGGAACAGGCATATCTTGAAACGCAAGGGATGATGGCGGAACTTGAAGAAGATGGAAAAATTTTTGTCCATGGATCACTGCAATGTGCCTACTATGTGCATGGTGCTGTGGTACGTGCAATTGGATGCCAGCCAGACCAGGTACATATTATGCAGGATGTAACAGGTGGCGGTTTTGGTGGGAAGGAAGCATTTCCTTCCATTCTCGGATGCCAGGTTGCAGTTGCAGCTAAAAAAATAGGAAAACCTGTGCGTTGTGTATTTGATCGTCGTGAGGATATGGAATTTACATCTAAAAGGCATCCATCGCTTTGCAGATATAAGGTTGCTGTAAAAGACGGCAAAGTTACTGCAATG
>Ga0209373_10002649_pt1 | contig 17504 bp, 16 predicted proteins | sample Higcelweek5metaG_FD_187173 | JGI IMG/M metagenome (GOLD analysis project Ga0209373, IMG submission 187173) | Freshwater pond sediment microbial communities from the University of Edinburgh, under environmental carbon perturbations - High... | ecosystem: Environmental > Aquatic > Freshwater >... | reverse complement strand
TAAATCGTCCTCAAAAACAGACCCTAAAACAGGGGGTGTCGATGAATCAAAAGTTGTGAATTTAAACAATTTAAATTCACTTGCTTCAAGTGCGAATAGTAATATTAATGATACGAGTTATTATATCTTAGGACTTATTTTTATTATTGGTATAGGAATTGTTATTGTGATATTATTACGTGGTAAAAATAAGCATGAGTCTGATGATGAGATGAATGTTAATAATTTTAAAATAATGGAATAATTTAATATGAATAAAAATAGAAAGGATACATCATGGGGTAGAGTTGCTGATTGGTATAACGACTTGCTCAATGGTGATGATAATTATCAGTCAAAGGTTATATTACCAAATATTGTTCGGTTTCTTAATTTGAAAAATGGAGAAAAGGTTCTTGACCTTGCTTGCGGTCAGGGTTATTTTTCAAATATTTTTTCAAAATTAGGTGCTTCTGTTGTTGCCTCTGATATTTCAAAAAATTTAATAGAGATTGCAAAGAAAAACTCAAAAGAAAAAATTTCTTTTTATATATCTCCTGCTCATAATTTAGGATTTTTAAAAAATAATTCGATAGATACAATTATAATTATTTTAGCTATTCAAAATATTTCAAATATTGAAGAGGTTTTGATGGAGTGCAATAGGGTTTTGAAAAATACAGGAAGAATTGTTTTTGTATTAAATCATCCAGCTTTTAGAATTCCACAAGGGAGCGATTGGTATTTTAAAGATGGAGTTCAATCTAGGTTGGTTAGTAAATATCTTTCGGAATCTAAGATTTCTATAGACATGGCACCTGGTGAAAGTAATCCCAAAAAGAAAATTAAAACAATTACATTTCATAGATCTTTACAATCTTTTATGAAAGTTTTTTATAAGAATAATTTAGTTTTAACAAGATTAGAAGAATGGATATCTCACAAGGAAAGTGGGTCTGGACCTCGTAAGATTGCTGAAGATAATGCCCGAAAGGAGATACCAATGTTCATGTGTATTGAGGTCAAAAGGTCTAATTTTTAAATAATAATTCTTTATGGTATAATACCTTTCTCGCTGTTAATTTGGCGTTTTTATTATTTAACTCAATTATTTATGATTAAAAAGACAAAAATAGTGGCAACAATTGGACCCGCTACAACATCTGAGGAGATGCTTTCTAAACTTTTAAAAGCAGGACTAGATGTAATTAGATTGAATTTTTCGCATGGTGATTTCAAAGAACACCAGATAAAGGTTGATAACTTTAGAAAAGCAGTGAAGGCAACAGGTAAGATTGGTGCGATAATGCAAGACCTTTCCGGTCCGAAGATTCGTCTTGGTGAATTTTATCAAGAGAAAGTTGAGCTTAAAAAGGGAGATACAATTACAATTACAACTGAGAAAATAGTTGGTGATGAAAAGAAAGTTTCTATTAATTACCCACTTTTCCCTAAAGAAGTAAAGCCAGGTGACTCTATTATGGTGGATGATGGTAAAAAAAGATTTGAAGTTATTAGTGTTAAGGGTGAAGAGGTTTTATGTAAAATTATTGTCGGAGGGACAACCAAAGGCAGAAGAGGTGTAAACTTGCCAGATTCTGAGATTTCTGTAAGTTGTCTAACACCAAAAGATATTTCTGATATTGAGTTCGGAATAAAAAATAAAGTAGATTTTTTTGCTTTTTCTTTTATTAGAAAACCAGAAGATGTCACTGAATTAAGAAATATATTAAATAAGAAAAAATCAAAAGCTAAAATTATTGCAAAGATAGAAACTCCTCAAGCTATTAAAAATATTGATGAAATTTTAGAATTATGTGACGGACTTATGGTTGCTCGTGGTGACTTAGCTATTGAAGTTCCTGCAGAAAAAGTTCCAATGCTTCAGAAAATGATAATTAAGAAATGTAATGATGCGGGTAAGATGGTTATCACTGCAACTCAAATGCTCGAATCAATGATAAAAAGTCCAGTTCCTACAAGAGCTGAAGTTTCTGATGTGGCAAATGCTATTTTGGATGGGACTGATGCCATTATGCTTTCAGAAGAAACAACTCTTGGTGAATACCCACTTGAGGCTGTAAATATGATGTCAAAAGTTGCTTATGAAATAGAACATAATTATCCAGAAAGAAAAATTGTTGCCCATAAAAAAGGTGGTATTGATATGGAAGTTACAGATTCTATTACAGAGTCTGTTGTTAAAACTTCACATGATGTAGGAGCAAAGATTATTGTCGCTCTTACTGATTCAGGGTTTACAGCTAGAATGGTTTCTCGTCATAAACCTACTGCATCTATTCTTGCTTTAACACCAAATGAGATCACAGCACGTCAGTTGTGTTTATCTTTTGGTTGTCATTCTATAGTTGTTCCTGTTTTTAATAATTCTGAAGAAGTATCAAAATTTGTTAGAGATTATTGTTTAAAGAATAAATTAGTTTCAAAAGGAGATAATATTGTAATTACAGGAGGTATGCCTTTCAAAAAGAAAATAATTTCTACTAATATGGTAATGGTAGAAACTGTTTAAATTATTAATTATTTTTTTATTATAAATTATGGATAAACAGGAAGTTAAAATAACAAAAGTTTGGGGACGTGAAATTTTAGATTCAAGAGGTAATCCAACAGTAGAAGTTGAAGTTACTCTTTCTGATGGTTCTTTTGGTAGAGCTGGAGTGCCTTCAGGTGCTTCAACTGGAAGTCATGAAGCTGTAGAACTTCGTGATGAAGAAACCTCTATTAAAAACAAAGCAGGAAAGAAGAGATATGGAGGCAAAGGGGTGACTAAAGCCGTTTCTAATGTAAATGAAGTTATAGCAAAGAAGGTGAAAGGAAAGATTTGGAATCAAAAAACTTTAGACCTTGCCATGATAGAACTTGATGGTACAGAGAATAAAGGTAAACTAGGTGCTAATGCAATCCTCGGAGTTTCTATTGCTTTTGCAAAAGCTAAAGCAGTTTCAGAGAAGAAGCCTTTATGGAAATATTTCAAAGATATATCAAAAACAAAAGATATTTGTATTCCAGTTCCTATGATGAACATCCTAAATGGTGGAAGTCATGCAGATAATTCTACTGACATACAAGAGTTCATGATAATGCCAGTTGGTGCTGTGAATTTCAAACAAGCATTACAATGGGGTTCAGAAGTATTTCATGAACTTAAGAAAATTCTTAAAGCAAGAAAGTTAAATGTTTCAGTTGGTGATGAGGGTGGCTACGCTCCTTCTCTCCCTTCTAACGAAAGTGCAATTGAAGTTATACTCGAAGCTATAACAAATGCAGGTTATACTCCAGGTAAAGATATATGTATAGCTATTGATGCAGCCGCAAGTGAGATATATAAAGATGGTAAGTATGTATTAGCAACAGAAGGTAAAACTTTAACTAGTGAGGAGATGGTATCTTTCTATGAAAACTGGGTTAGTAAGTACCCAATAGTTTCTATTGAAGACGGACTTGCTGAAGATGATTGGAGTGCATGGTCTCTAATGACAAAGAAACTTGGAAAGAAAATCCAAATAGTAGGGGACGATCTCTTTGTTACAAATATTAAAAGACTAGAACAAGGTATAAAAGAAAAAGCAGGAAATTCTATTCTTATCAAATTGAATCAAATAGGAACAATCTCTGAAACTATTGATGCTATAAATATGGCGAAGAAGGCAGGAATGACTTCAGTGGTATCACACCGTTCAGGAGAGACAGAAGATACAACTATTGCTGACTTGGTGGTAGGACTAGGCACAGGGCAGATAAAGACAGGTTCTCTATGCAGAAGTGAAAGAGTTGCGAAATATAACCAGCTTCTTCGTACAGAAGAATCACTAGGTGCAAAATCTGTATTCTTGGGTAAAAAAGCATTTAAGGTTTAATACACAAAATTTAAAATTCCCAAAGGTTTGACCTTTGGGAATTTTAAATTTTGTGCCGGGGAGAAGACTTGAACTTCCACCTCTTGCGAGACTCGATTTTGAGTCGAGCGCGGCTACCATTACGCCACCCCGGCAAGGAATAACTTTGTAATTATAACAGAAATTATGGAAAATGCTATATTGTTGCATTTTTAAGCTTTTTATAGTATTATATAATTATGTCACAAGATAGATTAATAAAACTTACAAATAAGGCTACAGGTACAACTTACTTTACTTCAAAAAATAAGAAGCTTGTTCCTAAGAAAATTGAGCTTAAAAAATACGACAAGAAACTTAGAAAACGCGTTGTTTTTAAAGAGTCTAAGAAATAAAAACACCAATATGGTGTTTTTATTTTATCAATATGCATTTTTATTTAAAAAACCATCAATAAATAAATGATGGCTTGTTTGATTGGTCTTTACTTAAAGATGTGTTTTAGTATTTTAAACCACCAGGGGATAGATGCAAAGATCCCAGATGTTATTAAAATACAAATCCAATAAGATAATTTTTCTTCTCCCCATGGAATTTCTGAGAGTGGTACTCCTTTTATTTCTGTTAGGCTTTCTAAGAGAATAACAAGGGTTAAAAAAATAATTACCGAAATGGTAATTCTTACTTTAATTTTCATTTTTAGTATTTGATTTAAGTTAAAACATATAAAGAACTTCTTGTATGTATATTAACTTAAAATAAGCATAATGTCAATGTTTCTTTGCTGGTGATGGAGGGTAATCTCGCCAACAGCGCGTGATTGGTGATTTTGATTCATTTATTAAAATAAATCAAAATAACACCAATCTTTCGATTCCTCCACGAAAGCCAAGAAGTTGGCTTTCTATCGCCCAAGAAAAAACAGTTTTCACTGATTTTTTTTTCTGCGGGCGATGGAGGAATCGAACCCCCACCAACGGTTTTGGAGACCGTTGTTCTACCACTAAACTAATCGCCCTTGTAAATTAGAGTATACTATAAAATCTATTTATTTCAAAAACTTTTTGACATCTTTTAATGCTTTAAGTTTTTCAGATTTTTTAAGTGGATTTATCCAGATTATTTCTTTATCTCTTTTAAACCAAGTATTTTGTCGTTTTGCAAAATGCCATATTTCAGTATTTAATTTATTTATCATTTCTTCTTTTGAAAGTTTGCCTTGTAAATATAAGGCGACATATCGGTATTCCAATCCGAAAGATTCTAGTCTTTTCCAGGAGACATTTTTCTTTTCATGCAGATCTTTTATTTCTTTTATCATCCCTTTTTTAATTCTAGAAAGAAGTCTTAACTTTATTCTTTCTTTTAATATTTCATCTGGAACTTTAAGTCCAATTTTTAAAATATCAAATTTAGTTTCTCCTACCCCCGGGGTTGGAGGAACTCTCCCCAAAGCCTTTGCTATCTCAATGGCACGAACTAATCGCACTTTATTATTTCTATCTATTGATTCTGCTCTTTTTGGATCTAATTTTTTTAGATACTCAAATAATGCTATCGCAGATTTTGAGTATAGCTTTTCTCGAAGTTTTTTATTGGGAGGAACTTCAGGGAAAATAGTTCCATTAACAATAGAATCAATATAAAACCCTGTACCTCCACAAATTATAGGAATTTTATTCCCGCCTGCTTCCGATCTACTATGAGGGTGGGCAGGTTTTTTTATTATTTTTTCTATTTCTCTCAAAGCTAATTTTTGGAAGTCTGAAACAGAAAAAATTTTAGAAGGGGAAACAATATCTAAAAGATAATGTGGGACACCCAGCATTTCTTTCTTAGTAATCTTTCCTGACCCTAGATCCATTCCTTTATATACCTGCCTAGAGTCAGCAGAAATAATCTCACCTTTGTTAAGCTTTGCTACCTCCACAGCAAAGTCACTCTTACCTGTGGCTGTCTGTCCTAGTATTATGATTAGTTTGTTTTTTGTCATTATTGTGTGGATTTTTAAGGAAGCTATTTATAATCCTGCTAAATCATATTCGCATATTAACATATTTTGTGATAAAATATACCAATTATGGGATTTAAAAAATTTATTACAAAAAAGGCATTACAAATGAAAGGTGTTTCTGCAGATCAAGCAGAAGAAATAGCTAAACAATTAGAAGAAAATCCAGAGATTGCTAATTCACTAAAAGCGCTTGAAAGTAACAGGGAAGTTAAAGAGCTTTTTGAAAAGATTACAAAGGAGATAGAAGAAAAGAAAAAGGGTGGAATGAATGAGCAGTATGCAGCTCTACTTGTTATGAAAAAATATCAAGCAGAAGTGTTAAAGCATAGAGAAGCCCTCATGCCTCTTATGAGTTTAATGCAAAAATAAACATGAGAACTAGTTCCAAAAATAAAATAATCACTGTAAATAATAAGATGCAGAAAGGTTATAGATATGAACTAGTAGAACCTATTGGTAAAAATTTTCATAAAGATTTTTGCCCTGATTTAACACCAAAGCAGATGCTCGCTCTTGGTGTTTTTGGTGGTAAATATATGACAGATTGCAAAAGGGAATATCCCAAAGATTGGTGGATAAAAGCAAAGTTTTGTAGTGAATTTCATAATCCACAATTAAACTATTTTAAAGTAAATGCATCACAGCCACTTTCTGTTTGGAGAGAAAAGGGTTGGATATATAAAGATGACCCAAGAGGTTGGTTTGAATGGTACTGTAGGTATTATATGGGGAGAAGAATAAAAGACGAAGATGAGAAACAGATAAAAAGATGGAAAGCGATGAGAAGACATATAGGGCAAATAGTTAAGAATTGCAGAGTGGGAGATTTGAGTTGTCGAAGAGTTCAAAGGCAAGCACTTTTACACTGGGCTTACGATAGTAGAAAAATTTAATAGTATTTAGGTTCATTTAATCAAATATTATATCAGAAAGGGCTTCTAGACCTTTTCTTGTTTTAGTGGAGAATGGGAAAACTTTATTGTCACCAATTATTTTTTGTATTTCTTTAAATTTTTTACTGTATTCACTTTGGTTCATTTTATCTACTTTGTTTGCGATAAGAATAAAATCTTTATCATGATTTTGAAGTTCTTGTATCATAAGCATATCTTTATCTGTTATGCCCACGTTTGCATCTATTATAAGTACAATTCTCTTTTGACTATGAACAGAACCAAAAAGATATGAGTCTATGAGTTCACCAATTTTCTCTCTTCCTAAACCAGAAGATCGAGCAAAGCCATAACCAGGAAGATCTACCAAGTAAAAAGAATTATTCACTAGGAATATATTTATTTCTTGAGTTCTACCAGCAAAAGAACTAGTGCGTGATATTTTACTATTTGTTAATACATTTATAAGGCTAGATTTACCGACATTTGAACGTCCAATGAAGGCAATTTGTGGAATTCCATCAGCTAGTATTTCATCATCTCCAACCAATCCCTTCATAAATTTAACAGATGTTATTTTCATATTTATATACTAGCAGATAAAGACGTTTAGAGCGAGGTTAAAACAGCATGACATTTGGTTGATATTTTGTTATATTCTAATCATGTCTATAAATATCGGAATTGTGGGGTTACCCAATGTCGGAAAATCGACACTTTTTAATGCTCTTACGAAGAAGGGTGTTCCTTGTGAGAATTACCCGTTTTGCACCATAGACCCATCAGTGGGGATTGTGGCTGTTCCTGATGCTCGCTTATGGCAATTATCCGACTTTTCAAAGTCTAAGAAGACTATTCCCGCTGCGGTAGAATTCGTAGATATTGCAGGACTTGTAAAAGGAGCTTCAGAGGGAGAAGGACTAGGAAATAAATTCTTGGCCAATATTCGTGAAGTAGATGCAATACTTGAAATGGTAAGAATCTTTCCAGTTAAGAATGAAAAAGGTGGTAATGAAATAATTCATGTCATGGGAGACATAGATCCACTTCGTGACATTGAGATAATAAATCTTGAACTTATACTTGCCGACCTAGAAACTGCAGTAAAGAGAAAGAACAATTTACAGAAAGAAGTCAGAAGAAATGATAAAGAATCTATCCTCGAAGATGAAGCTTTAAATAAACTTATACCAGTTTTAGAAATGGGGAAGCTTGCAAATACTGTGGACTTCAATGAGAAAGAAATTGAGAAAGTAAAACAACTCGGACTCTTGAGTATGAAGCCGGTTATTTATGGACTTAACAAAAGAGCAGGCTCAGCAAATCTTGATGAATCAAACCCTGAAATATTTAAAGAATTAACTGATTACATAGAAAGTATGGGTTCCAGATATGTGGTGATAGATGCAAAAATTGAAGATGAATTGAAAGATTTCGAAGGAGAAGAAAAAGAAATGTTCCGTAAAGAAATGGGTGGAGAGACAGATGGAATAGATAATTTGATTAAAGAATCTTACGAACTCCTCGGACTTGATACTTACTTCACGACAGGAGAAGATGAAACTAGAGCTTGGACAATTAAAAAGGGAAGTACAGCTCCAGTAGCAGGGATGGCTATTCATACAGATTTCAAAGATAAATTTATCCGTGCTGAAGTTGTATTTTGGAAAGATTTACTCGATGCAGGAAGTTACGGAGAAGCAAGATCAAAAGGAAAAGTGAGAACAGAAGGGAAAGAATACATTGTAAAAAATGGAGATGTGATAGAATTTAAGATATAAATATATGAAAGAATCAGGAGTAATTTTTGTTTTGTTAAAAGATAATAAGATACTTATGCAACAAAGAGATGGAAATTGTAAAAAATTTCCATATATGTGGTGTATCCCTGGAGGAGGACAAGATGATGGAGAGAGTTATGAAGAAACCCTACTAAGAGAAATAAAAGAAGAATTTAATATTGATTTAAAAATTGAACAATGTAAATATATTATGAATTATATTGATGAATCTAATAAAGTATATTTATGTAATTTATATCAAAATCAAATTCCTGTTTTTAATGAGGGTATGGATATGAAATGGATGTCTATAAATGAAATTAAAAATATTAAATTAGGATTTAATCAAGATAATTTGATTCTATTGTTAGAAGATTATTTTAAAATACAAAATATTTAATATGCAAAATGATTGGATTAAAGCTGAAGAAATTTTAAATAAAGATGGGGTAGTTGTACTACCTACTGATACTTTGTATGGGTTGATAGGGAAGGCAGATTCGAAGAAAGCGGTGGAGAGAATTTATGAGATCAAAGGTAGGAATGAAAGTAAGCCCTTCATAGTACTTATTAATTCTTATAAGCAATTCAAAAATTTTGGAATTATTCTAAACGATAAACAAGAAAAATTTTTAAAGAAAGTTTGGCCAGGCCAAGTTAGTGTGATACTTCCTTGTTTGTTTAGAGAATTTGAGTATATTCATCGTGGCACTCACTCGATAGCATTTCGAATGATAGGGAAAAGGAATAGAAATTTGTATAAGCTTATAAATAATGTTGGACCACTTGTTGCCCCTTCTGTGAATCCTGAAGGCAAAGAACCAGCCATAAGTATTAAGCAAGCTAAGAAATATTTTGGTCCTGCCCGCAATTCTCGAGACATAGCTTCTGCAGGCGGGGATAATGTTGATTTGTATATAAATGCGGGTATGAGAATGAGTGAGCCTTCCACATTAGTAAAATTTGAAAGTAATAGCACTTGGAAGATTTTAAGACAAGGAAAAATAAAAGTTAATTTTTAAAATAATTTTAATACTAAAAAGAGCGACTACTTGTCGCTCTTTTTAGTATTTTGTTTTGGTTTGGATTTTTTAATTTCTTTTATTTGTTTTTGTTGTTTCTTTAGATCAATTATTTCTTCTATAAGTTTGCCGAGCATGTTCTCTATCTTTTCTATTTTTCTGTCTTCTTCTTTCTCTATCTTTTCTTCTTCTTCATCTTCTTCTTGAATCTCTTCGACATCTTCTTGAATATCATCGACATCTTTCTGAATCTCATCCACATCTTTTTCAATCTCTTCGACATCTTCTTGAATTTCTTCAACATTTTCTTGAATATCATCGACGTCTTTCTGAATCTCATCCACATCTTTTTCGATACCTTCGACATCTTCTTGAATCTCTTCCACATCTTCAGCCACAGCGTGAAGCTTTTTGGCTTGCCTATTTACACTCATTTGGATAAAAATAGAAAGATAGATTGCTTCAAGGGATACAATAGTTGTGACAACTAGTAATATTTCTTCAAAAGGTATCCCAAAGAAGTATAAGATAAATGCACCAGCAAAAATGAATGTATGAACCACAAGAGAACCTGTGGAGCCAATCCAGCTAGTAGCTTTAACCGCGATATTTTCTACTACATTGTGGGATTTTTCTTTTATTTTATCTTTAAAATCTTTCATATCTTGTGTTTCATTATACACCTTTTTTATGATATAATACAACATCATGTCTATGAAAAATTACGATCACAATAAAATAGAAAAAAAGTGGCAAAAAGAGTGGGAAAGTAATAATGTTTATGAGGCTGAAAATAATTCCAAAAAGAAAAAATTTTATGGACTTATAGAATTTCCTTACCCATCTGGTGCAGGGCTTCATGTGGGGCATGTACGCTCCAATACTGCTATGGATATTATTTCTCGTAAAAGAAGAATGGAAGGTTACAATGTGCTTTATCCAATAGGTTGGGATGCTTTTGGTTTACCTACAGAGAATTATGCTATTAAAACAGGAATTCATCCTATAAAAGTTACTAAGCAGAATACAGATACATTCAGAAAGCAATTAAAGGCTCTCGGTTTTGGTTTTGAATGGAGTAGAGAAGTTGACACTACAGATCCTGGTTATTATAAATGGACTCAATGGATATTTCTTCAGATGTTTAAGAAAGGTTTAGCTTACAAACAAAAGACAGAGATAAATTGGTGTCCATCTTGTAAGATTGGTCTTGCAAATGAAGAGGTTGTTGGAGGTATGTGTGACCGTTGTGGTGGTCCGACAGGGAAGAAAGAAAAGGAACAATGGATGCTTGCTATTACCAAATACGCAGATAGATTAGACAAAGATTTAGACAAAGTAAATTATCTAGAGAAAATAAAAATTCAACAGAGAAATTGGATAGGAAAATCAGAAGGATCAGAGATTGATTTTAAAGTTCAAGTCGCAGGAAAGTTTCCTTTAGGTCCTCGGACGAGGGGGATGGAAGCGGTGCCAGACCATTCAGGAAATCTTTCCTGCGACTCTCACTTTATCCGAGTTTTCACAACTCGACCCGATACTATTTTCGGTGCGACTTATGTTGTACTTGCTCCTGAGCATGAACTTGTAAATAAATTAAAACCTCAAATTACAAATTGGGCGGAAGTAGAAAAATATATTAAAGACACAAGAAAGAAGAACGACATGGATAGAACTGCTGAAGGTAAGGAAAAGACCGGAGTAGAATTGAAAGGCATAAAAGCTATTAATCCAGCCAACGATGAAGAGATTCCAGTCTATATTGCTGATTATGTTTTAGCTTCCTATGGTACTGGTTCTGTAATGGCGGTTCCTGCTCACGATGAGCGTGATTTTGATTTTGCAAAGAAATTTAATTTAGAAATTAAAGAGGTTATTTCTGGTGGAAATATAAATGAAAAAGCATTTACTAACTATGGAATTCTTATAAACTCAGGAGAATTTAATGGTAGAAATTCAGATGAAGTTAAAAAAGAAATTACAAAATTTGTTGGAGGGAAAATTGTTACTAAGTATAAACTTCGTGATTGGGTTTTCTCTCGTCAGAGATACTGGGGTGAACCGATTCCTATAATTCATTGTGATAAATGTGGATACGTTCCAGTTCCAGAGAAGGAGCTTCCTGTAGTACTACCTAATGTGAAATCATATCAGCCGACAGACAATGGTGAGAGTCCACTCGCTACTATTTCCAAATGGGTAAATGTGAAATGTTCAAATTGTAAAGGAAAAGCTAAAAGGGAAACAGACACAATGCCAAACTGGGCAGGAAGTTCTTGGTATTTCCTTCGCTATACTGATCCAACAAACAAGAAAGAACTTGCAAGTAAAAAGGCTTTAAATTACTGGATGAAGAATGGAGTAGATTGGTACAATGGTGGAATGGAGCATACAACTCTTCATTTGCTATACTCTCGTTTCTGGCATAAATTCCTTTATGATTTGAAAGTTGTTCCTACAAGTGAACCTTACATGAAGCGTACAAGCCATGGGATGATTTTAGCAGAAGGAGGAGATAAGATGTCAAAGTCACGAGGTAATGTAATAAATCCAGATGAGATAGTAAAAAATTATGGAGCGGATACTTTGCGGGTTTATGAAATGTTCATGGGGCCTTTTGATCAGGCTGTGACTTGGAGTTCGGAAAGTATTATTGGTCCAAGAAGATTCTTAGAAAAAGTTTGGCGTATAAGTCAAAAAGATTTTTCTAAAAAAAGTGACATAGAAAATATTCTTCATAAAACCATCAAAAAAATCACAGAAGATATTGAATCTATGAGTTTTAATACAGCTATATCTTCAATGATGGTTTTGGTAAATGAAATGGAAAAAACAGAAAATATAACTATCAAGGATTTCAAAATGTTCTTACAAATTCTTGCACCATTTGCTCCACATATTACAGAAGAAATTTGGTCTAATTTAGGAGAGAAGAAATCAATTCACAAGAGTCCTTGGCCTAAATATGACAAGAAAAAAATAGTAGATGATAAAGTAAAAATGGCAGTACAAGTAAATGGAAAAGTTCGCTCTGAGATAGAAATAGGGAAAGATTTAGAGGAAGAAGAAGTAAAGAAAATAGTCTTAGTGGATTCTAATTTAAAACCTTGGATAGAAGGTAAAGAAATTAAAAAGTTTATTTATGTAAAGGGGAGGATTGTAAATATCGTTATTTAGTTTTTTAGAAAAAAATTGTGATATAATCAAAAAAGTATTTATTAAAAAATTATTAATTAAATAAATTTTATGGACTTAAAAAAAATTAACACGTTAAACAAATTATCATTTTGGTCGCTCATGCTTTCTATTTTTGCGTCATTATTTTTCTTTATTCCATATACTCCTGTGACACTTGAGGCAGCGAAAGGTTTTCTCCTTTCAATAGGTTCAACCTTAGCTCTTTTCTTCTGGCTTATCGCAAGGCTTGGGGAAGGTAAATTTGTTTTACCAAAAGATAGGCTGATCTTGTTTGCCGGGATTATTCCATTAGTATTTCTAATCTCATCCTTTTTTTCATCATCTTTATATATATCTCTATTTGGAAATGGTTTTGAGATGGGTACATTTGGTTCAATGTTGATAATGTTCATAATATTTTTTCTTTGTTCTCAATATTTTCAAACAGAGAAAAGGCTTTGGAAATTTATAGGTGGAATTTTTGTTGCAGGTTTTTTGTTGGCTATTTTTGAGTTAATAAATATTTTTATTGGTTTTAATAATTTTTTACCTGGAATGTTGCAAGGAATTTCTTTTGGTAATCTAGTCGGAAGTTGGAGTAATTTCGCTTTGCTTTTTGGACTTATGACTTTATTGTCCTTGTTCACTCTTGAATTTTTAAAGACCAAAAAGATTTATACTATTTTCCATTACTTCTTATTAGTTGTTAGTGTACTATTCCTTTCAATTATAAATATACCTTTAGTTTGGTTGCTTGTTGGTATCTTCGCAGTAATTATTTTTGTTTATAGTATTTCTATACAATATTCTGGCTCTAAGATAGTAGAAGAAGGTAGTAAGAAAAGTAAGTTTCCTTTTTCTTCATTAGCTATTATTCTTATAAGTCTCACATTTCTTATTTTAAGTAATCGCATAGGTGCTTCTATATCTAGATTTATAAGTATCCCTAATAATGATATTCGTCCTTCTGTTATTACAACTTCACAAATCGCATGGAAATCCATAAAGCATAATCCTGTTTTTGGGACTGGTCCAAATACTTTTGTACTAGATTGGTCTTTGTGGCAACCAAGAGAAATAGCACAGACTATCTATTGGAATACCAATTTCGATAGTGGTTTCTCTTTAGTTTCTACCTTTTTAATTACCACAGGTATTCTTGGTTTTTTATCAATATTGTTATTCTTAGTGGTCTTTTTCATTAGAGGTATTCAGTCTATAAGAGTAGCCTTACAGAATCCAATTTCTAATTATTTTATATTAACGACCTTTATTATTGCTTTATACTCTTGGGTTGCGGTAATATTCTATAATCCTAATATCCTAATACTGATGCTTGCTTTTGCTTCAAGTGGTGTACTTATTGGAATACTTGTTTATAAAGAAGTTATGCCAGTTAAGACTTTCTCTTTCTTGAACGACCCAAGGAATAGTTTCTTCGCAATACTCGGACTTGTGGTTCTTATGGTTTCATCTTTGGCTTTAACTTATATTTATATAGAAAAATTTATTTCAATAATTTATTTTTCAAAAAGTATAAATAATGGTAATACAATGGAAATTCTTAATAAAGAAGAGTCAATGCTTAGTAATGCTATATCTTTAGATAAAAATGATATTTATTATCGAAATCTTTCACAAGTTTATGTTTCAAAAATAAATATTTTATCTAATGATAAGACATTATCTGCCGATGTTATAAAATCAAACTTGCAACAGCTTATAAACCTTGCTCAGAGTAATGCAAGTAGTGCAGTTAGTCAAAACCCTAAGCAGTATTTAAATTATTTGAATTTGGGTGATATCTATACAGCTTTGGTACCTCTTCAAGTTGAAAATAGTTATAATAGTGCTGTTTCTGCTTATATTAAAGCAAGCGAACTTGCTCCAAATAATCCATCAATTATTCTTTCTCGTGCTTCATTAGAATTTATAAATAAAAATAACGAACAAGCTAGGGTTCTAATAAAACAGGCTCTCGGGATAAAAGCTAATTATACAGATGCAATATTCTTACTTGCTCAAATAGAGACAAGTGAAGGAAATCTTGGTGAAGCTATCAAACAGGCTGAGTATGCAGCTGAAATATCTCCAAACGACGCTACTGTTTATTTTAGACTTGGTTTATTAAGATATAATAATTCTGATTATGCTGGAGCTGTTAGTTCTTTTGAACAGGCTGTTATGCTAAATAATAATTATTTAAATGCTAGATATTTCTTAGCTCTTTCTTATCAAAAAGTAGGAAGAGGAAGTGATGCCTTAACTCAGTTTAAGATTTTGAGTAATGTTTTACCAGATAATCAAGAATTAAAGAATGCTATTAATGGTGTAAATAATCCTGTGGTGAGTGAAGAGGAAACAAGTTCTACTTCAACAAAAGATGTTCTTAAAAAGGACGCATCCAAATCAAAAGATAGTAAAACCGAAGTTAAACCATTACCAGAAAAACAATAATTTTTAATTAATGGTTAAAAAAATATTGTCATTTCTTAATAAAGAATTTCATGGGGTAAACGAAGCCGCCTTATTACTTGGCGGTTTTGCTTTTCTCTCTCAAATATTAGGGCTTATAAGAGATAAGGCTTTTGCTCATTTTGTCGGAGCAGGTCCTGTTCTTGATGTATATTATGCTGCTTTTAGAATACCAGATCTTCTTTATATTTCTGTAGCTTCTCTTGCTTCAGTTACAGTATTAATGCCATTTCTTGTAGAAAAAATAAATAAGGATAGGGATGATGCTAGAAGATTTTTGAATAATGTATTTTCTGTTTTTATGATGTTTATGTTTTTGATAAGTATTTTAATTGCAATTTTCATGCCGTATATAGCGAAATTCATTGCCCCAGGTTTTAATTCAGAACAGATGGTTTTACTGATTACGACAAGTCGTATTATGCTATTTTCACCAATATTTATAGGACTATCAAATCTTATTGGGACGGTAACACAGCTTTATAAAAATTTTCTTATATTTTCTCTTTCACCAATTTTTTATAATTTAGGAATTTTATTTGGAGTTTTGTTCTTGTATAAGAAAATTGGAGTTTATGGTTTAGCTCTTGGTGTGATCCTTGGAGCTTTTATGCACTTAGGTGTTCAAATACCAATTGTTGTTAAATATAATTTTTTCCCTAATTTTATAAAAAAAATAAATTGGAATGAAATATGGAAAGTTGTAAAAATGTCTTTACCTAGAACTTTAGCCCTGTCGGCTAACAGTTTAGCTTTTATGGCTTTGATATCGATGGCTTCAACACTTAAGGCTGGCTCAATATCTTTATTTACTTTTGCATATAACCTGCAGTCTGTACCTGTCGGTATCATAGGTATTTCTTACTCTGTTGCAGCTTTCCCTATACTTGTTAAAACTTTTTCAGCCAAAGATATAGATAATTTTATGTTACATATAACATCTGCCGCTAAACAGATTATATTCTGGTCTTTACCAGTTATCGCATTACTTGTTGTTTTGCGTGCACAAATAGTCCGTGTTATCCTTGGTTCGGGGTCTTTCTCTTGGGCAGACACAAGACTTACAGCTGCTTCAGTCGCTCTATTCGTTATTTCTTTGGTTACTCAAAGTCTAGTATTGCTTTTAGTTCGCGGTTATTATGCTTCAGGTAATACAAAGAAGCCTCTCTATATAAATGTATCATCATCTATTATGATAGTTGTTTTTGCTTATTCATTTATTTACCTATTTAAACATTATCCTTATATACTTATGAATTTAGAAAATTTACTTCGAGTTTCTGATGTGCCTGGAACTATGATGCTAGTTCTTCCTATCTCGTATGCTTTTGGTTCTATACTCAACTTCATTCTTATTTGGTTTATGTTCAGGAAAGATTTTTTGAAGGGAAAATCTTTTGGAATAGCAGATACTTTTATGAATAGTCTAATAAGTGCTCTTGTTATGGGAGTTGTTGCATATTTATTCTTAGGAATTTTTGATAATATATTTAAAGTAGACACACTACTAGGAATATTCTTGCAAGGATTTCTATCAGGAATAATTGCTATAATTTTTGGAGTATCAGTTTTGTATCTACTTAAGAGTAAAGAAATGGAAGATATTATAAAAACCTTAAGTGAAAAGCTCCGTTATAATCGAATAGTAGCCCCAGAACAAGGGGAGCTATAAAACTTTAAAATTTAATCAAAAAAGCGCTTTCGATTTTTAAAATCGAAAGCGCTGGTTAGTTTAATTTTTTTTAGTCACTATTTTTTTGTAGCTAAATTTTTGTTCTTTTCGTTCTTTGACGAAAGAACAAACTCTAAGTGTATATTTATCTTTTTCAATGGGGAAAGATATTTTCCCGTTGTTGTTAAAGAGGCCTATTATTTCTGTAGAATTGTCCTCGTTCTGGTTTATAAGGACGAGACATAAAATCTCATCCTTATCAGTAAAGCTAGCCTCTACTATGCAAAAATTCTCTATATTTTTTGCATAGAAAAATACTTCTTCCTCCCTCTTTTTTTCAGAGTATTCGAAATCTTCATTAATCGTTGGGTTTTTCTCTAGTATATTTTTCATACTATCGACATCCTCTCTATTAACACCAGAAACCCTAAACTCAGTAATACTCCTAGTCTCTTTGATTTTTTTATAAGAGACTATTGTATCGTTAGCTGATATTTTAACAGCAATCTTACTGTTAAGAATTTCAAGTTCTTTGTTCTTAGTCTCAATCTCTTTTGTTTTTGTTTCCAGAGACTTCTGAGCATCAGCGATTTTGTCGTTGATTGCTTTAAGTTCTTGATTCTTTGAACTT
>Ga0209373_10002648_pt1 | contig 17505 bp, 18 predicted proteins | sample Higcelweek5metaG_FD_187173 | JGI IMG/M metagenome (GOLD analysis project Ga0209373, IMG submission 187173) | Freshwater pond sediment microbial communities from the University of Edinburgh, under environmental carbon perturbations - High... | ecosystem: Environmental > Aquatic > Freshwater >... | reverse complement strand
CGTACTTTCTGTCTCCGTACTTTCTGTCTCCGTACTTTCTGTCTCCGAACTTTTTACACTTGCATCAACATCATTGCTACTCTGCGAATTTCCGCATGCTACGAGAGAAAACAAAAACATCATGCTGAAAACAAAACCAATCACTTTTCTAAAATTCATGTCACTCACTCTCCGCCCTTTTTATTCTGCTTAACAGTTTTTTATAAATAAATTTTTAATCAATCTCAGTCAACTACTATACATTCTTTTCGATCTACAAATTTATCAAAATAACTATTTTCTTTTGGAATCCATTCATTTATGAACCGTTCTAATTTTTCTTCACCATTTCTATTTCTGATAATTTCAATTTGCATAGCATCATCAATGTCCATAAATATCTTTAAATCATATATATTCCCAAAATATGGATGCAGACTATAAGAGCCTTCAATTATAGTAAGCCTCTTATGCTTTATATTCAGTGATAATTCCTCAAGTCCTTTTTCCTCACAATTATATTTCTTGTATATGACATCTTGTTTTTTTAACAACTGGTCAATTACTGTTATTTTAAATCTTTCATAGTCAATATTTCCGCCAATTTCACTGACTCGTTCCTCTGTCTTTTGTTCTTCTCTTAAGAAAAAATCATCCATATGAAACAAATTACAATCATATATACTCTGTATATAATAAGCCAATGTTGTCTTTCCACTGGCACACTTTCCATCAATTGCAATCAGGATAGTATCATTTTTTGATTTCAGTAGTTTTTCGATTTCAAATATAACCGTTTCAAAACGTTTTACACATTTTACTTCCATTATTAATTTGCTATTTTTTTTAAGATGTCTTATAACGCCAGCATGTTTCAGTGAAGCTACTAGCAAAGGTATTAAAACCAATTGTAACAGGATGCCTGGAATCGCATTAATAACAGCCTGTAATGCAAATATCTTCCATGTGAATACAGTTCCAAGCAGGGAATATAATCCCAAAGATACGATTCCCCAAACCAATCTTCCTGTTATCATTGCCCCAATTAAAGAACCATACAGAGCATACTTTTTACCTATGAGTTTTTGATACATGACGCCAGCTACAAACCCATAGGTAGCAAGCTCAAATGACATCGCCACAGCTGTCGGCATAATAGGTGGCATGCCAAATAAAACACTTCTTAATAACGGGAGTATAAATCCTACTATAAGACCAAAGGGTCCCCCACAGATAAAACCACATAAGATAACTGGGATGTGCATAGGTAATAACATATTTCCAATGGTCGGAATCTGCATTGTCGCAAATGGTAATATGATTCCTATCGCAATAAATAATGCCGATATAACAAATTTGCTTGTTCTGCTTGTTCTCATGATTTTTCTCCAAATGTTTTTATTTGCTATGAAACACAACTCTATTTAACGCTCTAAATAGATTATACTACCTTCAAACTGTAGCATAAGTGACATTTTTTGCCTATTCTTGCATTATAATTGACACTTCGCTTCTTGTCACCATATTTTTTATATTATACTAGAACCAGATTTTTCATGATAATACTTATCACAAAATTACATTAACCTCAATAGAGGAAATAGTAAACTAATTATTAAATCTACTATTTGATTATGCTTGGTATTAATATAGCAAATACCAATAAGTTTCCTAAACCATGTATTAATACACCAGGCCATATGGATTTATACTTTTGGCATAAATAAGGAACCATCAATGTTACTGGTATAAGTGTAATAAACGACCACCTTATAAAAAGATGAATGCATATATTCCATAGTAGTCCGTTAACTAACCAGGCCCATCTGCCAAAATACTTCTCCATTCTCGGCAGTGCATACCCTCTCCACAGCAGTTCCTCACACCCAATATTCGTAATTAGCCACACTAACCAAAAGAAAATCGGAAAAGCATTACCTTTTAATGTTATACCAAGAAAGGTCTCCAGAGGGACTTTTAAATCAATATCTATTCCAAAAAGATCTGGATAATAGCTTGGAACATGTAATCCAGGCAATGAGGCAAGCAATGGTCTGGAAAAACTTAATAGCGATTCTAAAACCTGCACTACAATGAACGCTCCAATTATGATTAGTAATTGTCTTTTGTTTAGCTTCCCGATTCTAAAATAATCTGTAAAGTTAATCCTGCTCATAAAAAACCGCATAAAAACAAAACCGACCATAACAAGAACCGGTCCCCAAAGGCACAAAAAAGCTGACCAATGAATTGATAGGTTCGTCTTAATTAATTCTTCATATACCCAATTAAACATAAAAAATATACTAAGCCCTGGAATGCAAAAAAACAGTAGCGTTTTTTTCATATTCATTTCCTTCATATCTAAAAGCCTCCATTCTTAACTTTAATAAACAGATTATCAAAAGTTGACTTCATGATTAGTTCTAATGCTTCTTGTCCTGAATCCCCAATCATATTTTGATTAACAAATATCATAAAAAAACTCATTAATGATGCATTTAAAACTGCATTAGATACTGTCAATTCATAACCCTTTTGTTTTGCTACATCAACGAAATCTATCCCCCTGTTTTTATCCTGACAGGCTCCCCGCTCTTTTTCATCCTCACTAATCTTCGTCCATATTCCATATAGTAATTGTGGATCATTATGAATAAGCAATAACGGCTCCTCATCCATATATCTTAATGACTTCCAAACTGTATGTTTTAGAGCCTCCGGAAATTCGTAATTCATTAAAAATTCATGCAGGTTATCCATTTCAGCCCTATGCATATTAAGTTCAATATCCATAATTAAGTCATAGACCATTGATTCCTTAGATGCATAAAAATTATAAAATGAACCTTTCGCGATACCAACCTTTTCAACAATTTTATCAACGCTTGTTTTTCTTATTCCGCAATTCTCAAATAGCTCTTTTCCTGCAACTAATAACCTTTTTTTAATTAACTGCTTTTCATTCTCAGAAAAATGTCTTGCCATTATACGCTCCAATCAATGACCATATTTTATTTTTAGTCATTGTATACCATTTACAAATGATTGTCAAATTATTAGTTGACAAATACGCCGTCAATTGTTAAACTCCACTTATAGACCGCGTGGTCTACTTTTAAAGCATGTATAGATTTGTGTCCCTGAATAAAAAAATACTGAAGGAGAGAAGGGAACATATTGAATAATAGTATTTCAAAAATCAACAAATCATTAACATTACTCTTTTTATTATTGTCTGTCATTTTTATTATTATAATGATTGTCAATTCCAATTTCTTTGCATGGACTTTTGCAAGGCATCAAAATATTCTCAGTTGGTATATACGACCATTATTCCTAATCCCTTTATGCTTTTTCGCATACAAGCGTAATCCCTCTGGAATTTCTCTGACTGTATTTTTATTACTTACAAGTATGCTTTGGTTTCCAGAACCTGCAGTCGTTAATGATAAGGTAAAAGAGTTTCTTCTCATGGAAAAGAATTATCTTATAACAAATTGGACTATTTCCAAAGTTTTCATAAGTTTACTAGTCCCAATATCTCTTGGTTTATTAGCACGCGCCTTTTGGAAACGAAGCATTAAATCTGGAATAAGCATCCTTGTTCTTATCGCTGTTGCAAAAACTTTATGGAGCATTGTAGAAGGCGGAAAATCAGGTCAAGCAGTTATAGTACCTGCTCTAATCGGACTTGCTATTTGTATTATAGTTATTTACTATGGATATAAACGTTTTGAGAAAAGTAGAAAGAAATAAGCAGGGGACACTATGAAAGAAAAAGTTTTCCATAGAAAAGACTTTGTATTAGAAGCCGCTCTTGATGAATTTACAACTGATGATTTTGAGAAGGCTTCATTAAATACCATCATAAAATCAGCAGGGATTAGTAAAGGGTTTTTTTATTATCATTTCGAAAACAAAGAAGCATTATATTTATTTCTATTAAAATCTTGTGTAGATATGAAATGGCAGTACATTAATAAACAGACGCAGAAACATGCTGTCGATTTTAGTAACATGGATTTATTTGATAAATTTATGTATCAGGCTGAATTAGGAATCGGTTTTGCTAAACAATATCCGAAGTTTCATGCTCTTACCCAGATGTTTGCAAAGGAAAAGAATAACCCGATTTACCAGATTGCTATTAACCATTTAGGCCTAAATAGTGCTGATATAATAACGCCCATGATAAAGGAAGCCATTGACAGGCATGAACTAAAATCAGAATTTGATGAAGCTTTTATAATAAAGGTGCTCACTCACTTACTTCTTGAATTCAATCAAATGTTTTATGCAGATGATTATATGGAAACAGATACTGTCTTAACAAATCTTAAAAGCTATGTGAGTTTCATTAAGCATGGATTGAAAGCATGATACCTTTACCTTCTCTTTGATTAACCCTTTCACTTCACTATTACTGAGAGTATGAACAAATCCTATTTCATGCTTTTTTTGAAATCAGCTAGAGAAAAAACTGCTTCAAACATTTCATACGAATACAATTCAAAAACAAGCGGAAAGAAACTCAACTTATTTCCCATTTGTTTTGAATCCGCTATCATTTGCTTTACCTCATCATCAAGTGGAAGACTAACTATATCTGCACGGACTTTTTCGGGAACATAGATAGTCACCTTGAAAAAGCTGTCCCAAATCGACAGCCAGAAAACAGTCATTTCCTTTTTACCACCTCTAATACCCGTCCACTGATAGCGCCCTTTTGCTAGCCACGCCTTTCCGTCTGTATAATAATGCCATTCTAATTGAATATCATGGCTCTCAAGTTCGCTGAGAAACTTCGTATAGGCATTATTTGCTTCTCCAAGCGCTTTTGCAATAACGTCACTTGTCGGTTGAATGTCAGGGTTTCTGAGTAATTGTTCCTTGTTTGTTTTCATGCCACAAAACCTCCAAAATTTTGTTTTCATTCAATGTACTGCTCTTTGTATTATATCTCAATAAGAAATCTTGTCTTGTAGAAAAGTTCCTTTTTCCAAATCATCAAACGCCTTATTCAATTCTTCCTTCGTATTCATGACGATAGGACCACCCCAAACCACAGGTTCATCCAGTTGTTTTGAACTTATGAATAAAACTTGCGTTTTTTGATCTGTTGCCATTATCTCTACTGTGTCTCCTGAGGTGAGTTTTACCGCCGTCTTTTCCTTTACCAGCTCTCCTCCAGTATATACGTCCCCTAAAAGTGTAAACACCATGACAGAGCACTCACTTTCTGTATTCAAAACAAATGATTTGTTGGAACTCAGGTGCAAATCATAAAAGTTCAATGGAAGATATTTGCTCATATATCCTTTTCTTCCTTCAAATTCGCCCGCCAGTAGTCTCAATTTTCCCCCATCAAACTCAATTTCCTCAATCTCGGAGTTTTTGATACTATGATAAGCTGGTTGAGCCATTTTGTCCTTTGCGGGAAGATTCAGCCAAAGCTGTACACCAAGCATCCTCTCGGCCGCCGGTAGCTTTTCTTCATGTAAAATACCGGAACCTGCCGTCATCCACTGGACTTCTCCGTTTCCAATAGTGTCTTCATTGCCTAAGCTGTCTTTATGTGTCATAAAGCCGCGATACACATAACTGATTGTTTCAATCCCTCTATGCGGATGCATTGGAAACCCCGCCGTGTAATCCTCCGGATTTGTGCTGTCAAAGGAATCAAGCATTAAAATCGGATCGTATTCCTGAACAGTTCTATTTCCTAATACTCTAACCAAACTTACACCAGCACCATCCTGTGTTCTAAAGCCAGTAACCTGTTGCTTGATTTTTCTATCCATATACCTAACCTCCTTGCTTTAATTTACTTGAATTATTTAGCATACAACACTTGTATTATTCCCAAAGATAACTTGTCATCGTTAATGATCCCAACTCACAGGATTTATTATAAACACTGATTTTATCATTTTTATCCGACGCTCCGAGCATATATAAAAGAGGATAAAAGTGGTCTGGAGTAGGTACTGCAAGCTTAGCAGTATCACCTGCCTGACTGAAGTTGAGAATATTATTGTAATCTTTTTTCATGATATTTTCATATATATATTCATCAAATTCATACGCCCAATCAAAACCATTGCCTGCCTTGTTCCAGTCAATTAACCTCAAATTATGGACAACATTTCCGGTGCCAAATAGAAGCACTCCCTGTTCCCTTAAGGCACTTAGCTCCGCTCCGATTTTGTAATGTGTTGCCGGAGGAGCATCAGCATCTATACTGATTTGAAATACAGGAATATCTCTATCTGGATACATATGAACCAATACTGACCATGTACCGTGATCAATTCCCCATGCGTTATCATATTCGGTTTCCCTTGAAATCAGTCCCTTAGAGATTTTAGCTATGCTGGGTGACCCCGCTGTATTGTATGTGACTTCATATAATTCCTTAGGAAAACCATACATGTCATATATGGTTTTTGGGTTTTCCTCATTGATAATCTTAGTCCCTTTTGTATACCAGTGAGCTGAAATAGATACTATTGCCTCAGGTTTTGGTATCCTTTCCGCTATACTTTTCCAGGTTAATGTATATTGATTATTTTCAATAGCGTTTATTGGCGACCCATGTCCTACAAATAAAACCGGCATTTTTGACATAGTATTTCATATTCCCTTCTTTAGAGTAATACTGAAATCATCATTTGACTGTATAGATATATCGTATCATGGTATGTCTATACATTCAATTATATTTATGTGGCAGTTTTGTATGGTACCGTAAAATAAAAAGCAAAATCAAAATTTCATTGACAATAAAGCATATTTTTGCAAAAATTATTTGAAAATAGAATTTGAAAAGATATCATGAATTTTGCAGATGATAAAAGAAAGGAAACCAGAAAATGGAGTTTTTAAAAATCAATGATAACGAAAAAACAAACTATATGGAATTACTACTTATCGCAGATGAGCAGATAAGTATGATAGAGAAATATTTGTACAGTGGCGAAATGTTTGCCTTACGTGATGATCATATTAGGGCAATTTGCATTGTAACACAAGAGCAACCTAGCATTTTTGAAATTAAGAATATTGTCACCGTTCCAGAATATCAACGGAAGGGATATGGACAAAATCTAATTGCATTTATTGTTGATTACTATAAGAAGTTTGGTGGTGAGTTATATGTTGGTACTGGCGATAGCCCTACGATACTTCGTTTCTATGAACGATGCGGATTTGTGAAATCACATGTTGTAAAAAACTTTTTTATAGATAATTACGACCATCCTATGTATGAAGATGGAGAACAGCTAGTTGATATGATTTATTTGCATAGAAATCTATAAAATAGAGCTTATATGTTAGCCTTTTCACAATATTTTTACAACTCATAAAAGACATCCAGCACACATATTGCTAGTGTGTTACTAGATGTCTTTTGAATAGGTCAGTTTATACTTATAGCACAAAGTGTCCTGCAACTCCAATCAGCGCGCCCAATACAATTGACATAGCACCCACAGGTATGGCAGATTTTTTATCCTCCTTAGTCACAAGTATAATGACTGGAATAGAAAGTAGTAAGGTAATCACACTACCCTTAAGCCACCAAGGCATACCAAACAGCTCAATATTAAAAATAATGAATGGTACAATAAGATAATGCATGAATGCAGATGATATGGAGTACCTGTCAAGCTTCATTTTAATCATAGGCAAAACGTCAATTGTTCCAGCAACGATGCCGATTAATAAAGTCAGTAAAAATTCTTTCATATTTTTTTCTCCTTCGTATATCTAGTTTTATAGCTTGCACATTCAATTTCGTAAAAATAGGGTTTTCGAGCCATATTACACCACCGTTCTTATAATATCCATGCTATTGGAAGCAAGCAGCTTTTTTAAAAAGCTCTTTGTATCCAATGGAGCGTAGTATCGTGGCAACTGAGCAAAGACATCTGATAATCTGTCCATCTCCTCCATCGCTTCCATAAAGTCCTGTGTGTCAGTATTGTCAATCTTCTCTAACTTTCTGTATTCAAGATTTTGAGGATTGAGTCTGTGCGTTTGAATTGCATAACCCACACGCTTTTCGCAATTACACTTTCCCGTTTTAGAAAGCCCACAGTATTCGCCTAGAAACTCAGCAACCTTTTTACGTATACGCGAAAGTCGCTGACGATATGCCTCGGGGGTCATATCCAAAATCTCACCGCACAACTTGCTATCCGCTTTAAACATCAGACCCAAAACATAGATACATCGACTTTCTGGTTCAAGGCATTGCAACATTACATTGGTGCATGATAGTTTTAACTCCTCCGCAAGTATGACATCTTCTACTCCCTGTAACAATTCATCGGTATTGGGAATAAATCCAGCATTAATGTCCTCTGCATACAATTCAAAGCTCAATGGGCGGTGTGCGAACATAGATTTTTTACAATTGATAAGATAGTTAGTTGCAATGCGGTAAACCCATGTGGAAAATGTGCTTTCCTTTCGGAATGTCGAAAGTTTAGTCATAATCTTAATCATAATTTCCTGCACGGCATCTTCCGCATCATGAGGGCTCCCTAACATGCGTAGCGATAGATTGTAAACCATATCCCGTACACTTGCCAGAAGGCTGTCAAGCGCTTCTTTATCGCCGCTTACTGCTTTTTCAATGAGTTCGAAGTCTTCACTTCTCATAAATTCACCTCCTTTATTTTCTTCTTCATCTAATTAGACAATCCTGTATGAAAATTGTGACAGATAAATAATATTTAATGGATGAAATTTACCATTATTTTTTATGTGCGTCAATTTTATATGAGTAAAAATAAATAAAATTACCCTCGCTGTATTGACATGGGTAATTTTATTTACTTTTCTATATTCATGCATACCAAAATTTGTTGCAGCCGTTAGATATATATTTAAACTCAATCTTTCTTCTACTAAAAATATCAAGTACAGTATCGAGACTGCTTTCTCTAAAACATTCTATACGCTTTCTAATTGTTTTTCTGTAAATTCTTCAAATAATTGGTATCGATTTTCTCCATCTCTAATGGCGTCTTTACACGCCCGATCTATTTCTTCTACATGTTCCCTGATTACTTCATACACATGTTCGCCGTGTTTCTCAATAAAATCAGAACCTAAAATCTCAAGTATTTTGTCTGTACTCAAGCTTGCACGATATGGGCGATTTTCTGATAGTGCAGTAAAAATATCGGCATATGCTATTATATCCATTTCTTCTGTCAATCCTTCTGACAAGTTCATCGGATAACCACTTCCATCATGATTTTCATGATGATTACATGCCCACTTGACAATTTCACCAAGACCCTCCATATTCTGCAAGATTAAAAATGAATAATAAGCATGTGTCTGCACCTCAATACGTTCATCCGCATCAAGAGATCCTTTTTTTTCTATAATTGAAGGTGGAATTGCTATTTTCCCAATATCATGAAGTAGTCCAGCTACTCTGATTTTGCGTTTTCTGACCTCATCAAACTCTAGCAACTCTGCCATTTTATATGCGACTTCGCTTACTCCAAACGAATGTGAAATCGTAAATTCACTTCTCGTATCAATAATCTTTGAAATGGTAAATGCGAATTCCTCTAACATTTCAAGTGTGAGCTCAACTGCATATGAATCTGAGATTGCTTCTTCTAATAAAGCACTCATTTCTAGGTTATCAATATCCAGCCAGAATTTATCATGCGCAGAAGCACAATCAAATGCTTCCACAACTTTTGGATGAAATAATGTATCTTTATACGAATGAATTGTCTCCGTGATTTTATTTTTTTGTAGTAATATTGGTCGATTTGCATCGATTAGAATTTCGATTCTGTCTGCAACATGTATTATATAGGACTGAATAGGCACTTCGCCAACTTCACGAACCCATTCTCGATCTTTTTCATATGACCAGTGATGGTAATAAATAATTCGTGAAATCTTACTAAATAGTTCAAAGGATTCTAACATATAGCTCCCTATTCGGGCATGCGGCATTGGATTTATCACATCCATCTGAATCAGATCGTCTCTCTCTTTAACAGTCAGCGCTCCTATATCATGCAAGGCAGCCGCTATTACCAGATCACTCAACTCCTTTTTGGTTAAATCCATCTCTTTGCCAATACTATATGCCACAATTGCTGTTCTTCTATGATGATTTTTCAGTAAATAATTATATAAATCTACTGACTTTGTAAATGACATAATTAAACCTTTTAACGTCGTATTCATCAAATCACCTCCTGAATGCCTATGTAAATGATATCCATTATTTATTATTATATTTCTACCATTACGAATAGTCAATCAATTAAGGTAAAATAAGTAAAACACTCTGCAAATTTAATAACGTAGAGTGCCTTTCTTTATACGCCGGTAAAGGCAATTCAGATTCCAACTACACACTGATATAACGGTCAGCCAAGATTTCTTATTATTTCATGATAGCGTAGGGTCGCCAATGCACTTGGGTTGCCTTTTTTGCAAAAAGAAAGCTTTTCCAACTTTGGAACAACGCGCTCCACAACAATCTGTCCCTCCACCATTTTAGACTTCAACGCTTCCATAGCTTCCAAAAACCGTTTATCCTCTTTCACCCTATTATAAAATGATAATATGTAGACATAAACAAAAAGGTTGTAATTTCGAAAGGGATACTCTACCTGCATAAATAACTTACCAATACCATAGTGACATGGGCCAATTGGTTTCCTGATTACCCAATGCTCCAGCAAGAAATCCACGGCCCTGTCAAGTGCAGGTTCATTGTTTAAATAATTGCTAAAGCGGAATGCACTTAAGGCTGTAAGCGTTGGAAAAGGATTTGAATACTCCGTTTCTGGACCCCGACCAAAGCTAAATTTATTGCAACGCCAACCACCATCGCCATACTGGGTATCTAAAAGATGCTGAAACGTTTTTTGCAGTCTGGCATCAGAAGCAAATCCCATGTGGCAAAGTGTATTAGCGGCATGAACTGTTTGGCATGGGTAAATGGTGCCTTTTGGATATAGCTTAAAACTGCCATCCTCCTGCCAAGTGCTAAAGATTAGTTCGGTGGCTTCTTTTAATATAGGCTCTGTAGGTTCCATGCCTAATTCCAGCAAGTACATTACACTCTCTAAAGTTGAAAATGGTGCTCCTTTTATCAGTCGCTTATCTGGCGTAGTCCAAAGGTCAGCTCCATTATCATGCTTATGTGATAGTATTACTTCAAGATCTGATGTATATTGCTTCTCCACAGCCATTTTCTTATTGCCCTCTTCCATTTTATCTTTTCCATAAGATTTATTTTTTCCTTATAATCCTAAAATATCCTTATTTTTGATCCTATCGCAAGAATATCTTCATAGTGAATGGTCCTCTGTAAGTACCACCGGTCATCAAATAACTAGATAGATAATTTCCAGACTGCTCTTCCCGAATCTTCATTTACAGCTACCTTTGGGTTATATCCTCTATCAATTAATCCAAGCCAGATGTGACACGCACATATACCAATATCGGCATTTGGGTGTTCCCATTTAAAGTGCTGGTACCCCTGGGGCATTGCAACTGTAATTGTTTTAAAGTCATCCTCAAAACCAAACCTCCACATTTGGGAATTTGCTGCAGAAGGTGATTTTCTACCTAAATCGAGTGCATACAATATATCATCTGTCAGATGACTTAAATCATCCTGATTCTCAAGCAGCTCATCAATTTCTTTCCTTTTATGGCTGACTGTCTTTTTAGTGACTCTGTCCATCAGACGCAACCCACTATTTTCATAATAACCAAGCGGCGTAATACAGATTGTTCTAATGCCTTCAGTTTTTCCTTTTGAATATCCAAAACCCATATTTGCTTCTCTTAACTGGTCTGGCGAATCTAAATGAGGCATCAAGCGCTCAAGTTCCTCCAACTTGTAGTGTCCGTACCAACAGGTACTAAGTTCTTTGCTCTGTGCGTAAAGAATCAGCAGCTCTCCAACAAACCCAACTTTTGAAATGGAGACACTATCTGTTTCTGACAAAAAAGCAATATTATCAGGTGGCGATTTCATGAGTGGATAGAGCACTTTTGTCGGATCTGCATGAAAAAAACGAATCTCAACATTATGATTGAAAGGAATTGGCATTGCTCTAGCAAATTCTTTGATTGTAGCCATGGTAGCTCCATCAACAGACATCATTTGATAACTGCGGGCTGATCTCCTTTGATCAATCGTACTTTTAATTTGAAATGAAATTAACATAGTCTACACCTCCGCAAACCTGATGATCCAGTCTCGCCCAACTTAACAAGCGTAGAAAGGCTTTTGTTCAACTGCCACATAACAACACCCTATCATGTTTCCATCTAAATTATTCTGTCTCCCGTAAACGCTCCACAATGGAATGCTTAGATACTACTCGGTACACCAGCAATGGCACCGCGATACCTAGTATTGCAAAGACAGGCGCAACCAATATAACTGGCAAAATTGTGAACCGATAGGTGAAAAACCAAAACATGCTACTTAGTGCATCCGATAGTAGCGGTCCCATAGCAACACTAAGTAATAGCGATGCAAAAAAAGCGCCAAGGGAGTAATAAAGTCCTTCCCATATTAGCATTGCCTTTAACTGCTTGCCAGTCATCCCGATAGCCTGTAGCATTGCAAACTCCCTACGTCTAGCCAAAATCCCTGTTAAAATTGCATTCATAAAATTAAGTACACCGACAAGTCCAATGATAGAACTTAGTACTCCTCCCATGATCAGAAACATATTTTTAAAGGATTCAAACTCAGCTGCATAGCTGGCTTTACTCTCATAATCAAGCTGTGTCATTTGCTCCTTTGTTAATTTAGATAAAAAGGCTTCCATTTCCTCTGTATTTTCATCTGAAACATCACAAGCATAATACATAACCTTGTCCGTCCCGCTATCTTGTATAAAGGTCTGATCATTCATTATAAACTCATCAGTGGAATAGTAACGATAACCTAAAGAATGTGGTAACGTGACTAGTGCTGCCACCTCGTATTCAATGTCTTGATAAGTTTTTGCCCGGTACCTGTATGCCTGGTCATCTGTTATCTTATCTGGTTCAAGAATATCTCCTGTATCAGGGTCATAATATTCATACTCTTCAATATAACGTAGTGTAACTGTATCTCCAAGCTTTGCCCAATTAGAATCCATTTCAGCTTCGCCATAATCATCTGTATAATAAATAGCTGCAACATAACGTCCTCCTGCTTCGTTCAGTTTTGACAAGTCACCTTGTATTGTAGTTGATTTATCAAGTGCATATTGCTCCATGCCATAAAGTTGTACTCGGTTGCTTAGTAGCCCCTCCGCATTTTTTTCCATAAATGAAATAGAAAAATCCAGGGTTTCTTCATCATTCCACTTTCCATTTACTGCACGATAATAATCCTCCGTAACAAACTCCTCAATATAACTGCACTTACCATAGACACGCCCCCCTGCTTCTAAACCAGGTTGACTTTCCAGACTTGATATTATGCTATCAGACAGTGTGTCTTCACCATTCCATCCGATTCCTACTTGAAAATAGCCAGCATCTGCCACTATAAAATCTGAAACTACATCTTCCAGATATTTGTCCATATCAAATCCGTTTGTAAAGGTAACTGTCATATTAAGCAGTAACACAGCTAGTGAAAGAGAAGTTATCGTAATAATGGTTTTACTACGATTACGCCATAGATTTGCCCATGCCATTTTAGGTAAGGATGTACCAGCCCTTGCCTTTCGTTTTATTTTTTGATTGGAGGATCCTTCTACATATCGAACTGCCTCCACTGGAGATACTCTTGCTGCCATTCGTCCTGGTCTACGGCAGGATATCATTACTGTCACTAGCGCAAAGACAGCAGACCCTATAAAAATCACTGGACTTACGGAAACTGCATCCACTACAACGCCGTCTAACTGAGATAAGATGACAGGTGTTAATTTGATACCGATGCCATATCCAATCATCAGTCCAATAGGAATACCAAATAGAGACAATACGAATGCCTGCTGTCGTATCATACGCCGCAGCTGTCGTCCTGTAGTCCCTATGGTTTTTAGCAAACCATAGAAACGAATATCGTTTGACACAGAAATCTGAAAAACATTATAAATAATCAGGTAGCCTGTAAATCCGATAATTACCAAAAGTCCTACCATTGCCAAAGCAGTCAATAAATCTATATTTTCAGCCAGTTGCGCCCCTGTGTATGCCCAGTTAACACCTGTTGCAATGTAGTTATCACCTAAAGATTTGCTCTCCGTCTGATAACCGTGATTTTCCAGGATTTTTAGAAGTTCCTGCTCAATGTGCAAGGAACTACTCAGCATAACATCCATATTCCATGAACCAGTCATACCGTCTGTCCCAATACCACTGCCGATACCGACTCTATCCAGAATATCCTGAACACGACTATGAGAAATTAAAATATGATTCGCAAGAATTGCCTCGTCATATTTCCACCATCCACTGAGGATAAAGGTCTCCGTCACCCTCGTGCCATCCACTTCAAAGCTTACAGTTATCGGATTTCCTATAACAGGTTCGACACCCAAAAGTTCTAAAACTTTCGTATCTGTGGCAACTTCATTGGTCCCCTCTGCGGGTAATTTACCTACTATGGGATCACAGTACATCCAATGTGCTTGTAATTCATCGCTATATCCAATTTCCACATGAGATTTATTGAATGGTTCTTCTTCAACCACTCCAATAAATCGACGTAGTCCATATTCTTCAATAAGAGAATCTGTCTTTATTATATCATATTGTTCTTGCGTCAAATACTTAAAGGTGCCCTGAGACCAGCCTCCAACCTGCCTGAAATTTGCCTGCTGAATCGAAGAATTAATAGACAAGGCAACTGTAAATAAAGACGTAAATAATAATGTAGTCAAAGCAATGGCAATCACAGCAATCAGATTTCTCATTTTCGCTGCCTTCATACTCTTTATGCTCAGACTGCGGATACACTTTTGGTTGGCTATTTTCATAATCAGCCCCCCTAACGAGCGACGGTCAAGCCGTCTTCGATGCGAACGATGCGATCGGCCATCTGTGCGATTTCTTCGTTGTGGGTAATCATGACAATGGTTTGTGAAAATTTCTGGCTTGTTATTTTTAATAATCCCAGTACATCCTGACTAGTCTTGGAATCCAGATTACCAGTAGGCTCGTCTGCCAGAATAATCGCAGGCTTTGCTGCCAGTGCCCGTGCAATGGCGACTCTCTGTTGCTGTCCTCCCGACAGATTATTGGGCAGATTCTGTAACTTTGACTTTAATCCCAGTATATCTATAATATTTCCCACATAAACTGCATCTGGTTGATTTCCATCCAGCTGGATCGGCAACACGATATTTTCATATACGTTTAGCACGGGAACCAAATTATAATTCTGAAATACAAATCCGATTTTACGGCGACGGAAAATAGTCAGTTCTTCATCTTTCAGAGAAAAAATATCCTTTCCATCTACCGAAACTGTACCACTGGTTGGTCTGTCTAGTCCTCCTAGCATATGTAAAAGTGTAGACTTTCCACTCCCAGAAGTTCCCACAATGGCAATAAACTCTCCTTTTTCAACCTCTAAATTTACCCCCGCAAGAGCATGTACCGTGTTTTCTCCCATACCATAAATTTTTTTTAGATTACTTGTCTCTAATACAGACATACGAAGTACCTCCATCAATAGCATTTGTATTTTTCAGTAACAATACAAACTTTATCATATGTTTCTTTCCACAATCTTTCCATCCGGCAATCAATTCTAACAGTTTTGAAAGATTTTAAGCTATCTGGGTAGAAACATAGAAAATATAGAACCGCTGCCAATTGAGGATGCCACCTTAATATATCCGCCTTGCTCGCTTACTATCTGCCTTGCCAGATACAACCCGATTCCAACTCCCTCCTGAGTACTAACTGTAGGGGAACGGTAAAAACGAGTAAATATTTTTGCCTGCTCCTGTTCTAGAATTCCCAAGCCCGTATCGGCTACATCAATACGGCAAAATAAGTCATATTCCTTAACAGAAATTTCTATGCTGCCGCCTGCTTGGGTATATTTAATAGCATTATCTACTAAATTACATAACGCTTCTGTTGTCCATTTATGATCAAATACTGCATAGATATCCATGGCTTTGACTGTCAGACAGATTCCCTTCTTTGCAGCTTTTGATTCAAATTGTCTGGTTACTTCCTCCACCATTGTAGAAATAGGACTTGAAACCATATGAAGTGCAAAAACACCTGTTTCCAATCGTGATAATTTAACCAGAGAATCAATCATAAAATTTAGTTTTTCTACCTGTTTTATAAGTATGGTAGTACAAACACTGCTCTCTTCTGATAATTCCTGTTCCTTCAGTAATTGGGCATAGAGTAAAATATTAGCGATTGGTGTTTTGGTCTGATGGGAAATATCAGCTAATAATTCTTTTATTTTTTCTTTTTCTGTTGTCAAATTCCGTGCGGAAATAGAAGCTGCAGTCAAATACTGATTCATTCTGCTCTCAACCAAAGATAAAAGACTTTCATCATAGCGATGTTCCACAAAGCTTCCATCCAGAGCACTATCCAGCATTTGATTAAGCATTTCCATTATTTTTCTTGTTTTACAATGTTGATACAAAACAAGGAACAGGCACAGCAGAATCACTGCTGCCAATACAAGAAAAAAAATAAAATTACTTCTACTCATCCTGTTGCACCACCCATACATAGCCTAACCCATAAACTGTTTTGATATATAGAGTTGCATCCAGCTTATCCCGCAGACGCTTGACTGTAACAGAAAGGGCATTTTCATCCACATAATCAGCAGCATCTGTCCAGATACGGTCCATAAGAACCTCTCGACTGAGGGTAAGTCCCCTATTTTCTATCAGCATTCGAAGGAGCTTTTGTTCTGTTTTACTTAATTCAACTGCCACATTTTCTCTCAGAAATTCCATATGCTCAAAATCAAAGCTGTAGCTGTCAATCACTACCAAATTTTGTTCTTTGACTGTAAGCTTTCGTAGCTGTGTCTTTACCCGCGCACGTAAGATTTCCAAACTAAAGGGCTTCGTGATATAATCATCGGCACCATTTTCAAGACCCATAATCACATCCATTTCCATATCATTAGCCGTCAATAAAATAACTGGGATAGATTTCATTTCTGCTTTAATCTCACGAAGTAGCTCCAAACCACTACCATCTGGAAGATTAATATCAAGTAAAACCAATTCTGTCATTCCGCAAGCAAGCTGCTCCCTTGCAGATTTTAAATCAAAACAAGGAACAATTTGAAGCTTGGGACCTTTTAACGCAAGACACAAACCCTGACTAAGATTGCGATCATCTTCAATAATTAATACTTGCTTCATATATTACCCCCGATTCATCTCATGTTATCTTCATCACTGGCTTTGATTCTTTCAAGGCTAACTTCATGCCCTTTTTTGAGCAACACTTCTCTCAGCTTTTCCCCCACAAATAAGGTGTTCCCTAAGTAAGAGTAAAGAA
>Ga0209373_10002647_pt1 | contig 17510 bp, 13 predicted proteins | sample Higcelweek5metaG_FD_187173 | JGI IMG/M metagenome (GOLD analysis project Ga0209373, IMG submission 187173) | Freshwater pond sediment microbial communities from the University of Edinburgh, under environmental carbon perturbations - High... | ecosystem: Environmental > Aquatic > Freshwater >... | reverse complement strand
TGTTGAAGGCCCGCTGATTAAAGATAAGGTCTCGTTTATGTTTACCGCCCGCAAAAGCATGACCGATTTGTACATGCGCCCGTTGAGCAGTAAGATTACCGATGGCGAAGGGTACATGGTTTACTCTTTTTACGACTTAAACGGGAAAATAAACTATAAACTGTCGGACAAAGACCGTTTTTACCTCAGTTTGTATAATGGTGCCGATAATGTTTTGATGAATGTTTACTTTGACTCTGAAGATAGGGGAATGGCATCGAACACCGACGAGGATTTTGCTTACGAAGCAAAGGCAAAACACGGCTGGGGCAACACAATGGGCTGTTTCAGATGGAACCACATTTATGGGAACAAGCTTTTTAGCAATTTTACAATGGCTTTATCGCACTACTATTATTTGAATAGTATGGATAACAAAATAAAATTAGTTGATTCGGGGAAAACCTCCGAAACGTATGTTTATGAATACAGCTCGGGCGTTAACGACAAACTTGCAAAGCTCGATTTCGACTATTATCCATTCAATAACCACCACGTAAGGTTTGGAGGGGTGGCCAATTTTCATCAATTCAATACCGGGAAACTGCATCAGTTGTACGATATCAATGAAGATGCCCTGTCCGATTCTGCAATGCTGATTCGTAATTACGAATCGGAGATCGATACCACTTATGGCAGCAGTGCGGTGAATGCATTAGAAGCTTCGGCCTACCTCGAAGACGAGATGACCTTGTTCCGTTTTCTGATCATTAATGCAGGTATCCATTTTGCCAACTACAATTACAACGAAAAGAACTATCAGATGTTGCAGCCGCGTATTTCGTTGCGTACGTTGTTGGGCAACGGGTTGTCGGTTAACGCTTCGTATTCGCGTATGGGGCAATTTATACACATGCTTACCGGTAGCGACACAAGTACGCCTGCCGATATTTGGGTTCCGGCTACCGATAGGGCATTGCCCGAAAAATCGGATCAATATTCGCTGGGTGTCGAAAAGGTTTTGAAAGAAAACGGTTTGAAAGTGAGTGTTGAAGGCTTTTATAAAACCATGGAAAACCTTGTCGACTATAAACTGGGTTATAGTTTGATGAGCAGTACCGACCGTTTGTACGATAAGATTGAATCGGGGGGAACAGGGACCGTTTATGGTGCCGAATTTCTGCTTGAAAAGAATACGGGGAAGCTTACAGGCTGGATTGGTTATACCTATTCAAAAAACATGAGGCAGTTTGCCAATATCAATGGCGGTGTTCCATACCATTATGTGTACGACCGTCCGCACAATCTATCGGTGGTGGCCAATTATGCCCTGAATAAAAAGATTACCCTCTCGGCCACCTGGGAATTTCAATCGGGCAGGCGAATGACAATCGGAACGGTTGCTTACGATGCCAATGTGCTTTATCTTTCACAAGATATACCAGTTCCGGGGCCGGAGTATTATTTGAGTAGAGACAAAACACGTCATCAGTTTGCAGAATTTGGAACACAAATAGCCACTATTTACGGCACTAAGAACAATTACAAGCTTGAAGATTACCATAAGCTGAATTTGAGTGCACATTTTGCAAAACAAAAGAAACATGGCACACGTGTAATAACCGTAGGTGTTCAGAATGCTTACAACCGCATGAACCCATACAATGTATATTATTCAACCCTCGACGATGGCACCATTGTGCTTAAGAAGATGACCCTTTTCCCAATTATGCCGTCGGTAAGTTATTCGTATAAGTTTTGATTTACAAACAGAATTGTCCGGTAATCAGCACGACCCGGAACGGGGCAAATATTAATCAAAAATCAGTGGAGCTAATAACCCCGGGTGAGTTACGAACGAACGCTGCCCGGGGTAAATGCACCTAATGCCACTATTGACCACGGTAGTAGGCTAATAAAAACACTATTGCGATATGGACGGAAAGGGAAAATTTAGATTAAATGCACAATGTTGTTTTTGTGGTTGTCACAAATCTTTTCGAATAGCTGTCATTTGTAACAATGTGAAGTAATCTAAAATCTTGATCGCACAGCATTTTTTTCTCCGGTCAACAATAATTTTCAGTTTGACATAGTTATTTTCTTATGAGAATAAAAATAATCCTTCTTTGCAGTGTGCTTTCTTTTACTTCCTGCATTAAGGAAGTCGATTTTAATGTGGATACTGTTCCGCAAAAGCTTGTGGTGAACTCTGTTATAACAGTATATCAACCAATAGAGGTAAATGTTTCGGGTTTGCAGTCTATTCTCGATACTTCTCAGTTATTTATTGACAATGCAACTGTAATTGTTTGCGAAGAGGGTGGCGATACCGACACCCTCAGTTATTTATCGAACGGTAATTATAAATCGAATATCTATGGCGAACCGGGAAAGGTTTATCGGCTTACGGTTCAAGCCAAAGGTTACCCCACGGCGTTTGCTTGTGATACAATTCCTGTTCGAATCAACATTAAGAATGCAAGCGAAAGGAAGAGTGCAACTGTTGATGAAGATGGCATTCAACATGAAGATTTAACTGTTACGTTTTTGAGGAGTGCAGAAAAAACTAACTACTATGAACTCTTTTTTGTTGAGCAAGATGCAGACATTATTGATTCAACAACATACTATTATTTCAATTTTACATCGGATGCAGTAAGCATAGATCCAATCATTTTGGCTTCGGGCACTACCGATTATAATTATGCAACCTTCCTGTTTAATGATGCAAACATTGCTGCCGAAGAGTATACCATAGCAATGAAAATGCATGGGTATATTTCGGCTGGGGGTGGGGGATATACTAAACCCATAATAACCCTTCAAGATAATATACATGCGGCTGTTTTACGAACGGTTTCAAAAGCTTATTACGATTATCGGAACTCGTGGGACAAACACCAGCGTTTTAAAAACGACAGCACAAAGGTCGAAGATATTATTTATGTGCCACTGATTGGTGAACCCCAGGAGATGTTTAGTAATATAGAAAACGGGTTGGGCATCTTTGTTGCCTATAATCAGGATTTTTTCACTCTTTAAGTTGGCCGGAATGAAAAAAAATAGTTTGGTTATTACGTTAATGCTGGCATTGTTCTCCATTAGTTCACATGCTCAGTATAAGGCAACTTTATCGGGGTTTGTAACCGATGCCGAGACCCGCGAAGTTCTTATTAATGCAACCATTGCCGATATCAGCAATTATGTTGGCGTTGTTACAAACAATTATGGTTTCTATTCGCTGAAAAATAATGGTGCCAATGAACTGCAAATAGAGTGCAGCTACGTGGGTTATCAGCCTCAGGTTATAAAAATCAATCTTATAAGAGATACAGTCGTTAACTTTCAGCTTAAAAGAGGTATCGAAATAAACGAGATTGTTGTCACCTCCGAACATAGGAGCCGCTATCAGAATCAACCATCAACGGGGGTTATTGAAATGGAAGCATCGATGGTTAAAAAGTTGCCAACACTGCTTGGCGAAGCCGATTTAGCCCGTATGTTGCAGCTAATGCCCGGCGTTCAGAGCGGAAAAGAAGGTTCGGGAGGGCTTTATGTTCGGGGTGGAACAAATGATCAGAACCTTGTTTTGCTCGACGGCATGCCGGTTTACAATGCTAACCATATTGGCGGCTTTATTTCAATATTTAATCCTTCGGCAATAAACCACGTTAAAATGTATAAAGGCGGGTTTCCTGCCAAATATGGCGGAAGGCTCTCGTCGATACTCGATATAAACATGAAGAACGGCAACATGCAAAATAAAGAAGGCAACTTTACAATGGGGACTTTAACCAGTAGCTTTTCTTATGAATGCCCAATAATAAAAGATACTTCGTCGTTGCTAATTGCCGGAAGGCGGACTGTTTATGACTTGTTTGTTACTGCTTACAACTATATGGATACCAATGGCGAATCGAATGGTGGCTATAACCTGTGGGATATTAACGTGAAGTACAATAAAATACTTGCCAATGGCTCCAGAATATTTTATAGCTTTTACAAAGGCCGTGATAAAGTTTACAGATCGTCGCGAGATAAGAGTGAAGAGGATGGTGTGATATATAAATACACTCAGAAGTATAGTAATTCGTGGGGAAATACCACTGCATCGGTTCGGCTCAATAAAATTTACGGACAAAAGGTGTTTGCAAATTACACGCTTGGCATTGCAAATTTCAATTACCAAATTAACGAGAAAATGAACGCAAAAAGTAGAGGCGAAATTGTTGGGCAGAGCAAGTCTTTATTCATCTCTTCTATTGCCGATTATTCACTTTTAGCCGATTATGAATATTTGATCGATAAAAATCATTTTCTGCAATTTGGTGCCCAGTCAACTATTCATCACTTTTCGCCTTCGGAGAATACGATGAGCCGAACAGAGAACATTGCAACATCGTATGACTCCGTTTGGGGCGCTGAAGATATTTATGTTCCCGATATTTCGTTATACCTCTCCGACCAATATCAAATAACGCCAAAGCTTTCGGCCGACTTAGGGCTTCGCTTATCAACTTTTTTTGTTGAAGATAAACCTATAGTGAAACTAGAGCCACGTATTGTGGGAAACTACACGCTTTCAGATAATGCATCATTGAAATTCTCCTTTTCCAGAATGTCGCAGTTCACACATTTAATCTCAACAAGCGATCAGTCTTTCCCTTCCGATTTTTGGTTGCCATCAACAACGACAATAGTTCCCGAAGAATCGACACAATTGAGTTTTGGCGCGTTTATGAAGGCTAAAAAGAAACACGAATATGAATTTTCTGTCGATTTGTATTATAAGAAGCTGGAACATCTGGTCGAATTAAAAGGTGGAACGTCTTTTATTCAGTCGAGTAGTGACTGGGCAAACCAAATTCTTTCGAATGGGAACGGTTATGTGTATGGAAGTGAGTTTTTGATTGAAAAAACCACAGGAAAAACAACTGGCTGGGTTGCCTATACCATCTCAAAGAACATGCGGAAGTTCGATGAGGTCGACAATGGCCGTTGGTATCCTTTCCGGTACGACAGGAGGCACGAACTTTCCATCGTTTTGAACCATGAAATAAACGACCATGTCAATTTTTCGGCAGTGTGGGTCTTTATGTCGGGCGAGGCTGCAACATTGGCTCAGTATAAATACATTATGAACACACTTCAGTTCGATGGAGAGAAAGATATATATGCAGGTTATGGCGAAGCATATTATTACAATGGGCGCAATGCGTTTCGAACACCGCCTTACCATCGGTTAGATATCAATTTCAATTTTGTAAAAGAAATGTATTATGGAACAAGAACATGGTCGATAGGACTTTATAATGCTTACAATAAATATAATCCATACTACCTCTATATGGGTAAAAACAGCAAAGGAGAACCAAAATTATATTCGTTTACGTTTTTCCCAATCATGCCATCAATCAGTTATTCGTATAAGTTTTGATTTGCAGGCAGGTTAATCATAAACAATGAATATTTTTTAATGTTGTGTTTTCGCAAGAATGAAATCTGAAAATGCACTTAAATTTGAATATGTACGGACTAAGAGGCATAGCCTCGGCCAATATTGTAACAACGGATTTTAATCCGTTGGATGTAAGTAAAGAATAGTCATGAGAGTCGTAGGCTCGGCACATCTAGAAGCTTAGAATAAATATGGATCGTGCTTACAGCACTCTTTTTTATTGCAGGTATTCATCTCAACGGATTGAAATCCGTTGTTACAAAATAGAACGAGCCTACGGCTCTTGTTTGGCAACGATTTGTTCTTATTGTTTAGTTTAGATGAATAGATAGTCGGCATTAAATTTTAAAAATGCCACGAATGAAAGAGAGAGTATAAGGCTCTTTCAAAATTAAACCTCCTTTTTATTGCAACCTTTTGCCAAATATGTATCTGTAAAGTTGAAAGAGCCTTTGATGGGATAATGAAAACCTCTCTTTTTTGCAATTTCTAATTGAAGTTAATGGAGTTTCTATCTGAAAAAAGTATGTGAATAGTTTAGGTTAAATATGTTTTACGAATTTATAACATTTGATTTTGTCGATATAGGTTTAGCGCAAATCATCAATTGGGTAGTTGGTTTTCTCTTTGTAGAATCTTGTTTTACAGTTTAAAATAAAATCTTTATGGATCTTAAAAAATCAATACTGATCAGCTTTCTTTTTCTTATGGGCTTTATTTCCAGTGCTTCTGCAGGCTTAAATGTTGGTGCTGGCACCATGCTTACTGTTCATGAAAAATTCTGGAAATCTGAAAACTATTTGGGGGGATTAAGCTATGACTTCTCTCTTTCGTACAAAATAAATCAATGGGATCCTGGTGTAGAATTATTTCAGAATAGGGTATACGGTCTTAGTCAAGGCTATTCGAGCTATGAGAATAATCATTATCTGCTTTTTTTGAGGTATTATCCATTTAAAAGTAAGGGATATTCAATTAAGGGTGGCGTGTTTTATTCTTATGAAGATAGAGTTCAGTATTATACCGAAAATAGCACGAAAGAAATACACTATGTTTATGAAGATGGCTCGTGGGGAGGTTATAGCTTGGCTTTAGGCTACCGCGATAGGTTAATTAAGAAGTTTGACCTCTACTTTAATTTTGAATTATCGTACAATGCTTATGCGAAGCAATTTACTGATAACTATTTTTGGCATTTCGATTTAGGTGTGCCGTTTTATGGTGCTAAAATTGGGCTTGTTTATGAGTTCGATTTAAAGAAGAAATAGAAATATACTTATGGAGAACAAAATAATCACCCTTCTTTCTTTGGTACTCTTTACCGCGTGCAATTATTCGTCGTTTAAAGCTACCGAACTCGAAGAGCCAAAAGTTGCCGTTTCGTCGTTCTTCTCTCCCGACTCGGTTATCAGGGTAAAGGTTACCCCTGTGGTCGATGCGTTTACCGATTCGAGCAAACCCCTCGATGTAAAAGAGGTGAAAGTAATCAACCAGAAGACAGGGCAGGTGGCGTATCTCGAAAAGGAAGATGGTTCGGAGTCGGTTTATACAACCAATGAGTTTCTCCCTGCGCTTGGCGATATATTTAAGCTTGAGGTACAGACCAGTGCATCCGATGAACCTATTGTGGCTGTCGATTCTATTTGTGCAACGGTTGTTCCTTTTAGATTGGCCAATACAGGGGTAAATGTTCAGGATTTTTCTGAAGGAAATTCTTTTGAATGTTATATTTATCGCACTGCAATTGTAAGGTTTTTACCAGTTGGCACCGAAAATCCCAATTATTACGAACTGGTAGTTTTTACGGCCGATTACGACTATAACCATTCTGAAAAAATCATTAAAAGAGGTCCTGAATATCAGGCAAGTCTTACATCGTCAACGTCTATTGTTACTTCGGAAGATTATTATCCAAGTAAAACGTTAATAGGTGCCAGCCACCCTAAAAGTTTGCTTTTTAAATCGACTTCGGTAAAAGATTCGGTTTCGATAGACTTTTCGTATGTCACATCAACGAGTGGTTCTGCGTCTGAGTGGACGTCGTGTGCGCATGATCTTCGCATTGAACTCCGCAGGGTTTCGTATGCATACTACAAATACAAAACAGGACTATATAAGCAGAAGAATGCCGTGAAGGGCGACATTATTTATGGCGGTGCTCCTCTGGTAATCGTCCCAACAAATGTCGAAAATGGCACTGGGGTTTTTGCAGGATACAATTCAGTAGAATATAAAACATATATCGGCGAATATTTATACAAACGACAAGATTAACCACAGCTTCTGAGCTATTACACCGCATGTTTACTTGATGTTATTCCTTATTTGTGTTTTATCAGTTATTGCATTCTTTAATCTGAAGGGTATTTGGTGAGATATATAAATTCTATGCGATGTAATCGCGCTGATGCGGGCAATTACAGCAACACGACCATGCCGTTGATGCAAATGTGCGGGCAAATTTTCTTCTTCAATTATTGTTTATCGTCTGTTTTATCCTTTTTGTTTTCCTTGTGTAGTATTCATTTTTTAGGAGTTAAAAAAAGTATATCGAGATGTTAAATTTTTATAACTAAAAACAAAAAATGCAATTAATATACTGCAAATGAGATTGTTATTTGGGTTAAAAACAACTTTTGATTTATGTCATTTTCTACGAATTCGTAGTTTGAATGTCGATTTTTTTAGTATATTTTTATCACGGTCGAGTTGTATTTCATTATGGACAATAAATTGACGACTAAAACAGGAATTCGTGTTTTGGGCATATAATTTCTTAACGTGTGCCTTCTGCGTGTTGATTTGAAAAGATATTACAAATGAAAGAGAGATTAATCTTCCTTGTATTCTTATGCTTCATCGCATTTGAAAGCTTTAGCCAGTTGCAAATTGGCGGTGGCCCGGCTCTGTTTGCATGTGAAAAATACTTCGAAAGAAGTCGGGGAAGCATCGATTATACATTGTCGGCAGGTTATGCATTCCGAAAAATTGATGTTGGGTTCGAGTTTGTCCAGAATGAATATTTGGATGATGGACGTGGCAAATCGTATTATGAATTTTATCAATATCAACTCTTTGGCCGTTACTATCCGCTTAAGAAGAGGATTCTGTTTATTAAAGCAGGCATTAACTATTCCGATGAGAAGTATCACGATGAGTTGTACTGGGGAACACCGCCTGCCCCTTATCAATACGACGAACATGGCAAATTGTTGGGGCTTGAGGGTGGTTTGGGCTTTCAAGATCGGTTAATTAAAAAGGCTGATCTTTTTATGAACGTTTCGTTGACATATAATTATCTGAAGGCTCTGGAATCCGATTATGTCAGTTATTCACATGAAGTACCAATGCCTTTTTACGCGTTTAAAATGAGCCTTATTTATCAGTTTAACTTCAAGAAAGAATAATGGAGAACAAAATAATCATCCTTCTTTCTTTGGTGCTCTTTACGGCGTGCAATTATTCGTCGTTTAAAGCTACCGAGCTCGAAGAACCTAAAGTTGCCGTTTCGTCGTTCTTTTCGCCCGATTCCGTTATTAGGGTAAAAGTTACCCCTGTGGTCGATGCGTTTACCGATTCTAGCAAAACCCTCGTTGTAAAAGAGGTAAAGGTAACCAACCAGAAAACAGGACAGGTGGTTTATCTCGAAAAAGAAGATAGTTCGGAGTCGGTTTATACATCTGCTCAGTTAATCCCAGCCCTTGGCGATGTATTTAAGCTCGAAGTGCTGACAAGTGCTTCCGATGAACCCATTGTGGCAGTCGATTCTATTTGTTCAACGGTTGTTCCCTTCAGGTTGGCCAGCACCGGAGTGAATGTCGACGACAGAAATATGTCTGTGTCGATCCGCCGGACTGGGATAATACGGTTTTTACCTGTTGGAAGCGAAGATCTTCAATATTATGAGTTGAATGTTTATGTCGAAAATATAGATGAAGATCTTCCTGATTCATTTTGGCGTGAGCATCGGGTAACCCTTACTTCGTCAACCTCTATTGTTACTTCCGAAGACTATTATCCCAGTAAAACAGCCATAGCATCTTATAATCCACACGCCTTGCTGTTTAAATGCAACTCGGGCAACGATTCGGTGTCGGTAGATTTTGTTTACGGTTCTATAATGATTGGTTCTTCCGCCGGATGGAAGTCGTGTGCGCACAATCTGCGTGTTGAACTTCGCCAGGTTTCGTACGCATACTACAAATTCGCAACCGCTTGGGCAAAGCAGGAGAATGCTATGATTGGCGATATCCTTTATGGTGGTGCGCCTCCTGTATTGATCCCTTCCAATGTCGAAAATGGTACAGGGGTTTTTGCTGGCTACAATGCAACCGAATACAAAACTTTTATCGAGAAATACATATACGAAAAACAATATTGAATGAAGAAGATTATTGTCCTTTTATTCGTATGCTTCATGGCATTCGAAGGTTTTAGCCAGTTGCAAATTGGTGGCGGCCCCGCTTATTTTTTAAACGAAAAGTTCAAGGAAGAGCAGAGGAGTAGTTTAGATTATACGTTGTCGGTAGGGTATGCCATCCATAAATTTGACGTGGGGCTGGAGTTTATTCAAAATGGGTATAATAGTTTTTCAGCCAGTAAAAAGTATTACGAGTTTTACCAGTACCAGTTGTTTGGACGTTTTTATCCGCTTAAACGGCATACATGGTTCCTTAAAGGGGGCATAAATTATTCTGATGAGAAAATTATAACTACTTATCTTGATACTAAGACTGGCGTACTTGAAATATATAAAGAATACGGACGATTATTGGGTTTGGAAGGAGGATTGGGCTTCCAAGATCGGCTGATAAAGAATACAAATATTTTTTTGAATATATCATTGACTTATAATTATCTGAAAGTTATTGAAGATAGGTACATTTATTGGGACAATAAAGAGAAGGAACCTTTTTATGCCTTAAAAGCAAGCCTTATTTATCAATTCGATTTTAAAAAGAAGATTATAAAATAAAAAAATGATGAGGAATAGAATATTATTTTCTGTTTTGCTTGCTTTGTTCACAGCCTGTAATTATCAGTCGTTTACTGCCACGGAGTCTGAAGAACCAAAAGTTGCCGTTTCGTCGTTCTTTTCGCCCGACTCGGTTTTGCGGGTAAAGGTTACGCCAGTGGTCGATGCGTTTACCGATTCGAGCAAAACCCTCGATGTAAAAGAGGTGAAAGTAACCAACCAGAAGACCGGGCAGGTGGTTTATCTCGAAAAAGAAGATAGTTCGGAGTCGGTTTATACATCTGCTCAGTTAATACCTGCTCTTGGCGATGTGTTTAAGCTCGAAGTGCAAACCAGTGCTTCCGACGAACCCATTGTGGCTGTCGATTCTATATCGGCAAAGGTTGTCCCATTTCAGATTGCCGACACCTGGGTTGTCGTAATAGACAAATCTTCGGGGAACAATACCAGGGTCGGAATCCGCCGGAATGTGAATATCCGTTTTATGCCTGTCAATAATGAAGAGCCTGTTTATTTGGAACTTTTAGCTTTTGTGAAGGAGTATTCTGATTTTTACAGTATGCATGAATCAAGCGAGTGGCAATCAGCCCTAAAAACAAGCACCTCGTTTATCACTTTGGAAGATTACTACCCCAGTGTAACAGCTATGGATGCATTATATCCGCATAGCCTTTTGTTTAAATGCCCTGTCTCTGACGACTCTTTAACGGTCAATTTTTCTTATAGTACCGGTATGTCATTTCGCTCCGGCGGTATTTCGGCTAACGCGCACGATCTCCGCATTGAACTTCGTCAGGTTTCGTATGCATACTATAAATACATGACCGCGTTGCTTAAGCAAGAGAATGCGTTGATGGGAGATATCCTGTATGGCGGGGCACCACCCGTAATGGTTCCAACCAATATTGAAAACGGCACAGGGGTTTTTGCTGGATACAGCACTTCCGAATGCAGAACTTTTATCGAGAAATATGTATACCAAAGACATCATTAATAAGACAATATAAAATGAAGAAGGTTATTATTCTTTTATTCTCGTGCTTTATGGCATTCGAGAGTTTTGGGCAATTGCAAATTGGCGGTGGTCCGGCTTATTTTCTGAATGAAAAGTTTGCGGAGCACCAACTGAGTAGCATCGATTACTCGCTATCGGTAGGATATGCACTTAAAAAATTCGATTTGGGGTTCGAATTTGTTTCGAACAATTATAAAACAGAAGGATATGGGAAAGATTTTTATGGGCTTTACCAATATCAGCTCTTTGGGAAATATTATCCCTTAAAACGAAAAATCTGGTTTATAAAAGGAGGAACAAATATTACCACCGAGTTTTACCATTATGATTTTCACCATGAGACGTGGGAAAACGTAGGTGATGAGAAAGGAGTGCTTTGGGGGCTTGAAGGTGGATTAGGTTTTCAGGATAGGTTAATTAAGAAACAGGACCTGTTTTTAAATGTCAGCCTCACCTATAATTATCTTTCTATGCTAAAAGCTGATTATTTTTATCCTTCCGACAAAGAGGTTCATCCTTTTTATGCACTTAAAGTGAGCCTTATCTATCAGTTTAACTTCAAGAAGAAACAATAGCAAGGGAGCAAATCCGGAAGTTAGTATACGTTGAAGCCGTACGATGATTTTTGCCGATTGCAATTCAACTAGATACAAAACCTTTATCAATAAATATGTGTACAAACGACAATAATAACCAGGCTAAATAACCAATATGATTCGAAATATAGTCAATACTATAGCCATTATGCTGTTCGCAGCATCGGCATTAGTTGCCCAAAAGAACAGTGCCGTATTTTCGGGCAAAGTGTTCGATAAAAAAACTGGAGAGGCTCTTATTGGTGCCTCCGTTTACGACGAAATTAGTCATTCGGGTACCACAACCAACGCGCAAGGTTACTATTCGCTAAAGGTGAATTCGCTGCCGGCACGCATTTCGGTCTCTTTTATGGGCTATGCGCCACAACTAGTTATGCCCGATTCGGCAACGTACAAGAATTTCTACCTTGCCCCAACCAATAAGCAGCTCGACGAAGTTGTTGTAACCAGCAGCGTAACCAAAACTGTTCAGAAAGCCCAGGTCTCATCGTTTATGGTGAGCAGGCAAGAGTTGTTGACCCTTCCATCGCTCGCTTCGGAGTCCGATTTGAACCAATACCTGCAACTAACACCCGGTGTTTCGTGTGCCGGCGACGGAAACTCGAACCTTTATGTGCGGGGTGGTGGCCACGACCAGAATCTTTTCCTTCTCGACAATATGCCACTGTTCCATGTTGCCCATTTTGGTGGGTTTTTCTCCACATTCAACTCCGATATCATCAACTCGGCCACGTTTTACAAGGGAGGTTTCCCGGCAAGGCACGGCGGGCGTTTATCGTCGGTGGTCGACGTAAATACGTATGATGGCGACCTGTACGACTTCAACGGAAAGGCAACTATTGGACTGTTGTTTGCCAAAGTTTCGGTCAATGGTCCTATTGTAAAAGGGAAAAGCTCGTACAATGTGTCGGTGCGCAAGAATACACTGAACTACCTGGGCTTGTTGTCGGGCGAAGATATCGACTTTAGCTTTTACGATGCCAATGTTAAGCTGAATACTGTATTGAGCAAGAACGACAAACTATACTTTAGCTTTTATGCTGGCAACGATTTGTTTGGCGTTAACGAGGGCAACGATACCACTACCATGGTAAATAGCAAGGTTGCCTGGGGCAATGTTGCGGCTTCGGTGCGCTACAACCGCATCTTCTCACCGTTGCTGTTTGGTAACTTTATAGCAGGGCATTCGCAATATCATTTCAATGAATATTACCTTATGGAGATGGATTCGGCCCTGACTACGACCCCCGTTAAGTACGAGAACGATTTTAAATCGAACATCAGCTGCGAGTTTGCCAAAGCCCATTTCGAATACAACTTTCGCAACAATATACGCCTGTTTACCGGTTACGAACTGAACTGGTACCGCTATAGTCCGGGCAATGCGCACATTATTCAGAAATATCCAGGAGCAGAAGACATTGATGGCGACTTTGGGTACAGTAAATCGTTCTCGGTAGAGAACAACCTGTTTGGCGAATTGATATTCGACGATATTTATGGCTTTTCGGGAAACATAGGGTTGCGCCCATCGCTGTTGTCGGTTGCCGATAAGAACTTCTTCTCGCTCCAGCCTCGTGTTTCATTAAGCTATTCGCCACTGAAAAATGTTCAGTTGAAATCGTCGTACAGTCGTATCAACCAGGCATTCCACGTGCTCACCTCTACAGGCAATGGTTTTTCGAGCGATTACCGCATCCCGGTTCTCGACATTGCTCCGCCGTCGGTAAGCGACCAGGTGGTGTTGGGAATCGACTATAAACCGGGCTCAATGTTCGAGTTCTCGGCCGAAGTGTACACAAAGTTTATGGATAACCTGGTGATGAAGAAAGAGGGCGTGAGGTACACGCTTAATTACGATACCTGGGATAAAACAATTGAAACCGGAGGGCAGGGGCTTTCGAAAGGTGTTGAACTGTTGGCCCGCAAAGTGCAGGGAAAGTTTACTGGTTGGGTTGGGTTTACTTGGCAATCGAGCACTCGCAGGTTCGAGCACCTGAACAATGGCAACCCGTTCCCGTTCGATTACGACCGCACTTACGAGCTGAACTGCTATGGCCAATATTCGTTCACCAACAACATCAATTTAGGACTTACATGGACTTATGCCACTGGAATTCCTGCAAATATACCGGAGTGGCGCTATGCCGATATCAATAATAGCGTAGTGTTGCTGTACGATGGCTATAATGGGTCGCGCCAGAAAGATTATCACCGACTCGACCTTAGCCTGAACCTGAAAGGTGACCATGGCGACTGGAATATTAGTGTTGTAAACGTGTATAACCGCCACAATACCTACTATTATGAGGTGGCGGTGAACAACAACATGCCCGAACTGCACGATAAAAGTTTGTACACTATCATACCATCGTTGAGTTATACGTTTAAGTTCTAGCGTGAATCTGCCTTGCAAGCGAGGCTGGTGTCTCAGGTGCGGTGCACCTCTGTGTGGCTCTGCCACTTCTACGGGCGGTGCCCGCAGTAGTACGGAGCAAACAGTTGGCACCCGGCTGGGGTTGTGTTTAGGTGAAATACTTTTTATGCTTATCACCCTCGATTTTTAATTGTGGTTAGTGTTTTGATACGAGTTAAAAAGAGAATAATGAAACCATTAGCAATTATACTTATTTGCATTAGCATAGTTGTACAAGTAAAAGCCCAAAGTTTATTCAAAGGATCATTTACCACCCAAAATGATCCTTTGAATAAAACATCGGAGCTGATAGAGTTAAAAGATTCGATCAATAATATTGTTCTCTCTTACTCAAAGAGACGATTTGTGTACGGAGGTAAAGTTTATCTTCTTACGCCTTACGAAAACAAACTAGCTGTAATTGATTCATTGTCGGGTGCTCGAGTAGGTTTAATAAGTAGGTCGTTTCGTTCTTTTTCTGTTGGCGATTTCAAGTATAAACTATCAAAAAGAGGACGGGCAGCTTATAATTTTGTGGTAAGGAGCAGCAAAGACAATATAATCTCATGGGTGAAATATACCCAGACAAAGAATGGGTGGGAGTATAAAATTGTAACTAATGGCGATGAAAACCTATTGCCTTTTGTGTTTCTGGTTTCCATAAGTGAAATAAAAAATATCGGGGTATTAAATTGGGTTAATTTATTATTCTGACAGGTAGTTGACTGTGTTCATGTCTTGGTATATGGGGGTGCAAAGAAGTTCCGTGGGGGTGAATCATGTTGGTATGATGAACGGTATATTTTTGCTGATTTAATCTAATATGTCCCGATCCTACGGATCTCTTTCTAATCTGTCCGCTCTTTTGGATGGAATAAATTCCATCCTTACAAAATGGAACGAGCCTACGGCTCTGAAAAATAGCTATTCCAAAGCCGAATTGTGTAAGAATACGAAGAAGTTCCGTAGGAACGATTCATTTTATAACTACGGATTTTAATCCGTAGTTGTTTAACTAGGTTTCCCTTTGTTGTTGCCCATTTTGAAGAGAATCTCTTTCTCTTGTTTGTTGAGGCTGTCGTAACCCGATTTGCCAATTTTATCGAGGATGTTGTTAATGTCTTCCTTCTCGGTTTTCTTGGTTTTGTTGTATTCCCAGTCGGTCATTTTTGGTGTTGGGTTGTTGCGGTAACTCACTTTTAGTCTTTTCCGAGGTTCGAAAACAGAGCCTGCGCGAAACAGTAAATTGTTGAAATGAGATGTAATGTCGCGCCCTCGTTTCAGTTGCGACATGTAGATGAAACCCCACAATGCGCCGCCAATGTGGGCAATGTTACCTCCGGCATTGGTACCCGAAATGCCAATAAAGTAAATCAGCAGCGAAACCAATGCTATCCATATAATCTTAATTGGCCCCATAAACGAGCTTATCAGCAATAGGTTTACCGAGAGGTTTGGTGCATAAACTGCGGCGGCTATCACAATGGCAATTATCGATGCCGATGCGCCTAGCAGAATGCTTTGTTGCCCGGCTTCGGCAAAAGCAGGGAAAGAGTTATATGCCAACACATAACAGATACCGCCAAGCAAACCTCCAATAATGTAGGTGCCCAGCAGCTTCCGCTCGTCGAAATACATCAGGAAGATCTTTCCAAACCAGTAGAGCCACAGTAGGTTAAACAAGATGTGCAGAAAGTCGAAATGGAGGAACATGTAAGTCACCAATGTCCACGGACGGGTTGCAAGCCCCATCAAACTCGATGGCAGAGCCAGCCATTCAAGCAGGTTGAAGTCGACCTTGAAAAGGTAGAAAAAAACATACGCGATTCTTACAGCAAGAAAAACTGCCAGATTAACGTATATCAGCCGTGTAATAATCGATCCGTGTTTAAACGTGCTTTTTATTTCGTCCCAAATCTCCATTGCAATACTCTTTATTCAAAAAATCTTGTTACTCATCCAAACCCTTCTGTTCTTTGTCTTGATACTTGTGTCTTGTGTCCTGATACTCGTATCAATAAAAATTAGTCGTCGTTTTGTTCCAGTATTTAATCATAAAGAACCCAAACAGCATACCACCAAGATGTGCAAAGTGAGCAATATTGCTTCCCGGCATCGAAAGTCCTAAAACCAGTTCAAGAGCAGCGTAACCCATCACCATATATTTTGCTTTAATTGGCACGGGCAGCGGGAAGATCATCATTTCGGTATTTGGGAACAACATTCCAAAGCCAAGCAGTACGCCATAAACAGCGCCCGACGCACCAACCGTTGGGATGTTCATTTTGCTTGAAATAAGCAGGTTCATAAAATTGGTAGCTTCGGCTTCGTAACTTGTCGAAGTTGGAGTGTCGAGCCACGAAGTTGCAAAATCAATAATCTGCGGAAGGTTGAATCCCAGATCTTTAATTGTCGACTGATGTTTATTTACAAACGCCGAAAATAGATCGGCCGAAGGAGTGTTAGAGAATGCAGTAACAGCTTTTGCAAGTGGTTCAATTTCGATGTAATTGACAAAAGTATGCAATGCCGCAGCGCCCAAACCAGTTACGAAATAGAACAGCAGAAACCTTTTGGGTCCCCACACACTTTCGAGTACCCGGCCAAACATAAATAAGGCAAACATATTGAAGAAGATGTGCCCAAAGCCGCCGTGCATAAACATGTGGGTTATTGGCTGGTACCATCTGAAGTTTTCCGATCCCGGATAGTACAGTCCCAATGCTTTTGTGAGGTCAATTCCTTTTGGAGCTAAAATATAAGTAGCCAAAAGCATTATCACGTTTATAATAATCAGGTTTTTTGTAACTGGTGGTATCCCTGTAAAAGGTGAACGATAATTCGATGTCATATTTATTCTTCTTTTTTTCTTGTATGAATGTCGATTCTAAAAACAATTCTTTTCAAACAATCCGATCCTAAATTTTGTATCTAATGTCTAAAATCTAATATCTAATATCTTGTGTCTTGATACTTGTGTCTTCCCAGTCAATTATTACGCCAACTTTTTTTAATGTCAGTCCGTCAAACAGTTCTGACAACCTGTCAACTTTTTTTTTATTTGAATT
>Ga0209373_10002646_pt1 | contig 17513 bp, 15 predicted proteins | sample Higcelweek5metaG_FD_187173 | JGI IMG/M metagenome (GOLD analysis project Ga0209373, IMG submission 187173) | Freshwater pond sediment microbial communities from the University of Edinburgh, under environmental carbon perturbations - High... | ecosystem: Environmental > Aquatic > Freshwater >... | reverse complement strand
ACCCACGATGGCGTAGTATCCGAGCAAGCCCAACAGTACGAAAATGACCGCAAGCAGGGATTCAAAGATCGCGATAATGATCGGACCGATGCCCACTTTTTTAAAATACTTGATTTTCAGTTCATTTCCAATCGAAAAAGCGATGAATCCAAGCGCCACATTCGAGACAATTTCCATCGATCCGATCGCTTCATCCGTCAGAATCCCGAAAATACTCGGACCGATCAAAAGACCGCCGACGAGATACCCCGTCACATTCGGCATTCGGACCAGTTTCGCTAACTTTCCAAAAAGCAAGCCGGTGATCAGAATGATACCGGCATAAAGTAACAGTGTCCAATTCATGTTGTTTCGCCCCGTTTATTTCTTATAACCTTTAATAAAATCAATCGGCATCGTGAAGACGATCCCCGAGTTTGGTTTGGTCAAATCTCCGGCAATTTCATCAATGATTTGCATAACGACCGGTACCTGCTCATCTTCAAGCGCCATGAAAAAGGTGCGCGATTCCGCCCGCGGATTGTCGAAGAGCACACGCAGAGAACCGATAAAATCCATATCTTCGTTTTCCACCAGTTTGCGTCCCATCCCCGTGCTGTTGATGATGGTGGCTCCCTTGATGCTTTTTTCTTTCAGCTGATGAATAAAGGCATCCATTAAATCAACTTTATTCATTACATAAACCAAAAATTTCATAGTAGATCCTCTTCTTTCTCAAACGATTCCTATTGTACCACCGGAGTGAGAATATGCAACCCCAAAAAACCGTTTACATTAAATCTTCTTGGGAAAAGCAAACTGGAAGAATTCCGGCAAACGGGATTGCCAGAATAATTCCGTGTGCAGGCCATCTTTGTCGATGACCATTTTGAGATGATCTGAATCGAATCCTTTGGATGTCATCAGCTTATGAAATTTTTTGGCCATCACCACGTCGGTGAAGAGGGAAAAACGGGTCTCTTTTGCGCCCATGTCGTGATAGATCTTGGTTTCGGGCAAAAAGGTTTTCGCTTGAATGCGCGGGAACAGATCTTCTTTCACTAAAAAATAGGCTGGCGAAAACGCGCCGAGAACACCGAACAGATCATTGTAGATCGCCCCTAAGTAAAGTGAAACATTCCCCCCGCATGAACTGCCAAACATACCGGTGTGTTCACGATCAGACAGGGTCCGGTAATGACTGTCAATGTACGGCTTGATCGTTTCGACGATCGTTTTGCCGTACAAGTGCGCTTCAGGCAGAAAAGGATGGCCTTTAAGCTCTTTTTCCAATTGTTTTTCCACTCGTTTCGTGACCGCCTGCGTATATTCCTGAATACGATTGGCCGGATCTGTATCAATTCCGACTACAATGATGCCTTCGATCTTCCCCTCTTTCTCCATTTTCGCGAGAATGGGTTCGACGTTCCATGAATACCCGCTGAAAGGAGAGGGGTTCACCATGTTCTGACCGTCATGCATATAGAGAACCGGATATTTTTTATTGGGATTTTTTTCATAACCTCCCGGTAGACAAATGTGGATTTTTTTGGTTCGATTTCCCAGTTGCGGACACACAATTTCATCGTGAATGATTTTTCCCATGATTTGATCCTCCTGAATACAAGAAAATTATACCGCATATCCCGCTTGACCACAATTGAATTAAAACATTTTTCCTGATTGAAATCACTGTTTTCCTGACAAAGGTTTTTTGCCTGTGACGAAACGAACGAATCAGTCAAAACGTTTCTGCTCTCGATTTAAAAATTATTTTTCATTCAAAAAATCATTTATAACCGAAAATAAGCATGTTATAATAGATCTGTAAAAGAAAAGTAAGGACCGGTGAAACCATGTCCCACGAATTTCAGATCATTAAAAACGGTCTTCTATCCAAGTATACCGCTAATATCAGCGTTGAATGCCCGCTCAACGAATATCCCCGCCCGCAACTGCAAAGAGCGAACTGGACGAACTTGAACGGTCTTTATGAATACAATGTTTTAGACAAAACCATCGATTTTCCCGATCAGTTCATCGGCCAGATCCTAGTTCCTTTTTCGATTGAGAGCGCCGCTTCGGGCGTAAAGAGAACACTGGCGCCAAATGAACGCCTTTGGTATCGCAAAACAATTGAAGTGCCCGCCATCTCGGAATGCGAACGTTTGATTCTACATTTCGGAGCGGTCGATTATGAATCAGCCATTTACATCAATCAGCATCTTGTTGGAAAAAACACCGGCGGATATCTTCCGTTTGAAATTGATATTACAGATCAAGTCTCTCCCGGCATGAACGAACTGATCATCGGGGTCACCGATCCCACGGATACCGGATACCAGGAGCGCGGAAAACAGGTGCTCAATCCGAAAAAAATTTGGTACACGGCCACTTCCGGCATCTGGCAAACCGTCTGGATGGAAGTCGTCAACGATCTATCGATTACCAGTCTGAAAATCATTCCGGATTTTGATAAATCCGCCGTCCGGATCAAACCGGTGATCTCGTCTCTTGAAGAAGTAAAGATCACTCTGTCGATTACGGACCGTGGAAAACTTGTGCGTCGCACCACGCTCACAGAAGATCGTTTTAACGAGATCACACTGCCGAACTTTAAACCGTGGAGTCCGGAATCCCCGTTTTTATATGATGTAAAAATCGAGCTGTCTCAAAATGGAATCGTCAAAGATACCATCAAGAGTTACTTCGGGATGCGCAAATATGCGATTGAGAACGATGAAACCGGCGTTCTGCGCTTGTTTTTAAACAACAGACCCTACTTTCAGGTCGGCGCCCTCGACCAAGGCTATTACCCCGACGGGATACTGACTCCGCCAACCGATCAGGCAATGATCGATGACATCGAAACGATGAAGTCGCTTGGCTTTAACATGCTAAGGAAGCACATCAAAATCGAACCGCTCCGCTGGTACTATCACTGCGATCGCCTTGGAATGTTGGTATGGCAGGACATGCCATCTGGCGGTCAAGGATATACGGGAGATTTTTTCGCGGTCAGATTGGCATACCTTGGTTTCCACTTCAACGACCATTTTTACCGCCGTTTCAGACGCGACAATCCCCGCTCGCGGACAGAATACTTATCCGGTCTGAACGGGATGATCGATCTGCTTTTCAATGTCCCCAGCATCTGTACCTGGGTTCCGTTCAATGAAAGCTGGGGTCAATTTGACGCCAAAAAAACGGCTGATTACGTCAAACAGATCGATCCCTCTCGGTTTGTCGACCATGCCAGCGGCTGGTACGATCAAAACGGAAGAGATTTCCAGAGCATTCATAGATATGTCTACAAAATCAAAAAACCGAAAACTGATAAATTCAGACCCTTTGTCTTATCAGAGTTCGGCGGATATAGTCAAATTCTTCCCGGACATGTCTGGAATCAGGAAAAAAGCTTCGGATACAGCATGTATGATTCCGCAGAAGATCTCACACACGCCTATGCGGACCTCATTATGAATCAAATTGTACCGTTAGTGCCAAAGGGGCTCTCGGCCACCGTATACACCCAGGTGTCCGACGTGGAAACCGAAGTCAACGGACTGATCACGTATGACCGTGAAGTCATCAAAATGGATCCCTCCATCGTGAAGAGCCTCAATGATCAATTGAAATCGATGTTTTAAAAAAAAGTGCCTCGGCACTTTTTTTAATAGATGAAGTAGAGTGATAATGCAATCAGCAGCTGGGCAAGATAATAAGTCGAAAGATTCAGAATTATGAAGAGTTTGTTCTCATTCTGGCCTTTGAAATAAATTTGCGACAGAATCAGATCGGAGATTCCGAACAGCACCGCGCCCGAGAACATCACGGCTGTCATGGTGGTGAAACCGGATGCAATCGCATTGGCGAAAGCTTGACCGATCATTAAGAAAATCAAAAATGAGTAGATGGTGCAGGGCACTTTTGATTTTTCCCAATCCATCTTCATCCATTTGGCCGCAAAAACGAGCAGCACCGTCACCGCCAGCGAGAAAAGAATCGCCCAGAAGCTGAATTGTCCGATCAAAAGCAGCGCAACATAATAAACGATGTGTCCGAGGGCAAAAAATATGACACCGCCAAGGATAATGCCCGGTTCTTCCTTCTTGGGACGAAGCGACCTCAGTTCAAGGTATACATCACCTAGCAGTCCGCACACGAGCCCCGCCAGAAACAGAAAAGCCATGGGCAAAGCGCTTATGAACAGATCGCGAATCGAAGTGCCTTCCAAAAAAAACTTTGAGACCATGACCGCAATCCAAACGGAGATAAATCCGAAGCTGGCAAACCCTTTTACAAAGAGGGCTAAAACCGGTTTGTGGCTTACCTCCACGACAATGAATAATCCAACCAGCAAAACCGCCACAATAAACACAAATAAAGTCATATACTTCCTCCATGTTTTATCATCACTCTGTTTTCTATTATATCAAAGTTGGCTCAAATTAGGGGAAATATCTTCATTCTTCCGTCATTTTTTTTGTGATTCGTGTATAATTAAAGATATGAAAAGTAGGTGAAATTTCTCATGCTAAAAAAGATTTTGAAAGTCGTTCTAAAAGCAGTTCTCATTTTGGTCATTGCCATCGTTCTTTTCGCCGGATCCTTTATTCTTGTTCTGCAAATCAATGAATACAATCCGGAAGCCTCCGAACTCTTGACTGTAGAAAACAATCTTCCCGATTCCTCCGAATCCTACATTCAGCTCTCTGACACTCTGAAGATCCTCACCTTTAACACCGGATATGCCTCATTAAGCGCCACTGAAGACTTTGTGATGGATGGCGGTGTAAAAGGCCGGATGGACTCCAAAGCCGAGGTGGAAGCGAATATCGCGGGTATTGAGGCCATCCTTACCGCCGCAGCCGCCGACATCTACCTGCTTCAGGAAGTGGATGTTGATTCCGATCGTTCCTACAACACGCTTCAGTATGCTTCCTATAGCGAGCTATTGGATATGCCGGTCAGTTTCGGCTACAACTACCGCTGCGTGTTCGTTCCGTTTCCGTTTGAAATGGGTCAGATGATGGGCAACGTGCAGTCCGGAATTATGACGGGAACCAATTTCTTTGTCGAAACCGCCACACGATATCAGTTGCCCGGCACTTTCTCCTGGCCGCTTCGGATCGCAAACTTAAAACGTTGCATGACCGTCTCCCGTCTGCCGATCGCCGGCAGTGATAAATTCCTCGTCATCGTCAACGTCCACCTTTCCGCTTACGACGATGGCACCATGCGCGTACAAGAAATGGCTGCCCTCCGCACCCTTGTGCAAGATGAATATGCCGATGGCAATTATGTGATCGTGGGCGGAGATTTCAATCAAACGTTCCCCGCTGCCGTCGATGTTTCCGCAACCGATACAGCCGATGCCGATTATCTGTATGATCTAAAAGATCCGACCCTTTGGGAAGCTTTTGAAATGGACGCCGACTGGGTGACAGAAGATGGATGGAAATTCGGAATTGATTTGGATTTGGACAACCCGACCTGCCGGTTGCTCAATCAGCCCTATGATGCGCTGAATCGCGCGAACAACCAGTATTATCTGATTGACGGTTTCATTGTATCTCCAAATATCGACATCGTCTCCGTTGAAATCGTGGAACAGGATTTCATGTACAGCGATCACAACCCCGTTGTTATGGAAGTAACATTGGAATAGCCTTCTTATTAAAAATTGCATGACAAGATCTCCACAATGGAGATCTTTTTTTCACTCACTTTTCGGCAAAAAAGGCATGATCCCGATGAGATTTTCGGTTCATGCCTTTATTGATCATTTTCAACAAATTTATTGTTATAACATTTTAACTTTTTAAATGATGCCTAGTCCCTGTAACAAAATTTTAATGCCGATCAGGATCAATACGATCCCTCCGAATATACCGGCTTTATTGGAAATAATGGCTCCAATCTTGCGACCAAAAAACGCTCCGCCAAAGGAAATAACAATCGTGATTAACCCAATAATTATTGAAGGAAAGAAATACGGTTGATCCAAAAGGGCGAAACTGACTCCGACAGCCAACGCATCAATGCTCGTTGCCAGACCTAATACGATCAACTCTTTGAAGTCCAGCCGGTCAGAGCATTCTTCTTCCCCTTTAATCGCTTCAACAATCATCTTCACACCAATATAGGCGAGAAGCGCCAGTGCGATCCAGTGTGCAAATGAACGTGTGAATGCTGCAACGCTCGTTCCCAGAAAGTATCCAAGGACCGGCATTGTGAACTGAAACGCGCCAAAGCAGAGGGCGATCATAAGCGCATTTTTTACGCCGCCCTTTTTAACGGCCATGCCTTTACAGATGGAAACCGCAAAAGCATCCATTGCCAAACCGACAGCGATCAAAATGATCGAGATCAAATCCATAGTGAATCCTCCAAGAATGAAAAAAGACCTATGCATAATCCATGCATAAGTCTCGTCGTTTAATATTTGCCAGGCTTTAGGCCAGTATGTTGACAAATAGCACGGGAAGTGCCGACTACTCCCTTATGATACGTAGAAGATTTTACCAAAGAAGATCGAATTTGTCAAACTGAATTGATGTCAGTGTCAAGAATTCTGCGTTCTATTTCATTAAAACGAAATCTTCTCGGCCACATCTTGATAAAAAACGCCTAAAGTGCCGCTGTATCTCGGTTTCCAGGGCTTGTTTCTGCCACAATAGTGCACAATCACAGAATGCGTACGAATCCATTCCAGCCCGACTTTTTCACCACCCGGAAACAAGCGAAGATTGGTGTCGCGCAGAAAGCGTTCCGACAGATTATAAAGCAGGGAATCGACCAGCAAAGTTCTCGTACCATACAGTGCCGAGAGTACATCCTGATCCGGCAACATCAATACCTTTTTGTGTTTTCGAATGTAGTCGAGCACCATCGCAGGATCCATTTCTTTGCGCAGCAGCGCTAGATTCATCAGCAGAACGCCCGAGTTGATGTACGGCGTATCTTTTGCCATATTGAGCCGCAGTTCGTTGATCCGCTGCAACCCTAAAATGACAATGTGGGAACAAGCGACAAAATAATGGTTTTCCAGCGGCATGGAATAAAGAGTCTCAAGCGAATTGATGATCACAAGATCGGGATCGAGATACAGGATGCGGTCCAGGGTTTCCGGAAGATAGCGGCTGGCAAACAGCCGGTAATACATTTCCGCCGGATATCGACCGGATGTCGGAGCTGATTTCAGCATCGAATCGTCCATTTGAATCGGATATAGTGTGATCTGATCGCTTCCGACTGCTTTCGTCACATGATCGAAATCGCGTTTTGTTAAGGAAGAATGGAGAATGTAAACGGCGAAATCGGCATCCGGATTGGAAAGAACGGCTGACTTTAACATCACGGAAAGGGGTCTTAAATATCCGGAATTCAGGGTAACCAACAGGTTGTAATGGGGTTTGTTCATGCAGTTCGCTTCCTTTTTTACTGTGCCATCATTCTATCACAGTTTTCATGCAGGGGATTGTTTTTCACAAAAAAACCAGAAGCTTTCGCCTCTGGTTGGTTGAATATTATGCTTCTGCTTTATTCTCGGAGAGCGCAATTTTTGCTTTCGTCTCTGCCGTGATCTTTTCGTAGTAGATTTCATCGATGATGAAACGCTTGTTCAGGACAAGCATCGAGCCTAGAATCAAAACGATCGGAATAATCGTTATGGCAATCCGCAGCATTAACCGCATCGTTGTGGTTCCATTTTCCAGGAACACTTCATCGGCGGCTTTATCGATGGTCATAACCAGTTTGCCATCTACGGTTTTGAAAACTTCGTTGTCCGGATTCTGCAGTGCGGCATAAATGATGGCGATCTGATCAGCTTCCAAATCGCAGTCATCGAGGATGACATCGCCGTTTTGGGCATTTGTGACAAAGGTTGCTTGCTCGGTAGCAGACAATTCATTGAAGATGCTGAGCTGATTTTCCAGCTCGGCGACATTCTGACTCATAATGTAAATCCCGGAGATGACGAGAACCATCGTCACGATTAATCCTTCCAATGCGGAGGATAATTTTGCCACAAACGGACGAAGCGAGAACACGATTGCTTCGTTGCGTTCGCCGGTCTTATACTCGTTATATTCGATCGTATTGGTCATATCGACGATGATGACCATGTAGAAGATCGCCTGTCCGCCGAATACAAACAGACCAAAGAGGCAAGCGGTATAGATATTGATGGGCAGCACATCGGTCCAGCCGAGCAACAAGAGCATTGCATAGCCAAACGCCAGACAGATGAAGGCATATTTCATCAGTTGTTTTCTTGTGAACCGTTTTGCCAATGTCGAATAAAGACTCTGAATGACAATGTTGGATACGGCGAAACTGACGATGAAGATCATGGTCAGCGTGCCGTTATACCCGATTTCCAAATAGAACCAGTTATATCCGAGCGCCGTCAGCAAAGCCGATCCGATGCTATAAAGCATCAAGGCGAACGACGACCACAAAAGCTGATCGTTGTTCTTGATCACGCGGAACATGTCTTTCAGGCCCACTTTTTTGGCTTTCACGGCAACTTCGTCTTCTTTGGGTTCTTTGACGCCGAACGCCGTCAGGCAGGAACAGGCAATGAAGAAGAGCACAAATGTGTAAGAAATCATGCTATAGCCGCGTACCATGTTTCCCACTGTGGTCAAACTGATGATGGCATTGCCGGCGAAGGCGCCGATGCCGGCGAAAACGACGACCATCGTGGTGATGGTATCACGATCTTTTTTGTTTTTCGAAAGGGCGGGAATTAATGACCAGTAAGGAATATCGTTGAGAGTGAATGCGGCTTCCCAAAGCAAATAGATTAAGAAGAAGAAAATGACAAATCCCCATCCGGTGGGACGGAAATTGAACATGAAGATAATGACAATGCCGGATAACAGGGCGCCAATCAGAATCCAAGGGCGGAATTTTCCCCATTTTGTATGGGTGTTTTCCACGATCGAGCCCATGAACGGATCGTTCACTGCATCCCAGATGCGTCCGACCACCAGCATGATGCCAATGATGGAGAACTGCGTGGCGGTAAGTCCGAGTCCGGAATATTGGATGTACGTGATAAAGAAGGTGGCGATGAGCTGATAGATCATATCACGGCCGATTCCGCCGATGCTATAAGCCCATTTGTTGCGATTCAATACTTTTCTTTCTTCTGATAAAACATTTGTTTCCATGGTTTTCTCCTCTTGAATTTATCTATTTTTGTCGATAAAAAAAAGATCGACTAAAGGCCAATATTACAAACGTTTACATTTTTCACGCTAAAAACAGTATACCAGTAAACCTGGAAAATTGAAACACAAAAAAGCGTATTTTGGGTTATAATTTCCGCTTCGAATCGGTTTTAATGATCCATTTATCTTTTTGCTGCCTGTTTTCCTAGGCGAATGGTTTTTTTCACATAAGGCGATGTCATCAGACGCAGGAGTCCGGGATAATTGACGGAAAATTCAAGAATATCTCCGGGAACGTATTTTGTTCTTCCCAGATCCACAATCAGGTGGTCGCTGGAAGAACCTATAATGGTTACTCGCTCGTCCAAACAACAGAGGTCGCCTTTTTCAATATCCTGTCTGCCGATTGCGAGAATTCCGCGATTCATCAGCCCCTGATCTTTGATCACGGGCATAACCCCAAAGGAATCCATTCCGATTGTACCGATCGGATGACTGGGCTTGTTGGCCACTTCAATCAGTTCCGCCTGCAATACGAATGCATTGGCGTGTGTGCCGGGAATCGACATTCCAAACGCGGTTTCGCGACCCAAAAAAACCGACTCTCCCAAACGCAGATTGTTGATGCCCTGTGGAATTTTTTCGGTGTCAAAAAGGTATAGTGAGGATGAATTTCCTCCGGAAATAATTTGTAACGGCCGTTTGATGGCTGATTCGATCTTCTTTTGGATAGCGGTAAGAATGCTCAGATTATCCTGATCCGGAATCACACCGCCGTAACAAGTCAGATTGGTGCCGATGCCGATCAAGCGGACATGAGAACATTTTTCGATTTCCGCAACGATCGGCAGATAATCACTTTGAAAAAAGATTCCTTCACGGAGATCTCCAAGATCAAACATCAGAATGATCTGGTGAAATTTATTTTGTTTTTTTGCCGCAACGGACAAAGCCAGTATGGTCGATAGTTCCGAGTTTAAGGAAATATCCGCATACCGGACCACCCGCATCGCTTCGCTTGGCATCGGGAGACGCAATAAAACTTTTGGGAGCGGAAGGGTGCGAAACTTGATGAGATTCTCCATGCGCGAATCGGCCAAATGCGAAAAACCGGCAGACGCCAGATGCCGGATGATTTTGGTATTGCCAGCGAGCACTTTCGTGACGAGAAAGCAACTGGAAATACCGTTTTTTGCGCACTGGTTCAGGATGATTTTGGCATTTTGATCCAAAAGATCCTGATTGATCAGCAAGCGAGGGTACATGATCTCACCTTACTCTCAAACTCTCTTTAAGAATGCGTAAAGCCGCTTCCGGATATTGATCAGAGATCGCTCCGGCCGCCGCCATAATATAGTCTTGGTCCAGCATCACATTGACATGGGCGCGCGGAAGCAAAATCCGCGGATCGCGCCAAACCATGGTATCCGTGAGCAATTTGTTACCGGAAGGGAGCCGCACAAGCGCGCCGCCGGTACCGATGACATTGGTCACGTTGGTTAAATCTTTTCCTTCTGCGACGGACCGTCTTCCGCCGGATCCGTACAAATTGACGTGCCGACCGACATGGCGTTCAATGGCGGAAATCAGCGCAACCCGGGTCAAATATTCGACGACCGGTATCTGATTGATATCCGGAATCGCCTGATAGTTTTCCAGGATCTTTTGCATTTGATCGTGCGGAATATCGAGATCTTTTTCCATTTTTTCTTCGCCGGCGATGGCGATGAGGTTGGCGCGATTGACAAATACGCCGAGATCCCCTTCCACCGTGCGTTTGGCAAAGGGTTCGGGGTTGAGGGTGATCTTTTGAATTTCCGGGCTGCCTTCCGTGACAGAATGAATATCGGTGGTCGCTCCGCCCACATCAGCGACGACTAAATCCCCGATCGCTTTTTGCAGAAGGATGGCCGCTTTCATCACGGCACCGGGGGTCGGCATGATGGTCTGATTGACCATGGTCCGGACTTTTTCCATGCCCGGGGCTTTGATGATGTGTTCCTCAAAAACTTTTTGAATCGCTTTGCGGGCTAAATCCACCGAAATCACATCAATTTTTGGGTAAACATTTTCGGTAATCGTGAGATATTGCGCTTGCTTCGAATCCTCAAAAGCATGACGAATGGCTTCTTGATTGCTGGTGTTTCCTGCATAAATGACGGGGATGTTCAGCCCAAGTCCGGCGATTGCGATCGCGTTTTTTAACGCCGTTTGGGTATCGCCGTGTTCGACTCCGCCTGCGATCAAAATGATGTTCAAATCCATTTCGCGAAGGTTTCTGAGAATATCGGTCGGTAGTAATCCGGCTGTGACCAACTTCAAGTTGGCTCCGGCACCGAGTGCCGCTTCTTTTGCGGCTTTCGCGGTCATATCATATACCAAGCCGTGGACACTCATTTTCAGTCCGCCGGCAGCGCTGGAACAGGCAAATACTTCTCTGCCTTCCAGCGTATCGACTTTTAGACGGGCTTTCAAATCATCTGTTGCTTGTTTAAGCCCGAGCGTTACATCGCCTTTCAGCACCGTTGTGGGGGCAAATCCTTGCCCGAGAAACCGCGGGAACGGATCGTGAATCCCATCAAACGCTGTCATCTTCGTCGTCGTGCTGCCAATTTCCGCTACCAGAATGTCCACAATCATAATGTTTTTTACTCCTTCATTTTGTAATGATTGACGAGGAATGTCGCCACGTCAACTCCTCTTGTTCCGCGCCCGAATCCGCCATCGATTCCTTGCTCTACTGCGATTTCGGGAGTAACCTGAGTCCCGCCCGCAATAATCAAGAAACGATTGCGCACTCCGCGTTCAATCGCATATTCGTGCGTCTTTTTCATGTTTTTGTAATGGATGTCATCATGGGAAATGATCGTTGATAACAGAATCGCATCGGCGTTGGTTTCCACCGCCGCATCGACCAGTTTATCAACGGGTACAGATGTCCCCAGATAGACACATTCAATTCCGTATTTTTCAATTCCGCCATGCTTGATGTCGATGATTTCCCGCAATCCGACGGAGTGTTCATCTTCGCCGACAGTGGCGGCAACGATCTTGAGCGGATGGTCGTGCACAAATGCGGTGATCTCTTCATCGGTCATGCGGACGGGTTCGTCGGGAATTACCAGTTTCTTCACATCAATATCAAGATCTAAACGGCCTTTTAACTGGATGCGAGTCGCTTCGGCCGGATGCAGTATTTCTTTGTGGATCAGTTCCACATCTTTTAAATTCATCCGTTTTCCAATTTCCAGAGCGGCCGCCTGCGCCGTGCGAAGATCGGCTGGAATCGTCAGATCAACTACGACCGTTCCGTCTCCGCGCCATTGCACTTCCGGCGTAATGACAGAATCGGAAAAATATTTTTCGGTTTCTTCGATTCGGCGATTGACGTTGTCGTTTTCATCCAGTTCATCGATATACTGAATCTTCTTGCGATCTTCAAAGGTGGAACCGCCGATAAGCACCGCTGGATTTGTTAATTCATCGATGCCATACTGCTTGACATTATTATACCCGAAATGCGCCGGAACCGGTGCAAAATAATCATCATCGCGCAAATAAATTGATCCTGCCCCGATGCCACCGTTGATTTTTCGCACGATACCATCGCCGTTTCGTTCGGGGAAAATACCCGAATCGATGAAAAATCCCTTTTCCACCGCTTCAAAATAGCCCCCGACTGAGAGCATTTCTTCTAAGAACAAAACAGCGCGTTCTTTGATTTCCCGCACTTTGGTTTTCATGTATCCGTCTTTTCGCACTTCCACCAAATCCGATAGTCCATCCATCCCGATGAGGGCTTGTTTCGCCGTGTCACAGGCTTCAATGTTATACATATGCCAAGGGACGTTGCGTCCTTCATCCGGAGTAATGGTGGATTGGATATCTGCAGACGTTAATTTGGAAATCATCATATTGAGAACATGAGTCACGGTTGCTTCCCGCGTGGAGGACTCCATGTATTTGGTATTCATCTGTGCCCGCATCCGGTAACCGTCAAACAGGTCGCGCAAAGCGACCGCATACGGCAGATTGACTTTCAGATCCGGGGCCGGAGAAGCGGTCGGAGGCACGGTTGAGAGTGCCACATTTTCTTTTTTCATGCCCGCAAGTACGGAAAACGCACAGTTGATGCCATGCTGAACCAAAAGCTCCGGCATCACTTTCCAGGCTTCTTTTGCGGTGGCGTTGGCGTTGTGGGCACCATCGATTTGCAACATGTTTGCCTTTGCCATAATGGTCTTTGATTCCGCCGCATCCACAAACGAGCGGATCATGTTAATATTGCGATACAAGACATTGTACTGCGGATCCTGATGGGCGCCGTTAACGCCTTCCTCCGCATACATCACGGCGATTTCCGGTCCGGCCACGCCGGAGACATAGGAGTGGAAATTGATCGGGCGTCCGACTTCGTCTTCAATCAAGTCAAGCGCTTTTCGACTTGCGCGAATCTGTTTGCGCGTAATCGGCACGCCGCCGACCCCTTGCGGCGTTCCTTCGATTAAGCCGTCAAAATGGGACTGTCCCGCCGTCCGGATCACCATGATGTGGTCCGCTCCGTGCCAGGCCGCCATCCGCATGCGGCGGATGTCGTCTTCAAACCGTCCGGAGGCGATTTCGGTCGTGATCACCTGCAAGGGCTGCGGATCAATGAAGCCAAATGATTTGGCCGCAAGCGGCGCTACGCTGTTTTTCAGCGGTTCCGAACAATCCTGATATTGATAAGTGCCGAGTTTTAAATTCGGAACGGGCTTTCGCCAAGTCCATCCGCTGCGGCGCGGCACATAGTTTTCCAGATTTTCTAGTAACGCTTTGATATCGATCTTTTCGTTTGGTCTCATCTTATTTCACCCCGAATTCGCTTGCCAGACGATTCCAGCCTTCGTCTTTGAGCAGTTTCATTCCGGCGGTGCGAATATCGGTTTTTTCGATTTGCGCCAGGCGGAACACGAGATGTCCCACCCCTTTGCCCATCAGCTGATGATCCATCGCTTTTTGCACGAGATCTTTCGCTTCCAGGCTGGAAAAGCCCATGCGCAAAAGCACCGAACGCTCGATTGAAGGCGATGTGTTCTTCTGTGCCAAATCCAGAAGCGGATTTACCACTTCATGGATCAATTGCCAAAACCGTGCTTTCAATTCCGCATCGGTCAATTCATGCAGATGCTGACTGCGGGTTTCAAAATCATCCACCCGCACTTTTGTGTGTTCCATGTCATTCCCCCCACTCCACATTGAGTTCTTTCAGTGTTTCGCATACAAAGGTTTTTGAAGCATTCGTTTCGTCCATCAAATACAAGACGTCCGAGGCAACGATCTTTTTGATCTCTTTCACTTGATTTTTTATTAACGATTTCCGAATTTTATCCAAATCGAGATCCACCGTTTTGATGCGATCCACTCCATCCGGCAGGATGATGGATTGACCGGGGACTTCTTCTTTCGGATCGCCAAAGCGGATTTCGATTCCGCGTTTACGGGCGAAAGACAGCTGCGCAAAGTGATGTTTTCCCGCACCGGTGTATTCAGTTTCCTGGACGACAATAATTTCATCCTGATTCATTTCCTGGGCCAAAGAAAAAGCCGCCGCCAGCGAGACGTTGCCCGCCGGTCCGCGTTCGATGCCTTCCAGAACAGACAGTGTTTCGGTGATAAAAAAGACTTCTCCCTGATTGACGGTCACATAGCGGTCAATGTACCTAAGCGGTCTGGCGGCTGAACGGGGAACATCACTGCGATCGGGGTTGGTCATGTAAGGCATTCCAAAACCCGTGTGCCCGGTGGTGAAAGACTTACGGTTAAAATCATGATCGCTGGCCATGTGCAGGCCCTTTAAATTCACGCTCGCACCGACGATCTCAATTTTCGCTTTTGTCGTTTTTAATACGCCCCGTGCCGTTCCGGTGAGGTTTCCACCCCCGGCGTTGGTGCAGACGATTTTGGAGGGAAATTTTCCAGTCATCGCCAGACAGTCTTCCACAATTTCCGCACCCAGACTTTCGATGCCAGATACCCCAAAAGGAGTGTAAAGCGAGGCATTAAAATACCCGGTTGTTTCCAAGAGGGAAAGGAACGTATAAAACAGTTCCGGACCAACGGACAGCTGCACGACTTCAGCCCCATATGCTTCGCAGGCGCGCGCTTTTTCGATGATTTCCGGCTGGCCGATGCCCAAAGAGTCGTAGCATTCCTGTACGACGATGCATTTCAAACCGTATTTGGCCGCCTGAGAAGCGACGGCGGCGCCGTAGTTTCCGGAGGTCGCGGCAATCACACCGGTGAACCCGAGTTTTTTCGCTTGGTAACAGGCGATGGATGCTCTTCTGGCTTTAAAACTGCCGGAATCGTTCAACGCTTCGTCTTTTATAAAGATTCGCGCACCCTTGCCGGGCGCTGCGACTTTTCGCATCAGATTCGTGATGTTGTGCAGTTCTTTCAGCGGCGTTTTTCCGACGCCGTGCTCCTGCTGAATTTGACGAATCGAAGAAAGATCGTATCCGGTTTCTTTCATCAGCCGTTCATAGTCAAAACCGATCTTTCCGGTTTCATAGCGATCATAATCAATGCCCACGGCAGATTTCATGATTTCATTCTTACGCGCAAGCATGGCCTGAACAGAAGAATCCCGATTCATGATCTCCCTCCGAACAGTGTGTCTTTTACGAGGCGGTCGATGGTCAGGATTTCGGGGACGAAATCACCGAATCCGGGATCAAAACAAGGATTCACTTCCAGGAGTGTTCCCTGCACTTTGCGGCCGGTCACAGTGATGACTTCCACTTCCGTTCCCATCTCGGCGTCCGTTGTCAAAAACCCTTTGTCCCACAGTTCCAAAGGCACTTTTTTGGTTTCTTCCGGCAGATTCTCAGCCCGTTGTTCGGGCTTTAAAAGAATCTGATGAATGCGAACCCAGGTATGTTCTGAAACCATGTCAGTTTTCCTCGATCATTTCGCGAACATCGCCCATGATGGCGCGCGGCACCGGCAGATCAATCATGGTCTTCAGACCGGGTTTGGCATTGATCACATGCGGAATCATGTTCACGCACATCGCGATGGTTCCGTGCCCGCCGTCCACTTCCGGTTTAATTTGCAATGACACTTTCGGCGTACCTTCGATTTCAATGTAATCGCCGGTTTCCACGCCCGCCAGCTGCGGTTCGATCTGCTGCGGATGATGCATATCGATCACAAGCCGACTGCCCAGATAGCCCTGAGCGGTCATGTTAATACCGCACACAGCGCCGGCTTTCGCAAAGCCGTAGGTTGACTGGCGGTCGCAGGCAGTCACGATCGGTTCCATCTGTTGCTCGAAATGGTCGATTTCCAGTCCGAGCGCATCGATCATCATGCCGGTGGATTCGCGGAAACCGACATGTCCGGCAATCTCGCCTTTGGCTTTCTTTTCCTTGAATTCATCCACGGTCAATCCCACACCCTGCTCTTTCATCACCGTGTCCCCATAGGGTGAAAGGCTGTTGATGCGGGAAACGTTAATCTTTTTCACATCTTCCATCACGCCGGTTAAAGTGACGACCAGAAGGTCCATCATCATGCCCGGGTTAATTCCGGTTCCTAGGACCGTGACGCCGTTCTTTTTAGCCAGTTCGTCCATTTCCTTGACCAGTTCCGGCTGATTGACATAAGGATACGCCATTTCTTCGGCGGTGGAGATGACATTGACTTTGTGTTCCAAAAGCCATTTGATTTTCGGAGCGGCTTTGGCGGTAAAGGAGTCAGTGGCCAGAATCACCACGTCACATGATTTTTCGCAGACGGCTTGACAGATCTCCGGTTCGATTAACAAATCGGAATCATCGGGAGAAACCATGTTCAGCACTTTATACATGCTTTTCCCGGCAAACTGCGGATTGCGATCGCACACTCCGACGATTTCAAAGCCCTTTTTCCGCAGAATTAAGCGGGCGATTCCCGAACCCATGGCGCCAAATCCCCAAATTGCGACTTTCACTTTGTTTTTTCTCATTTTTTGTTCCTCCTCGAATTTTTCTCTTATAGGTCGTACAAGGTGGCGAGCATGACGGCTTTGATGGTATGGAGACGGTTTTCCGCCTCATCAAAGACGACGGATTGTTTTGATTCAAAAACCGCTTCGGTTACTTCCAGACCGTTGAGTCCGAATCTCTCATAAATGGATTTTCCGACCGTCGTTTCGATGTTATGAAACGAGGGGAGGCAATGCAGGAAGATGGCGTCTTTTTTGGCATAGGCCATCGCCTTTTCATTCACCTGATACGGCAACAGCTGTTTGATCCGCTCTGCCCAGACGGCATCCGGTTCGCCCATGGAAACCCAGACATCGGTATAAACCGCATCGACACCGGC
>Ga0209373_10002644_pt1 | contig 17525 bp, 16 predicted proteins | sample Higcelweek5metaG_FD_187173 | JGI IMG/M metagenome (GOLD analysis project Ga0209373, IMG submission 187173) | Freshwater pond sediment microbial communities from the University of Edinburgh, under environmental carbon perturbations - High... | ecosystem: Environmental > Aquatic > Freshwater >... | reverse complement strand
AAGGTGCCCTACAAACTAATGCATTAGGTCTTATTCCTCTATTTCTTAGATCTTTTACACTATTTTGTGTTGGTTTAGTTTTTAACTCATCTGAGCCATATATATATGGTACTAAAGTTGTGTGTACAAAGAATGTATTTTCATCACCCTTCTCTAGTTGTATTTGTCTTAAAGCTTCTATGAATGCTTCTGATTCAATATCACCAACTGTACCACCAATTTCGGTAATAACTATATCTGCTCCACTTGTAACAGCTGCCTCATATACTTTATTCTTTATTTCATTAGTAATGTGAGGAACCATTTGAACAGTAGAACCTAAATAGTCTCCTTTTCTTTCTTTCTTAATAACAGAATAATAAATTTGACCACTAGTTATATTTGAAGTATAGTTTAATTCTTCATCTATAAATCTTTCATAGTGACCTAAATCTAAGTCTGTCTCACATCCATCATAAGTAACAAATACTTCTCCATGTTGGACAGGATTCATAGTTCCAGGATCAACATTAAAGTATGGATCAAACTTTTGCATAAAGACCTTATAGCCTCTGGCTTTTAGTAATAGCGCTAGGCTTGAAGCCGTTATTCCCTTGCCTAATCCAGATACTACTCCACCAGTTACGAAAACAAATTTTGTCATATTACCTCCCAAAAAACAAAACACGATTCTCTTCCTGAGAACCGTGGCTCTTTTTTATTATAACATTATTAAAAATTTAATAAAATATTTTTACAACAATTTTACAAAGTTTTATTCGATTATATGTTTTTCAAATACAGAATATACTTCTTCTTCAAAGTTCTTTGCTGCGCCCCAATCATATCTCACAAAATATGAAGAAAAACCGCCGCCTGCTTTAACATAAATTCTCGTTTTGTCTTCAAAATCATCAATAACAACAGTTGCTGTCACTTTGTTCATAATACGTATATAATATTTTTCAAGCACTAAAACATATACTATTTTATCATTAACAATTTGTTTGTATTTATCAATTATTATGCACGAAATATGTTTGTCTTCAACTTCTTTCTTTATTGATTTTATTACTGAATCAATTTTTAAATCTACAAATATACTTTTTTTATTCATATGCTCTCCTTCTACAAATTTTTATCTAATTCATTAATCATATTATCATAAAAATTATTAATACGGTTATTAGTATCTATTCCTAATTCATTTGCTACTTTTAATATTTCTTTTTCATAGTAATCTGACTTATCAGTTTCTTCTGTTACTATTTCTATTTCAGCAAAGCTACCAAGTCTTTTTACTTCATCAATACATATATTAAATACATTATATTTTGTGTATACTCTTTTCTTCTCTACTGTAACCCATTCTTTTAATCCTAAATTTAATAAAAAACTATTTGCTTTATCTGGATCTTCTACTCCAAATTCTATTTCTTCTGCTTGAAATTCTACATTTGATTTTCTTTTTAAGTTTAGTTCACTTTTTCCATTAACATTTCTAATTCTTACTATTATTTTATCTCTACCCTTTAAATTATCATTTAAATCAAATAAATATATTACATCTTTTTGATTTAATTCATCAGATAAAACACATCCTCTATCTATTAATCCTTTTTTAAATTTTTCAATATCATCAATTTTAAATTTTATTTCTATTTCTTGCATACTTCCTCCATAAATTGGCGTCCTCGAGTGGACTTGAACCACCGCTCTAACCCTTAGGAGGGGCTTGTTTTATCCAACTAAACTACGAGGACAAATATTTACTATGCTATTGTAGCATAATAAATAAGGGGTTTCAATATTACTTGTTTTTAATAACATATATAGATCTATTACTAATATCAATATTCTTTATTAAATCGTTTAATTCACTAATATTTAAATTGTTTATTATTTCATATGAATTTTCATATAATTTATTATAACTAATAATATTTTTAATAATTAAATTATTTACAGCGGTTATTGAATCAAATCTATATATTAATTTAATTATTCGGCTCTTTTTTCTTCTTTCTAAATCATTTTCATCGATTTTAATATTACTTAATACTTTATTTATTTTATTTATTACATCATTATATTTTTTTGATTTAAATTCAAACACTATTATCTTATGTTCGTCTGTACTGTTGTAATCAATATCAATAACAGAATCTAATAAGCCTTCATTTATACATTCTTCAAAAAATATTGAAGTTGTATCAAATAATAAATCAAATATAATATTTAAGTAATAATTAAGAATTACCATATCTAATTTTATATTTGATATTGGTATTTTAATACCATATGCGACTATTGGTATTTCAACATTACTAATTTTTTCTTCATAATCTTTATAAACATTATTTGGTTCTTTTACTTCATTTATAATAACATTGTTATTTATAAATTCTTTTTTAATTTGATTGTTTTTTATTATTTCTATTGTTTTAATTGGATCAACATTACCAGTTATTGTTATAAACATATTATTAGGGTTATAGAACGCATTATAGCAGTTATATATATCTTCTTTAGTTATTTGTTTTATCTCATCAACAGAGCCTATTATTGGATGTTTTAGATTATGATTGTTAAATAAGTTATAACAAAGTTTTTCATATATAGTTGCCTCAGGCATATCTTTATACATATTTATTTCTTGAATTATAATGCCCTTTTCTTTTTCTATGTTTTTATCAGTAAAATATGGCTTTTGTACATAGTCTAAAAGATAATCAATATTCTTTTTAAAACTATTATTACAAGAAAATACATATGAGGTATAGTCATAACTTGTCATTGCATTACAATTAGAGCCTGTCTTTGAGTAGAAATTCATTGGATCAATTCCATTTTCTTGTTCAAATAACTTATGTTCTAAGAAATGTGCTATTCCATTTGGTACATTTACTGATTTATTATTTAATTTAAAACTATTTATTGTAGATCCATATTTAGTAGTAAATGTAGTATATATATCTTTTACTTCTTTATTTTGATAAATATATATTTCAAGTCCATTAGATAATTTATCATAATATACTTTTTTGTTGTAAAAATTAAAATTAATCTCTTTCATTTTTACCTCCCAATAAATATACTACTGATTTACTTATCTTATTAGAAAACTTATATAATTCTTTTTTATTTACTTCTGCCGTTTTCTTTAATATTGTCTTCATATCATCACCATTTAATACTTCTTTATCAAGGTAATATGCACATATGCCACCAGGAGTATCTGTAATTGTTTTATATTCAGATATTATATCTTTTTTAGCATTGTTTAATTCTTCATCTGTTATATTCTTTTTCATCTTATTAAATTCAATATCTATTAATTTAATAGCTTTATTATAATTAGCTTTATCTATACCACAAGATATAGTTAAAATTGAACTATCAAGTAAAGCATATGAACCTATTGAATATGCTAATGAATTTTTCTCTCTAACATTTTGAAATAGTTTAGAATATGTTGTCCCACCTAATATATTCGAATATATAGGCATGAGTATTTCTCTTTCATATTTATTCATATTTATAGCTTTATATATAATATTTAGTTTTGATTGGTTTGTATCTTTTAAAGATTCTATTTTAGTTTTTACTTTACTGTTATTTTTATATTTTAAAGATATATCATCCTTATATTCATATTTATTATTTATACAAAACTTATCTTTAAATTTATTTATAACTTCAAATTCGTTAAAATCACCAATTACAAATATATCAATTTCATTACTATTAAATAATTTTTTATAGTAATTATATAAATTCTTAGGTGTTATTTTCAATAAATCTTTCTTATAACCACCCGTTCTATATGAATTAATATCTTTACTACCTAGACATTCAAAAGCTTTTATTCTAGCATAATTAGATGTTCTGTTTTTTATAGTATTATAATGCTCTAACATATTTCTCTTAACTATATTAAACATATTCTTATCAAATGATTTATTATTAATATTTGGATTAAATAATATCTCATATAAAAAGTTTAAAGATTTATCTAAAACATCATCTTTTATATATTTAGAATCTAAGGACATTATATTAATACTACTTATAAATACATTTCCATATCGTCTTGAGTTATTACTTATATTTAAAGAATATAAATCTTCTCTTTCTATTTCAAATAATCTTAAAGTATTGTATTTTTTAGTTGATGAACACAAGAAATCAAATAAGAAGTTTCTTATTGTTATTTCTTTCTTATTTACTTTTGACTTAAAGTTTACAGATACTAATATCTTATTAAATTTATTTGTATTATATAAATGTAAATTATATCCATTACCTTTTATTTTTTTGTAGCTCATATTACCTCCTAAAAAAGAAATCTATATATTCAATATAGATTCTAATGCTAACTCTATCATTTTTATAGTATGTTTTTCTCTATCTTCCTTTGTTATTTCTTCTTTTGTTACTAGACTATCAGATACAGTTAAAATAGTAGATGCATTTTTATTTAATAATTTAGCATTGGTAAATAGTGCAAATGTTTCCATTTCAACGCCTAAATAATTAGATTTATCAATTAATTCTTCTTTCTGATAGAATGTATCAGTACAATATATATTACCTTTATTAACATTTAAATTCATATTCTTAGCTGTATTAATAATTACATTATTTATTACTTCTGAACTATTAATTTTATTAATATTATATCCTAATATGTTATATGCATAAGATGAATTGCTAAATGAATTATCAACTAATATTAAATCAAATAAATTAATATCTTTCTTATAACTACCACATGTACCAACTCTTATAATAGTATCAACATCATAAAAATTATATAATTCATAAGAATATATACCCATACTTGGATTACCCATTCCTGAGGCCATCACAGTTACTAATTTATCTTTATAATATCCAGTATATCCAAACATATTTCTAGTAGAATTTATTTGTTTAAAATTACTTAAATATGTCTCAGCTATAAACTTTGCTCTTAAAGGATCACCAGGCATTATAACTATTTTAGCTATGTCATTTTTTAAAGCATCAATATGTGTAGACATTATCATCACCATAATAAGTATAACAAAAAAAAATAAAAGAAACAATGTACTTTTATTTTTTAAATACTTCATTATATATTTCATTATAATTATCTACTAATATTAATTTAATATCTTTTTGTATTTCTTTTGGTATGTCATCTATATCTTTTTCATTCTTCTTTGGGATAAAGATAGTTTTTATTCCACCTCTATGTGCGCCTATTATTTTATCTTTTAAGCCACCTATTGGTAAAATGTTACCTCTTAATGTTATTTCTCCAGTCATACCAATATTCTTACTTATTTCTTTACTTGTAAATGCACTTATTAATGCTGTTATAAGTGTTACTCCTGCACTTGGTCCATCTTTAGGTATTGCGCCTTCTGGAACATGTATATGTATATCACTATTATCTATTAATTTTGAATCAATATTATAATCTTTATAATGTGATTTAATATAACTTAATGCTATTTGAGCACTTTCTTTCATTACATCTCCAAGTGATCCGGTTAATAGTAAATTACCTTTTCCATTATAATAAGTTACTTCTATTGGTAGTATAGCTCCACCATATTCTGTATATGCTAGACCATTAACTACTCCTATACACATTTCGTTTTCATTCTCATTATATGTATATTTCTTTTTACCAAGATATTGTTCAATATTCTTATCATTAATTAAATATTTTTTAGCATCTTTTCCATTAACTATATTTGTTGCTATTTTTCTATATATAGAAGCTATTTGTCTTTCTAGTTCTCTAACTCCGGCTTCTCTAGTATAATTTCTAATTATTAATAGTAATGCATCATCATTTATTTTTATATCATATTTAGATAATCCATTATTTATTAATCCGTTTTTTACTAAATGTTTTTTAGCAATATCTAGTTTTTCATATTCTGTATATCCAGATATTTCTATTACTTCTAATCTATCTCTTAATGCATCTGGTATTTGATATAAATTATTAGCGGTTAATATGAACATTACATCTGATAAATCAAATTCTTCTTCTATATAACTATCTACAAAGTATTTATTTTGTTCTGGATCTAATACTTCTAATAATGCACTAGCTGGATCTCCTTTAATATCTTTAGTCATTTTATCTACTTCATCAATTAAGAAGACTGGGTTGTTTGTTTTAGCTCTTTTTAATGATGTAATTATTTTTCCTGGACTAGCTCCCAAATATGTTCTTCTATGTCCTACTATTTCTGTTTCATCATTAACTCCACCAACTGACATTTTTACAAATTTTCTATTAACACTCTCTGCTATTGATTTAGCTAAAGAAGTTTTACCTACACCTGGTGGACCAACTAAACATATAATTGTTGATTTAACATTATTACTTAGTTGTTTTACTGCTAAGAATTCTATTATTCTATCTTTTACTTTATCTAATCCATAATGTGTTTCATCTATCTTTTCTCTTGCTGATATTAAATTCTTATTCTCTTTTGATTTAGTACCCCAAGGTAAAGATAACATTAATTCAATATAATTTCTTACTATACCCATTTCTGGTGAGTTAACATTCATTAATTCATATTTTCTTAGTTCTTCATTTAATTTTTCTTTGACTTTATCTGTTGATTTTAAAGTGTTTATTTTTTCTTTTAAAGATTCTATGTCTCTTTCTTTATTATCTACTTCCCCTAATTCTTCTTTAATTAATCTTATTTTTTCTTTTAATATATATTCTCTTTGACTTTTATCTAATGAGTCTTTTAATTTAGATTCTATTTTTTTATCTAGTTCTAATATTTCTTCTTCTGTTTTAATATCTTCAAATAACATTATTACTCTTTTATAAGGATTTAATGTTTTTAAATATTCTAATTTTCTATCAAATTCTATTGGTAGGTAGTTAGCAACTATATCACTTATTTTAGATATACTATTTATCTCTGATATTTGTGCTAGTATGCTATTACTTACATGAGGAACTTTTGATGAATACGCATCTACTCTTCTTAATAGTTTTCTTGTTAATGCTATTTCATCTGTTGGTGACATTGCAAATTGTGTTGAAGATGATATTACAGCATCTATTACTCCTTTTTCATTTGGATAATCTAAATATTCTTCTACATTTACTCTATTTATTCCTTCAAGTAATATTCTAGTAAAATTACCAATTTCCATTTTCATTGATATCTTTGCAACTGTACCAATTTTAGGTAAGTTATTATAATCTATAAATTCTTCAATAGGATTAAGAGGGCTTATAATCAAAACGTTATTATCGTAATTTTCTTGTGATAATTCTAGTATTCTTTTATCTGTATCATTATTAAGTTCTAACCTAAATTCACAGTATGGTAATAGTACTGCTCCTCTAAGTAATATCACAGGTAAATTTGTTTTAACCATAATACGCCTCCTAGGAATACCATTTATTATACTTATAAATTTTAGTTTGTCTATGCATTTTTAAAATAAAAAAAAGAAAATTGATAATATTTTCTTTTAATTATTTTCTTTTAAAAAGTCAATAGTTTTTCTAATTTTTAAATCATATTTAATCATATCTAATCCACCAAACGCATTTACTAATTCATCTGTCTTCATTTGATATAATTCTGCTAATCTATCAGCTTCTTTATTTACATCTTTTTCTTCAACATCAATTTTTTCTAATTTAGATATTTCTTCAATCATATAGCGATAAGTTAAGTTTTTCTTAGCTTCACCTTCTAATTGTTTTTCCATATCTTCAATAGAAGATTTAGTCATCTTTAAGAATTGATCAAGTGATAAACCTTGCATTTCTAATTTTTGACTATAATTATCTATCATGTGATGTATTTCTTCATGTACTAATTCTTCTGGTAATTCTATTTTTGTTTCTTTAGCAATACCTTCTAATATATTACTAACAAACTTAGCTTCTAAATCTTTTTCTTTCTTTAGTTTTAAGTTTTCTTCACAATAATCTTCAAATGCTTTTAATGTATTAATATCATTTATATTTAAATCTTTAAAGAAATCTTCATTTATTTCAGGTACACTTCTTGATTTAACTTCATGTACAGTTACTTTAAATACTACTTCTTTATTCTTTAAATCATCATTTGGATAATCATCTGGGAATGTTACTTTTATTTCTTTTTTATCATTAGTTTTTGAACCAATTAATTGGCTTTCAAATCCTGGTATAAAAGTATTACTACCTATTTCTAATGGGTAGTTTTCTCCCTTACCACCTTCAAAAGCAACTCCATCTTTAAATCCTTCAAAATCTATTACAGCAGTATCTCCATTTTCAATCTTACCATCTTTTAATACTATTTCTGCATATTGATCTCTAATTCTATTTACTTCTTCAGTTATTTCTTCTTTTGTTACTTTTACTTTTTCTTGTTTTACACCTAACTTCTTATATTTCTTTATTTTTACAACAGGTGCTGTAATTATTGTAAATTCAAACTCAACTGAATCTTTATCTACATTTTTAACATCTATAGTTGGTTGAACTACTGGTGTTAATTTACTTTCTTTTAATACTTCACTATATACTCCAGGTAATACAAAATTTATTGCATCATTAAATAATGATTCAACTCCATATTTTTTCTCATATATATTTCTTGGACATTTACCTTTTCTAAATCCCTCAACTGATACTTCTTTTACATTTTTGTTAAAAGAACTAGTTATTGCTTTTGTCCATTCTTCGTTATTTACTTTTTTTACTATTACATGTTTATTTGACATATTGCATCTCCCTTCACAACAATCTATATTATATAAAAACTATAAAGAAAAAGCAACCAAGGTTACTTTATTTCTATTAATTCTATATCGTATTTTCCGTTTGGACTTTCAACTGTAGCTACTGTACCAATCTTTTTACCTAATATAGCAACAGCTATTGGTGATTCATTTGATATTTTATTTTCAAATGGATCAGCTTCAGAACTACCTACTATTTTATATTCTTCAACGTCATTCTCACCAACATATTTAATTTTAATACAGCTACCAATCTTTGCTCTATCACTAACTTCTTCCTTAATTAAAACTACATGGTCAACCATATATTCTAATTCTTGAATTCTTCCTTCAATTACACCTTGTTCTTCTCTTGCTGCATGATAATCCGCATTCTCAGATAAATCACCTAAAGCTCTAGCCTCTTTAATAGACTTAATTACTTCAGGTCTTTTAACTTTCTTTAGAACATCTAGTTCTACTTTTATCTCTGCATATCCTTCAGCTGTTAAAAACACTTCTTTTTTTTCACTTTTCATTATGTTCACCTCTCCATAAACATTAATTGTTCTCAAGTTTTCTTGAAACACTTAAACCATCGTCTATCTTATAAAATTTTGTTTTAAAATTACTATTACTTATTAAATATTCAACATATTCTTCGATCTTATTAATGATTTTCTTGGTATTATCATCTACATTTTCTATTTCTTGATTCATTATATTATTGTAATTTAAATTGTTTGTTATAATTACTCCGTTATCATTTAAATTATCTGAATATTTTTCAAATAAATCTATATAATCACCTTTAGCAATATCAATAATAATTAAATCATATTTATCTTCATTCTCTAATTCTAGAGCATCTGCTAATACTAAAGTTATTTGTTTTTCTAATTCAAAACTTTTAATATTTTTTAATGCTTCTATATACTTATTACAATCTTTTTCTATTGTTGTTATTTTAATATTATCTTTGCATAAGGCCATTTTAATTGTTAAATATCCTATTGATGTACCTATTTCTAATACCTTTTTTATATTATTATCTAATATATATTTTGTAATAAACTTAATACTTCTATTTTCCATAAGTTCTATATTATGCTCTTCAGCATATTTCTCAATATATTTAAAATCTTTGGTATCCATAATACTCCATTTCATTAAAATAGTAATTCATAATCGAATTACTTAGTAATTCTATACTTTTTTTTTATGTTTGTCAAATTAAAATTTTACTCTTATTAGATTGTCTTTATATACCCTTATATCACAAGGAATTCTAACTATTTCTTGCGCATGTCTAACTGATGTAATTAACTCATTCTTTTCGTTTTTTATATATTTAACTACTAAATCAAATTCATTAATATTTGGTCCAAAAATAGTTATTGTATCTCCAACTAAGAAATAATTTCTTTCTTCAATCACTATTTCTTTATTTATATCATCATAATCAAGTACTATACCAAGGAAATCTTGATTTGATATTTCATTACCTAAAGTATAATATTGATCATTTTTATTTGGTTTTCTTTTAAAATATTGTACTTTATTTTCTCTATTAGAACATCTTTGTAATACATATTCATATCTTTTATTATATGTTTTTTTATTGTCAAAGTATGAATCTATTATATTTCTATATGTATTTATTACTGTTGCTATGTAATATATAGACTTCATTCTTCCTTCTATTTTAAAAGACTTGACTCCTAATTCAATTAATTCGTTTATATGTTTGGCTAGTGATAAATCTTTGACTGCCATTGAAAATCTTTCTTTTGTGTTTATCTTTTTCTTATTAAAATCATATAATACAAAAGGCCATCTACATATTTGACTACATCCACCTCTATTTGAATCTCTGTTTGTTAAATAATTAGATAACATACATCTTCCACTATATCCAACACACATGGCTCCATGTATAAATGTTTCTATTTCTATATTACTTTTCTTTATTATTTCTTTTATATCTTTTTTAGATACTTCTCTACCTAATACCACTCTTTTAACACCATTATTAGACCAAAATTTACACGATTCATAATCAATAGTACTTTGTTGTGTACTTAGATGTATTTCAAAATTAGGTGCTACTCTTTTAACTATATCAATTACTAAAGGATCAGATATAATTAGAGCATCAACTCCTATTAAATATAATTCTTTAATATAATCTTCTAATCCAACTATATCTGCATTGTGAAATACTATATTTACTGTAACATATACTTTCTTATTTATAGAGTGAGCATATATACAAGCTTCTTTTATCTCAGTTATAGATAAATTATCTGCATTGGCTCTTAGTCCATAATTTTGACCACCAAAATATACTGCATCTGCACCATATAAGAATGCCCATTTTATTTTTTCAAAGTTACCAGCAGGAGCTAATAACTCTGGTTTATTAATATTCTTCATGATTTCACCTTATATATAGTTTCTTTATATAAAAAACCTTTACCATACATAGATTTGATAATCTTTTTATTATTTATAGCACTTATATAATTATTAACTGCTTTATTAAATTTATTCTCAGTATGAAATAATCCATTTAAAACAATATAATCAATCTTATTCTTTTTAAGAGTTTTTACTTCTTCTATTCCATCTAATATATCATCTAATATATATGTTTCTTTATTGTTTTCATATATTAAATAATATTTCTTACTTATTTCTTCATATAAGTAATATTTATTATCTTTTTTTATCTTCTTAATATGGTTAAAATAATTAGTAAGTAGTTGTCTAGAAGACTCAAATATAGGTAAATATCCATATATATAAGTAAATATATTCATCTTAGTATTCTTTTTAATATTAATTATTTCATCTAATGTTATTTCTGTACTTAAATATGCAGAATTAACTCCTAAATTATTCCAATAATTACATGTCATATAATTAGTTGGAAAATGCATTTGATTCCATACTAAATTAAGATTTAAATTTAATTCATTATTTATGTTATAAATAGCTATACTATCATATAAAATACCTGTTATATTTAACTTACTAAGTTGTATTAATAATCTTTTTATCTTACTTATATCTTTATTATATATAATCTTATTAATAGCAATATATACTTCTTTATCGGTATTATTAATAATTTTTTTTATCTCTTTAATATTAACTTCAAAGTTTGAGAATACACTATAACCCTTTAGTCCTAATATTATTCCATCTATTTTCTTATTTAATAATTTGTATGTATTATTTATATTAACTGGACAGATTAGAATTTTCATTATTTTCCACCTTCTTTGAAAGCGATATTCCATCACCTATATCAATAAATTTAGTATCATATTCTTTATTATCTTTTAGAAAATCTATATATCTAATTATCTTACCAACTAATTCTCTTAAGTCTTTAGAAGTTATATTTTTATAATCATCAACTAGACCATGAAAATTAAGATTATCTGTAATGATTGTTCCGTTCTTATTTAAGTTAGATGAATATTTATTAAAGAATTTAGTATATTGTGCTTTAGCTGCATCTATAAATATTAAATCATATTTATTTTCAAGTTCTACATCTAATGCATCACCATTAATTACTTTTATTCTATTATCTAAATTATTATCTTTTATGTTTTTTAATGCTAAATTATACATATTTATATCTTTTTCAACAGTTGTAATATGTATATTATCATTAGATAAGGCGAAATTAATAGAACTATATCCTATGGCTGTTCCTATTTCTAAAATAGATAAATAATTTTTATCTTTTATATATTTAATTATATATTCCAAACTATCATCTTCGATTATAGGAACATTATTATTTATTGCATATTCTTTTATATTCATAATTCACCATTAAGATAAAAAACAATGGATATTATCCATTATTTTCTGTGCTTGTTGTACCTTCTTGTAATTTATTTAATATGTCCTCTATTATTTTCCATTCTTTTTCTGTTTCAATTGGACCTAATATTGGATTATCATCCTTCGGATCAAAGGTTGATGCATATACTTTTTTATTTCCTTCTTCATCAGTTGTATTATCAGTATATATAATATAATTTTTATTTGTTTCATCTGATTCAAATGTAAATAATGCATTGCATTTTACACTTTCACCTTTTTCATTAACTATTTCAAATTCATTTTTATTTTGTTCAGTCATATTATCTTCTCCCTTCTTTATCTAAATAACTTTGTAATATAACAGATGAGGCAACCTTATCTATTACTTTCTTTCTTTTCTTTCTGCTCATATCTGCATTTATTAATACATTTTCAGCAATTCTCGTTGTTAATCTTTCGTCTTCTAGTATAACACAAATATTAAATATTTTTTCTAATTTTTCTTTAAAAGCTATGGCAGACTCACCTTTTTCTCCAACTGAATTATTCATATTCTTTGGAAACCCTAGTATTATTTTTTCAATATTATATTTATTCATTATTACTTTTAATTCTTCTATTGCTTCATCAGATGAATCTCTAAATCTAATAGTGGTTAATGATGAGGCTATTGTCTTAGTATCATCACTAACAGATATTCCTAAAGTTTTGGTTCCTAGGTCTAATCCTAAATATCTCATAAATCCCCTATTCTATCAATTATATTGTTAATAATATAATCAACTTTATCTATATTAGTTCCACCACCTTGACCAAAGTTTTTAGAACCACCACCATTACCATTTGATAATGAGGCTGCTTCTTTAATTAATGTACCTGCTTCTAATTCACAATTTGACTTACATATATAGTTAACATTATTTCCCATAATATTTGCAACAAATATAATTCCATTTTTTATTTCATTAAATTTATTATCTACTAATTGCTTTAATATATTTGTATCATAATCATATACTTTCTTAACTATGTATTCAATATTATTAGATTTATTTATGTTATCCAATTCTTTTGAATTTGATATTTCTTTTTGACTCTTTAATGTATTATATTCTTTTTCTAACATCTTAACTTTTTCTCTTGTCATAGATACTTCATTACGATTAAATACTATATCTTTATAACAAGTTGGTTTAGAGTTATCAATATCTATGTTGAATATGACATCTATATCTTCTTCTTTTGCATCATCTACTATATTCTTTGCTTTATGTAATAATTTAATCATTTCATCATTATATGGTTTGATAACTTCAAATAATTCTTCTTCTATATTTTCATCAGTAGTTCCTTCTATTCTATAAATGTTAGCCCCTTTTGTTTCTACATATTTAATTGCAAATTTCTTTATATCACCAACATTTTTAACATGTGTTCCGCCACATAATTGTACTGAATTTTGAAGTGTAACTACTCTTACCATATCGTCATACTTCTCATCAAATTGATGTATTGCACCACTATTCTTAGCTTCATCTAGAGACATAATTTTAGTACTACTATTTACTTTTGTACTAATCATTTCATTAACTAGATTTTCAATAGTAATTATTTCTTCGTCACTTATTTTATTTGGATAAGTAAAATCAAATCTTAAATATTTGTCTGTTACTTTAGAACCAGCTTGTCCTATTTCATATTTTAATGCTTCTTCTAATGCTGTTTGTAATAAGTGAGTTGCACTATGATTTTTAGCTATATTTTCTCTTTTTTTAATATCTATTTTAGCAGTTAATTTATCATTTAATTTAATACTTCCATCTATTATATTTACTATATGTACATGTTGTTTATTAGGGGATATAATCATATCTATTACTTCAGCTTTCATAGAATCATTATATAAATAACCATCATCTGATACTTGACCACCCTTTTCTGCATAAAAAGGAGTCTCTCTCAATATTACATATCCTTCATCAGTTAATTCATCAACTAATTTATTATCTTTTATTAATGCAATTACTTCTGTATCTACTTCATATTTATCGTAACCAACAAAAGTACTTTCTTTAGTAAAGTTTAATAAAGCTTCATTTTGTATATTCATACTAGCTTCATCTCTTCTTGCATTTCTTGCCATTTCTTTTTGATTAGCCATACATTTATCAAATTCTTCTTTAAATAATGTATATCCTTTTTCTCTAAGACACTCGACAGTTAATTCACAAGGAAATCCATATGTATCATATAATTTAAATGCCTCATGACCAGGTAATACTTTTCCAGAACACTTTTCAATCATTTCTTCTAGTTTCTTTTCTCCACTTTCTAATGTTCTAGCAAATAATTCTTCTTCTTTTAATATAATACTCTTTATATATTCTTTCTTATCTATTAATTCTGGATAATATGATTTCATAGTATTTACTACTTTATCTACTAACTTATACATAAAGTTACCTGGTATACCTATACTATGACCAAATCTTACTGCTCTTCTAAGTAGTCTTCTAATTACATATCCACGACCTTCATTAGAAAATACTGCACCATCTCCAATAGTAAATGTTAATGCACGTATATGATCAGCTATTATTCTAAATTCTCTAGAACTATTATATTTTTTATTACTTAATTCTTCAATTCCAGCAATTATTTCACTAAATAAATCCGTATCATACGCTGACTCAACTTCTTGTATAATACAAGTCATTCTTTCAAGTCCCATACCTGTATCTATATTCTTACTTGGTAATTCTGGATATTCTTCTATTTTTAAACCTTCTTTTGCATTATATTGACTAAATACATTATTCCATATTTCTACATACCTAACATTATCTATCTCATCAGTCATTAATTTTAATCCTAATTTATCAGGATCGTATTTTTCTCCTCTGTCATAAAATATTTCAGAGTCTGGTCCACAAGGACCTTCACCTATTTCCCAGAAATTAGATTCTAATCTTACCAAGTGAGTTGGTTCAATACCCATTGATACCCATTTATCAAAAGCTTCATCATCTTCTTTATATACAGTAATATATATTTTATCTTTATCAAATCCAAAATATTTTTCACTTAATATTAATTCATAAGCCATTTCTATTGCTTCATTTTTAAAATAATCTCCAATAGAAAAATTACCCAACATTTCAAAAAATGTATGATGAATATTATCTCCAACATTCTCTATATCATTTGTTCTTAGACATTTTTGACTATTTGTTAATCTTCTATTTACTGGAATCATAGTACCATCAAAATATCTTTTTAAAGGTGTTACTCCAGCATTATTCCATAACAAAGTAGGATCATTTAATATTAATAGTGAAGCACTAGGTAATATTGTATGGCCTATGCCATTAAAGTAGTCTAAAAACATGTTTCTTATTTCATAACTTGTCATCTTTTTCATTCGGTTTCCACCTCAAAATCTTCTAATTTTCCATTTTCTTTTAATATCTTACTAACTAATTCTTCTGCACTTTTAATCTTATTTGAACATTCCTTAGCTAATTTCATAGCCTCACTATATTTAGTAATAGCATCATCTAAATTAACATTACCGCTTTCTAAATCTTTAACTATTTTTTCTAATTCTGCTAAGTTTTCTTCAAATGTTTTTTTCATATTAGTCCTCCTTTATATCATTTATTATTGCGTCTATTTTTCCACCTAATAATTGTATATTTATTTTATCATTTATTTTTATCTTTTTTATATTTTCTATACATTTATTATCTTTTTTTATTATACTATATCCTCTTTTAATTGCGCTTAATGGATTTAATAATTCTAATTTATTTATATTATTATTTAATCTTATATTTTTATTATCATATAACATAGTTGGATTAGTTAATACATAACTAGTTCTTAATCTATATATATTCATTTTATTTATTGTAATTATATTATTAATATTATTATTTAAATTACTAATGCTTATGTTTAACATTTGTTTTTTAGTGTTATATATATTCATTGGGTTAGCTATAATATAACTTTTATTTATTTTATCTAATACTTTTTTATAATTATCTATTAATATTTTTATATTATTTGTAGCCCTTTCAAATAATGAATCTATATTTAATGATATATCCATTATATTAGGTACGGCTAGTTCCGCGGCTGCCGTTGGTGTTGCTGCTCTTTTATCTGCGACATAATCAGCTATTGTAAAGTCAACTTCATGCCCTACAGCACTAATTACAGGTATTTTAGAATCATAGATAGCTCTCGCTACTATCTCTTCATTATAAGCCCATAAGTCCTCAATGGAACCACCACCCCTACCTACAATTAGAACATCTAAATCATAAGTATTAGCAATACTAATTTTCTTAACTATATCATCCTTCGCAGTATTTCCTTGTACTAATGTAGGAAACAATATTGTCTCACATAAAGGATATCTTCTTTTAATAGTAGTTAATATATCTTTTATTGCTGCACCTGTACTAGCAGTTACTATACCAATCTTTTTAGGAAATTTAGGTATTGGTCTTTTATGAGATTCTAAAAATAATCCTTCTTTATCTAATTTTTCTTTTAATTCAAGATATTTTTTATATAAATCTCCACTTCCACTTATTTCCATTGATTCTATATATACTTGATAATTACCTGATGCTTCATATACAGTTATCTTACCAATTACATTAACCATATCTCCGTCTTTAAAAGATGTTCCTATTTTATTTGCATTTGCTTTAAACATTATTGCACTAATCCTACTACCTTCATCTTTAATAGTAAAATAACAATGACCACTAGGCATTTGTATTTTAAAATTAGATATTTCTCCCTTTATAAATACTCTATTAAAAAATGAACTATTATCAAACTTCATTTTAATTATTTTATTTAATTCAGAGACAGATAAATACTTAATGTCTTCTTGCATAATAATCACCATATTAATTATAACAAAA
>Ga0209373_10002643_pt1 | contig 17536 bp, 21 predicted proteins | sample Higcelweek5metaG_FD_187173 | JGI IMG/M metagenome (GOLD analysis project Ga0209373, IMG submission 187173) | Freshwater pond sediment microbial communities from the University of Edinburgh, under environmental carbon perturbations - High... | ecosystem: Environmental > Aquatic > Freshwater >... | reverse complement strand
CAGTCAACTCCATTTCTACAATTGAAATTCCGCTGTTTGAAAGCTTATAATTGATTTTGGTTGTGAGCCACAATCTGCCATCATGAATTATTGTTTTCATCCAATTAATGTCATTCAAATCAGGAATAGTCATAACAATATGTAGAACCTTTACCCTGCGATTTGTCAGCGATATGTAATATCTTGACAAATACTTTTCGATGAAATTGTTTGGGTGGTTTGGAATCAGACTTAAATTCCTTCCACCAGGCAACATTAATCCACCCTCATAAATAGTTGAGCTACCCTGAGGATATGCGAGTTCACTGGTTGTTTCTCCGGTCATTCCCCAATACATCATCAGTTTAAGTTCGAAGTCATTGTATGATAGCTGTGGCTCCATCGGCTTATTCCGTTTGTTGCCAATAATTTCAACAACGGGGACCGTCCATGAATCGTTTGTTGACAATATTGGCTGATAGCATTGATCAAATTCACTGAACAAAACAGAAAAATCCAAGTCAAAATCAGATTCATCAGTGTTTTCTTCACCTTTTTTGATATGCTGAACATTGTAACATAGCCTTTCCCATGAAAATGAACCGCTTTGTGATGATCTGTACTGATAAAAGTCGTTGTATTGTGAAATCAAAACAAGAGCAACATCACCTTCGCGTGGATATTGAATTGTATTAAGATCTGCCAGAGTATAAACTATTCCGCGATACCTCGATTTTTCAACTTCATCAGGCTGCTGTCGCTCTTTTGCGTATGAATCATTTCCATCAACATGTACTTTGAAGCGGACCTTTTTAGCTGTTTCATAGCTAATATCTTCAGAAAGTGCAACGAATTTTTTTCTAAGATCATTTATCTGATTAAAGCTTCTGATCGAAACAGTCTTTGTGAGCTCGTTAATAGAAACATTCAATCCAAAAGGCTTCTTTATTGCTTTCAGAAACTCACTAACAGTAATGGCTGGTAGATGTTCATTAATATTTATGTAGTAATAATCGCGGTTTGAACCAACTCCAAAAATTATATTCGGATTGTAAATGCACAGGCGTTTTAAATTATCGTCATTCCTAAAAATATTGTATTCAATAGTGTATCCGCACTCCTTAAAAATATTTTCAATTACAAAACCCACATATGGGAACGGAGAGACAGAAATATGATTCGTTTTATACTCATAAATATCATTTATAGGATCATACATCATTGCTTTATAATCGTTTTGATATGGCCTAGAAAGAGGATCTGTTCTCCAACCAGTTTCCCATTGGCTCCCATCAAATAACGAAGTGTTTTTTATAGGGAAAAATGCAAACGGATATTCAGGGAAATATCCATTACAAACCTGAAGAATACTTGTTGGTTCAGTATCGTATCCGTCTCGGTATGTCATCATTCCACCATACTCAAATGATGATATTTTTTTACTTCCATAAACAGAAGCGAAGCTGCTTTCATCTAAACCTGCCACCAATTCTATTGTCTGGTTGCTGCTTTTTGTTACATAAACAGAGCCAATTGCAACAAGATTGTTGTTGTAAAATATCTCAATCATCTTTTTCCCGGTTGGTGGTAAAAGTGCCATGACTCTTTGTGGATGGCCGAGAATTGCGCTATTGTGTGAGGTGTTTGGAACAACGAAATTGTACACGCTGTTTTCTTCGAAAACCTTGTCTTCGGAGAATACAGGCGAAGTGCGGACAATATCCAACTGAATATCCGCATACAGCTGCAGCCAATGTTCCCTATCAATGCGTATTCCAATCATATCATCAGTTTTTTATTCGCCTCAAACGCCCCACCAACACACTCCCACCTCAGCGCTACGCCCGGCAGCATATCAAGCCATTGCCCGGTGGCGGTGAGTTGGATGGTGATCATGGGGTGGGGGTGTTGAACATTTCGGGCATGGGTGGAAACCAGTCTGCGGTAAGCTCCACAGCCGATGCAATTTCTTCCGGAGTGAACAGAAATTCATACGCAGGATCAATTACTAGCGCCCACAGTTCTTCGGTGGCATGCTTTATTGGCAGTGCGTAGTTATTTGTTATGCCATCGGTCCATGTTGGGCGCAATATGTCGTTGCATTGGTTTATGCGGGTTTGGATGGCGGTGAGTGTGAGGTAGATTAGGTGGTTCATTCGTATAAAGCGTATTTTGAGTTTAAGTAAGTTTCGACCATTGCTCGGTCACTTGCTGATAAAACACCGTTATATGCAACTTGCTCAGCAATATTTCCAACAAATCTATAGCCTAAATCAAATAGAGAACCGAGCCTAATTCCATCTAAATAATCTGCAGAGAAAGACCCACTATTTTTCAAAACACCATTTTCATAGACAGACCCACCGTTATTACTAAAAATATGCGTATTAATAATATAATTTGAAAACGGAATCGTCTTTGAATACGGAAATTGTCCTGAGTTTCCACTCATATATAAATTGTTGTCCTGGTACCAATAGGCGGCAATTCTATGGTTAGATGTAAATCCATCAAATAGAGCGTTTATCAGATTGGAGTTTTCCATTTTATAAACAGAAAATATTGTAATAGGCATATTAACAGGTGTAGTGAAAGTCATGTCCATGTATTTAAGATATGACCATAGTGCTGGTTTCCCATTTATTTTGTTTAACTGATATTCCATTTGGAAAACTGCATTTGCTTGAATGTAGTTATTATTATTACTACTTTGGTCACTCCATTGACTTACATTACTGCCGTTAAGAATTATACCTTTATCTGACCTTACCCAAAAAAGGATGTTTGCAAGATCCGTGGGTTGCCACCCTTCGTCCTCAATAATAGATTTCTCCACCACACTCCTCCCAAACCGCCCACCAAAGCGGCCGGCGGCACAGCCATCCATGCGCCCGGGCAAAAGGCCCATATATCTTCCTGCTTCGCCCATTATGCCGCGCCGCCAATAATGTTCACCATTATTTTTTTATCCGCGGTCACCGCGCCCATAGTCACTACCAGCTTCCATCCGGTGGGTATGTCTAGATACTTATTCCCGGCGTTGTCCAACTCCGTGAAAATGGTGGCCAGCGATGCCTTAATATCCACAGCCGCATCCGTGCCGTTGGTACCCGCGCCATCCGGAATGGTCACTTTGCCCAGAATGTTGGCCGTGGTTCCATCGCTTATGCTAATGGTGGCCGTCTGGTCGCTCGTGTCGTCCGAACTGATCAGAAAGTTGCTTATGCGGCGGTCAACCGTTGCAACATCATAAACATCGGTGGCAGTTGTGTCCGCAATCTGCGTTACCTGGCTACCTCCGGCCAGACCGGTAAAAAATTTCAAATCTGTTGCCATATCCTAAAAATTATTAGTTGCGTAAATTTTAAATGCAAGTGCGCCCAAGTCCGGAGTAATCACCGGATCAGCCCCCTCAGCCACGGCCGGCATCACCTGTTTCACAGCCGTGCCCTTTTCAATCAGAATGTCGATATTCTTGGCCGCATCGTACCACTCAGCCACCACCGGCACAGCATCGGCCGCCACAGCGGTGTAAGGCACGTTCTCAGCCGCATCGGTCTGCGATTTCAAAAGAAAAGTATCACCCTCAACTATCGTGTGTGAAATGCCCCCGTCAAGCGTCACCGTTTGGCCCACGCGAAGCGAAGTGCCAAGGTTTACCGCATCGCTAATAATTCCAACCACCGTGCGGCGGGAATCTACGTAGCGTTTGGTTACCAATGTTTTTGAAGCTGCGCCGGTGAAAGCGCCGAAGTTGAATATTTCGTTGACATTCTGCACCCCACGGCCAAGCCTGAATTCATCAAGCTGAAGTTCCCCGGTACCAGGAACAAATTTAAAAGTGGCATAACCTACGTGTTTGCCGCTAACCATCACCGGAATTTGTCCTTCCGAAACGCTTTCGCTGATGGCCTGGACAATTTCCATTTCTACCTCGCGGTGTTTGGCTGCTGTAATTTCGCGGTTGCTGTTGGTAGTTATCAGCCCGATTATTTTTTGTATTGCGCTTGCAAATGTGGCCATGGCTGTTAGTTTAGATAGTCGTTTGCGAAATCGTCGTTGTATTCGCCTATGGTGTACGGATCAGAATCATCAGCAGTGATCACGTTGCCGTTGCCGGTCACGCGATAAATAAATTTGAAGTAAAAGCGGCTGTCTCCATCGGTATCGCTTTCGGCATCATTGCTTTCGAAGATCACCGGAAGGAGTTCAGATCCGCGCACCTCATATACTTCGTCGCTGCCCAGAAACTCATCGATGGCCCAGCGCACAGAGCTCAGGTCCTTAAAGTATCCGCTGTTCACTTCGTATATCTGATCGGCCGTGTGCATCACCTGCTTTTCGCTGCGATGATCCGGAGTGAATTCAACCGGTTCATCAATGGCAGCAATCTCGCGCGAAAGCGAAATTTTGCGGGTGGCTTTTCCGGTACTCCGGAAAGCTTCGTACACTCCCAGGCTGTTTTTGAATATAAAGATCCGCTGCCATGGCCGGTACCTGTAATCCATGTCAAAGCGGCGCGTTTCACTCACCGGAGTGCTGTTGTGACTCAGCCACAACTCGTAGCCGCTTAATTGTTTGGTTGGATACTGTGCGGCCATGTAGGCAGCGAGATCAAGTCCATAATATCCGCATTGAATCTCAACTACATCGTATTGAGAAAGCGAAAGCGATTTATAAGCTGCAACTGTGTCTGTAGTGCCATCGGTGAAATACAGCTTCAGCGAAATGTTGGTGACTACTGTGGGCGCATACCAAACCGGAAAATATAATTTTTCGGGCGTAGCAACTGAAATCATTTTCCGGTTTGGCGCCCAGCTCAGAAAATTCATGCTGACCGACATGCGCGACCAGAAGCTTTCATCGTATTGGTAATACAGTCTCAGTTTGTCTTCTGCCAATTTTCCCGGAAGCGCGTAGTAAATTTCCGAAGTCTGCAGCGCCTGAACAGCGAGAGGGTTGCCAAAGGCTTCGGCGTAGCGGATTTGAAGAGCCGGGCGTGCAGAATTCCGGATGATCAACGATTCTACGTTGGTCTGCGGAAATTCAAACGCAACAGATATTAAAGGCTCAATATAATTGGCTACGTTTACAAGCGCTTCGCCAATCAGATCGGGCACAATTTTATCGGTCCCTTTTATCACGTTGGATGAAACGGTCTGCACAATCATTCTGAAGTTGTCGCGCATTACCGGCGAAATGCCATGCTGGCCAAGCACCAATGATATTACATAGGCCGTTGTGCCAAGCGTATAGACAATGTCGTATTCAGCGCCTTCTTCGCGCGCCTGGCAAACGATTGCATTCTGAATAGTTGATATTCTGAAATCGGTGCTCAGCTCATAGTTCTGTGCAAATTCAATGGCGTGCTGTGCTACACTGCCGCCTGCAGTAATTTGCGTTCCGCTTGCATCGGGAATGGCTTTGGCTGTGAATGTAACCGACTTATCGCCCCATTCAATCAGGATTGTTTCATCCACAGCAATAGCGCCCACGCGCAGCAAGAACGAAATGCACACAGCCCCGGCGGTGGAATACATATTGTTAGTTTTCAGTTTGAAAACAATTCCGTTTCCGGCCAGTGCCATTTTAGGCGGATATTTCTCGATTGTGATTGCCATAATTACAGTGCAATTTTACAGTTGATTCTTCGCGCAACAAATGACATTACCCGGTGAATTTGCCGCTGATAAAGTTCTTTCGTTTCCCCTCTTCATCAAGCCGTTCATACAGATCCTTATAGGTTTGTGCGTTCTGACCGTTGGCATTTATGCTGGAGAGAAGCTGAATGACAATGTCTAGCTTCATAGAAACTACCGGATCACTTCCTGCAGATGAGGAACTGGCAATTTTATTTGGATATTTCCCTTCAGCGAATTCAGGTATCTTTCCTGCAGCGCGATAAATTTCATTTATCACCTCAGGGCTTCGCATTTGAAGATTGCGCAGTGTTGGATAATCGACAATGAGTTCGGGTCTCTGTTCACTGAAAATACCAAGCGATGGTTTTGAGTAGATTCCGGTGGATGGCTTACCGACAAAATCTGCATTATACTTTTTACCAGAACGCCCGGTAACAGGGTATCTTCCTTCAGCGTATTCATTTATTGGCTTTGCAGCTATTAATGCAGCCTGCACAGCTGAACTTGCAATAACCAACGGAATCTGAGCAAGCGCAACCGGTGCATATGCAAGAGTGGCCGGATTGGCTGTGAGTAAAGCCGCCATGGCTTTTATTTCAGCCACCTTTTTAAACGTATCTATTCCAATTTGAGTAATAGCAACGCCTTTTTCAAATACAGCTACTTTTCTTTTCACCTTAGCCAACGCGGCAGACTTTCTTTCTTCAGATGCCACAACGGCGGCATTGTACTGATCTTCCGACATTTTACCGGCCGCATATTTAGCTTTCAGGGCTTCAAGTTCCTTGTTATACTGCCTGTTTATACGTCTTTCAGCATAAGCCTCAATAACATCCTGCGCCTGATTAGCAATATTCATAAGGTTTTCCGCGAGCATCATTTGATATTGCGTTTGCAACTCTGCTTTTTTATCCAGGCCAGCCTTTTCTTTTTCGGTAAGCTGCTCCGTTTCGGATGAATGCTGCGCAAGAACATCGTTTCCAATTATATCAGGCTTGTCATCTATTCCTACAGTATCAGGGGTCAATGGCTTAAGCTTTTCCGGATCACCAACCTGGTATTCATCCAGTAGTTTTTTTACAGCTGCGGCATCCAAAATGCTTTTGATTAAATCTTCATACAGCTTCTTTTCATCTTTAAGATCCTGCAGCTTTTCAGCAGTAGCGGCTGCGCGTTCATCTTTATTGTACACTTGTTCCTGTAGAAGATTTTCGTATTTTGATATTTCGTCGTTGAGCTCTTGAACCTTCCCGCTTAATTCTTTTGTTGACTTACCATAGCCATCATTTGCGTCAGCAGCATCATCAACGGCATCGCGCACTTTCTTTAGTTCGTCAATTTTCGCCTTTGTAGCTGCAGCCCCTTTGTCGTTTACCAGCAGCTGATCTCTGTACAAGGCCTCAAGTTCTGCAATCTGCTGAGAAAGCCCCTGATATCCGGTTTTCTCTTTTTTCACGCTCGACTGTAGTACGGCGCTCTTTGCCATCAGGGCATCGTATGTATTCGTCAATTCATTAAGCTGATTATTTAAATTAATTACATCTATTTCATCAGCATGGAAAAAGTCTCCGGCTATGGTTCTGTTTTTCTCAGCGTCTTCGGCTTTGTCAAGCGCTTCACGCACTTCCATTATTTGCTTCTGAACCTCAACGGACTTTTCAGAAATAGCTTGCAGCTTCACCTTCATGTCAATCTGCTTGTTTATTTCTTCGTAGGCTCCTATCAGATCAGTCAGTGAGCTTTTTTCGGTTAGCAGATTAGGGAGATATGAACTATATGCAAAATTCAAATTATCTATAGCCGTCTTTCGCGCGTCTGTTCCCTCTTTTGTGTTTATAATGGCCTTGAATAAACTATCCACCTTATTCTTTTCATCAACAGAAAGCTCGATGCTTCTTTTTTGTAAATCGTTGAATATTTCCTGAGACAAAGAGGTCTTATTCATTGCATCCCTGAGAGTCATAAACAACGTTACAGCGGTTGTAATTATCCCAATTAACCCTCCAATATTAACCTTGCTAAGTTTTTGTCCGAATGTTTGCGCGGCCTTTGTCGTTGTTTCAGTACTCGTTTTGAACAAACCCATCACTCCGCGGCTTGTCACCATTATGGCGTTGAATCCTTTAATGATGCCGTTCACAACTTTAAACGCAACCCAGCCGGCGACTAAGCTACCTACAATTTTAACAAGTGAAATTATTACGGACGTATTTTCCTTAATCCACGTAAAGGCATTTTTGAACCAAACAATTACGCCGGCGCCTTCCTTAACAATGAACCCCCCAATGTTTTCTTTAATATCGCCCCACATTACATTCAACTGCTCAAGTCCTCCGGCGCCTTTTGCGGCGGCTTCTGCCTGGCCACCATACTGGCGATTCACTTCCTGCAAGATAATGGCCTGCGCTTCCTGCAGCCTTCCTGTCTGAGTAAGTACCTTGATCTGTTCGCGCTGATCTTCGGTAAATATAACCCCGCTCCGGCGCAGAGCGGTTAAACCGGTCATTGGATCATTGAGCGCTTTTCCAAGTTGTATGGATGCACTTTTCAGATCTCCGTCAAGCACAGTTGAAAGATCGAGTGCGGCTTCTTGTGCAAGCTTAAAATTTTGACCGGAAACATTTGTAAATGTCAGCATCTGTGCGGTCACATCGTTCAGAATCTGATCATCATCAAAAGTGGTTGCGTTCTTCAGCTCCTCAGCCATTTTCCCGAGTTCTTTTGCCGAAAATCCGGCAGCGCCACCCGTTTGTTTCACGGCCTGCTCCACTTTCTTTTGCGCTTTTTCAGCTTCAGCATATGCATTTACAACACTCTTGATTGAATATGCAACACCCGTTATGCTGGCAGCAACCACAGCCATTTTCTGAAAGCTTATTCCTGTTTGGCTTGCACCGGTGCGCAACTCATTCATGCGTGCGCTTACTTTTCCATATTCAGCCCTTAGCTTTGCATACTGCTCTGTGCGCGGATCAATATTATTCAGCGCAATACTCAGCTCTTTCGATCGGTTACGCAGTTCCCGCATGGTCATTCCGGTGAGCCCGATTTCGTTTCGCAGCTGATCCATGCGCTGCTGAACCTTCTTGAATTCGGCAGATTTTTTTATAAATTCATCCGAATCTTTTGGAAGCTTTCTAAGTTCCCGACTTAATTTTTTGCTTTCGGTTTCCAGCTGAACAAGTTCTGCTCTTGACTTATCTCCCTTGATAATTACCTCAAGTTGGATTTTATCGGTTTTCAGGCTCATGATATTACAATTGAAGAGTTACTACTTGATACTACGGCTTCGGCGATTATATTTTTCAAGCGCTCTGCCTCTTCTTCGGTAAATCCGTGCATAAGTCTTCCATACAGCGTATTGATGGTGCCGTACACATTGCGCGAATACCAGCGGGTGTTTTTTCGATTGCGGATGCTCATTTCAGCTTTCACATCCTCCCGGCTCTTAATGCCGTACAGCTGTTTTTCTATTTCCCGGCCTTTTTTTCTACGGAAATATGCAATTTCAATGGCCCGACCATAACTCATAAAGTTGAAAGCAAGCACATAGTCATTGCCTTCTTTCTTTACATCATATGAAACAGAGCCTTTGAGTCCTCCCTGTTGAATCAGAGTTAACTCCGAAATTGAATTATTAAGAATTGTTGTAACGTATTGCCCGTGCGAGTTCAGCACATCGCGCACAAAAGCATCTTTTACAGCGGCATTTTCCATACCGCAAAGAACTAATAGAAATATAACGTATCAAATGACAAAAAAACCGCCCTTGTGAGGCGGTTTAGTTTGGCGATTGGTACATTTTGGCTGGCGACCGGTTACTCTTTTAAAGTTTTGTAACGTGTGGCGTTTTTGTTAAATGCGAAAAGCAGTTCTGCAATTTGCCCATTGCATAGAGCATCTTCAAAATCGTAGAATCCTCCTTCGGCCAGAGCAGTACTGGACGAACGCGAAAACCGCAGATAGCGCTCCATCATTCCTTCCGCATCATCCATTACCTCTTTAATGGTTTCAACGAATGCAGAATCGCAGAGCGGTTTTCCGTCAATTTCGATTACAAAATCACCTTTGAGGGAGTTGATGTTAATTCTGTTTACGCCATCAACGAACGTTACACTGGCCACTGACTGGACCATTTCTTTTTTTGCCATTTGTACCTCCATAAACAGCATGACCGGTAGTGCTGCTGCGGCTCGAAGAACCGTCGGGGAGTTACCCCGAACACTACCGGTCACACCGGTTTTTATAGAAGAATGATTAAACTTACACATTGTTTCGAGTTTCAGCGAGGCAAATATACATTTTTTTTGGAACATGGTTCTTTTTGCGAAAATTTTTACCTTTGGGCATTAACCAACAAAATTCTGAACCATGAAAAAATTAATAACACTGCTGCTTTTACTCGTTTCTGCTGCTGCTTTTTCGCAAAAAGATACCGTGATGATGAATGATCGATTCATTACTCCGGATCCAAATCAGCTATATGAAATAAAGTCGCTGAAACTATCAACAACATATACAATAGTGTCGCTGTCAATGGCTGCGGCAGGCACAGCGTTTTTTATTTTCTCGAGCCACCTTTACGATATGGCTTCAAAAGCAACCACAGACGAATTGGAAAAATCATACAGAGAAAGCGGAGATGCATGTATGGTTTGGGGCGTGGCCATGGGCGTTGGCACAATTGCTTTCAATATATCATCAATAGTGAGTATGCGACAACCCACCACAATAAAACCAATCAAAGCATTATAAAAAAAGCCCCGATGAAATTCACCGGGGCTTTTTTTAACCCAAAAAACGCATTGAAAACTTAATTGCCGCGCGACCCGGGAATGAGTGAGAAATACATGCTCAGATAATGTTGCTGGCGTGTAATGTCGTAGCTGTATCCGGCGGCAAATGTTTTCGAGCTGAGCAATACACAGCCGCCCAAACCTGGTGCATTGCCCGAACCATATGAAACGAAAGGTCCCATATAAAAACGAAACCGCGGCCGGTCGGCTACAATATTCGTCGTTGTGGTTGTCGTGGTTACAAATTCTGTTGGGGTACGGTCCTTATATTCAACTGTGCGGCCCATTAAGCGGCCCATGAATACAGTATCTTCCACCAGAATAAAAGCCTTGCTGTCATTCATCAGCGTGTCGCGGTAATACACCATGTCGAAATATCGCATGGCATATTCCATGGCCAGTGCAGAATCGATCACCGTATCCGTAACACGAACCGCGTATGGAATCGGCCGATCTACAGGAACCTGCACCAAAACAGAATCGTACACCACTTCGTATTTTGTTTCCGTGTATGTTTCAGTTATTACCTGCGGATCGCGGGTGCACTGATACACCAGGCATCCGGCCAGCAGCGCAATAAATAACGCTGTTAGCGGATTAAACCAGCGAAATTCTTTTGTTTCACTCATGGTTTTTGGTTTTTAATGAGGTAACGTTCAATCTGAATAAGGCTGATGTCAATGATTTCAAGCAATGTGTTGCAGAGCGCTTTATTTTCTAGTAATTCCAGATCTGTTTCGTTATCCTGAAACATGAATTCAATCAGCACGGATGGATGCTTCGACATGAGCACAGTGAAATTGCTTTCATAATCCGGATCACCATCGGTGAGGTCCTGCCGGAACGGAATATCGTACAGCACGGAACTCATGTTGCGAAAAATAATCGTGGCACATTCGTCCGATCTGGTCACGCCTTTGGTTGTCCACATGGAATAACCGCGCGCATCTTTCCATTTATCGCCCATGCCTGCAGCGTTGTTGTGAAGCGATAATACGAATGCGGGACCTTTTATTTTATTCATCCGCACCACGCGATTCAATAGTCCTGGTTCTTTGTCTTCGGGGGCTGTGTATTCAACCGTGAAGCCAATATCATTCAGATGCCGGCCAAGCTCAGTAACCCAGAATTTACTCCATTGCCATTCGCGGTGGCGCCCATCCGGAGAACCTTTTCCGGCCACATTTTCACCATGTGCATCATCCAGAATTATGACAAGCGAATGCGCGTACACCGATTCGCGCGCACCAATCAACGATGCGGTTGGCGGATTTTTAAAATCATTCAGGAAAACTGCCGAAACAATCAGGGCCAGCAACATTCCGGCTGATATTTTCCAATATTTGAATATTTTATTCATGACAAAAATCGCTTTAATTATTCGTCAAATGATCTCATAAACTTCTCGATCTGATCGTGGCGAAACTTACATCCAATTGAAATTTCCTGTACCACAATTTTCAATTCCGTTGTGAGTTTGTTCTGGTTATCGATTGATCTTGAAAGCTCCTTCATGGTGCGTGTCACTTCATCATTCTTATCCTTTTGTGTTTTTACAATGAAATTGATTAGCCATCCGATTAAGCTGATCAGCAAAAGGATTAGAGCGCCGCATATGCCTATGATGAATGTGAGTGTTGCCGGATCCATAATTCTAATTTGAAGCAAATTAAATTGAATCATTATACAGTTAAAATGACTCATATGTATCAAGATTAATTGTGAAGTCGAAATCCATCGACCAGCCCCAGAAGCCTTCAAATACAGGCCCGATGCGATTAATGTCAAGACTATTTGAACGAAGGAATTTCCAGAAATGGCACTGCTGGCCACCTGCAATATCAATCATGTTTTTGCGCACTTTCATCAATGCGTTGAATGTAGCACGACGCTCTGTTTGTCGCGCTGAAAACCGATCGTTGTTTTTATCGTTGCCATATTGCAGGACAAATATCATTGATTGATACAAGTCGCTCAATGTATCGATGTCAGGACCTTGCGTTTTGATCTGCGGCTGAAAAAGCACCAGGACAATTCCACTTGTATCTTTTTTCAGATCAGCAATTACATTTTTCGATTCATCGTCGATTGCATAAAAGCGGGCGCAAGGTTTTCCGGCGCCACACTGATCCGTAAACCAGTTTTCGAGAGCTACTATACTAAACATTTTTTTTGCCCTCCTTTATCATTCTGTCGGCTTCTGCAGCCATATGATTCATTCGTTTGAGCGTCCATTGTATCAGCGCGCGTCCGGTTTTTTCTTCATCCCCTGGTGTGGTTCCGGCAAAGGCAACGATAACATCTCCCCAGTCCGACTTTTGCACAGATCCTTCGTCTTTCCTGCGTGCGTAGAGTTCCGGGAATACCTCAGGAAACTGCGATCGCACCGACTGGAAGAAGAAATACGTGTAGAGTTTCACCGACCGGCTCACCCGGCGTGAACGCTTCTCGTATTTCTGTATGTTTTCGTCATAAAATGGCACTCTGTGTTTTGACGGATCCGCTCCAAAAAACCGACGCACAAACCAGAACGGTTTCCGATGGCGATACAGCGCTGCAAATAGTTTGTCGAGCGATGCATCATTTGGCTGCTGCATGTATTCGTCTGCAGGAATTTCAGCACAAGCATATTCCCATGTCTCCACGTTGCCAAGATTATTGGCCGGACCATACAGCGGGCGCCGGAACCAACCGCGACGAACACACGGAAACGCGTTTTTATGCGTTATGATCTGCGGTTTATCCATGTACTGCAGCTTCGATGCAAGCAGATGAATCCGGCTCATCAATTCTTCGTACAATTCCTGATCAACGAATTTTTCGCTGTGCGACAGCTGAAGCAGTCTGAACTTCGGAAGCTTCACAAGTTTCATCACAAAAGCAATTCGCACATCGTGCCAGACGCTCACCCTGTAATCGGTCATGACCCGCATGAAGATTTTCCAGTGACGGGATGAGAATTCATCAAAGCTTTCCGGCAATTGAAACGGCCGGCCGTTTATGGTTCCTTCTATCATGCGCGGAAAGTTTTACGGGTTGTGTCCGAATTATCGGGAATGCTTTCGTGTGGTGCTTCATCCGGAACGGCCAGATCAGAAACATGCTTCTGCAGCAATTTCAGATCAGAGTCAGCCTGATCGGCGAGCATTCGGCTATAAGCATCGCGCTCCTGCATGCCTGCTTTCTGCAACATGCAAACTGGCAGATCTTCTTCCGGAGTGCTTACAATAGCGCGGCTGATTGATTTTGCAGCAAGGAAATTCAAACATAGCTCAAGTAAAGCGTTTTCGGCTTCGGTGAGTGTGGTACCTGCATGAACTTTTGTGCGCAAATCAGTGAGTGTGGCCGTGCTGATGATCGGTTCGAGCTGAAGCGTCTGAAAGCGATAAATCTGCGGATAAAGCAGCATAAAAAACCGCACATTGTTATCAATCGGAATAATCTGATTGAAAACAAATGAATCCTTGAAAAGAATGCGGTTTGCCTGCTTTATTTGTTCGCTGCTGGTCCACGCTGCCGGTGCCGTACTGTTCAGGCGAAGAATCACGTTTTCAAAACTGGCGTTGGCCATCTGCAAAATAGTGCTCTGAGCTGAACGCACCTGTGTTTCTGTGGCTGGCCGGTGGGTGTCGCTCCAGTTTACCTGCAGCCCGCTTTCACCAATCGAAACATTCATGAGCGGCAAACGACGGTAGTAGGCCATATATACAATGTAGCCCTGACAGAATTCTTTCAGCGTTGCATCAACTGCCGGTTCCTGTTCTCCTTCCCCTGGTTCCGGTGGATCTATGAGCGCAAAAACTGCATCGCTGATTTCGCGTTTAAGTTTTTCCTCATAAATGCTCAGAAATGGGCTGATGTTAGCGTATGCGTTAGCGTCACCAACTACATCAGGCATGAATTTACGAATGTCGGAAATGCTAGTTACTATCATCGTTACCTCCTGTTGCTTTGGTTTGGTATTGCAGCTGCAAATTTTCGAAGCCGAGCACCGGTCGGAAATCACCTTTCCAGAAGTTGATTTTTATGGCCTCGTTCACTGCAGCGAGAATCTTGCGGCGCGGTGTTGGCGTATTTGTCAGCTGGTGCATATTGAATGCAATCAGCTTATCGAGTCCGGATGACAATTTGCCGGTGATCTGAATATTTGAAAGTGAAGGATCCAGCGAAGTGGCCGCAATGATGTTTTCATTGATTTTTTCAAAGCCCTTGAAGTTAGAATCCATGCGCTTTTCGGAATCATCGGAAATGGGAGTAATTCTCCATCCCAGACGTTCTTTGCTGTAATCCGAGATGTTGTATTTTGTGTGAAAACGCTTCATGGCATTGCGGCCGTCTGATGCTTTCAGGAAATTATCCATATCGGCCAGCATCTGATCTTCATACGCTTCCAGTTGCGTCAGATCCCAGTTGTTTGTTTCCTGCACTTTCTGCCAATATTCGAACGGACTTTCGATGTGGAACCTGAACGGTGCATTGATAATAAAATCTTCCGTGTTGTTCAGGATCAGAAGTTTCAGATTGAGGTAGTTTGCCACGCCGATGGTGGATGGCCGTCCGTAATATTTGCTGCAAAAGCTTGGCATCTTTTCGTAATAAATGCTCTGCGGTGCCGCAAACGGATCCATTTTATTATAAGCAGGGATTTTTGTCACTCCCGATTTCCAATCGAGCCAATTTGATAGGTAATAGTCCCGCACCTGATAGTTTGCATCATGTGGTCCCATGCGTACATCTTCGATGGGCACGCGTTGCAGCATGGCTATTTTTTTCATTTCGTTGTACTCCGAAGTAAGCCTGCGAAACATATTCGGAATCATTTTGGTGGCAATACGCTCCAAATAGATGAAATCAGTGGCCTGTTCAATCAAATAATTGTAGAAGTCCCACGATTCCAGCCAGTCGCGGATTTCGTTGTTGAGCATCGGTTTTTTTACGATCTCGCCGTTCTCCATCACTTCGGAGTACAGTACTGTTTGTCCGGCCAGCATCAGATCTATTCGCTGCCGAAGCATACCGGGCATGATTGAATCTGTTTCTATCAGACCTTTCCACCGATACGGGAACAGATTATCAGGCCCATCGGGAATGATCTGTTCAGATCCGGCATAGAAATAATCCCTGAAATAGGGCGATTCGAGAAAAGCCGAAGGCGTTGTGCCGGGAGTTACCAGGTCACGCGGATTCGTCAGCGCCTTTTTTTCGAATATACTGCGCGATTGCTGCAAAATAGCCACATCGCCGCTACGTCTTATATTACTCATTGATGACAAGTTTTTTTCCGTTGTAGAAATAAAGGGAATACAGGTGGCAGTGCTGAATGCTGTTGTCGCTGATGCTGCGGAACTTTATAAGCTCATAGTCTTCTGTTTGGGTGCGGCCTGCATACATTACGTTGTCGAGCTGGCACATTTGCCCATGTCCGCTTGAATCAGTCAGCGAGAACTGCGACCAAACCACAGAAAAAGGAACTTTACTCTGTTCAATTTCCCTGATCGCATCGAAAAAATCCATTTCATCCGCACCTTTCATGGTGCAATTTTAGTGTACTATTTATATGTGAAAAATGACATTATCAGCGAAATTAAATTATAGTTGCGTGTGTGCAACTATTTTTGTATATTTGTAATCCAATCCTAAAAATCCATTGAAAATGAACACCATTGAAGCATTTACAAAAATGATCAGCACAAAGAAAATTCATGAAAAATTAAAAATACCTGAAGGCACCGTAAAATCACTGAAATCACGATTGAAACACGGTGAATTCATATCCACTGACAAAATGATGGAGCTGTTGATCAGGGCCGGTTATTCAGTTGAAACAGAAATGACCTGGGCCGATGCAGCGAAATCTCCATCAAAGAAAAAATCAACTTAGCGCTTTTGCTACTTTTGACGCGATTGTCAAAAGTAGTTCACGCAAAAAAAGCCCGTCAGGTGTTCCCTGCGGGCTTTTGCTTTTTATGTTGTTTTCTTATGCTGCTGCGGCTTCCGGCTGTTTATTTTTCAGCGGCTCGACCTGTGAGCGGTGAAAAAGAAACACCAACGGCCAGAACTGATATTCATCTTCTGTTTCGTCCTGCTTTGCTTTTCGGGGGCGTCCCCATAAATTAATTAAAACTTTCTCCCCTTTCCTGACTGCAAAGCCTTGATTTATCCAGCCCTCGAAAGTGTTGAGCTCGTCTCTGTCAATATCGGAGTGAAATAACTCCATAATACAAGTATTTACTGTTACTTCTTCTTCATACTCGGCAAATACGCGCGTTGTATCTCTGTATTCCCGTGCGGCTTTGCTCTGTTCTTTCAAAGCGTCCCGGCGTTCTCTCATCCGGTTTTGCTTTTCCGATAAATTTTTATCTTTGTCCATCTTTGTAGATTTTAAAAATGAATGAACGCCCCAAGGTTGCCGCCCTGGGGCGTTCTGTTTTTTTAAGCCGCAAGCATTACGATGTTTGCATCTAACTGCTGCAGTTTGTTTTTGATTTTCAATTCAATGAATTCCAAAAACTCCTGCAGGATTTCAGGCGTTGAAACGCAAATGGATGAACTTTCCCTGTAATCAGCTTTTTCCGTAAAAATTAAACGGTGTTCTGGAGTTTCAAGCTCACCCGATTTAATTGATGCTGAAACTTTCGATTTAAACCGCTTTATGTTTCCCTGAGTTTCGGTAAATCTTTCCCGGTCGGCAAACAGTTGATTTAATTTGTTCAGGTGTTCCTGCTGCAGCTGAATTTTTTTCTGCATTTCGTCAAGCGTTGGCGCTTTTGTTTCTGCTGTTGGTGCTTCCGGTTGTTTTTCGCTTTTGCGTTCGTCTGCGGTCGGGATTCTTACGACCATTGTTTTGTTGTTGTCTTTCATTTTTGTAAGTGTTGATTAATGATGTAAAGATACAAAAAGAGTTGCACCTACGCAACCATTTTAAAAACTGTATAAACGAATATTCATGCTTTATGCCTACATATTATAATTGTTTATCTGTTAATTATATATGCAATCCGCATTTGCATATACTTGAAAATCAGTATATTATTACGCATAATATTTCAAATATCTGTTAATGTTCAATTTATCTCTCAAAAATGAAAGATGAAATTGAAAATAATATAAAGATGGGCG
>Ga0209373_10002642_pt1 | contig 17549 bp, 17 predicted proteins | sample Higcelweek5metaG_FD_187173 | JGI IMG/M metagenome (GOLD analysis project Ga0209373, IMG submission 187173) | Freshwater pond sediment microbial communities from the University of Edinburgh, under environmental carbon perturbations - High... | ecosystem: Environmental > Aquatic > Freshwater >... | reverse complement strand
GAGCCTCGTCTTCCGCTCCAAAACAAGATAAAGTTTTAAAAATTATCACCTGCGGAAGTAGCTCAGTTGGTAGAGCTCCAGCCTTCCAAGCTGGTTGTCGCGAGTTCGAGCCTCGTCTTCCGCTCCACAAAAAAGCCTTGCAATTGCAAGGCTTTTTTTATTTCAATTCGTTTAGTTTGGTTTCAGGTGCCACTTCAATTGGAGTTTCATTTCTTTTGAAAATTCGAGCAGTTAAAGTTCCTTTTAATTTCACAGAATCTCCTTTAACTTCTAACCAACTTCCTTCTCTCAATCCAACAACAGGTTGCGGATTAAAATGGTGAAATTCATTAATTCGGGTTTCGCGCGTTTCTCCCATGTGTGTTGAACCTTCAATAGGGTCTAAATAATGAGGATTAATGTTGAACGAAACAAATCCTAAAGTTCTAAAACTTGGTGGATATACAATAGGCATATCATTAGTAGTACTCATTGTTAAACCGCAAATGTTACTTCCGGCGCTAGTTCCTAAATAAGGTGTTCCGTTTTTAACTACTTTTTCTAAAGTATCAATTACATTGTTTTTGTATAATTGGCTTACTAATAAAAAAGTGTTTCCTCCGCCAGTAAAAATTCCTTCCGCATTTTCAAGGGCTTCAATTGGATTTTCAAATTCGTGAATTCCTTTTACTGTGATGTTAATTTTTGTAAAAGCCTTACTAACTTTTTTGGTGTAATCGTCATGCGAAATACCACTTGGTCTTGCGTATGGAATAAAAAGCAACTCTTTTACGTTTAAAAAGAAAGTTTGTAATTCAGGTAATAAATAATCTAAATAGTCGCCACCATGTAAAGTTGATGTGCTAGCAATTATAATATTTTTCATTAAATTAATTTTTTACAAATTTATCAAATTGTATTAACATAAGTTTATCATCTCATTAGGATTTCATTTTGACGAGAACTAATTACATTTACAATGTGATAAGATTTTATTTATGATAAAAAAACTATTTTTCTTTTTTTTACTAATTCCAGGTTTTCTTTTTTCTCAGGACGTCTCCATAATTAAAGGTAAAGTTGTTTCTGAGTCTTCACTATTGGAAGGAATTCATATCATTAATTTATCAAAAAAAAATGGCGCTGTTACTGATTCAAGAGGTTATTTTGAAATAAGTGCAAAAATTTCTGATACGCTACAATTTAGCGCAGTTAATCTGAAAGCTAGACGATATGTATTAACCGCCAATGATTTTTTAAAAGATTTAGTTTTTGTAAAAATGGAATCGCTTATTAATGAATTAGATGAGGTTGCCATCATTCAATATAAAAATATAAATGCAGTTGCTCTTGGAATTGTACCTGCCAACCAAAAAACATATACTCCAGCAGAACGTAAATTAGCTACGGCTGGAGATTTTAAATGGTATAGTCCGTTATTAATTCCTTTGGGAGGAATGAGTGTTGATGGATTAATAAATTCGATTAGCGGAAGAACAAGTATGTTAAAGAAAGAATTAGTGGTTGAAAGAAAAGAAATGTTACAACTGAAAACTTCTGATTATTTTGAAAGGGAGTATTTTATTGAAACACTAAAAATTCCAGAAATTTATGTTGATGGGTTTCTGTTTTATATAGCAGAAAATGAAAGATTTGCTAGAGCAATGAGAGATAAAAATAAAACTATGGCGTCTTTTATTTTATCAGAGTTGGCGGTGGAATATTTAAAGCTAAATGAACTTGAAATTTCTAAAATCAAAGCAGATGAAAAATAACGGTCTTTTTTGCATACTCTTTTTATTTGTTCAAATTTGTTTTGGACAACATGTGGAAAGAAAAGTTTTAAAAGGAAGAATTGTTGCCGATTCAATAGAAGTTGAAAATTTAACGATTTTTAATATTACTTCAAATATTGGAGCAGTTACGAATGTGGATGGAAAATTTTCTATTAAAGCTAGAGCTACGGATACGCTTTTTATTCAAGGACTTTCATACGATTCCAAAAAATATATTTTAACCGATAAGGATTTTTGGTTAGAGGAATTAGAAATTAGATTGCAAGTAAGAGTTACCGAGTTAAATGAAGTAGAAATTACACCCTATACGCTTACGGGTATTATTGAAGAAGACATAAAACGAATCCAAGTTTATGGTGATGGTTTTGCAAAAATTGATGCAAAAAAAGTCATGTATTATGAAGATGATGTTCGGTTAGGAACACCTGTAAATACTGCAATGCCAAGTCATTTTGCGCCCAATGGGTCGAATTTTAATTTTCTAGCTATAGGAGCTGGATTAGTGAGTTTATTTGTAAAAGATAAAAACCCTAAAAAGTATTCAGAACAAGTTTTTGAAGAACGAAGACAGCGAGATATTCAGTCTAAATCTTTTTCTCACCATATGTTTGAGCGTTTTTCACATAATTTTTTCGTAGAAACCTTAAAAATTAAACATGAAGATATTCCCTTGTTTTTGCAATATGCTGAAATGCCTGCCAAAGATTTATCATTGTTTTTAAAATCTGAATATGAATTACAGCTTATTCAGTATTTAACCGATAAAGCAAAAGCATATAAATTAGAAAAGCAAAAGGAATAATTACTATTTTTACCCAATGAAGAAGAATTTGTTGCGATTTGTTTTGCCAATCATTATGGTTGTGCTGTTGAGCTCATTTGCTTGGCATAAGTTTTATGTTTCGGTAACTCAAATCGATTATGTGCCTAATAAAAAAAGAATAGAAATTACGCATAGAATTTTTATCGACGATTTAGAAAAAGCACTGGAAAAAAAATACAAGAAGAAAGTATATTTAACTTCTAAGAAAGAATTGCCCGAAGCCGAAACCTTAATTAAAGATTACTTAAAGGAAAACGTAAAGATTTCCATAAATAAAAAAGCACAAAACCTTGAATTTTTAGCTCGAGAAGTAGAAGGCGATGTGTTAATTTTTTACAGTAAAATTGCTATTTCAAAAAAAATAAATACCTTCGAAATCTTTAATTCATTACTAACCGATGTTTACAGCGAACAACAAAATATTGTTCATGTAAATATTAATAGTAACAAAAACAGCTTTTTGTTTACTAATAGTGATGCGCAACAAAAAATAGTCTATTAAAAGAAACTGAAATACCATGAAAAAGTCAATTGTACTTAGTGCTTTTTTAACTCTAGCAGTTACTTTTGGAGCCTTGGCTCAAGAAGTGAAAACAGAAGAAAAAAAGCGTGAATTAGGACATTATAACGAGAATAAATTCCGTCAAATGTATGACGAAATGGCCACTCCTAATATGTTCAGAACAGCTTCTGGAGCTCCAGGACCTGCTTATTATCAGCAAAAAGCAGATTATAAAATGAATCTGGAATTAGATGATAAGAATAAAAAACTATATGGTTCAGAAACGATTACCTATCACAATAACGCAAAAGAATCGTTGGAATATTTATGGGTACAATTAGACCAAAATATCGAAAGACCTGATTCGAAAACACCTTTGGTAGAAAGTCAAAATATGGACAAGGCCATTTCAACAAGTGGTTTTGCAAAAAAATATATGGGAAGTCCTTTTCCTGGAGGTTTTAATATTGAATATGTTAAAGATGCCAAAGGAAATCCAATGAAATATACCATCAATCAAACCATGATGCGAATCGATTTGCCTAAGCCATTAAAAAATGGTGAAAAAGTTTCTTTCTCAATCAAGTGGTGGTACAATATTGTGAATTACATGGAAGGAGCTAACAACGGTCGTTCTGGTTACGAGCAATTTCCTGATGGAAACCGTTTGTTTGTAATGGCACAATTTTTCCCAAGAATGGCTGTTTACAATGATGTTGAAGGATGGCAAAACATGCAATTTTGGGGTAGAGGTGAATTTGCTTTAGTTTTTGGAGATTACGAAGTAAATATTACAGTTCCTGCAGACCACGTTATGGAAGCAACAGGAGTTTTACAAAACAGAAGCGAAGTTTTTACTGCAGAACAAGTAAAAAGATGGGAATTAGCTGAAAAAACGTTTGATAAACCAGTAGTAATTGTTACTCAAGAAGAGGCAGTTGCAAAAGAAAGTAGTTTTTCAGACCAAAAGAAAACATGGAAATTTAAAGCACAAAATGTGCGTGACTTTGGTTTCTCAACTTCAAGAAAATTTATAATCGATGCAATGGCAGTTGATTTACCAACAAACAAACCTTTAGCAATTTCGATTTATCCAAAAGAAGCTAATCCACTTTGGGGAGATTTATCTACAAAAGCGGTAGCACATACTTTAAAAACATATTCACATTTTACATTTGATTATCCTTATCCAAAAGCAGTTTCAGTTTCTGCTGAAGATCAAGGAATGGAATATCCAATGATTTGTTGGAACTACGGTCGTCCTGACGAAAAAGGATTTGTAAGTGATAGAATTAAATACGGAATGTTAGGAGTTATTATCCATGAAGTTGGACATAATTTCTTCCCAATGATTGTAAATTCGGACGAAAGACAATGGTCATGGATGGATGAAGGTTTAAATACATTCTTGGAATATTTAACAGAAATTTCATTCGATCCAAAATTCCCTGCAACAAGAGGTCCAGCAAAAAATATTGTGCCTTACATGAAAGGAAATCAAAAATATTTAGAGCCTATTATGTCAAACTCGGAGAATATTTACCAATTTGGTGCTAATGCTTACGGAAAACCAGCTACAGGTTTAAATATTTTAAGAGAAACTATTATGGGAAGAGAATTGTTTGACCATGCTTTCAAAACGTATGCGAATCGTTGGAAATTCAAACACCCAACACCAGAAGATTTCTTTAGAACAATGGAAGATGCTTCAGCTGTAGATTTAGATTGGTTTTGGAGAGGTTGGTTCTATTCGACAGATTATACTGATATTGGAGTGAAAACAGTTAAACAATATTACGTTTCTACTGAAGCTTCAAAAGAAACTCAAGCAATGTTTAATAGAAGAGGAAGAAAAATTAGCGATGGAGAACCAATGTTGTACTTAGTTGCTGAAGACGCTCCAGATTTTAAACCTGAATTGAAAAAAGCAATGGATGTAAATAGTGTTCAAGCACTTTCTGATTATGTAAATAAAAATTATACGACTGAAGAAAAAAATGCATTAAAATCGCCTAAATATTTCTATGAAGTAGAGTTTGAAAAGCCAGGAGGATTAATTATGCCAATCATCGTAGAGCTTCAGTTTGAAGACGGAACGAGTGAAGTACAAAAATTCCCAGCTCAAATTTGGAGAAGAAACAACGACACTGCTAAACGTGTTTTCGCAACTGAGAAAAAAGTAGTAAAAATTCAATTAGATCCAAAATTAGAAACAGCTGATATTGATGTTGAAAATAATTATTGGCCTAAAGCAGAAACAGAATCAAAATTTGATACTTTAGAGAAAAAATAAGAATTAAGACTATCTTCGGATAGTCTTTTTTTTGATTACTTTAAGATAAAGTAGGTATAAAACTTTGTAACTTTGCGAAGTTAATTTTCAAGACAATACGTTATGTTTGGAATAGGAGGAGGCGAATTATTTTTCATTATTCTAGTAGTTTTAATGTTGTTTGGATCAGATAAGATTCCAGATATTGCTCGTGCTTTGGGTAAAGGTATGGCGCAATTAAAGAATGCCACTAACGAGATTAAAAGTGAAATTCAGAAAGGTACTCAAGATGCTGGTTTGGATATGAATACTTTAACAGGAGGTGTTTCAGATGAAATAGCAAAAGCAAAAGAAGGAATTACAAAAATGGTAAATCCTATGGAAAACATCAATTTAGATGTTCAAAATCCGATTGAGAAAGTAAAAGAAGATATTGAAAGTATTACCGGACCTGTAAAAAGACAATTGTAATTTGGAACAGTTAATTAATCTAGATAAAGAATTATTTGTTTTTTTAAACGGATTAGGTTCTGAACCATTTGATGGTTTTTGGAAAATTATTACCAAACAAATCTATTGGTCACCACTTTTCGTTGGAGTTTTTTATCTCATTCAAAAGAAAGTTGGTTGGAAAGGTTTAGGAATTATCATTCTTTTTTTAGCGGCCTTAATAACTTTTACAGACCAAATCACCAATCTTTTCAAATATTCCTTCGAACGTTTACGACCATGTAATAATCCTGAACTTGATGGAACAATTAGAGAAGTAATCACAAGAAAATCATTTAGTTTTTTCTCAGGACATGCGTCTAATTCGTTTGCTTCTACAACGTTTGTTGTATTAATCCTACGCAAATATTATAAACACACTTATTTGCTGTTTTTGTTTCCATTAATTTTTGCTTATAGTAGAATATACTTAGGATTACACTATCCAGCCGATATTTTAACTGGTTATGTGTTTGGAGCAACTTTCGGATTTGTGTTTTATAAATTGTACTTGTTTTTTGGAAAAAAATACAATTTCATTACAAAACACGACTAACCGTTAAACCATCACGAATCGGTAATAAAACTGTTTCTACTCTTGGATCAGTGTTTAATAGTTGATTGTATTCTAATAAAACGGGTGTGCTTTTGTCGTTAGGTTTTACTTCTTCCAACACTTTTCCGCTCCACAATACATTATCGGATAAAATGATACCGCCTTTATTCATCATCGGAACGATTAAGTGAAAATAATTCACATAGTTTTCTTTATCGGCATCAATAAAAACCAAATCAAATTTTTTATTTAGTGTTGGGATAATGTCAACAGCATCGCCTAAGTGTTGAAAAATTTGGTCTTTCCATGGCGAAGCGTCAAAATATTTTCTTTGAAAATCTACCAATTCTTCTTCAATATCTATCGTATCTAAAGTTCCGTTTTCAGCTAATCCTTCTGCTAAACACAAAGCAGCATAACCAGTATACGTTCCAATTTCCAAAATATGTTTTGGGCGAATAATTTTAGAAAGCATACTCAAAACTCTACCTTGAAAATGACCGCTCAACATACGAGGTTGCATGATTTTTTGGTAAGTTTCTTTGTTAAGTTTCGCTAATAATTCAGGTTCCGCTTGTGAATGATTGGCAACGTAATCTTCTAAATCTTCTGATATGAAATGCATGATAAAATCAAATTTTCAACAAAAATACAAATTCCAACTCTTCTAATTTCTAATTTCTGAATTCTAAATTCTAAATTCATTACTTTTGCACCATGCAAATCGAGAAAAAAGACATACGAGCACTTACTAAAGAACAATTGCGCAACTTTTTTGTTTCTAACGGAGACAAAGCATTTCGTGGCAACCAAGTTTACGAATGGTTATGGCAAAAACGCGCGCATACTTTTGAAGATATGACGAATGTGTCTAAAGAAACACGCGCTATGTTAGAAGCTAATTTTGTAATTAATCACATAAAAGTAGATACTTTACAACGTAGCGAAGACGGAACAGTTAAAAACGCGGTTCGTTTGCACGATGACTTAATTGTAGAATCGGTTTTGATTCCTACAGAAACTCGAACGACAGCTTGTGTTTCTTCGCAAGTGGGTTGTAGTTTAGATTGTAATTTTTGTGCTACAGCGAGATTAAAACGCATGAGAAATTTGGAACCAGGAGAAATCTATGACCAAGTAGCTGCAATTGATAACGAAAGTTGTTTATATTATGACCGACCTCTATCAAATATCGTTTTCATGGGAATGGGTGAGCCTTTGATGAATTATCCAAACGTAATGAAAGCTATTGATATGATTACGTCTACCGAAGGTTTAGGAATGTCGCCAAAACGTATCACAGTTTCTACTTCTGGAATTCCGAAAATGATTAAAAAAATGGCAGACGATGAGGTGAAATTCAAATTAGCAGTTTCTTTGCATTCAGCTGTGGAGGAAATTCGAAATGAAATCATGCCATTTACCAAAAATTTTCCACTAACCGATTTACGTGAAAGTTTAGAATATTGGTACAGAAAAACGAAAAGCAAAGTTACATACGAATACGTAGTTTGGAAAGGAATCAATGACGATAAAAAATCAATTGATGCTTTGGTGAAATTCTGTAAATATGTACCATGTAAAGTTAATCTTATCGAGTATAATCCTATTGACGACGGTATGTTTCAACAAGCATCAGAAGAGGCAACTAACGCTTATATTACGGCTTTAGCAAAAAGTAATATTGTTGCAAAAGTGAGAAGAAGTCGTGGAAAAGATATTGATGCGGCTTGTGGTCAATTAGCAAATAAATCTTAAAATTCAATTATTGTAATTTTTGTGCTATAAAAAGATGTAGGAAATACGTGTTTTTTTGTAAGAAACAGTATCTTCGTACAACTGAAATTTTTTTTATTTAAGAAATAAATTTCAGTTTCAATAAACACACATCAAACATTATGATTAAGCACACCTTATTTTTTCTACTTTTTTTTACGTTTAGTTTTTCACAAGAAAACATTACAAAAGGAATTATTAAAGATGCAGAAACAAAAGAAACGGTTCCTTTTGTAAATATTCTTTTTAAAGATAATTCGGGAAATTTGACTGGCACGATGACAAATGAAAATGGTGAATTTTCATTACATCACATTAAAGAAGTTGAGATTAGTCATATCAATTACGAAACCAAGAAAGTCGTGTTTGAAACTAAGGAAGTTGAAATTTATCTAAGTCCAAAAGTGTATGTTTTAGATGAATTAATAATCTCAAATGTTTCAGGTAGAGATTTTTTGAAATCGTTAATAAAAGACGCTAAAGTTCGTGCCGTAAAAAACACTAAGTTAACTACATATGGTAGAGAAATTGTAAAAATTAACAATCAGTATACCAAGTATTCAGATGCTAAAATGGATTATTTCATTAAAAAAGGAAATGGTAAATCGGTTTTACAAATAAATCAAAGTAGAGCTATAAAATCCAATTTGCAAGATTCAACGAGTTCTGTTTTGAATGGAATGGATTCGGCCTACAATGTAAGAGATTATGTAAAATATGCTTATAATTTTGATGGAATTGAAAATCTTATTAAGAGTAAAGAATATACTTTTGATCGATATTTAAGAAGAGATGCAGCTGGGTTTGAATACGAATTCATTAAAATAATTCCGAATGCAGATAGCGATGAGTTATTATACGAAGGTTATGTAATCGTAGATAATAAATCCAATAAAATAATTGAATTTAAGGTTGAAATAGCCGAATCTCACAAGAAAAATTCAAAACTTAAAAATATTTTAATTGCCAAACTAAAGCTTAATGATCAATCGGTTTGGTGTAAATTTAAGTTTGTAAATAACCAATATGAATTAGTTTACTATAAAAGCAGTTTTAATATTTATATTCAAATGGGTAAAAAAATACACGACAATGTTAGTGGGACTTTTGATTTATTAGTGCTTGATAGTAAAAGCGATGTAGAAATACCAGAAAAAGGTTTTGATGGAAAAACTATTTTTGAAGCTGGCACTAATTACACAGAGAAATTTTGGAAAATGAACAACATTTTTCCTTTAAAAGAAAGCGAACAGCAATTTGTTGATTCTATTAAAAATTAATAGGTTTTCATTCTAAAAAATCAAAGAGATTTCGATAAAGTTCGGAGTCTCTTTTTTTATAATCTTTTGCTAAACTTTTGACTAACGAGTTTGTTTTTGTATTTTTGATACCTCAATGAAAATAACCGAACAAATAAAGCTACCTATCGCAAATGAAATGGAACTCTTTGAAGAGAAGTTTCGCGATTCCATGTCTTCAAAAGTGGCTTTATTAAACAGAATCACACATTACATAGTAAATCGAAAGGGAAAACAAATGCGACCAATGTTTGTTTTCTTAACGGCTAAAATGGTTTCGGGTGGTTCCATTAATGAGCGAACATATCGTGGTGCTTCGGTTATTGAATTAATCCATACTGCAACTTTAGTTCATGATGATGTCGTAGACGATAGTAACAAACGTCGTGGTTTTTTTTCTTTGAATGCGCTTTGGAAAAATAAAATTGCCGTTTTAGTTGGAGATTATTTATTGTCAAAAGGATTATTGCTTTCAATTGATAATAATGATTTCGATTTGTTAAAAATCATTTCTGTTGCTGTGCGCGAAATGAGTGAAGGCGAATTACTTCAAATTGAAAAAGCACGCAGAATGGACATCACTGAAGATATTTATTACGAAATTATCCGACAAAAAACAGCTACTTTAATTGCAGCTTGTTGTTCGCTTGGCGCATGTTCTGTTGCTCCAGAAGATAAAGATGTGGTCGAGAAAATGCGAAAATTTGGAGAGCTTATCGGAATGGCATTTCAAATTAAAGACGATTTATTCGATTATACCGATGACGCTATTGGAAAACCAACCGGAATTGACATCAAAGAACAAAAAATGACATTGCCACTGATTTACGCTTTGAATAATTGTTCTCCAAAAGAAAAAAGTTGGGTAATCAATTCGGTAAAAAATCATAATAAAGATAAAAAGCGCGTTGCAGCAGTTATCCAATTTGTAAAAGACAAAAAAGGATTAACGTACGCCGAAGAAAAAATGGTGCAATTTCAGCAAGAAGCACTTTCATTATTACAAGATTTTCCAACATCTACTTATAAAGATTCCCTTATTTTAATGGTAAATTACGTTATTGAAAGAAAAAAATAAAAAAAGTTCAATTTCAAGGGCAAAAGTCAATTTCAATTTTTAAAATTTCTCTAATTATTTCAATCTGCGTTCCTTAATTAGAAGTTTTTTTATTTTTTTAAAGATTCATGCAACCATTTTCAAAACATTCTCGTCTATATAATTAGAAGCAATAATTCAATAACAAGCCCAAGACCAAAAATCAATTTCAAATAGTATAAATTTGAGTTTGATATTGAACTTGACATTGAACTTGAAAAATGAAAGTAATTCAATTACATCAAGAAGAAAAACAACTTATTATGTTGGCTGTTGAAAATAATCGACAAGCACAACAGCAGATTTATGCCAAGTTTTCTTCTAAAATGTTAAGTGTGTGTCGCCAATACATAAAAGACATTCACCACGCAGAAGATGTAATGATTACAGGATTTATGAAAGTGTTTACTAATCTGAAAAATTTTGAACACAAAGGTAGTTTTGAAGGTTGGATTCGCAGAATTATGATTTATGAATGTATCGATTTTATTCGGGTGAAAAAGAACAATTTCAATCACCAAGATATAGATGATGTTACGATAAGCGAAAATGAATCGGTTTATGAAATGGAAGATTTTTCGGTAGATGACATCCAAAACATGATTGATAATTTGCCCGATGGTTATAAAATGGTGTTTAATTTATATGCGATTGAAGGTTACAAACATCAGGAAATAGCCGAAATGCTCAAAATAAGTGAAGGAACATCAAAATCGCAATTATCACACGCCCGAAAGTTATTGCAACAACAAATCACCGACTTAAAAAACAAATTAAATGGAACCAAATAAAATAGATAATCAAATAAGAGAAAAGCTGAATGCTAGAGAAATTCAGCCATCAACTCAAGCTTGGGACCGATTAGATGCTATGCTTACGGTTTCAGAAGAAAAAAAGCCAAAGAAAGGTTATGGTTGGTTTTTTGTGGCCGCTTCTACGATACTTTTTTTCGGATTGGGATTTTTCCTTTTCAATTCAAACGAAACAACAGAAATTAATATTTCAACACCAATTGTAACAACCATTAATGAAGAAACAGATTCAATTGAAACAACTAAAATAAATGAGATTTTAGTTGAAAAAGAACAATCCGTTTTAGTTCAAAATGAAGTAAACTTTTCAAAAACGCAAAAAAATAAGAAATCAAAGGAAACAAATGAATTGATAAAACCGGAAAATGATTTGGAAGAAAAAATCACTCCCAACTCCCAACTTCAAACTCCCAACTCATACAAATATGTTTTGCCTGAAAATTTATTAGCCGAAGTTCAAACAGGTGAAAAAGTGATTATTTCAGATAAAAAAATAAGTCCAAAAGCTAAAATGAAAGTAGATGCTAATTCGTTACTAACAAATGTTGAAAAAGAATTAGACGAAAATCACAGAGAAACCACTTTAGATAAATTAAACAGGAAGTTTAAAGACGCTAAATCAGCTTTAGCGAATAGAAATTACGAATAAACAAAAATCATCATTAATTAAAAATCAAACAGTCATGCAAAAAATTATTTTGTACACCATCGTTATGGTGTTTAGTTTCCTAACAAAAGCCGTTGCGCAGGAAATAGAAACTATAGAGAAATCAACCGAGTGGATTGCACGTGGAAGTAAGCCAGAAAGTTATGAAATGGGTTTGTCAAAAAAATCAACATCTAACGAGCAAGAAGTTTTAACTATAAGATCTATTGATAAAAAAATAGAGGGTTTTGGAACTTTAATGAAATCGAGTAAGCCTGATTTATATTTGGGAAAAACTATCAAAATGACAGGTTATGTTAAAAGTGAAAAAGTAAAATCTTGGGCTGGACTTTGGATGCGAATTGATTATTATAATGATAAAGTTCTTTCTTTTGATAATATGCAAAATAGAGCTATAGAAGGAACAAGTGATTGGGCTAAATACGAAGTTGTTTTATTTGTACCTCAAGATGCAACAGATTTTTCTTATGGCGTCTTGTTAGATGGAACAGGTCAAATTTGGTTTAAAGACATACAACTTGAGATTGTAGATGATTCTGTTTCAGAAACTGGAATTATAAAAGGTAGAAATTCAAAAAGTATTTCATTTGAAGATAAAGCGAAAGCAATTGCAAACAGCATTGAAATGATTACTACTGAAGAAAAAAACGCTTTAAAAAAAGAAGTTGAAGCAATTGATTTAAAAGTAAAAGAAGGAGAAATTTCAGCTGAAAAAGCACAAGATTTGAAATCTAAAATTGCTCAAGAACGTGCTAACAATATTGAAACTAAAGTAGCAATTGAAGAAGCAAAATTAGCTCAATTGGTTCAAGATAAAGTGGATGGTAAAATTTCTGATTCTGATGACAAACCAAAAAGAGGAGGAACTAAGATTGTTTTAGGAAGTAGTAAAGATGATTCTATTGGAGAAAATAGGACCGAAATCAACTTAGGTTCCATGAAAATCTACAATGGAGAAAAAGATAAAGCCGAAAGAAAATCTAAAAGAACTACATCACAATTTGTTTTTGCCTTTGGTTTAAATAATGTGATTACCGACGGAGAAAATTTAGAAGATTCAGATTATAGAGTTTGGGGTTCGCATTTTTATGAATGGGGAGTTACTTATAATTCAAGAATTTTCAAAAACAACAATCTGCTTCATGCTAAATACGGACTATCATTGATGTATAACAATCTTCGTCCAACTGATAATCGTTATTTTGTTAAGAATGGTGATCAAACAGATTTAGTTACATCAACTGTAAAATTAGATGATTCTCGTTTTAGAAATGTGTATTTAACAGCGCCATTGCATTTAGAATTCGATTTTACACCTAAAAAACTTTCAAAAGATGGTACAAAAACCTATTTCAGAACACATGAGTCGGTTCGTTTAGGAATTGGAGGTTATGGAGGTGTTTGCATTAAGTCAAAACAAATTTTAAAATACGAAGCAGACGACATTAAAGTAAAAGAAAAACAAAAAGGAGATTTCAATGTTTCTGATTTTACATACGGGTTAAGCGCTTATTTAGGATATGGTCAAACCAGTCTATATGTTAAATATGACTTAAATCCAATGTTCAAGAACAATAATATTGATCAAAACAACGTTTCATTAGGAATACGCTTTGATTTTAATTAAATTTAGGGTTAAGTTGAGTTCTCTGTTTAAAAAAGCACTTCAGTCATATGAAGTGCTTTTTTGTTTTTACAAGTTTTTTTGTAGATTAACTTTACAACTTTGTATCTTTGAGACTTTCCAAATTAAAATTGCAATTTGATATCAAAAGACACCATAGAAAAAGTATTTGAAACCGCCCGAGTTGAGGAGGTGATTGGTGATTTTGTACAACTCAAACGTGCAGGAAGTAATTTGAAAGGACTAAGTCCGTTTGTAAATGAGAAATCGCCTTCGTTTATGGTTTCCCCTGTAAAGCAAATTTGGAAAGATTTCTCCTCTGGAAAAGGCGGAAATGCCGTGACTTTCTTAATGGAACACGAACATTTCACCTATCCAGAAGCCATTAAATATTTAGCGGTAAAATACAATATCGAGATTGAAGAAACAGTCCAGTCAGATGAAGATGTAGCACAAGCTAATGAAAAGGAAAGTATGTATTTGGTTTCCGAATTTGCACAAAAATATTTTCATCACACTTTATTAGAAACCGAAGAAGGAAAAGCTATTGGATTGTCTTATTTTAAAGAACGTGGTTTTACTTCTGAAACAATTAAGAAATTCGGATTAGGATATTCGCCAGAAACTTGGGATGCTTTTACCAAAGAAGCACTCGGGAAAGGTTATAAATTAGAATATTTAGACAAAACTGGACTTTCCATTGTGAAAGAAGACAAGCAATTCGACCGATTTAAAGGTCGTGTGATGTTCCCGATTCAAAGTATGAGTGGTCGTGTTTTGGGTTTTGGAGGTCGTATTTTGACCAATGATAAAAAAGCAGCAAAATACCTGAATTCGCCCGAAAGTGATATTTACCATAAGAGTAAAGTTTTATACGGAATTTTCCATGCGAAGCAATCTATTGCTAAGCTGAATAATTGTTATTTGGTGGAAGGTTATACCGATGTTATCCAAATGAATCAAGCTGGAATTGAAAATGTTGTGGCTTCATCTGGAACAGCTTTAACGCCTGATCAAATCCGATTAATTAATCGCTTAACCCCAAATATTACGGTTCTTTTTGATGGTGATGCAGCCGGACTTCGAGCTTCTATTCGAGGAATTGATTTGATTTTGGAAGCAGGAATGAACGTTAAAGTGTGTACATTCCCAGACGGCGATGACCCAGATAGTTTTGCTCGAAAAACGTCTTATGAAGATTTATTGCACTATTTCGAAGAAAACGCTAAAGATTTCATTCAGTTCAAGGCGTCTTTATTGATGCAAGAAGCAAAGAATGATCCAATTAAAAAAGCAGATTTGATTCGAGATATGGTCATCAGTATTTCTAAAATTCCAGACCGAATCAAACGCGAAGTATATATTAAGGAATGTTCCCGAATCATGGATATTTCCGAAGATGTGCTTTTTAATACGTTAGCACAATTAGTTAAAAAAGACTTATCGGAAGCTAATAAACAATACAAAGAAGAACAAAAAGCTTTTGAGGTTGTTAAGAATGATGTTTCTCAGCCAACAGCTAAAGTTGATATCCAATACGAATTAGAACATAAAATCATCCAGATTTTACTTTTGTATGGAGATAAAGAAGTCACTTTTGAAGATACTATTTTAGCTCAAAATGAAGATGGCGAAATGGTTGAGTTAAAGGAGCAAAATAACTATAAAGTATACCAACGTATTTATCTGAGTTTGCAAGAAGATGAGGTGGAATTGGCTAATCCAGTTTTCAAAGCAATTTATAACCATTTAATCGCCTACTATAATGAAAATGTAACTTTTGAATTGGATAAATATTTAATGCATCTACCAGAAGAATTAGCGCAAGAAGTTACCACGGTTCTTATGAATGAAGAGCGTGAAGTGCTACACAATTGGGAAGTACAACAAATTTATGTAAAACAAAAAGAAGCCACCATAAGCCAATACGTAACCGAAACGATTATTACATTGCGCTGGTATTTAGTCAATAATATTATCGACGATTTGAAAAATAATGTTTCAAATGAAGAACAATCTGATAATTCAGAAACATTAGAAATGGTAATGGCTTACTTGGGGCTTACGCATATTTTTTCTAAAAGCTTGGGTAGAGTTTTATCCAGATACAACTAAATTACGTCTAAATCTTTCGCTTTTTTCAATAAATCTACTAAGTTGGTAACATTTAGTTTAGCTAACAAACGCAACTTGTATGTACTGATTGTTTTTTCATCCAAACCTAAAATTTGAGCTACTTCTTTGTTTTTCTTACCATCATTTAAGTAGCGAAGTACTTCAATTTCTCTAGTAGATAATTTTTTAAACAAGCGTTCCGATTTTTTTCCTTTACTCAGCATTTCAATGCTTTTCTTAACGGTTTCGCTGAAAACAACTTTCCCTTCCGATACTTTTGCAATTGTACCTTCTAGTTCTTTTAAATCACTTCGTTTAGAAACATAAGCCGAAACACCAGCTTTAATAGCTATTGGCGCATACATTTGTTCAGAAACAGTTGAAAAAAGTACAATTTTAGTTTCAGAAAAATCTTTCAATAAACTCTTAATATCTCTAATGCTTGATAAACCTTCTAATTCAACATCAAGTAGCAGTATGTCGCAACGTTTACCGTTTAAAACATTCAGTAATGATTCTAAATTTTTAGCCGATGCTACAACTTCCATGTGGGGGTTACCTTGAAAATACGATTGTAATCCTTGGACTACAACAGGTAAACTGTCTGCGATACATATTTTAACCATAACTAAAAAATTATATTATTCATAATATAACACCAAAGTTACTAAAAAAAAATGTAATTACTTGTTAATTATTGATGTAAAAATTAAATATTTTTAGGAATTTCACAGATTGGAATCGGTTTCATCTTGTGTTGATTGATGGTGTTGAGTCTTTTGAAGATTTTAAAAACTTCAGCTTCTCTTCCTGAAAAATCTTCTGTGGTTTTGCCGTTTTCCATTTGAGTCATGGCCCACTCTAATTCATCATAATTAGCGCCTATTTGATCTTCATCGCTTCGGTCATCTCCAAATAAACCATCTGTTGGTTTGGCTTTCAAGATACTTTCTGGGACTTCTAAATATTCGGCAAGCAATCGTACTTCGCTTTTTACCAAATCTGCAATCGGACTAATATCAACGCCACCGTCGCCATATTTTGTAAAGAAACCTACACCAAAATCCTCAACTTTGTTTCCAGTTCCAGCTACTAATAATCCATGAATTCCAGCAAAATAATATAATGTTGTCATTCGTAAGCGCGCACGAGTATTGGCTAACGATAAATTCAAAACGGCTTCATTTTCTGAAGTCGGAACTTGATTTTTAAACGTTTCAAAAATCGGAGTCAAATCAGCTCTTTCATTAAAAACATTTGGGAAACGTTTTTTTAATTGGTCAATGTGTTCGTTTGCTCTATTCACATGGCTTTCCGCTTGATGTATAGGCATTTCGACACATAAAGTAGGTAAACCAGTTTGCGCGCAAAGTGTAGAAGTTAATGCGCTGTCAATTCCACCCGATATTCCCACAACAAAACCCTTTACTTTTGCGTTAGTAGCATAATCGAGTAACCATTTTACAATATGTTGATTAATTTTTTCGGCTTGGAACGTGGTAGAATTTGTCATTTTTTTATGAAAATTTATTAGTCGATAACTGTATATTTGCAAACCAAATTAGTTTTGATAAAAATATAAAAAATACGCTATATGAAGCAATTATTATTTGTCCTTGTTGCGATTACTTTATTTTCATGTAAAGATGATAGTAAGGTGGAAGAAGCGGTAGCTAAAATTCCAATTGAATTTAAAGTAGAACGTTTTGATAGAATTTTTTGGACTTCAAAACCAGAAGATTTG
>Ga0209373_10002640_pt1 | contig 17567 bp, 13 predicted proteins | sample Higcelweek5metaG_FD_187173 | JGI IMG/M metagenome (GOLD analysis project Ga0209373, IMG submission 187173) | Freshwater pond sediment microbial communities from the University of Edinburgh, under environmental carbon perturbations - High... | ecosystem: Environmental > Aquatic > Freshwater >... | reverse complement strand
GATTCTTTTACAGTCTTGACAAGTTGTACAACACCTTTGAATCCGCCAAAACATAAGGCCACACCTGTTGCACCAATACATAAAGTAAATGCGACTTTTAAAGCAATTTTCTTTGCTGCACCTCTGACTTTTACTTTCCTGTCTGCATATTTTTTGCGGCTGTTTGCCCCAAGTCGTTTAGCCATTCTTTATCTGCTCCAGAATAATAGGTGCTATTTCCCATATATCGCCTGCTCCCATTATTACAATTGCATCATTATTCTGCGCACTTTTTACAACCAGTGGAATAATGTCTGTTTTATTTGATATATGATAAACAGATTTGTGGCCGTTCTCAGATATCATATTGGCAATAGTCTCAGATGTCACTCCTTGAATCGGCTCTTCACGCGCTTTATAAATATCTGCAATGTAAACAACATCAGCTTTACTGAGACTCTCGGCAAAACCATTCATAAAATCACGGGTGCGGGTGTAAAGATGTGGCTGAAACACTGCTATTACTCTTTTAAATCCACTTGTACGTGCGGCATCAAGTGTCGCACAGATCTCTCCGGGGTGATGCGCATAGTCATCAATTACTGTGATGCCTTTTTCCCTGCCGATTATCTCAAATCTTCTGTGAACACCCTGAAACTGCGCAAGCGTGTTTGCAATAACATTGAATTCAATACCCATTTCCATTGCGACCGCAATTGCTGCAAGAGAATTAGAAACATTATGAATTCCTGGAATATTTAACGCAATATCACCGATTTTTTTATCTTTTTTATATAATGCAAATACCGGTTTGCCATTAACATATGAGATATCTGATGCCCTGTAGTCAGCATCATTCTTGACACTATAAGTTATGACAGTTCCACTGATCAGAGGCATTATCTCGCGCACACCAGGATCATCTATGCAGGCAACAACAGCTCCGTAAAACGGAACACGCTCTGTAAATTTAACAAATGATTCTTTGATTTTTTCAAGTGTTCCATAACAATCAAGGTGATCTGCTTCGATATTTAAAATTACCGCAACAGTCGGATACATTGCGAGAAATGATCTGTCAAATTCATCTGCCTCAGCAACCATTATATTACTGTTGCCAATTAACGCATGCGACTCGGCACTGCGAACCATTCCACCGACAAGTACAGTCGGATGAAGCTGCGCGTCTTTAAGAACTGTTCCGATGAGTGATGTAGTTGTAGTTTTCCCATGTGTACCGCTTATGCAGACAGTATAATTTGCACGCATAAGATCCCCCAGAAGCTCTGCCCTTCTGATACATGGTATTCCATTTTCTTTTGCATATAAACGCTCAGGATTATTCTCCTTGACAGCACTGGAGTACACAAGTAAATCACAGTTTTTTACATAATCCGCTTCATGTGAATACTGTATCTGTATACCGAGAGTTTCCAGATGTATTGACGCGGCAGACCGTAAACGATCGCTCCCTGTTACAATATGACCATGTGACTGAAGCACTTCTGCGAGCGGACACATTCCAGCTCCGCCTATTCCTACCATATGTATTTTTTTTGTAAATTTACGCATTTTATATTCTCTTTTAATTATTACTGTGTTATTCCGACCGATACACCGTTTTTAAATTTACCCGGAGAAACAAGGCTGTATTGAGATTGACTTGAAATATTCAGTACAATTCCCATACTGATCATCATGAATATCATACTCATTCCACCAAAACTCAGGAAAGGAAGCGGAACTCCTGTTGTTGGAATCAGACCGCTGCCGACACAGGCATGAATAAGTGTATAAACTGCAACTATCATAGTAAAACCAAATGCCATAAGCTGTCCCATTTTGTCAGGAGCATGCAGCGCAGCTTTCATTCCCCGCCAGATAATAAATGCAAAAATACCCATAACTATCAAAAGACCGGCAAAACCGATTTCCTCACCAAGAATCGAAATCGCAAAATCAGTATGCGGTTCCGGGAGATAAAAATATTTCTGTTCACCTTTGCCAAGACCAACTCCGAACAAACCGCCATTTCCAAGACCGATCAGTGATTGATATGTCTGATAACCGACAGAATCTTTAGATCCTGACCCGCTCATATATGCCATTAATCGCCGCATTCTGTATGGTGTCTTCAAAATCAGTATGACAGCAATTGGCAGAGCCGCAATAAGCAGAGATCCAATATGTGTCAATCTTGCCCCTGAAAGATAAACCATCGCGACAGCTACAGTTCCAAGTATGACAGCAGTTGACATATTGGGTTCAATGAGAATGAGAAAACAGACTATGCCGGTTTTTATGAGCAAATTTACAAATACCTTAAAATCAACAATACCATCCCCTGCTTTTTCGCAGCTTCTTGCCATTACAAGTATCAATGCAACGCGGGCAAAATCTGAAACCTGAAATCGAAATGGTCCCAGCGGAAGCCATCTTTGCGCCCCGTTTATTGCATGACTGCCTGGAATTATAAATACAGCTATAAGCATCACTATTGCTACAATGTAAATTAGATTACTTAATTTTCCCCATAAATGATAATCAACATTGACAACTATCATAAATGCTATAATTGCGATCAGAGCTTTCCCTGCCTGACTTACAAGAAAATAGTCTGCAGAATGATACTTGTTCTGTGCCAGTGCAAATGATGAACTGAAAACAAGCACAAGACCAAACCCAAGCATTATAAGTAATGCTGTGAAGAGTCCCATGTCCATCTGTGCCATTCTGTTTTTCATCAGATCTTTTTCCGTTTACATACAAGCTGTTTGAATATTTCACCGCGCTCTTCATAATTTTTAAACATATCAAAGCTTGAACATCCGGGAGAGAATACTACGACATCTCCATCTTCTGCATCAGCTGCCGCGCAGTCAATTGCTGATTCAAGAGTCTGTGCACGCTTAATGGGAACAAGCCCATTCCATACACCAGCCATTCTTTCAGCGGCTTCACCGATTAATGTTATATCTGCAGCATGTTTTTTAATCGCTTCATTAACTACTGTAAAGTCGCAGAATTTATCTCTTCCGCCGGCAATCAGATGAACACCTTCCGGAAAAGCCTCAACAGCAACAAGAATAGATTCAGCAGTAGTTGACTTTGAGTCATTGTAAAATCTGACATTATTTACTTCGTCAACATATTCAAGCCTGTGCTTAAGTCCCCTGAATCCGCAGATTCCCTTTTTTATACCGTCAATATCAGCTCCGGCAATCATTGCAAGTGCTGACGCGACACATGCATTTTCATGATTATGACGTCCCTTTATGATCATATCAGATACATTCAATACATTTCCTGATTTTCCGTTAAACCTGTATAATAAATCAGAGCCATCAATCCAGAAAGAATCCTCCCCGGATACATCCGCGCCAAAGTATATGATACGTGTCCGGGATTTCATATCCCGCGCCCAGTCGCAGAGTCTTGCATCATTTGCATTTACAACAAGATAATTTTCTTTTGTAAAATGCCGCGCAATCTCTTTTTTTGCATTATAATAATCATCCTCACAATTATATCGATCAAGATGATTTTTCATAAAGTTAAGAACTGCCGCGCCCGAGGGTCTGAACTGATCAATATTTTCAAGCTGAAAACTTGACACTTCTGCAACAACGTAACTTTTTTCAGATAACTGCGGAACAATACTTATTACCGGAATACCGATATTTCCTGCGACAACAGCATGTATTCCCCCTGCATTGAGAGCTTCACCAAGCAGAGACACCGTGGTACTTTTTCCGGTAGAACCTGTAACTGCAAGAAATGTTGCTTTACTTGCACGAAATCCAAGTTCCATTTCAGACCAGACTGGTATTCCAAGTTTTTTTGCTTTCTGCAGAATCGCTATATCTGATGGCACTCCCGGAGAGAGTATGATCACATCACAATCAAGGACCCTGTCAGTATGAGTCTTTGCTTCATAACTGATATTAGTAAACCCTTTATCTGCGATTATCTTTTCAAGTTTTTCACTGTCGCATGTATCGCTGATCAGGACTTTTGATCCTTTACTGATAAAGAATTCAGCCGCAGCAAGGCCGCTTCTTGCCGCCCCTATTATGGAGACCCTTGCCGGAAAGTTTGTCTGCATATCAAAATTCATTCCAATTACCTCAGAACTGTTCAAATACTGTTTCAAGATGAATTCCGCGTGAACCTTTGAGAAGAACTGTATCACCTTTTTTGACAATTGCACGAGCCTTGTCTATCGCATTTACGGCTGTATCAGCAGTAAATACATTTTTAGCGGAACATCCGTTTTTTACAGCTTCACGTGCAACATCTTCTGCAAATTCACCGATTGCAATAATTCTATTCACAGATGCGGCGGCAAGATCTTTTCCAAGCTGTCTGTGAAGACGTCCGGAAAATTTCCCAAGCTCGAGCATATCACCAACTATTGCAACTCGTTTTTTATCTTTTGTTATATCTGCAAGATATGTTATTCCACTTTTCATTGATGACGGATTTGCATTATAGCAATCAAGAATGAACCGTACATCTTTTTTAAATTCAATTGCACCGCGCATTGTGACTGGTTTCTGCGCAAGCAGCGCTTCGGCGATTGCCTCATCGGACAATCCGCATCTTCTTCCTATGTAAATTGCAGGAAGTGCGCTGTAGATAAAATGACGTCCGGGCATAGCGAGCCTGAACTTTGATCCGTCAAGTTCAAATGAAATCCCGTCAACAGAATCTATTTTCACATTTTCAGGTCGTACTGAACAGCGTGATGAAAAACCATAAAATACTGATGGCAATCCGCGTTTTTTTGCAGTATTGACAAGCCTCAGATCATCACCATTAAGCAGCAGAAAACCTGTCTTTTTATTAAGCCCGTCAACGATTTCAAATTTTGCATCTGTTGTATTTTCAAGGGATCCGAAGAGTCCTACATGTCCATATCCGATATTTGTTATCACTGCAATATCAGGCAGTGCAATAGTTGTCAGATCATGTATCTCCTGAGTATGATTTGCACCCATTTCAATAACACCGGCCCACTCATCACCATCAAACTTCAGTATACTCAGCGGCACACCGATATGATTATTCCAGTTTCCAAATGTCTCACCGGTTTTCAGCCCCTTACGCAATACTGAGGAAATAAACGTACGGGTTGTTGTCTTTCCGTTTGATCCGGTTACACCAATAAAGAGTATTCCCATATGCTTTCGATACTGTAAAGCTGCCTTTTGTATAGCTTTTAATGGATCAGTGACATAAATCAGTTTTTTCGCATCCGCCGCGGAACACTCAATTTTACTTTTTTTATCTACTATTGCGGCGATTGCACCGGCTTTAAGTGCATTTACGACATATGCATGACCGTCATCACGATCAGATTTCAATGCGACAAATACATCGCCTGCATTGACTTTTCGTGAATCATTCCAGACAGTACCCACTTTCAGACATAATTTTGTGTCAGAGAAAACTGAACTGCCTCCACACCACTTTACAAGATCACCAAGTGTCAGAGGAGTTGAATTATCGCTGTGTTCACTGTTATTATTCATTATTTACCTGTTGTGAATAGGCTGATATTACGATTTCTTTATCATTAAAATGATGACGAACGCCATTTATTTCCTGATAATCTTCATGACCTTTACCGGCAATAATCACACAATCTCCAGCCTGTGCATTTTTGAGTGCCTGTATAATCGCACTCTTTCTATCTGTAATTGCGACATGCGGAAAATCAAGCGGAATCCCTGCACATATTTCATCAATAATGGCAACAGGTCTTTCACTGCGCGGATTATCTGATGTCACAATTGCCTCATCCGCATACTGTGCAACAATTCCACCCATGATAGGTCGCTTTGTTCTGTCACGTTCTCCTCCACATCCGAATACACAGATTAATCTCCCGCCGGTAAGCGGACGTGCAGTTGACAGTATATTTACAAGTGCATCAGGTGTATGTGCGTAGTCAACAACCACAGTGTATGGTGCGTCAATCATGATTCTGTCCATGCGCCCCGCAACAGTATGAACAGAAGAGAACGCATTCTGTATTGTCTCATCACTGAATCCAAGCCCATAGCCACCTGCAATCAGGGCAGACATATTATATACATTGAAAAATCCGCGTAATACAGATGTAAAAGTCCGGCGTATATTTTTGTAAACTATATCTACAGTGCAGCCATCCCAGCTGCAGACCCATGAATCAATTCTGACATCAGCAAACGCATCACGACCGTAAGTAATAAATTTATTATTTTTTAATTCATCAGTAATTCGTTTTCCCCAGGGATCGTCAATATTGACAACAGATACTCCGTTTTCTTTGACATATTCTGAAAAAAGTCTTTTTTTCGCCTGGAAGTAATTTTCCATATTTTTATGAAAGTCAAGATGATCCTGAGTAAGATTAGTCCAGACAGCAACGTCATATTTAAGCCCGCTGATTCTGTCAAGTGCAAGAGAATGTGATGATGTTTCCATCACAAGCCCCTGTGGAATACGCTTCTCTTCACCGGTGCATTTGAATATTTCCATTGCTTCCGGAGTTGTATGAGTTGCAGAAACAATCCTTTTGCCAAGATGAAACTCTATTGTCCCGAACATCCAGACAGATTCATGGTCAAAACGCTGCTCAAGTAATTTCTGAAACAGATGTGCTGTTGTTGTTTTACCGTTTGTTCCGGTTATTCCGACCATTGTTATTTTATTTACATCCACACCCCAGAGTACACTTCCAAGCCTGCCAAGAATGCTTCTTACATTTCTTATTTGCAAAGACGGGACTGAAAGGTCTTCATGCATTTTTTCTGAAATAACCGCGACCGCGCCTTTTTTTACTGCATCATTGACAAAAGAATCACCGTCAAGTTTTGTCCCGGGAACTGCAACGTAAAGTGCTCCTGGCAGAACATTCCTTGAATCGTAGCAGATATCAGTAATGTCAGGATTTCCCTTTGCATTTCTGCTTATGACAGTCAGTTCAGATTGATTTATAAGATTTTCAAGAAGCATAATAAACTCTTTATAGACTCAGTTATATATTTTTTAATTAATTACAATAATAAATATTCAGATTAAACCTATCAGCCTTCAGTTGAACAGAAAAGCGTACAGGCTTCCGCAGGGTGAATAAGCGTACCGCATGCCGGAAGTTGTTTCTGCACTTTTCCAAATCCCACAATATATGGTGTCAATCCTTTTAAATTTACAATATTTATCGCATCACGAAGATCTTTACCGACACAATCCGGGACCTCAAGATTTTCTGCGGACCCGTTGTCAAAATATAAAGTCAATATTCTTGTTTTGTCTGACTTGACACCTGCTCTGGGTGTCTGATATGAAATTCTTGAACCTGATCCTGCAAATTGATATTTCATTTTTATTTTATCAAGTATTTTCGCAGCACTTTCTTTTGTCATTCCGCAGACAGAAGGAATGTTAATTTCATTATTCCGGGCGGCTTTTTTACTTCTATCAAGAATACGTTCAGCAAAATGCAATTCAGGGTGACTGATAATCTGTGTCATAATTTTATTAAATGCCGGTGCAGCAGCGACTCCACCCATTTCACCGCCTGCAGGTTCGTCAATTACTATGCCGCACAGCAATTGCGGCTTGTCATCAGGAACAAATCCGATAAATGATGACCATGAGCGCCAGCGTGAATATTTTCCGGAATCAGGTTTTTGTGCAGTTCCGGTTTTTCCAGCAACAGTAACACCCTCTATTGCTGCTTTTTTTCCGGTTCCGTCTGCTGCGACATCAGCAAGCATCGTACGCATTCTTTTTGCAATATCCTCTTTTAGCACCCTGCGAACAGGTTTATATTTTGCTGTGTCAAGTATATTCCCTTTACTATCCACTATTCTTTCGCAGATAACCGGTTCAAGTAAAACTCCTCCATTTGCAACTGCAGCAAATGCAAGTGTCATCTGAAGTAAAGTAACTGACAATTCCTGACCTATTGCCATTGTCACCCTTGAACGGCCTGACCATTCGCGTACAGGATGAACAATTCCGCCCTCTTCTCCGGGCAGTTCAATCCCTGTTCTTGTTCCAAAACCGAAATTACGTGTATAATTGTAAAGATTTTCATTTCCGATTTCATTGGCAATCTTTGCAAAACATACATTGCTTGAATAACTCAGAGCTTTTGTAAATGTCAATAATCCATAAGGAAAATGATCTCGGATAACTTCATGAAAGACTTCGTATACTCCATTGTTTCCGTCAATAAGATCATTCTCTTTTTTAATACCTTCCTGCAGTGCTGTTGATGCAGCTACAAGTTTGAATGTTGATCCCGGTTCATAGGTATAACTGACGCACTTATTCTTTCTGTCAATCAAAGCGTATTGAGACGGAGTATTGGGATTGAATGATGGTTCATTGGCCATGCCGAGAATTTTGCCATTCGATGGATCCATGATTATGCACCATCCGCCTTTTGCCTTGAAACTTTCCACAGTCTGTTTCAATACTGACTGAATTATCTTTTGTACATTTGCATCAATTGTCAGATACACATCAGCACCCGGAACAGACTCCTTTTCAGGAAGACCGATTTTACGGTATTTTTGATTTTTCCCATTTTTTTTCAGAATAATCCAGCCATCTTCACCATGGAGATATTTGTCATATGCAAATTCAGCTCCGCCAAGTCCATACCCGTCGCGGCCGACATATCCGATCACTGCCCCGGCAACATCACCCAATGGATAAATCCGGTTTGTTCCCTGTAAAGAATTTTTTTTATTTTTTGACTTGACACTTTCAGACTTGACAACCACTCTGCTGTCCATTGTCATTGAAAGCGTGCGGCCGTTGCAATCAAAAATTGTTCCTCTTTGTGCCGGAAGCATCTGTCTGAATTCGTTCTGATCACGGCTTCTCTCTGAATAACGTTTACTGTCAAGAACCTGAATTGTGAACAACCTGACAATAACTGCCGCTCCGCCAAGCGCGAGCACAATGCAAACCAAAAGCAGTCTTACCTTCAGCCTGTTCATCAGTTTCTTACTCCGAGCGATTTATTGATCACATCAAGCACAGCACTCATTGAAACAGATTCTGTTTTGTTTTCATTATTTTTTATTTTAACAATTACAATCTGGTTTACAGCAGGGTAATCAAGACCACATGTTTTTTTTGCAAATTCTTCTATACGCCCATTTGATGACAACTGTTCCGCAGTTATTTGTAAAGAAGCTATTTCTTTGTTAAGCATCCGGAGTGAATCTGATAATGAATTCATTTTCATTGACACATTAGTAATATATGCCTGTTTTGCAACTATAAGAAGAGGACCAGTTATCAGAAGGGCAAGCAGCACAAGCCCGATAGCCATGAAACGTATACGAATCAGCGGCTGCGGTCTGTTTGGCAATTCCCTTTTATTCTTCACGGTACAACTCCTGCAATTTTTTCGGCAGCCCTTACCCGGACACTTCTTGAACGTGAATTATTCTCAACTTCCTCATCAGATGCCTGCATTGATTTTCGGGTTATTCGCTTAAGTGATGCAACTCTTTTACATACGCATATTGGCAGATGAGGTGGACAAATGCAGCCCTGCTCGGCAGAACGCAGAAAATCCTTAACAATCCGGTCTTCCAGAGAATGATATGCCATTACAACAATTCTTCCATGCGGTTTAAGATGCTGCACAACTTTGTTTAAAAAACGCTGAAGTTCTCCAAGCTCATCATTTATCGCAATACGCAATGCCTGAAACACCTTCGCCAGTACTTTGTATTTTAAATTCTGTCCATATTCATTGGTTAGACAATTGCGAAGATCTGAGGACGTTTTTATTAAAAACGGACAATTCTTGATAGTTCGCGCCATTCTTTTAGCATTCTGTACTTCTCCATACTCTTCAAGAATCTTTGCAAGTTGTTTTTCACTTGATATTTCTATAAATTCACTGGCCGGTATACCATTACTCCGATTCATCCTCATGTCAAGCGCACCATCACCCATGAAACTGAACCCTCTGTCTTTATTGTCAATCTGCCAGGATGATATACCCAAATCAAGCAATACGCCATCAACCTGATCTACCTTGTATTTGTCAAGTATTTTATCAAAATTCGAAAAAGAACCCTGCTCTATTATTACTTGACAATCTCCCGAAACTGGATGCTCTTTATTCCACTTTATTGCATCAATATCCTGATCAATTCCAATGAGTACTGCCTCTTTTGAAAGCTTCTCTGCGACCGCACGAAAATGACCGCCGCCGCCAAGCGTACAATCAAGATATACACCAGAATTGTCGGTAATCAACAATTCGACAATCTCATTTTTAAGTACCGGTTCATGATAAAACTGCTCTGTTGTCATTTTTTTGCAATTCCCGCTTCGACAGATTGGAAAAATACTGAATCAAAATCATCAGCACTGCTCAGATACGAGTCATACTTCATCGTATCCCAAATCTCGATATAATTGGCCTGACCGACAAGTGATATATCTTTAGTGATTCCTGCCAATGTCATCTGTGCAGATGTCAACGATATTCTGCCCTGAGCATCAAGAGTTGACTCTGCGAGTGTACTGTAAAGCAGGCGTTTGTGACGTAAGGTTTCGGGAGTCTCTGGTCGGGAAGCAAGTTCGGTTTCGTACGCTTTCCATAAATCATTCGGATAAGCTCTCAAACACCCGTCAGGTGCGCGGCAGATAATAAAAGTTTCCTCAGCCTCAGGACTTAGCGATTTCCTGAATTTGGCCGGAATATTAACCCTACCCTTAGCGTCGATAGAGTAATCAAATCTTCCGTGAAAACTTCCCATCTCTACATCTCCCACAATCACCCACAATCACCTACATTTCCCCCTTAGAATACTTCAAATCAAGGTTCATTGTCAAGTATTTTCTATAATTATTTACAGTAAAAAAACGGAATTGATTTTTTAAATCCCGGGATTCTTAACCAGATTCTATTAGTTGTGCCCATACTATGCAACACACACTATGTAGTACAAATCATATATTGTCTTAAAAATATTTTTAGTAAATAAAATTATAAAACGGCAGTTCTTACATAAGCAGAAAAGTGGGATTAAGCTATTGACAAACACTACTAATTGACAGTAGTGATATTCTGGCAGTATTGAACCTGATTTCCGCAGTTGGTTGCAGAGGAGAATGCTGAGAGTTGTCACTTCGTTCCCCTGCGTAAGGAATCAGGCCTTCGGCCATTTCTATCATTACTCAGTGAGATGACAAGGATTGAAGATATTTAAGTCATATTGGTAAAGGAATATGGCAAAAATATCTGAAGTCTTTGGCGCTCAAGAGATCAGCGTTATCCGATAGTAAACGACTGCGGAATTTAGGCTAAAAGATAAAAGTTATGTGAAATATGATAATTTTCAATTTTGAACAAACTTAAAAATCATTCATTTGATCTTGACCGTGTATTTTCAAAATTTTCAAGACTTGTAACATTCAATAACCGTGTGTCTTCATAAAGTTTAAGATTGACATTGCCCGAAGAAGGCATATCATAATCCATTTTTCCATTTTCATCATTCTGGTTTTGAATCTGTTCAATTTCATTATCGGGATTCACATTTGACAATGTTGAATCGTCTGAAGTTTTTGATCCTAAAAGTTTTTTCATTTTTGCGCGCAGCGAATAATTTTCACTTAAAACTATATCATACTCTTTGTAAAGATCTCTGAGCTTATCCTTAAGATCGTTAATTTCTGAAGTACATTCATTGTTTTCGCGTTTAAACCGATCTAACACTTTCTGTTGAGTTGTTATTGAATTTGTAACACCGGATATAGCTTTTTCAAGTTCTTCAAGACGAACATCGGGATTTTTATGACTGACAATCCGAACGGCTTCTCCGCTGTTGAAACTGATAACTTCTTTTTTAAGATCCGTCTGTAGTGTTTTTTTCTGCGCAAAAAAAATAACCAGTCCTATGAATACTGTAAAAGAAAAAATTGGGATAATCCATAGCATTTCTATTTGCACAACAACTAACTCCATGATTTGATTAAAAAAAACATTGTCAAACTGCAATTATCTATTTTATCATAAAACAATTCAGCAAGGTTTTTGTTTTGGCTGAATCTGAAAAAAAATAACAGTCAAATTATACTATCAATTTTATTCAGATAATTAAAATATAATTATCTGCAGAAATATAAATTATGATCAAATAGTGATTGAAAATATAACTGGCGTTCTATGCCAGATAACAATACTTGATTATGCACAGTAAAATCAGGAGTAAATATGTCAGAATTACCAATAATGTCTGTTTCAGGAATCAGGGGAATAGTAGGAAAAACCATTGATGAATCTTTTATCAGTAAAATTGCCTATATACAGACTAAGCAGGCTGGCGGAGGAAAAATTGTTATCGGACGCGACACACGTCCGTCAGGTATAAATTTTACAAACGCTGCAAGCAGGGGAATTCGGGCTGCAGGAGGGATTCCAATTGATATTGGAATTGCGCCAACCCCGACAACATGCCTTGCAGTTGCAACCCTTAATGCATCAGCAGGTATCATTCTTACTGCAAGCCATAATCCAGGTCAGTACAATGGCTATAAAATGGTACACAGGTCCGGCAGGCTTTTTAAAGGCAGTGAGTGTGACTCTGTTTACAATGCATTTTTTAATAACGACTACCATCCTGAACAAATTCTGAATAAATATGATGCAAAACCATCAGAAACAATTGATATGGCTGCCGTTCATGTTGAGAAAATCTGTCAGAATATTGACATAGAGAAAATAAGATCCGCAGACATTTCAATTGCAATTGATTCGATAAATGGTGCCGCCGCGGCAGTTTTTCCACTGCTTCTTGACAAACTAAACGTACGCTGGATTGGTGTAAACAATAAGCTTGACGGCGATTTTGTCCATAATCCTGAACCGCGGCCTGAGCATTTGGGTGATCTGTCTAAACTACTGAAAAGTAATCCCGGACTCTGGGGCGGTTTTGTATTTGATCCAGATGCAGACCGTCTGGCAACTATGGGAGAACATGGCGAAGAAATATCTGAAGAAATGACGCTTGTTTTTGCGCTTGACAACTTGCTGTCTCACACGCACTCGTCAATTGCAACCAATCTGTCAACGTCAATGCTTGTTGATGATGTCGCGGCAAAATATGGAGCGAAAGTAATAAGAACAAAAATTGGTGAAGCAAACGTTGTAGAGGGAATGACTCTTAATGGATGTTTATTTGGTGGTGAAGGAAACGGTGGAGTAATATTCCCCAAAATCAGTTGCGCACGGGATGGACTGACCGGACTGGCACTGATACTTGAACTGATGGCAGTAAAAAACAAACATCTTTCTGAACTTGCTGCAGAGTGGCCGGTGTATGCAATTATCAAAGAAAAAATTCCATGCGAAGGGAAAAAGCCCAGTTCTATTATTCAGCAATTAAGTGCCGCGTTCTCGAATGAAAAGCAGGACAATCTTGATGGCATGAAAATAATACGCGACTATGGCTGGGTTCATCTGCGTGCCTCGAATACTGAACCAATTATCAGATGTTATGCAGAAGCACGAAACATTACCCAGGCAAAAGAGCTGGCTGCAATGGTGATGCAAAAAGTAAAAATTACATGATTCAATAGAATATTTATTATATAAACGGGTGATTCTACCCGTTTTACCTCGTTTTTTCCAACATTTTACAAATTCATACTATTATTATTTACATTCTTATATCCGTTGATCATATATATTTTCTTTCATTTCAGCATCTTAATAATTGTGTTTAAAAGAAATATCATGTATTTTTTTAATTGTTCCATTTGATAAGCAGCACTATAAAACAGTAATTGTTAATTGTCCTGTTGGAACTTTTTTGCGAACCTTGATTGAAGTTTCCGTTAATAATGTTTTTTATACTTTATATTATGTAGAGCAGCTACCCCCTGCTCTTTGCAAGCACCTGTTAAAGGAGTCAAAATGCATATTTTTGCAAGATCTATTTCAATTGTAATTGTAATAGCCACGTTTCTTTCCGCCCAAAGTCTGACTGGTACCTATACAGTGCAGTTAAAAGGTCCAGCTGATGGAGAACAGGTTAATAATGCGAAATCAGGAGCAAGGGCCGAACTCCGAAGCTCTGTCAGTCAATGGCTGATATCAACCCGTAATTATCAAATAGATACATTTGACGTACTCTCAAATCTCTATATTGAAATATTGACTGATTCATTAATCAATCATGGAAAAGAAGAATCTTCTTTTAAAGGTAAAGAACTTACTATTCTGTACTCAGTTTCAGAAACTGAGGCAAATGATGTATTAACTGCATATGATAAAGTTTCTGAAGAATCAATTTTGAAAAACTGGTCAGATATGGCCGCAGCAAAACAGAATAATAACATGGCAGATTATTTAGAGGCGGCAGTTAAAACTTATGTTTACGCTTATGGTCACTTGGGGAATCCAGTAGCAGTTCCAGGTGCCGACAGTACAACAATTACCATGGAATCAAAAAAAATTGTACAGTCTCTTTTTAACAATTTGAAAATACAATCATCTGATATGATACTTAAAGGAAAGATCGGTCGGACAATTGATGAGGCACCTGCGGTTACAGTTTTTATTGACTCAATGCCAATACACAATATGTGGTTCGCCGGATATTTACAAATTGGAAACAACTGTTATTATGCGTCAACTGATGATAACGGCCAGCTCGTACTTAAAGATCTCATAACCCCTCTTGTGTCAAACGGAGCAATGTTTTACCTGACTCCGGATATTGGTAAAATGATGTCAGCACCAGTTTCCATTACTCCAAAAGATTTGAAAATTCAATTGAAAGATGGATTGACACAGACATTCATGTTTAAAGTCACACAACCGACTTACACGCTTGATTATAAAGTCAAATCCGATCCATCAGTGAATCTTCCTCCGGAATTCTCAAGCAGCGCAACATTGAAAAAATATCTTAAAGATTCCTGCTATATTGTTGATGCAATGCCGGGGATACCTCCCGATTTTATAATAACAGTTGAATCAGCTGTTTCAAATGCTGCAATTGACATTACGGATGAAATGGGTCTTAAACTCAATATTGAAATTTCTATTAAAGGTCTGTCACTTGAGACACCAAAAACAGAAACTAAGAAAATCGAACATATAAAAAGATATGGAAAACGAACTGACATCCCATATGGACTTTTTCTTTGGGATATGAATACGCTTCTTAAACACAGTATAAAAGTAATCCTTAACAAGCTCTGATTAACAGATGTTATGCTTGATTGACGATACAGCGCAGGTATAACATCTATCAACAATCAATTTTTATTACTTCTCTCAACTCGCTTGACCGACATGTTTAATTTATCAACATCTTCATTCTGACAAGAAAACATATTCAGTCTCTGACTCCTATTTTGTAACTCATTTTCACAGGTGGATTTCCAGGTTCTTCTTTATTGAAAAGGGATGCTGTTAAAAGATAAACTCCACCGCCTACCTTGCGATGCTTCTTATTTGTTCCATCCCATAATACTCCGTAGATGCCTTTGTTTGTATCAATTTCACATACATCAAGTTTTTTAATTAAATTTCCTATTGCATCATAAAGCAGACCCTTACCATACGACGGCAGTCCGGCTTCACCAATTCCAACAGTTTTCAGTGGAATAGTTGTTTCAATATAGACAAAAGTCCCATACTCGGCTTTATAGGCATCAACAATTTCCTTCAAATTACCAAAAACATTATTGCTGATTATCCCTTGTGCCAATACTTCCTTTAATTGCGTAGTAATAGGAATTATTGTAGAAAATGGATTGATAAGTACTGCTATATTCGTTGTATCCTGTAATTTTGTATCTTTAATCATCACAACTGCAGAGTCTGGACCGCTGATGACATACCGGATATTATGGTTCTTCTTACTTGAAAGTAAAGTAATTATGACGGTTTCATCTTTTTCCTTTACAACATCCTTGTAAGGTTTTATTTCAACTGACTGAACAGATACCCCTTTTGTAAACACTATCGAGTCATATAATATTGAGGCGTAGTCGGCATTCTTTGTTGCAGTACCTGAAACCTCAAAATAGACAGTCAGATCTCCATAGTCCTGGTTAACGCGCCTGATCTCGATCAATCCGGACTCAGTATTCTCTTCCTGGGCAACAGGGTCAACAGCATTTACAGAAACACTGAAATAGGTTGTATCCCTGCAATCAACTATATCAATACCATCAGATTTCGCTTTTGTATCAGTACGGTTGACAGTAAAGCTCGTATTGACAATTGAATCGTATGCGGCACTTGTTGTATCTTTACGTACACGATAACTGATCTCCATATTGAATTTTGTAATGCTGTCATTGAGTTTCAACCCGCCATTAATAAAAAAGATACTGTCGGCTTCACGATAATCAGTATATTTGATACCGTTTATTTTAAGCTGTGTCGGTTTCTGTTTAATAACAGTCATAATAGGATTTAATGCACTTGTCATAAGCTTATTCAGAAGAGAATCATAGGATGCTTCCATTCCGTAATACCAGCTCAGCTCATTACTTGACGAATATGCATTTTTCTGAATATTACTTGTCATGTTTCTGATTGCTTCAGGAACACTGTTGTCATGATTGAAATAAACTGTAAATGTAGTCGGCATTCCTGTGCCTTTACGAAAATCATCGCCGTTTCTGGGCCAGTTCACGGTCGGAACGCCATCGGACAGAAATATGACAAATTGATTTTCTTTTGGATAAGATGCTTTTTGCATTGCGTAATTTGTAGCATCAAATGCAACGTTAATATTTGTTCCCCCATTCAAATCTGGAAGCCATTTCGGTTCATAAACCGGAACCGCACTCTCAAAATCCACAGAACCGATAACCGCATGCTTTACTTCAAGCATATCTTTTAAAACATCAATACCTTTTTTACCACCCTGAACTGTTGAATCCAGTTTAAGAAGAGGAATATAACCCTGTGTCTTGAATACATCCTGATTAGCAGATATAGGATATGTTTCATAATAACTCTCAGGTAAAGATGCATAATTAGGATTATCTTCTGCGTTGATCCAGAGGTATTTTTCAAAAATCGTGAGTCCGACCTCCGCATCAGGATAAATTTTATAAATTGAATCTAAAAGTGCAGATGTGACTTTGAATCTGACTCCCCCGCTATCCATTGGTTCTGAGGAGCCGCCTCCACCATTTGTCATGCTTGTTGAATGATCTATTATAAACATTATTGACGGTGGATTTCCAGTTTCTGTCACCTCTTCAATTGTAAATTCAGGCTCGCAGACGAAAAATTCGGGCGAAATCTGTGTAACATTTTTAGGAACATAAATCGTATCGCCCCCGAAGCTCTCCGGACAGGATGATAATTTAAAGGCACATACCTTATCAGCAGCATTACTATTAATAGTAATGCATAATAACGCAAATATCAAAGACACTCCGACTTTGTCTATTGTTAAGCTGCGCATTTTATATCTCCTCCGCGTATTTTCATCAATCACTACCAGGACAATAATCCTGTATTCAAGAATATTATTTTTCTGTATAACACATCAATTTTATTCTCACATAACAGCAATATCTAT